>Ga0196976_1001464_pt1 | contig 10684 bp, 8 predicted proteins | sample S3v_513CmetaG_FD_148644 | JGI IMG/M metagenome (GOLD analysis project Ga0196976, IMG submission 148644) | Soil microbial communities from Anza Borrego desert, Southern California, United States - S3+v_5-13C | ecosystem: Environmental > Terrestrial > Soil > Desert | place: USA: California...
CTACTCACCGACCACCGTCACTACCACCGTCCGCGTTCGGCCTCTCGCATCGCACTCCAGGTGAAAGATATGCTGCCATGTTCCCAGCATCGGCTCTCCGTTCGCGACGGGAACGGTCAACGAAGGCCCCATCAGGGTCGCCTGCAGATGCGAATGCCCATTGCCGTCATGCCAGGCCTGCTCGTGCCCGTACTCGCGACTTGGGGGAATCAACCGCAGCAGCATCTCCGGCAGGTCCCGTTCCAGTCCTGGCTCGAACTCGATGGTGCCAACTGCTGCCGTGCTCCCCACGTTGAACACGTTCACCGTGCCATTCCGCACGCCCGACTTTGCCACCACGGCCCCGACCCTCTGAGTCAGGTCGTGCATGTCGCCGTGGCTTTTCGTAGATATCGTGATCTCTTCCCGATGCACCATCGCGCCTCCGTAATGTGTGCTGTCTGGGGCTGCTGCGTTTTGCAGCGTTAGGTTTCCGGAGTTCAGGCTCCTGATTTCATTGACAAATCGTCGCCCTCAGATATCATCGCGCAATCCTTTCCGGGCAGTAACACCAGGCCACATTCGAACAGGGACGAACCGTCGTGAAAGTTCGGCGAGGAAAATGTTCGTGTTCAGAGGAGAATCTCAGATGAAGAAACTTGCGATGGCAACGTTGGCCGTTGGCCTTCTTGCCAGCTCACTCCCGCTCGTGGCCCAGGACGATGGCGCTCGCCCAGCGCCGAACGTCCTCCAAATCTTCCGCGAAGTAGTCAAGCCCGGCCGGGCGACCGCCCATGAGAAAGTCGAAATCGGATGGCCTAAGGCATTCCGCGCCAGCAAGAACTCGCCCCGCTACATTGGCATGACTTCAATTACCGGACCCAGCGAGGCTTGGTTCGTCTCCGGGTACCCATCGTACGAAGCTTGGGAAAAACAATCAAAGGCCGAAGAAGCAGATCCCGTGTTGTCCGCTGAACAGAGCCGCCTGGCCGCGGCCGACGGCGAGTTGCTCGAAAACGTTCGCAGCATCACCGCAAGATTTCGCGAAGAGATGAGTCATCGCCCCCCACTCAACATCGGGAGCTACCGTTACATGAACGTTGTCACTGTTCGGGTTCGTCCCGGCATGCAGGGCAAGTTCACCGAAATGCGAAAGATGATCAAGGCAGCGCACGATAAGGCTGGATTGAAGGACTACTACAGCATCTTCGAAGTGCAGTCCGGTATGCCCGGTCCTACCTACATGATCTTCATCCCAATGAAGTCGCTCAAGGAAGCGGATGAAGCGGGACCGCTACACTCCTCGCCTGCTTATTTTGAGGCACTCGGCGGTGAGGAAGGCCAGAAAAAGATGTCTGAACTCGCGAGCGCCGCGGTCCTCAACAATGAGAGCGCCGTGTTTGCCTTCAATCCTCGCATCAGCGTCCCGCCGCCGGAGTACGCTTTGGCAGACGCCGAGTACTGGAATCCCAAGCCCGTGCTCGCCACTGCCCCGAAGGCAAAAACAACTGCAACCGCCAAGAACCCGTAAGCAAAACTTCGCAATGACCTAGCGGTCAAGCCACGACCCCGGTCTCCGCCGGGGTCGATTTACGTACAGCGCCTGCAATCTCATACCTGCCTGCGTCGGTGCCGGACAGTCTGCCGCCTCCGTACCCGGCTCGCCTCTGCTACATTCGAAGGATTGGAGGCCGCTATGTTCACGATGAAACCCATAGGCTTCGTCCGCTCCCCCTATTCCGACACCAAGGAAGTCCCCCGGGGACCAGGCGCGAAGCACGACGCCGAAGGCTTCCTCGAGATCCTCCCCGAGTTCGAAGCCGGACTCCTTGACGTCGAAGGCTTCTCACACCTGATGGTCATCTGGGTTTTCGACCGCTCGGAGGGCTACGAACTCGTCGGCACGCCGCCGACAGACAATCGTCCGCACGGCGTATTCGCCACTCGCTCGCCATATCGGCCTAACCCCATCGGCATTACGACAGTCGAAGTCCTCGGCCGCGACGGCAACAAGATCCGCGCCAAAGGGATCGACATGCTTGACAGCACGCCAATCCTCGACATCAAGCCGTACATGTCCGGGATCGCAACTGAGAAGCTCAAGCTCGGATGGTTCGCCGAAGCGGAAGCGCGGCGCGCGGCGGAGCAGCAGTCAGAAGGCTAGCGTCCGCTCACCTGACGGACGTTTCCACCGGCTCTCGTTTTTGGGCCTTGTTGCGCGTGAACCACCAGCTCGCGGTCGCTACCAGCATCGTGATGGCAAGCGCGATCGCCTCGCGCTGGTGTACGCGCGTGATGAGTGCCAGCGACATGACACACGCGACGATGCTCAACGCAGGCGCGAACGGCACCTCGAACCCCTTCCGCTGCGGATGGCTCCTTCTCAGCGGAATCACCGCCGCGCACGTGCTCAGGTAAGTGATCAGCCTCGCGCCGACAGACAGCGCGACAGCGAACCGGAAGGTCCCGGTCGCGGCAATCACCCACACCAGCAGTGCAAAGATGATGACCGAAACATGCGGTGTCTGGAACCGCGGATGCATGCGCGCGAAGAAGCGCGGAAAGTCACCCTGTTCCGCCAGTGCGTAAGTCAGCCTCGGGACGCTCAGCGTGTTTGCCGACAGGTGTCCATAAGTGGAGACCATCGCCGCAACACTCACGAGAACAGCCCCCGCCGCGCCGAAGTAAACCCACGCAACCTGCGCCAGCGGACGCGTGCTTGTCTCCACGCCGGCAGTCCCAACTACCGCCATCTGCACCACTGTGAACACCACGATGCAAACCAGCAGCCCACCCGCGAGTCCCAGCGGAACAGTGCGCCGCGGTTCTTTCACTTCGCCGAGCGGCATCATGGCCGTGTCGCATCCGCCGTACATGAAAGACATGATCAGGAACGCCTCGAACCAGTTCCGCAGTCCCGGTTCCGCCACCTCTCGCGCCTGAGGAATCGATGAACTCCATGACCCGTGCATGACCGCGTATATCCCGATCACCAGGAGCGGTGCCACCTTCGCCACTGCAACAACACTGCTGACGTTTGCTCCGCTGCGGACGCCGACATAGTTTGCCAGCGCCAGCATTCCAAGCACGGCCGTGAGTACCACCAGTCTTCCCGCGCCGAACTCCAGCGAAGGCACGAGCCCGCCCAGGTATGAAATGAAGATCGTTGCACTCGCCGCTGCAGAACTCATCCGCGTCAGCCACGAGAACCACCCCACCTGCACGCCCGCAAAGCGCCCAAACACCGTCCGTGCGTAGATGTACGCGCCGCCTGGTTCGGTGAACTTCGAGGCCACCTCCGCAAAGCAGGCGATGACGATCGCCGTCGCCACTCCGCCGAGGACCACTCCCAGAGTGCTGGCGCTTCCGAGTAATTTCAGCAGCTCAGAGGGGACTCCAAACGGAGCGGCGCCTATGATGGCGTTGACCACCAACGCCGTCATCGACCACGCCCCAATTCGCCGAGCGAACGTCATCCGCACCCCATCACGCTGATTCGACGAGCAGCGGACATATTAGCTGAGTGCGCCAGTGGGCAGGTATAGCGTGGGTAGGAAGGCAGCAGCACCGGTTGGCACAAAAGGAAAAGGCCCTCAGCCTTGATGGGACTTCCGAGGACCTCTCTTCCGCGCGGTAAAACTGTAGTTATGACTGCTAAGCGGCTGGCCTCAGCCTCTCTTCCGCTCGTATCTGGTTAGAGTCCGGCACTCTCTCCAATGTTGTCTTGCGCCGGAAATATCTCAGCATCCCAATCACAGCCAGGATTGCCAGCAGGATGCGCCAGTCGGGTAGCGCCGCTGCCACCAGAGAGGCCTTTGCGGCTCGGGCCGTTGCCGCAGGGCTAAGTCGCTCCACCGCCGGATTCATCGAATTCGCGTGGGTCGTCGGCACCTCCGGACCGTTCCAACCGGCACGGGCCGGTGCGAACTGCGTCGCGTTCTCGCCAGGCTCGGAGACCAGTTTGCGAATGTCGGGGCGAATCGGGGTTGCGCTGAGCGGCATTAGCGTTCCCGCCATGACCGCAATGCTGAGGATTGTGCCCAAGTTTCGCATCCACCTTCTACGATGCCTTCTCGCCTCCAAGGTTTGCGCAGACAACTCGCGACTGACCGCCACCGACCCACTGTCAACCCCGGCTAAGTTGCTCCCCGAAAGCGCCTTAGGGCCGCTTTATTGCGAGTGTTGGCCCTCACGCACGTGTTAGAATTTCCACAGACACTCGTCCGAGAGAGCCTCGATTGATTGAACTAGCGCCGTCAATTTTATCGGCCGACTTTGCGCGACTAGCAGACGACGTTCGTGCTGCGGTCGAGGGTGGCGCAACCCTCATGCACGTGGATGTCATGGACGGTCACTTCGTACCGAATATCACCATCGGACCTCCGGTTGTGGCTTCGTTGCGCAAGGCGACAGACGTTCCGCTCGACGTGCATCTCATGATAGAGAACCCGGATCAGTACATTCCGGCATTTGCCGAGGCCGGCGCTGACTGGATTTCCGTCCATCAGGAGGCTTGTGTACACCTGCACCGCACGCTGGAACTGGTTCGTGGCCGCGGCGCGCAGGTCGGTGTCGTGCTGAATCCCGCAACGCCGGTCGAAACCCTGACCGACGTACTCGAGATGGTTGACTACGTCCTGATCATGTCAGTGAACCCGGGCTTTGGTGGACAGAAATTCATTCCGAACGCGCTCACTAAGATCCGCAGGCTTGCGTCCATGCGGAGCGAGCGCCGGCTGGATTTTCGGATCGAAGTGGATGGAGGCGTGACTCTCGAGACGATCACGGATATCGTTCGCGCAGGGGCGGAAGTCCTGGTCGCGGGCAATGCCGTGTTCGGCAAGGGCAACGCCGGAGAAAATGTACAGAAGCTCCTGAAGGCGGCTTCCGAGGCGAACTTCCAAAGGGTTTAGCCTCTCAACGGAGACGCTCGATAGCTGCCGGTGTCGCTTCGGCGGTACGTTCACGGAGACGGTGAACTTACCTCTGAGCTTCCGGGCGGCCGCATCTCTCACAGAATCTGATGGTCCCGAGGTGGTAGGGAATGGTTCGTCGCGTACTTACATTGGTTCTGCTGCTGATCGTGATGACTTCAGCGATCGCTTGCAGAAATAAGAACGTCAAGAATCCGCTCGCGCAGGTTGACTCCAAGCAGCCCGATAAAGTTCTCTTCGATCGTGCTCTGGAGGCGATGAAGAGGAACAAGTACGACGTGGCGCGCCTCAGCCTGCAAACGCTGATCAACACCTACCCGGATTCCGAGTACATTGCCCGCGCCAAGCTGGCAATCGGTGACGCCTGGTATGCCGAGGGTGGCTCTGCGGCTCTCACCCAAGCCGAGAACGAGTACAAAGATTTCATCACTTTCTTCCCCAACATGCCGGAAGCAGCCGAAGCGCAATTGAAGGTGGCTGACATTCACTTCCGGCAGATGGAGAAGCCCGACCGCGACTACACGCATGCAAAGCGTGCGGAAGACGAGTACCGCCAGCTGCTGTTGCAGTTCCCCGACAGCAAACTGGCCGACCCAGCGCGCCAGAAGCTGCTTCAAGTGCAGGAAGTGCTCGCAGAACGCGAGTACCGCATCGGACGCTTCTACTACATGCGTCAGTCTTTGGCAGCAGCAACCGCTCGCCTGCAGTCACTCGCAGATGCGTACCCGCTCTATAGCAAGGCCGATGATGTGCTGTTCATGCTGGGCGATGCCTGGGAGCAACAGCTCGAATATGCTCGCACCTCCAAGCTCGACGATGCGAAGAGGAATCGGCTCATCCGCGACTACACGGACAAGGCTGCGGCTGCATACTCGAAGATCATCACGCGCTACCCCGTCATGGCGCGTGCTGCGGAGGCTAAGGTGCGCCTCGCTGCACTAGATCGTCCGGTTCCGACGCCCACGCCCGAGGCCATCGCTTTGAACAAGGCGGAAGAAGAAAGCCGCGGCGAGCTGGGAAGGATGGGCAAGCTGATGCAGAACATGCATAAGCGGCCCGACCTCAGCGCTGCGGTCAAGGTCGGACAGCCGACACTGGTCGATCCTCAGCCCACGAGCGCCCCGGCTCTCATCCGCGACGCGAACGCCGTTCTTGAGGGCAAGCCCGCGAGCGGCAAGGTTTCCGTGGAAACGGTGAAGGACGAAAACGGAGTTCCCGAGAGCCAGAGCGTTCCGCGTTCTGACCAGCCTGCACCAGAAGGCATCGGCGAATTGATGCCAAACGCCGACGCCGCGCCGGCCACCGGCGGTGCGAGCACGGGCGAAACCGAATCGTCCGCTCCCAAGCCGGCGCCCGCACAGGTGAACGAGGCGGCGGGCGGAGGCGGCGAAACCCCCGCGGACGCCAGTTCGACGCAAGCGCCGAAGGACGAAGACAAGAACTCCAGTTCCTCGAAGAAAAAACCGAAGAAGGGATTACGCAGGGTCATTCCCTTTTGAGTAACTAGAGAGGCCCGGGATAAGGCTCCGCTAAGCGGGGCCTTTTCTATTTCGATACGAACACCCAAAAACCACTTAAGCCTATGTACCTTTGGGTTTTCTCTGCATTGACGTGAGTCTCTGAAAGAAGTAACTTCTGAGCCACCATCTCCCCAATTTGAGGGACGCACACGTGTCGCTGAAGATTCTGTTGGCCGATGACAGCATGACTGCTCAGAACATGGGCAAGAAGATCCTGGCCGACGCCGGATACGAAGTTATTGCGGTTAGCAACGGTGCAGCGGCGGTCAAGAAGATCGCCGAGCAACGCCCCGACCTCGCCATCCTCGATATTTATATGCCCGGATATACCGGGCTCGAAGTTTGCGAACGAGTCAAGAGCACTCTCGAAAGCTCTCGCACGCCTGTTCTGCTCACCGTAGGGAAGATGGAGCCGTATCGTCCCGAGGACGGCACTCGCGTACGCGCCGACGGCGTCATCGTGAAACCGTTCGAGGCGACAGATCTGCTCGCGATCGTCGATAAACTTGCCGAGAAGTTGAAAACCGCAGAGTTAGCGTCGCAGCCCGAAGAGAATGACGCTGAAGACGAAACTTATGCGGTGTCGAAGACAGTAACCGAGGATGGCGAGACTACTGGCCCCGATCGCATCGATGTGCCAGAGGAGATGCAGGTCGCCCCGGCTCTAGGCATTGACGAGTTCGGTATCGAGTCCGTGCAGATGGAAGTCGGTGCCATTCCCGATGCAATCCACGCGGAACCCCTGCTCGCTCAGAATTTCGCGGTTGCAAGCACCAGCTTCGATCCGGCGTTCGCGCCGGCTGGCTTCGTCACCGGGATGGAAACGCAGGTCGATAGCACAGACGAGCCACTCTTCGCGGTTGCTGCCGATCTGGCGCCACCGGCTGACTCGCCGGTTCAGCCGTTCGAGGTGGAATTTAACTCTGCGCCACAGGCCACAAACATTGAAGTCACGGCCTTGCCGGACCTGGAAGCCACTCAGATCCCGAACTCATTCGATGTCGCCGTAACTACCGATCCTGCGCTCGCCAATCCGACCGACTTTGCAGATTTTGCGACCGGTTTCGGAACCGCCAACGGAGAGGAAGTACCGGTCGGCGTCATTCCCGAACTTCTCGAGCCGGAAGCCTTGCCAGCTCACGACTTTGAAACTGTTACGACCGACTCAATTCCGGGCAGCGAATCCGCCGAGAGCGCGGACGACTTTGAAATCCGCGTGGCAGCAGCCATGGCCGCATACGAGGCCGCACCTGCTGTAGTCTCACCGGGGGAGGCCACGCCAGATTGGAAAGTGGAAGAGGCTCCTCTCGCCGACGACGAGGCGGACATCTCGCTCGAGGCTGAGATCGCGCAGTATGCCGCGCCCGCGACGACCGAAGTTGCAGTTCCCGAGCCGGAAGCCGCTGTCGAAGTGCCGGCGGATCCCGTTGTGTCCGCTCCGCCCCCTGAATTTGTATCCGAAGACGTCGCTGAGGAACCAACTCCCGTACTCGCCGAAGAGACTGCTGTTCTCATGGAGCCGCCTGTCGAGCAACCGGAGCTCCTGGCGCCTGAAGCTGAGCTCGCTCCAGAGCCGGAAATGGTCTTTGAAGCATTCGAGGTCGCACCTGAGACAGAGCCTCCTGCCGAGACACAACCTGAGCCGGAACCGGAGCCCGTCATCGAGCAGCCTGTTGTACTCGCAGCCTCCGCAGCTGCCGGAGCTGCTGTGGCCGCCGCAGCCTACGAGTCTCCTCGTGCGACTGCGCTCGACGAGTCCCGTATTGCGGGAGCGATTCAGCGAGTCCTCGAGCGCTTGAAGCCGCAACTTGTCACCGAGATTGCACGCGAGCTGGCCGCCGAAGACGAGGAACAGCCAAAGTAATTCTGGCCCCGAGATCATCCAGAGCCCTTCCGCTCGGGAGGGCTTTTTCCTGCTCTTCTTCTATCCGCGTGCCGCTCGGTTGACCCTCAATTTCGGCCTTCTGTAATATCAAGGTTTACCTTCTACGCTTTGATCGGAACAGAATGCCGCACGAGTTGCCAAAGGCTTACGATCCCGGTGCCATCGAGAAGAAGTGGGCCGAATACTGGATCGAGCAGAAACTCTTTGCCGTAGATACGCCCGCTGACGGAAAGACGGAACAGCCCGTCTTCACCCTGCTGCTGCCGCCGCCGAACGTTACTGGCCGCCTGCACATGGGACACATGCTCAACCAGACGGAGATGGACATTATCGTCCGCTGGCACCGCATGCGTGGGTTCCTGACACTCTGGCTTCCAGGTACCGATCACGCCGGCATCGCCACCCAGATGATGGTGGAGCGACAACTCGCAGGCGAAGGTAAGAAACGTCGCGATCTGGGTCGCGAAGCTTTCATCGAGCGGGTCTGGCACTGGAAGCAGCAGTACGGCGGCGCAATTATCGACCAGATGAAACGCCTCGGCGCGTCGGTCGATTGGGAGCGCACGTTCTTCACCATGGACGACCATCTCTCGCGCGCCGTGCGCGAGGCCTTCGTCAGTCTGTGGGAACAGGGGCTGATCTACCGCGGCAATTACATCGTTAACTGGTGCCCGCGCTGTGGGACCGCCGTTTCCGATCTGGAAGTGGTCCACGAAGAGACGCAGGGAAAGCTCTACCAGATCAAGTATCCGGTCATCGACAGCGACGAGTTCATAACCGTCGCCACTACGCGCCCGGAAACCATGCTGGGTGACACGGCAATCGCCGTGAACCCGCGTGACGAGCGCTACACGCACCTGCACGGAAAGCGTGTTCGCCTTCCGCTGCTCGGGCGCGAGATACCGATCATCCTGGACGAACTCGCCCAGCCTGAATTCGGCACTGGTGCGGTCAAGGTCACGCCTGCGCATGATCCGAACGACTTCCAGGCGGGCCTGAGGCACAACCTGCCGCAGATCACCGTCATGAACGAGATTGCCACAATGACGGAGGAAGCCGGCCCGTACGCTGGGCTGGATCGCTTCGAGGCCCGCGAGTGTGTGATTCAGGATCTCGAAAAGCAGGGTTTGCTCGCTGGCATCAAGGACCACGTTCTCGCCATTGGCAAGTGCGACCGCTGCAAGACCATTATCGAACCACGCCTCTCGACGCAGTGGTTTGTCGCCGTCAACAAGCAGCCGAAGAGCGGCGGCCCCTCGCTGGCGCAAGCTGCCATTGATGCGGTAAAGGGCGACAGCGCCGTCATCCGCTTCTCGCCCGAGAACTACAAGACGATCTACCTGAACTGGATGGAGAACATCCACGACTGGTGCATCTCGCGCCAACTCTGGTGGGGACATCGCATTCCTGCGTGGCATTGCCTCGATTGCAGCGAGATCACCGTCGCACGCGAGACTCCCACGCAGTGCAGCAAGTGCGCCGGTTCGAGGCTTGAGCAGGACACCGACGTTCTCGACACGTGGTTCTCGTCCGGACTGCTGCCGGCGTCGCCGTTCGGTTGGCCGGAAACGACTGACGATCTCAAGACGTTCTATCCGACCACGCTGCTGATCACGGGCTTTGACATCCTGTTCTTCTGGGTCGCACGCATGATCATGATGAACACGCATTTCATGCTCGAGAGCGGCCGCCCCCTGCGGGATGCGGTCCCGTTCCGCAACGTGTACATCCACTCGCTAGTCCGCGATGCCGAGCGCCAGAAGATGTCCAAGACGAAGGGCAACGTGCTCGATCCCATCGAGGTCATCCAGCAGTACGGCACCGACGCCACGCGCTTTACGCTCGCGGCCATGGCCGCGCCCGGCACCGACATCGCTTTCAACGAGAGCCGTACCGAAGGCTATCGCGCCTTCGCCAACAAGATCTGGAACGCCGCGCGCTTCATCTTCATGAACGTTGATCGCGCGCAGCAGGCCGGAGTCTGGTCGCTCGACGAGTTCAAGAAGTACGCAGCTTCCAATCAGGCTTTCACCCTCGACGCCCTTGAGGACCGCTGGATCTTCTCGCGCTTCAACCGCGTTGCCCGGGATTTGCACGATGCGCTCGCGGCCTATCGCTTCCACGAAGCCGCCAATGCAATCTACAGCTTCTTCTGGGGCGAGTTCTGCGACTGGTACATCGAACTGAGCAAGCCTCGCCTCACCGCGCTCGATACCGAGTCCGACAGGAACACCGCGCAAAAGGCTCTCCGCGTCCTGCTGGAGATATTTGAAGGCGCGCTCCGTCTGCTCTCTCCGTTCATGCCGTTCCTCACCGAGGAACTATGGCATGCCGTGTACGACGGCGCTCCGCCCAAGCAGTCCATC
>Ga0196976_1001465_pt1 | contig 10680 bp, 11 predicted proteins | sample S3v_513CmetaG_FD_148644 | JGI IMG/M metagenome (GOLD analysis project Ga0196976, IMG submission 148644) | Soil microbial communities from Anza Borrego desert, Southern California, United States - S3+v_5-13C | ecosystem: Environmental > Terrestrial > Soil > Desert | place: USA: California...
TCGATTACAGGAGGAATACTGATTGCTCAGTGCGAACCGTTTCCCAGGGTCGCAAGGTCTTTACCATAGCAAATGCCCCGGGAGGGAGCCTTACGAATGATTGAGATCAACGCAGTATCCAAGAGCTATGGCGGCGGCACGAAAAAGGCCGTCGACAATCTAAGCCTTACAGTAAAGCCAGGTGAAATCTTCGGGTTCCTTGGCCCGAACGGCGCCGGCAAGACCACCACGATCAAGATGATCGTCGGCTTGCTCCGCCCGGACTCGGGCACCATTCGCATCAACGGGTGCGACATTACCAATCAGCCCATTGAGGCGAAGCGGCAGATTGCCTTTGTGCCGGATACCCCGGAAGTCTATGAAAAGCTGACGGAGCTCGAGTATCTGAACTTCATCGGCGATATTTACGGCGTACCGGCGATTGAACGCCACTCGCGCATTGAGCGTTTTGCCGAGGTCTTCGAATTGGCCGGCGCCCTGTCGGAGCGCATCAACTCTTACTCGCACGGCATGCAGCAGAAGCTGGTCCTCATCGGCGCCCTGATGCACAATCCCCCCGTCTGGATCCTTGACGAGCCCATGGTCGGCCTGGACCCCCGGTCCGCCCATACGCTGAAGGAACTGATGGCCGAGCACGTCCGGGCCGGCAACACCCTCTTCTTCTCCACCCACGTGCTGGAGGTGGCGGAAAAGCTGTGCGACCGGGTCGCCATCATCAAACAGGGGCGGATCATTGCCAGCGGCACGCTCGATGAGCTGCGCCAGACCCGGGGCCAGAGCGGCGAGTCTCTGGAAGATATCTTCCTGGAGTTGACCGAAAGATGATGACCCATTTGCGTGCCCTTCTGCGGGTACAGATGATCACCACCTGGCGGGGCCTGCGCGAGAACATGGGCGGCGGAAAGTCCAAGTGGGGCTTGCTGCTGCTGCCGCTGGCGCTGCTGGGCTTCGCTCCCCTGCTCGGCATGATCACCGTGATGTTCTTCGGCGTCTTTCTCGGCGGTCAGGCCCTGGGGCGAGGCGAAGTTGTGCTGATGGTCGCCTTCACCGTCGGTCAGATTGCCTGTCTGACCTTCGGCGTCTTTTACGTGATTTCGGCCTTCTACTTCAGCCGGGACATCACCCTGCTTATCCCCATGCCGCTGCGGCCCAGCGAGATCGTGCTCTCCAAGTTCATTAGCATTCTGCTGGGCGAATACCTGACCATGCTGCCCATCGTGGGGCCGGCGCTGGTCATATACGGGATCTTCGCCGGCGTCTCCTGGACGTTCCTCCCCTTCGTCCTGGTCATCTTCCTGCTGCTGCCGGTGATCCCGCTCGTTCTTTCGTCGCTTTTCAGCATCGTTTTGATGCGCGTGACCAACCTGCGGCGCAACCGGGATCTGTTCCGCGTCCTGGGCGGCCTGCTGGGTATCAGCATCGGCCTGGGGTTCAACTACCTGTCGCGGCTGGGCGCCCGCAATGGTGCGTTCCATGGCGGTGTCAACGGCGTGCAGTCGATCCTCGAGCAGCAGCAAGGCCTGCTGGATGCGACATTCCGGTACTTCCCCACCAGCGCCTGGATGACCAACGCCCTCAAGGCGGGCGCCCCGGCGTTCGGGTTCGGCGCATTCCTGCTCTTCGTGGCCGTTGCCGTGCTCGCCCTGGTTGCGATGGTCTGGGTTGCCGAGAAGCTGTTCTACGGCGGCGCCGTGGGCGGTGAGGAGACCCGGGCCGCGGGGAAGAAGCTGACCCGCGAGGAACTGGCGAAGGAGACTGCCCAGGCCCGGACGCCCCTCTGGGCGCTCTTCCTGCGGGAGATCAAGCTGCTCAACCGGACGCCGGCCTTTCTGATGCAGGCGCTGGTCCCCATGATCATCATGCCGTTCTTCGTGGTCATGCCCATGCTGCAGGAGAAGGAACTCGGGCAGGTCATCGGCAAGCTTTCGGACTATGCCGGTTCGCCGCTGGTGCCGGTCGTCGGCGTGGGCGTCGTCCTGTTTATGGCCTCCATGTCCGCAGTGGCGGGCACGGCCATCAGTCGGGAAGGCAAGCACTTCTGGATCAGCCGGTCGCTGCCCGTCCTGCCCCGGGTGCAGGTCCAGGCTAAATGGCTGCACAGCCTGCTCTTCGGCGCCCTCAACGTGGTCATGGCCCTGGGCGGTATGGCCTTTCTGAAGGTGCTCACACCCCTGAACTTCGTCTATGTCCTGGTGGGCGGCCTGCTGGCCAGCGGCGCCATGGGCTACAGCAGCCTGATCGTCGATCTGATCCGGCCCACGCTCAAGTGGACCAACCCGCAGCAGGCCATGAAAGGCAACTACAACGTGCTGTTCGGCATGCTCTTCATCTGGCTGACCATCGGCATTCTGGCCGGCCTTTCAGCGCTGCTGTATATCTTTGCGAAACCCTTGCTCATGCCCGGGGTGATCCTGCTCTTTGCCCTGGAGACTTACGGCTTCGGCAAGGCGGCGGGCGCCCTGGCGGACAAAAGGTACGTCCAAATCGAAGACTAGGCTAGCTGAAACGCCACGGGGCAATCCCGTGGCGTTTGCGCGTCCGCGTCTGTCAATGCGAAACGGAGGCGAGGGTGTCGGTGAAGCGGGCGCCCGCCAGCACCAGCTTGCGCAGGTAGGGGCAGGGGCGGTACCGGTCTTCGCCCGTGAAGCGGTGCAGGTGATCGAGTATGGTCAGAATCACGTCCGGTCCGATCTCGTCGGCCCAGGCCAGCGGGCCCCGGGGGTAATTGACGCCCAGCCCCATCGCTGTGTCGATGTCGGCGGCGGATGCCACGCCTTCCATGAGGGCAAAGGCCGCCTCGTTGGCCAGGCAGGCGATGAGCCGGGGGAGAATCAGGCCCGGCCCGTCGTGAATCACTTCGGTATCCCGGCCCAGGGAGTGGAAGAAGGCTTCTGCCGCCTGCCAGGCTGCCGGCGCCGTGCGGAGGCCGGGCGCCACTTCCGTTAGCTGCCGTAACGCCACGGACGGCACCCCGCCGAAGCCAACGACTCGTGCAGGATCAGGCAGGTCCGCCGCCGCCTCGGTCGTGGTGATCCGCGAAGCCTCCACCAGCACCAGGTCCGCTGCCCCCGGGTCGTCCGTCAGCTTATAGCCCCGTTCCCGGGCCAGTCGGACCAGGCCATCGTCGCCATGAATGCAGACGGTTTCCAGCCCGTCGGGCCGGGGGCAGGGGTCGCTGCTGAAGACTGCGCCCTCCGGGCCGTCCACGGCATGGTCGCCCTCGTAGCGGTACCAGCCGGCGCCGGTCTTGCGCCCCAGCCGGTTCGCCTTGACCATCTGCGCCTGCAGGGGGTGGGGGCGGAAGCGCGGCTCGTAGAAGAACTGCTCGAAGACCGACCGGTTGACGGCCAGGTTGATATCCATGCCCACCAGGTCCATCAGCTCAAAGGGGCCCATGCGGAACCCGCCGGCCAGCCGGGCTACCCGGTCAACCTGGCGGGACGAGGCCACATTTTCACCCAGCAGGCGCAGCGCCTCGCCGGGGAAGGGGCGAGCTACCCGGTTGACGACAAAACCCGGCGTATCTTTGACCTGCACGGTGGTCTTGCCGAGCAACTCGGCCACTTCCGTCGTCCGGCGCAGTGTCTCAGCGCTGGTCTGGGCGCCCCGCACCACCTCGACCAGCTTCATCGCCGGCACGGGGTTAAAGAAGTGCATGCCGCAGACCCGGTCCGGCCGGTAGGTCAATTCGGCAATCTCCGTCACGGAGAGCGACGAGGTATTGGTGGCCAGAATCGCCTGCGGCCCGAGGATGTGGTCGAGCTTCTGGAAGATCTCCTTCTTCAGCTCCATCACTTCTGGCGCCGCTTCGATGATGAACTCGATGTGCAGGAAGTCGCCCAGGGTCTTGGTGGTCGTAATTCGCCCCAGGACGGCGTCTCGCTCCGCGGCGTCCAGCTTGCCGCGCTGAACGAGCCGGTCAAGGCTGGCCGCGACCCGGCTCAGCCCCACCTCCAGGGGTTTTTCGGCGATATCGTACAGCAGTACCTCCAGGCCGGCTTGCGCCGCCACCTGGGCAAGGCCCGAGCCCATGGCCCCGGCGCCCACAACACCGATGCGCTTCACGGCAGGTTACCTCCCGGTAAAGTTCGGCTCACGTTTCTCAAGAAAGGCTGCAATCGCTTCTTTGGCGTCGGCGGTCTGGGCCGCGAACTCCTGGTCATAGGCCTCCAGCTCGAGCATCTCCTCAAAGCTGCGCTCCAGTCCCTGGCTCATCTGCCGCTTGATCCAGCCCATGGACCGGGGCCCCCTGGCCAGGCGGGCAGCCCACTCATCGACCACGGCTGCAAAGGTCTCGGGTTCGACAACCTTGTTGCACAGGCCCAGTTCCAGGGCCTGGCGGGCGGGCACCTTCTCCCCAAAGAGCGCCAGCTCCATCGCCTTGTGGTAGCCAATCAGCCGGGGCAGTAAGTACGAGGCACCGGTGTCGGGCACCAGCCCCACCTTGACGAAAGCCTGCACGAAGGCGGCCTGCTCGGACATGATCACCAGGTCACAGGCCAGGGCAAGGCTGCATCCGGCCCCGGCGGCCACGCCGTTCACCGCCGCCAGCACAGGCTTCTCCATGGTCCGGATCTTCAGCGCCCAGGTGTTGTAGAACTCCCGGACAATCTGGCTGACCGGACGGTTCCCGATCGCCGCCAGGTCCTGCCCGGCGCAGAACCCCCGCCCGGCGCCGGTAATGACGACGCAGCGGACTGCAGCGTCCCGCTCCGCCTTCTTCAGTACGTCGATGAACTCCTTATGCAGCGTGTCGTTGAAGCTGTTCAGCTTATCCGGCCGATTCAGCGTGATCCGGCTTACCCCGCCCGACACTTCATACAATAGGGTCTCGTACGCCATAGCCCTGCCCTCCTAAAAATCTACCGACCTTTGAAATCGGGCTTCCGCTTCTCCATAAACGCCTTCATGCCTTCTTTCTGGTCCTCGCTGGCGAAGGCCATGTAGAAGAGCCGGCGTTCCAGGTGGACGCCGCCGGCCAGGGTCGTCTCGAACGCGTTCAGCACGGCCTCCTTCGCAAGCTGCAGCGCCACGGGCGACTTCGCAGCAATGTCGGCGGCGACCTTTTGGGCTTCCGTCAGGTAGGCCTCGGGCGGCACCACCCGGCTGACCAGGCCGGCAGCCTTGGCCTCGGCCGCGCCCATCATCCGGCCAGTCAGGACCATGTCCATGGCGGTGGCCTTGCCCACGGCCCGGGTCAGGCGCTGGGTGCCACCGGCGCCCGGCAGCACGCCGATGTTGATCTCGGGCTGGCCGAACCTGGCCGTCTCCGAGGCGATGATCATGTCGCAGATCATGGCAAGCTCACAGCCGCCGCCCAGGGCGTAGCCGCTGACCGCCGCCACGATCGGCTTGTGGATGCGATAGACAGCGTCCCACAGGGAGATGAAATCCCGGGCATACATGTCGATGGCGCCCTGGTCGGCCATCTCCTTGATGTCGGCGCCTGCCGCAAAAGCCTTTTCGTCCCCGTGGAGCAAGATGCAGCGGATCTCGGGGTCAGCCTCGAACGTCTGCAGGGCATCCACCAACTCGGTCATCAGCTTGCTGTTGAGTGCATTGAGGGCCTGGGGCCGGTTCAACTGTACCCGACCGACGGCGCCCTCCGTAAAGACCAGAATCTGTTCGTAGCCCATGTAAGCGTACCTCCCTAGAACTCCTTGACCTCGGCATAGTACATGGTAAACAGGCCCTTGGCGAAGGAACGAAGCTGCTGGCCGGCTGCCCCCATCTCCGGAGAGTGCAGGGCCGTATGCAGGGCCTGCTTGTTGTCGAAGGAAAGCTCGGCAATCTGGAAGAAGTCAGGCTGCCCCCACGGCGCCTCCGTAAAGCGGGAGACCTCGGCCTTGCGAAGGCCGGGCACCTTCGCAATCAGCGCCAGATGCTCCTTGTACCGGGTTTCAAACTCGGCTAGCGGAATCTCCGGTTTCCGATAAAGCACCACTAGCTTGAACAAAGCCCCACACGCCCTTCTCTTCTATCTGGTTACCGGGTCGGTTCAAAGGCCGCATCCATGAAGCGGCGGGCGCCGGGTTCCAGCAAGCCGTACAGCTCCTGGAACAGCCGGCGGGCGTCATGGCCCCGCCACTGGTCGGGCAGCAGTTCCCGGGGCAGGCCCGGGTCGACAAACAGGAACTTCCGATAGTCATGCACCAGCTCGATGCGGGTGACAAAGCACTGCACGTCAGACTGGCCAGTAACTCGCAGCACAGGCTCCCACTGGGCGATGAAACGGTCGTACCCGGCCTGAATGCCGGCCAGGTCCCAGCAGCGGGCGACCAGTGTTTGCGGGGTATCGCTCCCCATCAAGCTGGCCCGAAACACGGATGCACAAGGCCCAATGTCATAACGCCTGACTAGCTCGGTAATGGCCTCTTCCAGCGGGTTAGGGGAAATCCAGGTGCCGGGCGTCAACTGCGCCAGCCCCGTCCAGGAGAGTTCCGTGCGCAGGTCGTCACGAATGGCACGCAGATCCGCGGGAATCGAATAGCACAGCACCAGCCAGCGCCCGTCCCACGGGTTGTCGACCGGATTGTAGACGCGCCGGCAGGCCTCAGCCATGCGCTTCTTGCCACGGCCCGTTAGCGAATAACAACTGCGGGTCGCCACTTTGCGCACCTGGAGCCAGCCCTGGCGAGTCATGCGGGAGAGCGCCTGGCGCAGCGTAGGCTCGTTAATGCCAAACTCGGTGAGATACCGTGCCAGCGTGCTGGTCCAGACTTCCCCGCCTACGTGTTGAATATAGTCACCCCAGAGGTCGAATAGGAGCGAACGCGCCTGCATGAATTCACCTGCCTCACGCTGACGGAATTTTTCTGCTCAAAGCGTTTCGATTTGCACGGGGCATTGTCCTGTCTAAAACAAAGGTGCGAAGGCAATCGCCTTCGCACAACCACGGTGCCTGTCTATGGGTTGGGTTTGTACTCGACCGGAGGCCCTGGAGGGTTCATGGGAGTGGCGGGAGCGCTCCCATGAACCCGAGCCTACAAAGGGGGAGGTGGTGCGGAGAGGCTGTCCGGGCAACCTCCGAGGACGTTGCGATTTTAGCCCGGAGGAGGTTGCCCGGCAGAGGCAGCCCCCTTTGCACTTTGTTCAGCGGCTTGCAGAGAGCGGAGGAGTTCGTCCATCAGCGGCAACCCCTGCGCCTGCCTGGTATGTAAGAGCGAGCGGCATGCTTCGTCTTCCAAGTCGGGACGGCGGGCCACGTTGGCCTGAATGCGGGCGAGGGTCCCCAGGCCCAGGGCCTCACTGGTCAGCCCCATCGCTCTGGCTGTGTGATGCAGTGTCAAACAGGCCTGCGCCTTTCGTACTGGCGTCACACCGCGCATGTGCATGACATGAACCGCACTGTCGATCGCGGCCCCGTAGCTGCCCGTCAGGAAATATCGGTAAGCCTGGTTGTTCAGGTAACCGGCCCGGGCCTCCAGGTCGTTAGGCGCCTGTTGGAGGTAGGCCCTGGAGATACTCAGCAGTTCCCGGGCCTGGTCGGGCTGGCCCAGCTTCAGGTGCTGCCAGATCAAGTTGCCGCGCTGTTCCTCCACCTGTTGCGGGGTGGCCCCGGCGGCCATGTGCCAAGCGTATGCCCGCTTACAGTACTCCAGCGCCCTCGGCGCCCGGCCCATGGCCTGATAGAAGAGCCCCAGACTGGCCAGCACCCAGCCTTCGAGCGACCGGGAGCGCTCGTACAAGGCGAAGCTCTGGAAGTACTCCTCCAGGCACGCCACTGCGCGCTTGTGCAGCCCCGATTCGTGGTACAGCAAGGCCAGATGACACAGGGAGCGACCCAGCAAGTCATAATTGCCTGCCTGCCGGCTGAAGTAGACAGCCAGTTCGGCCGGGCCGATTGCTTCCTGGCCGGACTGAAGCGCCGAAAGGCTGTAGCTCAAAGCGAGGAAAACCTGCGCCTTTTCCGCTTCGGGCAGGTCGCAGGTACATAGCAGTTCGTTCGCAGCATCCCGGCAATCGCCAAAGCGCTGCTCATCGAGCAAGGCTGCCAACGCGCTGACATCCATGCGCACCCCCCCTTGGCTTCATTATACTGGCAGCGAACACACCCTTACAATCCCTTGATTGCCAATAAATGCCAACTAATGAGATGAAATAACACAGGCCCGTTCCCGAACCTGTGTTGTCAGATGTAGTTGAAGCCTACTCGCCGGGGGCGATGACATACCGGCAGCAGGTGCCGCCCTTGGAGATGCATTCAACCCGCTCGACATTCTCGGTGCCCAGCACGGTCTTGAAGAATTCAAGCTCATGGTGGCAGGCCATAGGATACTTGCGGGATACCTGGTGGACGGGGCAGTTAAACTCCTTGAGCACAAAGGTGTCGCCTTCGGCCCTGGCGCTGTCGGCCAGATACCCGTTGGCCATTTGAATCTCCGAAAGGCGGCTCACCCGTTCTTCCAGCGTCTCGCCCTTGGAGACTTCGGGGCCGTACTTGGCCACAAAGGTCTGTCCCCGGGCCGCAAAGAACTTCTCCACTAGCTCGGTATCGGCATCGGACAAGAAGTCCAACAGTTCGAGCGTGAGCGCACCATATTTCTTGGGAAAGAGATCGTCGGCTGTTTCCGTCAGGGAGTAGACCCGGGTCGGACGCCCCATGGGCAGCCGCTCCTGCACGGATGAGACCAGACCGTCACGTTCCAGCGAAGTCAGATGACGCCGCACGGCTACATGGGTGATCCCGAGCCGGTCACCCAGTTCACCGACGGTGAGCGGGCCGGCTGTACGTAGAATGTTGATGATCTCTCTGCGCGTGGACGTCTCCTCATTGCTAGGCATAACGCTGGCGGGCATCCTGTTACACTCCCTTAACCCGGTTTTCTTGCCCATTGTATCACATAATAGGCTGCGCGGGTACTTATTAAACCTATTTGTCCACAATACATAATCCAATATAACTATACTAAGGGGTCCGTAATGTTCATTACAATCAGGTAATAGCCCGTTTGCGGTGGTTTGGGCCTGCCCCACTGGACAGGTATTTGGGCGTGTACTATGGTTATGGTGGCAAGCAAGCAGGATCACATGGAGGGACCCGCCATGTTTTTGTGCAGGCAGTGCAAGGAGCAGTTCGAAGATCAGCAGCTGGCGTTCACGCTCATTCTAGAAGCCCGCGAAAACTTCCCCGCTCATGACATGTTTCTGAGCAAGTTCTGCTGCAAGGCCCATCTGCAGGAGTTCCTGGACCGGCTGAGCTTCCAGCAGCAGCGTTACGTCCTGGCTAAAGTGAACCAGGACGGCAGCACGAAACGCTTTGAACCGGACAGCCCCCTGGCGTTACTCCTGCTCGTCGGCAGCAGTAAGGCTTCCTAGGCGAATATGTGGGCGGGGCCCGGGGGCGACGTGAGCGCTCCCGGGCCCCTGTGCATGCATCTGTCACCGCAAAGAAGGAATAATTAGTGTTTGCGAGAATCTTCCCAGCGTGCGCTGCAACTGGGGAGGAACTGACATGCCTTGGGTTTTGGGCGTTGACGGGGGCGGTACGAAGACCGTTGCTCTGGTAGTGAATGAACGCGGCCGTGTGCTTGGGCGCGGTGAGAGTGGTCCGGCCAATTACCACACCGCCGGGCTGAGCGTTGCGGCTGAGAACATCCAACACGCCGCCACGGCGGCCATTACGGATGCCGGGTTGGTCAAACAGGCGTTGGGCGGAGCATTCCTGGCGCTGGCCGGGGTTGACCGTCCCACGGACCGGCAGGTCATGTCCGGCGTCGTGGCGCGCCTTGGGCTGACCTGTCCCATTCAGCTTGAACATCACGCAGTGGCCGCGCTTGCGGGCGCCACTGGCGGGAAACCCGGCGTCGTGGTCATCGCGGCTACCGGGTCCGTTGCCTTTGGCGAGGACGGGCGGGGGAACCGCCGGCGTTCCGGTGGCTACGGCCCCTTGCTGGGCGACGAGGGCAGCGGCTACGACATCGGGCGCAAGGCATTGATTGCCGCGCTCCGGTCCGAGGACGGGCGGGGTCCTGCCACCATCCTGGCGGAGCGCATCAAGAAGGTGTTCATGCTTGACACCATGAACGACATGATCAACCTCGTCTATGGGAATCCGGCGCCGCTGGAACGGGCAGAGATTGCAGGCCTGACCCCGCTGGTGCTGGACGCCGCCCGAGATGGCGATGGCATCGCCCGCGAAATCCTGCGGGTGGCCGGTCGGGAGCTTGGCCTGCTGGCAGCGGCTGTGCTGCGCGGTCTGCAGTGGGAGGAGCACGTGACCGTGCCCGTGGCGGGCAGCGGAAGCGTCTTTGCGGCGGGGGCGCTCCTGCACCTGCCTATGGAGCAGGTGGCCATGAGCGTCTGTCCGCAGGCGGAAATGTGTCAGCCCCAGCACACGCCAGCATACGGCGCAGGGTTACTGGCCCTGCGGAACTTGGGGATTCGGCTCGAAGAAGCGCCCGGCGAGCGAAACTAACAGAAGCGGCCGTCTGCACCTGGCAGGCGGCCGTTCTTCATGCTAGCGGGTTGGCGGATAGGTACCCTGCGGCGGATGCTGTGGGTGGAACAGCTCAGTGCCGGCAGGTTGGGCGCGGTTCCAGAGCGCCTTCACCTCGCCGGTGTTGACCGACGCGCCGCCTGTGCGCAGAGCCGTGGCAAGGTCGGCCACCCGCCTGGCGTCATCGGGATTGACCGCGAATCGCACTTCCACAATCGCCGGGTTCTGGGCCCGAATCTGAT
>Ga0196976_1001466_pt1 | contig 10678 bp, 11 predicted proteins | sample S3v_513CmetaG_FD_148644 | JGI IMG/M metagenome (GOLD analysis project Ga0196976, IMG submission 148644) | Soil microbial communities from Anza Borrego desert, Southern California, United States - S3+v_5-13C | ecosystem: Environmental > Terrestrial > Soil > Desert | place: USA: California...
CCTCGGGCGCAGTGGTGAGTGTGAACTCGAGCTGCTCGCCGGCGTCCTGGGGGAACCCGAAGGGGCCGCCGAACGAGCCGTTGGTGTCCGTCACGATGGTCTCCGTGGAGACCAGGGTGTCGCCGTCCCAGGTCTCGACCGTGAACGTCGCGGTCAGGTCGGGCGCTGGGTCCTCCGCCTCGGCCGCCTGCACGCTCGGGTAGATCTTCCGGGTGCCGTAGTAGCCCTCGGGCAGCGGTGGGGCCGCCTGGAGGTCGGCGGCAGGCGCGGCTGCGGCCTTCAGGTCGTCGCCGGCCGGCTCGGCCTCCGGGTCGGGCTCGGCCTCCGGGGCAGCCTCGGCCTCAGGGGCCGGCTCGGCCTCCGGGGCCGGCTCGGCCTCCGGGGCCGGCTCGGCCTCCGCGCCGGGCTCCGGATCCGCCGCCACGACCTGGTCGACCTGGTCCTCGGCGGGCAGCGCGATCTCCGGGGCCACCGGCTGGGTGGCCGGGGCCTCCTCGGGGGCGTCCTCGGCGAGCGCGGCTGACGCCGGGGCGAGGACGAGGGTGGCGGCACCTGCTGCGGCGAGGACGCGGCTCACGCCGTGCCGGGTGGGCTGGGTGCGGGGGGACGGGCGGGACGGGCGCATGGGGGGACCTCGATGGTGGCGACCGATGATCAACAATGCTGCCCCAGCGGACCCCGCGGACGTGGGCACTTGGCCGCGCGACGGAACCCGGGCGGGCCGCTGTTCACCCGTCCGGCTCAGCGCGGCGGTCCGGGACCGCCGCCGACGTCAGCGGTGCAGCCGCCGCTGTGCCACGAGCTCGGCCACCTGCACGGCGTTCAGCGCCGCACCCTTGCGCAGGTTGTCGTTGCTGACGAACATCGCCAGACCGCGGCCCTCGGGCACGCCCGGGTCCTGCCGCAGGCGCCCCACGAAGCTCGGGTCCGCGCCGGCCGCCTGGAGCGGCGTCGGCACGTCTGCGAGCTCGACGCCGGCCGCCCCGCGCAGGAGCTCGGTGGCCTGGGCGACCGACAGCGGCCGCTCGAACTCCGCGTTGATGGACAGGGAGTGCCCGCTGAAAACGGGGACCCGCACGCACGTTCCGGACACCAGGAGGCCGGGGATGCCGAGGATCTTGCGGGACTCGTGCCGCAGCTTCTGCTCCTCGTCGGTCTCGTGCGAGCCGTCCTCCACGATCGAGCCCGCCAGCGGCACCACGTCGAACGCGATCGGCGCGACGTACTTGGCCGGCGGCGGGAAGGCGACCGCACCGCCGTCGTGCACCAGCGCCGTGACGTCCTGCGTCATCGCCGCGCGCACCTGGCCCTCGAGCTCGGAGACGCCGGCGAGCCCGCTGCCGGACACCGCCTGGTAGGTCGAGACGATGAGCCGGCGCAACCCCGCGACGTCGTGCAGAGGCTTGAGGACCGGCATCGCCGCCATGGTGGTGCAGTTCGGGTTCGCGATGATGCCCTTGGGCGTGTGGTCGACGGCCTCCGGGTTGACCTCGCTCACCACCAGCGGCACGTTCGGGTCGCGCCGCCACGCCGAGGAGTTGTCGATCACGATCGCACCGGCGTCCGCGAACCTCGGCGCCTGCTCGCGCGACGTCGAGCCGCCCGCGGAGAACAGGGCGATGTCGATCCCGGCGAGGTCCGCCGTCGCGACGTCCTCGACGACGACGTCGGTGCCCTTCCAGGGCAGCGTGCGCCCCGCCGAGCGGGCCGAGGCGAAGTACCGGATCGAGGCGACCGGGAAGCCACGCTCCTCGAGCATGCGGCGCATGACGCCGCCGACCTGCCCCGTGGCGCCGACCACTGCGACGTTGAAGCCTGCTGCGCTCATGAACTACCGCCCCGTCCCGCCGTAGACCACGGCCTCGTCCTCGTCCGTGTCCAGCTCGAACGCCGTGTGCACGGCACGCACCGCGTCGTCCAGCTGGTCGGCGCGGGTGACCACGGACACCCGGATCTCCGAGGTCGAGATCATCTCGATGTTGATCCCGGCATCCCGCAGGGCGCCGAAGAGCTTCGCGGACACGCCCGGGTGCGACTTCATCCCCGCGCCGACCAGCGAGAGCTTGCCGATGGCGTCGTCGTACTGGATCGAGTCGAACTGGATGTCGGCCTTCTTCTCCTGCAGGGCCTGGGTCGCCTTGGCGCCGTCGGTCGCGGGGAGCGTGAAGGAGATGTCCGTCAGGCCGGTCTGCGCCGCCGACACGTTCTGGACGATCATGTCGATGTTCACGCCGGCGGCGGCGACCACCTCGAAGATGGCGGCCGCGGTGCCCGGCACGTCCGGGACGCCGACGACGGTGACCTTCGCCTCGCTGCGGTCGTGCGCGACGCCGGAGATGATCGGCTGCTCCATGGCTTCTTCTCCCTCTCGAGGGGCGTCCGTGACGAGCGTGCCCTCGCGGCCGGAGAACGACGAGCGCACGTGGATGGGAACGTTGTTGCGGCGCGCGTACTCCACGCACCGGAGCATGAGGACCTTCGCGCCGCTGGCGGCGAGGTCGAGCATCTCCTCGTAGGTGATGCGGTCCAGCTTGCGCGCCGTCGGCACGATGCGCGGGTCGGCGCTGAAGACGCCGTCGACGTCGGTGTAGATCTCGCAGACGTCGGCCTCCAGCGCGGCTGCGAGCGCCACCGCGGTCGTGTCGGAGCCGCCGCGACCGAGCGTCGTGACGTCGTTCGTGTGCTCCGTCACGCCCTGGAACCCGGCGACGATCGCGACGTTCCCGGCCTCCACGGCCTGCTTGATGCGGCTGGCCTTAACGTCGATGATGCGCGCCTTGCCGTGCACCTCGTCCGTGATGACGCCCGCCTGCTGGCCCGTGAACGACTGCGCGTGCACGCCGAGGTTGGCGATCGCCATCGCGAGCAGCGACATCGAGATGCGCTCGCCCGCGGTGAGGAGGATGTCCATCTCCCGCGCGGGCGGCATCGGCGTGATCTCGTTCGCGAGGTCGATGAGCTCGTCGGTGGTGTCACCCATCGCCGAGACCACGACGACGACGTCGTCACCCGCGCGCTTGGCCTCGGCGATCCGCTTGGCGACGCGCTTGATGCTGGCGGCGTCGGCGACGGAGGAGCCTCCGTACTTCTGCACGATCAAGCCCACGATGTGCTCCGGGATGGGGTTGTGGAGGGGCCCCGCGACGTACGGCCGCGGATGTGTGGTCGAAGGATAGACGGAGGGCCTACCGAACCCGGCAGCCTTTCCGCTATGTGGCGCCGGCCCGCCGGACTCGAACACGTCTCCGCTCTGCGCACATCAGGAGTTCGACCAGCGCGCGGATGTTCGCGTCGCAACGGGCGCATGACGCGCCGGTCCCGCGACAGATACTGGGCGAAGGAGGCGATCATGACCCGCACGCCCACCCCCCTGGCCCTCGCCGGCCCCATGGACGACGTCGTCCCGCCGTTGCGCGTCGGCGCGTCCCCCGCGCGCCGGATGCCGCTGAGCTGGCTCCTGGCGCTCGTGACCATGGCGCTCGCCGTCGTGCTCGCCCTGGCGGGCTGCCAGACGCCGCGCGGCGACGACGGCACGGACCCGGGCGGGGCGCCGACGACCACCGACCCCGACGACCCGGTGAGCTCCGACGACGACCCGTCGGGCGAGCCGTCGGACCCGCCCGCCGACGACCCCGGCACGCCCGTGGCGGTGGACGTGACGGTGAGCGTCGACGCGACCGGCGAGGGGACGGTGACCACCTCGACCCTCACGTGCGAGCCCACCGGCGGTGACCACCCCGACGCCGACGCGGCCTGCGCCGCCATCGCCGCGGCGGGCGGGGCGGCGGCCTTCGAGCCCACGCCGGCCGACGTCGCATGCACCGAGCAGTGGGGCGGCCCGCAGACGGCCACGGTTGAAGGGACCGTCGACGGGACCCCCATCCGCGCCGACTTCTCGCGGACGAACGGCTGCGAGATCTCGCGCTGGGACGCCCTCGAGGCGCTGCTCGGCCCCGGCGGGCTGATGTAGCTGCACAGGACCTGCACACGACCCGGCGGCCGAGCGGCCACGCGGCCGCAGCCCGCGCCGCTACCTTCACTCCCATGTCGATCCTCGTGCAGGGGGTACGGCGGTCCTTCGGTCCGGTGCTCGCCGTCGACGGGGTCGACGTGGAGATCCGCCCAGGCGCCGTGACCGCGCTCGTCGGGCCCAACGGCGCCGGCAAGACCACGTTGCTGCTCATGCTCGCGGGACTGCTCAGGCCGGACTCCGGCCGCATCCTCGTCGGCGGGCACGACCCGGTGACCGAGAACCTGGCCGTCCGCGCGACCGTGGGCTGGATGCCGGACTCGTTCGGCACCTGGGAGTCCCTCACGGCGCGCGAGGTGCTCACGACCGTCGGCGCCGCGTACCGGCTGCCCGCACCGTACGTCGCGGAGCGCGCCGCGCACCTGCTGGCGCTCGTGCACCTCACGGAGCTCGCCGACCGCCCGGCGCACGTCCTCTCGCGCGGCCAGAAGCAGCGGCTCGGGCTGGCCCGCGCTCTCGTCCACGACCCGCAGGTGCTCCTCCTCGACGAGCCGGCCTCGGGTCTCGACCCGCGGTCCCGCGTCGACCTCCGCGGCCTCCTGCGTGAGCTCGCCGGGCACGGCAAGACGGTCCTCGTCTCCAGCCACGTGCTCTCGGAGCTGGAGGAGATGGCCGACGACGCCGTCTTCATCTCCCGCGGTCGAACGGTCGACACGAAGACGCTCGAGGCGGCCGCGACGACCCTCCGCCCGTGGCGCGTGCGCGCGCTCTCGCAGGTGGCGCTGACCAGCTGGCTCACCTCGGTCAACCTCCGCTGGCAGCCGGAGGACGGTGGGGCGGGTGCGTACGCACCACCGCAGGACGCACCCGGGGGCGTGCTCGTGCACCTCGACACCGAGGCGTCGGCGGCCGCCATGCTGCGCGACGCCGTCGCGGCCGGCGTCCCCGTCACCACCCTGGCGCCCCTCTCGGGCGCCCTGGAGTCCGCGTATCTCGCCCTCGAGGAGGACCGGCGATGACGACGCCCGTCGACGCGCCCCCGTACGCGCCCGCACCGTCAGCCGGTCCGCGGCCCCGTCGGCCCCGTGGCGCCTGGTCGCTGAGCCGCCGCGGGGTGTGGACCGTCGCACAGCTCGAGCTCCGGCAGCGCGTGCGCTCCACCCGCTGGATCGTCTCGCTCGTCGTGTTCGCCGTCGTCGTCGGCGGGGTCACGTTCCTCACCTGGGCGATGGCCGATGCGGACCACAGCTACCTCAGCGAGCCGCAGACCGGCCGCGTCATGTTCGGCTTCATCGTCTTCTTCGTGCTCTTCCTGGGCATGCTCGTCTCGCCCACGCTCAGCGCGACCGCGATCAACGGCGACCGAGCAGCCGGGACGCTCGCGACCCTGCAGATCACGCTGCTCAGCGCGGCCGAGATCGTGCTCGGCAAGCTCCTGGCCGCCTGGCTGGCGTCGCTGGCGTTCCTCGCAGTGTCGCTGCCGTTCGTCATCTGGTCGTTCGCCGCGGGCGGGACGCCGCCGCTCGCCCTGCTCACCACGCTCCTGCTGCTCGCCGTGATGCTCGCCGTGGTGTGCGCCATCGGGCTCGGCTGGTCCGCGATCACCGCGCGGACCGCGGGCTCGGCCGTGCTCACGTATGTGACCGTCGCCGGGCTCTCCGTGCTCTCCCTCATCGTGTTCGGACTGTCCGTCTCGCTCGTGAGCGGCGAGGAGGAGGTCGAGGTGTACGGCGAGGTCGAGGTGTACGACGGCGAGAACTACTCCTACGAGTGCGAGCACCGCGAGGAGAGCCGGTACGTCGCGCACACCGAGCGCACCTGGTGGCTGCTCGCCGTCAACCCGTTCGTCATCGTCGCGGACGCGATGCCCGTGGACGTGGACGACGAGGACCAGTACTACGGGGCGTTCGACCCGATGTCCGGCATCAAGACCGGCGTCCGCGCAGCCCGCGAAGGGGTGCAGGAGCCGCTCGACGAGTGCTGGAGCGACGGCGACGACTCGTGGACCTTCGACCCCGACGACAAGTCGCCCGTGTGGCCGTGGGGCCTCGGTGCCGACCTGCTGCTCGGCGCGGGTGCCGTGTGGCTCGCCGTCCGACGTCTGGAGATCCCGCAGCGCTCGCTCGCCAAGGGCACACGCGTCGCCTGAGCGCCTGGTCAGGAACCCGGCGCATCCGGTCAGGGGCCGAGGACGTCCCAGCCGAGCCGCAGGATGAGTCCGCCGACGACGACGAGGAACACGACGCGCACGAACCCGCTGCCGCGCGCGACCGCCATGCGCGCGCCCAGGTACGCACCCGCGATGCTGCCGGTGCCCATGAGGAGTCCGAGCCGCCATACGGGTGCCCCCGCCACGGCGAACACGACCAGGGCGCCCAGGTTGGTGAGCGCGTTGATGATCTTCGCGTGGGCGGACGCCTCGAGGAAGCCGTAACCCAGCAGCGCCACCAGCCCGATCACGAGGAACGTCCCCGTCCCGGGGCCGACCAGCCCGTCGTACCCGCCGACGACGGCGCCGAGGACCGCCGCCGCGACCACGTGCCGCCGGCCGCCCCACCGGAGCTTCGTCTCCCGCCCGACCGTGGGGCGCGCGACCGTCCACGCCGCCACGGCGACCAGCGCCACCAGCACGACGGGTTCGATGACGTCCGGCGGGAGGGAGCTGGCCAGCATGGCGCCGAGCGCACCCCCGCCCAACGCCGCCAAGGCCATCGGCGCCGCGGTGCGCAGGTCCGGCCCCACGCGCCGGTAGTACACGAACGCGCTCACGCTCGTGCCCATGATCGACGAGAGCTTGTTCGTGGCGAGCGCCTGCACCGGCGCCAGGCCGGGCACGAGGAGCAGGGCCGGCAGCTGGATCAGCCCGCCGCCGCCCACGACGGCGTCCACCCAGCCCGCCAGGCACGCCGCCAGGACGAGCAGGACGACCGTGCCGACGGACAGCTGCGAGACGTCGGTGACGTGCGCGCCGGTGAGGAGCCCCGCGGTCACGGGTGGAGCGCGCGGAACTCCGCCTCGGCGGCCACGTCGTCGTCGACGTCCAGGCGCAGGTGCGCGAGCACGGCCTGCAGCATGCGCAGCACCGCCGACGCGCGCTCACCCCAGTTGGCCAGGTACGAGTACTGCCACCACCAGAGCGCCTCGATGACCTGCCCGGCGTCGTAGTGCCGCTGGCCTTGGGCGAGCGCACCCGCGATGAGCACCAGGTCGCCCGAGACGGTCGAGCGCACGACTTCGCGGCCGAGCACCGGGTCGTCGACCTCGCTGTAGTCGTCGATGCCCTCGAAGAGGTTCTCCAGGGCCTGCCCGAGCGGGTCCAGGTCGTCGTCCGGGCCGACGTCCGGCTCGAAGCGCTCGGCCGGGACGACGTCGACCATCGCGCCCAGCCGCGCACCCGCGGCGAGCACGTCGGAGATGGCGAGGAGGAGCAGCGGGATGGCGACCTCGGGGTTCGCGCCGGCGGCGACCTCCGTGATCGTGTCGAGGAAGCGCCGCACCTCGCCGGCCGTGGCGTCCGCCATGTCCTGGAAGTCCTGCGGTACGGCCTCTGCCTCGGCCTCGGGCTCGGTCGCCTCCGCAGCCTGCGACGTCGGGTCCGTCCGGGGGATCCGTGGGATGTCAGGCATTGATCTGTCTCCGTCCCTCGAAGGCACGCCCCAGCGTGACCTCGTCCGCGTACTCCAGGTCGCCCCCCACCGGGAGGCCGGACGCGAGCCGCGTGACCCGCAGCCCCATCGGCACCAGCATGCGCGCGAGGTAGGTGGCGGTGGCCTCCCCCTCGACGTTCGGGTCCATCGCCAGGATCACCTCGGTGACCGTCCCGTCGGCGAGGCGGGTGAGCAGCTGGGCGATCCGCAGGTCGTCCGGGCCGACGCCGGCGATCGGGTTGATGGCGCCGCCGAGCACGTGGTACCTGCCGCGGAACTCGCGCGTGCGCTCGATGGCGACGACGTCCTTGGGCTCCTCGACCACGCAGATGGTGGCGAGGGACCGTCGCGGGTCCCGGCACACCTGGCAGGTCTCCTGCTGCGCGACGTTGCCGCAGATGGTGCAGAACTGGACGCGCGCCTTGACGTCGAGCAGCACCTCGGCGAGCCGCTTCACGTCGTCGGGGTCGGCCGCGAGCAGGTGGAAGGCGATGCGTTGCGCGCTCTTGGGACCGACGCCGGGCAGCCGCCCGAGCTCGTCGATCAGGTCCTGGACCGCACCCTCGTACACGTCTGACAGCCTACGTGCTGCCGACCGCCCGGGAGCCGGACCGACGTGCCGGGGCCGTCAGTCGCCGACGTCGGACGGCACCGGCTCGAGCGCGAGCGTCGCCGCCGGAAGAGGCGCCCCGGAGCGGTTCAGGGCGCTGGCGCGGCCGCCGTCGGCGCGGTCCGCGATCCGCCAGATGACCGCGATGAGGCACCACAGCCCCGCGACTAGCGCGACGCCGGCCACGACCCCCTCCCACACCGCCCAGTTGGGCTGCTCGAGGTACGAGCCGTCGTCGGTGTGGACGAGCGGCGGCTGCCCGGCGGCGCTCCAGATGGCGTGGTACGCGCTCTCGTGGGCCGCGACTACCGCCATGACGCTTCCCCCGACCGTCAGGACGAGGCCCCAGGACGCGAGCTTGGCGGTCAGGCGGGTGTGGTCGGTCACGCGCTCAGCATCCCGGCGCGCGCCCGGGTTGTCGACGGACCTTCGGGGCGAGGTCCGGTCGTGCTGCGCAGGACGCCGGCGACGCCGAGGGCACCGCCGGCCACGAGGGCGGCGGCAGGCCCGGCGAGGGCGCCGGCGCCCCAGAGGTCGACGACGCCGCTCCCGACCGCCGCTCCTGCGGCGATCCCCAGGTTGAACATGACGGGCACCACCGCCCCGGCGGTGCTGCGGAGGCCACGCCCCGCGAGCCGCATGATCATCGTCTGGGCGAGCGGCGGCAGGGCACCGCTGGCGAGGCCCCACGCGGCGACGACGACGACGGCGGTCGTCGGCGGTCCGCGGCACCCAGGGCGACGGCCGCCAGAGATGCCGCGGTGCCGCCGATCGCGAGAACCAGCGCCGCGCCCGGCCGTGCGTCGCCGAGCCATCCGACCAGGAGCACCGCGGTAGCCGACACGGCGCCGAACAGCAGGAGGAGCCCGCTCATGCCGCCGGGGAGCGCGGAGGCGGACCGCTCGAAGACGGTCGTGACGAACGTGTAGACGGCGAAGTGCCCGACGAGCGCGAGGCCGATGACCGCCGCCAGGGCCATCACGTCATGGAGCCGTGCGCGTCCGGCGGGTGCGGGGGGTGCGGTCGGGCGCTCGGGGTCGCCGGGTGGGGCGTCGTCGGGCGCGGCGTCGTCAGGCGGGTCGGGGACGACGAGCGCAACCGCGGCGGCCGCGACCACACCCGCCACCGCGACGGCGCCGAACGCGGCCCGCCAGTCCAGCGTCCGGGCGACGAGGTTCGCCGCGGGGACGCCCAGCACCGTGCCGAGCGTGGCGCCGCCGATGACGACCGTGACGGCGCGGGCGAGGAGGCGCTCCGAAACGAGCGCGGCGGTGTGCGCGTTGACGGTCGCCCAGAGCAGCCCGCAGGCGGCCGCGCCGAGCAGCCGTGCAGCGAGCGCCTGTGCGAAGGTGCCGGCCACCGCGGTCAGCGCCGTGGACGCCGCGAACGCCGCGAGCGCGCCGACGACGACACGTCGTCGCTCCCAGCGCGCGGTGAGGCGGACGAGGGGGAAGCTGCCGACGGCGACGGTGGCCGCCCAGAGGGACACGAGCAGGCCGGTCCGGGCCTCCGGCACGCCGAGGTCCGCGCTCATGTGCGGCAGGACGGCGGTGGGCAGCATCTCGCCCGTCACGATCACGAAGGTCGCCCCACCGAGGACGAGCAGCGGCCGGAGCGGGAATTCGATGGCTGTCGATGTCTTCATGCCACCGACGCTAAACTTTGACGTCAGTGTCAAGGTCAACCGATGCGCGGAGGGAGCTTTGGGAGCGCCGTGAAGATCGGAGAGCTGGCCCGCCGAGCAGGCGTGTCCACCCGCGTGCTGCGGTACTACGAGCAGCAAGGCCTCCTGGCCCCCGCCCGTGCGGGCAACACGTACCGCGAGTACACCGACGACGACGTCGCGCGGGCCGAGCGGGTCGCGCTGATGGTGCGGTCCGGTGTGCCGACGCGGCTGATCAGGGTGCTGCTGGACCTGGAGGAGACGCAACGTCGCTCTCCCGAGGAGTCGTGCCCCCTCCAGGTCGCCGAGCTCCTCGCTGCGGAGCTGGCCGAGCTGGATGCGCGGATCAGCTGCCTGAGCCGCTCCCGGCAGACCATCCACGACTACCTGGAGCGCACCAACCACGCGGCGCTGCTCCGCGGCGCTGCGGAGCCAGGCGCATCAGCAGTGCCCGCCTGAACCAGCCCGCGGTGGGTGCCGAGGTGGCCGCCGGCCGTCACTGCCACTGCCGTCGCTGCTAGTCCTCATCCACCTCGTCGATGACTGTGCCGCCCAGCATCTGGGCGACCAGCGGCGCGCCCACCAGCCCCGAGCCGTCGAGGTCCGGGTCGTCGGGGCTCGCGTCGAACTCCGCCGGCCCGGTGGGACGATCCGCGGCACCGCCGCCGGCGGCAGCCACCTTGGCCTGCGCGCGGGCGAGCGGGCTCTGCCGTTCCGCGTCCTCGGCCGCACCTGGTGCCCGCCCCGCGGGCTCCTGCCCCCCCGGTGACGCTGGGGCTCGCCCTGCG
>Ga0196976_1001467_pt1 | contig 10677 bp, 11 predicted proteins | sample S3v_513CmetaG_FD_148644 | JGI IMG/M metagenome (GOLD analysis project Ga0196976, IMG submission 148644) | Soil microbial communities from Anza Borrego desert, Southern California, United States - S3+v_5-13C | ecosystem: Environmental > Terrestrial > Soil > Desert | place: USA: California...
CGATCAAAATCAACGCCGGTAAGCTTAGGGCTATTGGCTACGATGCCAAGTCCCGCACGCTTCAGGTGGAACTGGAAGATGGAAGTACATTGCAATACAGCAGTGTCAGCGAAGAACTCTGGCGTCGCTTTCGCAGCTCAGGCTCCGCCTGGAGCTTCTACCGCGATAATATTGAAGAAGAGTTTTCTGCGAAGCGGGTATCAGGGAAAGAAACGGCCGGCAAGAATCCGCTTGATGACCTTTTTGGTTGAATCGTTTGAATCAATTCTTAACAAGGCCATGTACTTCAAGATAGGCGATCACCTTCTCAACACATTCATCAAGACTGCCTTGATCAGTATCAACCACCAACTCAGGGTTCTGAGGCGGTTCATAATGCGACGAGATACCTGTGAAATTGGCGATAACGCCTTTCCTGGCCTTGGCGTACAGGCCTTTCACATCACGTTGTTCACAGGTCTCAAGCGTGCAGCGGCAATAAACTTCGACAAATTCGCCAGGTTGAAAAAGGGCTCGCACTCGGTCTCGATCTTTGTGGATCGGTGATATGAATGCTGTAATCGCAATGGTTCCAGCTTCTGTAAAAAGCTTGGCCATCTCGCCAATACGCCGGATGTTTTCTTCCCGATCTCGTTCTGAAAAGCCCAGATCAGAGCACAGCCCATGGCGGACATTGTCTCCATCAAAAACAAATGTTACACAGTTGCGTTCAAACAATCGTTGCTCTACCGCATGAGCAAGGGTTGATTTACCTGCGCCGGACAATCCGGTGAACCAAAGGACAAAGCTTCGATGTCCATTACGAGATTCCCGGTCTGCGCGGCTTACCAGAGCTTTATGCTTATAAATGTTTTGTTCTGTCATGGGTTGTTATGCGTTTAAACGCCTTATAGTTGACTTGTTGTACGATCGTACAATACTATGGGTCTTATGAATAATGATCTTGAGTACCTGGCCGCGTTACAGGACTACTACGCCACCCACCGGACGCTTCCATCCTACTCGCTGATTGCCCAGCTATTGGGCTTCAAGTCCAAAAATGCGGTTACTGCCCTGGTAGCGCGGCTGAAGTTGCAAGAATATCTTGAATCCGCACCTGATGGCAGGCTCAAACCAGGCAAACGCTTTTTCGAGCGCCTGCTGGCAGAGAGCACGGTGCAGGCGGGATTCCCTTCCGTAGCGTCCAGTGATAGGCATGACATGCTCACCATAGATGAGTACCTTGTCGAAAAGCCTTCGCAAACTGTGCTTATTACAGTCAAGGGTGATTCCATGATTGATGCCGGGATTGTACCCGGCGATGTGGTGATTGTGGAAAAGCGCCAGGTCGCCAACATCGGCGATATTGTAGTGGCCATTGTCGACAATGAGTTCACCCTCAAAACTTTGGGCAGGGACAAATCAGGATTTGTTCTCCTACCAGCTAACAAGGCCTACCCTGTCATTCGTCCTAAAGGCCAGCTAGATATTTTCGGCGTAGTGATTGGCCAATTCCGCAAATACAAGTAACCCTTTGGCTGAGTTCGAAAGCGTACTGTTGCTGCCATAAAGCACAGGCAATATCAGACCACTCAGCAAACACACCGCTACTAAATTCATCAACCTTCAAAGATCACTATGATTACTGCTATCTGCGACGTACTAAAGGAATGTTACAGCCGGGGCTGGATTTCAACCCGGGATGGCAACGGGTCGGTACGCCGAAAAAATGAAAACTGGATTTACATCACGCCATCCGCGACGAAGAAGCACCGGCTGGATGCTGAAAGCCTGGTCAAGATGGAATTCCAACCGGACAACTCACTGGTAAAAATGGATACCGAAGCGACCGGCAGGCCCAGCGGTGAGCTTGAGATGCATCGACGGCTCTTATGCGAGGTGCCAGATACCCGAACGGTTGTGCATGTGCACCCCACCTATACCATTGCCGCGATGTATGCGGGCCACGATTTGCAGGCGCTGTCGCTGGAATTTCCTGAAATCCACCGATACACAAAAGTCGCGAGAAATATTCCGAACGTGCCGGCGATCAGCAAGGAGCTGGCTGATGCGACTTGTGAGGCATTTGATTTGCAGCCTGACGGCAGCATCTCAGCGGACATCGTGGGTCTGGACCGTCATGGCGTCATCGCAGTGGCAAGGGATCCATGGACCGCTTTTGAACATATCGAAAGGCTCGAGCACATCTGCCAGATCGTGCTGGTCAGTGGCGTGGGCAGACCGCTTGGTTCTTAGCTAATAGGACTTGTATGTATGGCTTGAGTTTCAGGCGGAATCTGCATCCAACTCATGTTCATAAAATCTGAATCCGCCGCCTTTGATTTTTTTCGCTTCGTACATGGCAACATCAGCGCGTCGTATTAGCCGGGAAGCATCCTCACCATCCTGGGGGTAAATACAAATACCTATGCTGGCATGGATAACGACATCCTGCCCACGTAGATGGATGGGTTCTGAAATGACGGAAAGGATTTTCTCTGCTGGGATAATGGCATCAGCGGGCGAATCAATGTTCTCGATAAGCACCATGAATTCGTCACCACCGAAACGCGCGACGGTATCACCATCTCTGACGACATTCACCAGCCGTTTACCTATACGCCACAACAACTGATCACCAGCCTGATGCCCGAGTGTGTCATTGATGGGCTTGAATTGATCAAGATCGATAAAGAAGATTGCATGCTGTTTGGTATTACGATGCCGGATCAGATGATTCAAGCGGTCTTCAAATAGCATGCGATTTGGCAAACCGGTCAAAGCATCGTGGGTAGCCAGATGCTCGACGTGCTTTTCGTGAGCCTTTCTTTCGGTGATGTCCGTATCGACTCCCACCCACTCAAGCACGTTGCCCTCTGCGTCAATGACAGGAACAGCACGTACAAAGAATAGCCTCCATTGCCCATCTGCCAACCTCACGCGCTCTTCAATTTCAAACGGCTTCTTTTGCTCAAGAGCAGATCTCCACAACTCGAAACAATATTCCCTGTCATCCGGATGAATGGCGTTGGCCCATCCATTGCCCTTATATTCTTCAAAAGTTTGGCCCGTGAGCGCACTCCAACCCGGCTGCTCTTCTGTAATGTATCCATTTGCATCCGTAAACCAGACAACACCGGCCACAGCCTCTATTGCAGCGCTGAACCGATTATTGCTGAGCTGGATGTTTTTTTCGGTTAATTTACGATCATGGATATCAATGACATTCCCTACATAACCAATGAAAGCGGATGAACTGTCGAATCTGGGTAGCGCAACATCAAGATGCCAGCGATAACCCCCGGAGGAGATTCTGAGGCGATATTCAACGCAGTAAAAGGTACCCAATTCACTAGCCTTCGTGAAACTGGTTTTGACCTCCTCCCTGTCATCCGGATGGACTGCTTCCAACCATCCTGAGCCTTCTCCCTCATGTGGAGCCTGACCTGTGATTCGGTACCACGCCTTATTCAAAAAGGTACAGAAACCGCAACTGTCCGTCGTCCATATTGGATGAGCGGCAGCATCACTCAACTCTCGAAAACGCTGTTCACCTTTATCTGAAATGGACCAATTGGTCGTACCAACAGCATTGGTCATAGCCAGAGCATCCTATTATTCATGACTCAAATCATAGGCATCGTTACTCAAGAGTATGTCTGTTGACTGACATAGATCAGGTCTTGCACGAGCTGTCTGCTTCTTGCGGATCCAACTGAAAGGGTCGCGCCTACCTGCAATTGCGAGTTACCGCACGGTTTCCCACGATCTGCCGCCCTAAGCTTAAGCATCACATCATGAAAGGATTCAACATGCACTTCATACGCACCACTTTTCTGTGTTTATCCCTTGGTTTTGCAAGCATGGTGAATGCTGAAGGGGGCATCATTACCAATCAGGCTGACATCGTGGATATCGTGGCCGCCATCAATATTGGCGAAATCCAGGCTGCCGACGTTGCCATGAAGAAAGCCCAGAATCCCGAAGTGAAGAAATTTGCGCAGCAGATGCACGAGGAGCATAACGCCCTCAACAAGGAAATCATGAATCTGGACATCAAGCTGGGCATCCCGAATGACCGCAGCGAGCGCAGCATGCTGATCAAGGAAAAGAGTGAGTTCACGCTCAATCGCCTCAAAGATAAAACCGGTCAGGACTTTGATGAAACCTACATCGAAGACCAGGTCATGATGCACAAGCTGGCTTTGGAAACCCTGGAACACTCACTGATCCCTAGCGCAAAGGATGCCAAGCTCAAAACTGCGTTGCAGAAAGCCAGGGAGAACGTCATGAAGCATCTCAAGCACGCACAAGCGTTGGAAGAGCAAGTAGATAAGTAACTTTAAGCCAGAGCAGACTTACTGGAGGGAAGGGCAACACCTGTGCCCCTTCCTCTACAATACTTACCGGATGCCATCGAAAGTAATATCATTCTCGCCACTTTCATTAATCAGTAGCGAAAGGCAATCATGAAAACACTAACCGCCCTATTTATATTTGTAAGTATTGGGCTTGCAGGCTGTCACCATCATCACCGTCATCATGATCATGGTCACGATAACGATAAGGAACATCACTGCCCACCAGGCCAGCACAAGAAAGGCAGATGCTAGGCTAACAAGTCAGTTGATGAAACCGGCGCTCATGCGCCGGTTTTCATTTGTACTATTCCAGTCTCACCCTCCGTGCAATTCGTTGGGCTCCAGTTCTTTACATCATCATAAAGACCCCCTTCGATAAGGGTAAGTGGGCTCACGAACAGAACTTTTCATGTTCAGTTATAAAAATAGCATTGGAGAGCTCTGCATTGGCGAACTAACATTAAAAAGGCTCTGATTTGTCAAAGCTGCGTCATTTGCTGGGGCGTATACATCCCTACGTCGCTGTGATCCTCATGGTAGGGATTACCATGGCAGTGCGTGCTGCTTTGCACCCGCAGCTTGGTGCCCAGGCACCACTTATCATTTTCACCCTGCCTGTCATTCTCAGCGCTTTTTATCTAGGATTCAGGGCTGCCCTTTTAGCCACGATTCTTGGCGGTCTTCTGGGCTCCATCGTCTTTATTGATACCTTTTGGCCACTGACGGACATCGACCCCGCAGACCGAACTCGCCTGGTCATCTTTTCCTCCATTGGCATTATTGTGAGCTTCCTGGGCAGAGAACTCGAGATTTCCCGTAAGGCATTGCAGGAGAGCGAACTGACCGCACGCGCGTTGCTGGAATCAGCAACTCAGGCAGTCATCGGGATAGGGAAAGATGGCAAGATTCGGCTGGCCAATCGAGCTGTAGAAAGCATGTTCGGATACCGATCTGAAGAGCTCATCGGGCAAACGCTGGAAGTCCTCATTCCTGAGGAATCGCGCCAACGCCACGTCAAACAACGTAACGATTATTTCACGCACGGCAACCCGCGCCCAATGGGGGTTGGCATGGATCTTAAAGGCTTGAGGAAAGACGGCAGCGTGTTTCCCATCGAAGCCAGCCTGAGCATGACCGAGACGCTGTCAGGACCACTCGCAGTGAGCTTTATCTCGGACATCACCAAGCGCAAGGATATTGAGGCGGCACTAGCCCGCAAGCAATCTCAACTAATGAGCATCCTCGACTATTCCCCAATCCTGATATCCAAGCGGGATCGCGATGGCCGTTACAGCCTCGCCAATAAAGCCCTGCTGGAATTGCTGCACATGAATGAGGACATGATGATCGGCAAGCGCCCAGACGAAATCTTCTCCAGCAGTCTCGCTGCCAAGATTGAATCTGATGATAAGACTGTCCTTGAGACCAATGAAGTCCTGCAAACCGAGGAATCCTTATTGGGCACTGATGGCAGGGTGCACACCTACCTCGTGCAGAAATACCCCGTCAGGGATATTCAAACCGGCGAAGTCTACGGTATTGGCAGTTTCTCCCTCGACATTACAGAACAGAAATATGCAGAGCAGCGAGCCCTACATGCAGCGCAACATGATCCTCTTACCGGCTTGCCAAATCGCACCATCGTTTATGAATTCGGTTCCAAGCTCATCAATTCTGCAGTAAGGCATCGGAAGTGTCTGGCTGTGCTGTTTTTCGATCTCGATCGCTTCAAGCCCATCAATGACACCTATGGGCATGAAGCTGGCGACAAGATGCTGCAGGAAGTAGCCCAGCGACTACGTACCAGCCTGCGTAGCGGCGATGTCATAGGTCGCATCGGTGGAGACGAATTTGTGGCGATACTTGATGATGTCAGGTCGGAAACAGACGTAGGCTTAGCGGCCCGGAATCTGCTGGAGGTGTTGCGCCAACCCTACCATGTAGATACCCTGGAACTGCGTACTTCACCGAGCATTGGGATCAGCCTCTGCCCGCATGATGGGACGGATATTGATGTGCTGATTCGCCATGCAGATGCTGCCATGTACCAGGCGAAAGCAAACGGAAGAAACAATTACCAATTCTTTACATCCGATATCAATCGGAATACCCAGCGCATCTTTGCCATGGAACAACGGCTTAGGCAGAGCATCATCCAGAATGAGTTCGAGCTGTGGTACCAGCCCGTGGTGGATACCACCACCCGCAAGCTGGTTAGTGTGGAGGCGCTGTTGAGATGGCGGCAGCTGAATAATGAAATCGTCCTGCCCGGGGATTTCATTTCAGCGGCCGAAACCAGCGGGCTCATCAATCAGCTCGGCCAATGGGTCATTCGTACGGCTTGTGAGCAACATCAGAGCTGGCGCGCTTTAGGACTGCCTTCCATACCCATCGCGGTGAATGTCTCTCCCGTGCAGTTCCGCTCCAAGGATTTCCAGGCGGAGGTGGCGTTGGCCTTGTCTGATTCCGGCATCGAGCCTTCTTACATGGAGCTTGAGGTCACGGAGTCCACCGTCATGAATCAGGTCGAAGAGGCCGTTACCACGCTGACTAATCTCAAAAAGCTGGGCATAAAGATCGCCCTGGATGACTTCGGCACCGGCTATTCGAGCTTGAGTTATCTTTCCTACTTGCCGATCGATAAGCTCAAGGTAGACCAATCCTTTGTGCAGAACATTGACTCGGATGCTCGCTCCCTGGCCATTGCCGAGACGGTGATCGCGCTGGGAAAAAAGCTCAACGTAGAAGTCGTAGCGGAAGGTATTGAAACCGAAAAGGCCATGCGCCTGCTGACAGAACGCGAATGTGGATTAGGACAGGGATACCTCATCAGCAGACCCATGCCCTCGGAGATTTTCATCGCCTGGTACTACGCCCAGCATAGGCCTGAGTACTATCACTAGATAACCGGCGAATTGCGTTAAGGGATTGTTGATCTGCTCAAGGCTCGGCACGGTTACTGTTATCCATGCGGAATAACGAATGCGGCAATGGTTTCTGGGCCTCGTAGATAATCCGTGCCATCGGGTCGTACGAACCCAGCTGTATCAGGATATTCTTCTGGACGTCCTCGATGTAGCGCAGCAAGGTATGGATAAAAAGAATCATGCCGGCCATCTCCAGAGACTCCCTGACGATACTCAAGGCATCATATAGCAGGGTCCGGGATTCATTACTCGATTCGAATAACATCCCACTCACCATCTCGCAACCCAGAGCCCCAGCCAGAAAAACGGTGGCCGATAGCAGCAAACCGTTGCGGATATTTCCGGGCATATCGAACACGAAACGGCCATATATGCCGGCAAGCAGCATGACGAATAAAGCGTAGGGAATCACCCAGGCAAAATACAGCAGACCCTTGGCATCAAGCAGGTCCCTTAAGGGCTGGCTCAACTGCTCATGTATGCCGATGAAATCATCGATGGCGACCAGCAGAAACAACACCGATAGGCTGGCCCACAGTTTCCATGGCCGTTCCATCTGCTTTCGGGAAAGGCTGATGACAAGCAACAGCATACTGGCCATCACGGCCAGCAAAGTGGAAAAAAAGGTTGGGACGTTCTTTTCCTGATCCAGATCGAAAAGCGAAAATGCCTCCCACAGTGGTTCATAGCCTAAGCTTCTTGCCAGCAGAAAGCCGCAATTGACAATCAGCAATCCCATTGCTGCCATGGCAAGCAGGAAAGTGACTTTCTGCGGAGGGATTTTGAGCATGCCGCCACCCTATCTCGAACAGCAAAAGCGATATGTACGTTTGATTACATATGGGGAGAACGATTTTATGGGGCGGCAGGCTGGAGAATCATCGTTCCCACCAGGGACAACGGTGGCTAGGTTTGAGCCAGGAACGGCTTCAAGGCGTACTTCTCGCGATCGATTTCACTACGTGTGCGAACGCCAAGTCGGCGAAGTGCAGGCAATGGGGGGCACCATCCTTGAAGGCCATGCTGCAGCAGGCACGGCAGCACGATGCCAGGCAGGAAAAACCATTTACGGTTGGCTGTAAGCCCCAGGAAAAGGCCAGTCATCGCCAATATGGCTCCATGCACCTCGATTACACGTTCAATATCCCATTCACGGTCCAGCGTCTCGATCCGGCGTGCAATGACATCCTTACTCTGCCTTTTGTAATGGCTGATGCTGTAAGCCGTTTCGACATCTATCTTGCGATTGATATCCGGGCTAGTCCACCCTCGAACACGGTCCGCACTGATAAGGTTGGTGCTGTCTGTACTGACCTGCATGACTGCTCCTTGGCTTAAAAACCCGATTACAGGGTTTTATCAAGAACAGAGCAGTTCGTTAGGCAACCAATCGAAGCGCTGCCTTTTGGTTCGCTTTCCTTTTCGCTCGCCAGCCTAGTACGCCCAAGCCGGCAATGATCATGGCATTTGTTTCAGGCTCAGGAATCGGCACGAGGGTACCCACGGCGAAAGCACAGTCCACACATCCCACACTTTCAAACAGCTCAGGATCGAGGGGATCAGTTGTCACTATGAGGCCCCAGTGATCTATATCAATGTCGAAATAACTGCCAGGTTGGGAAACATCAAAATCACGACTGTCGAAAAGAGGCCCGGCTGCCCACAGCTGCAGGAAGTGATTGCGGCGGACAATATCACCATCGGGCCCATATTCCGCCATGAACTGCACGCCACCGCCTGGGCCGGCTGGGAAAGTTGTACCGTCTGCACCCGAAAAATCATTGCAGGCGACACAGCCACTAGCAGAAGTTTTGATCGTGACATTGGATATCTCATTCGTGGCAGTATTGAAATCAAACCCGCCCGTCAGTAAAAAATTCTCGCCCATAACCGGAATAGCCGCTTCTGTACTGTGTACTTCCCATCGAATGATGTCTGCGAGGGCAGAAAAAGGCACAAGCAGCACCAAGGCTAACAAGGCCCTGTTTATAAAAGGGAACATGGTTATCTCCAGAATAATATAGAAGGCCATCAGGACTCTGATTTGCCCATCAAAACGGACTATCAGCTAATGAATTTCTCATGACTGTGTGATAGAGAACAGAAGCACAACTATTTTTAAGAAGCAGCCACTGGCGCGACATTCGGACCATAAATGCTGAGGGTTTATGTGAATGTGTGGTGAAAGGAAATCATCTCAGATTCAAAACCAAACCGAGGGCAGCCTTTTTCTCAAATAGGGAATTTCCGTGCCATTTCAAGATAAGGTATGCAGTAACACCCTGTCCTGAAAATCAGGAATAAGGCCTAGAAGTTGCAACGGAAGAGCTTTGCTGTGACCCCGAATTAATCGTTATGACGGATGTGTTTATTCAAGAGCTCTTCCGTGGCTGATTGGCATGCTGCCGAATGAAGTCATCCGCAGCCTGGCGTTTCTCCTGAACGCTCTTCCATAGGCTCGCAATTTCCTCACACTCAGCAGTATCAGGCGCGGCCAGGTGATACACCAGATGATTCGTCATATGACCATCGTACTCACGCTGACGCGCTATAGCCTTCTCGAGCGCATCACGCCACTCCACCTCCAAACGACCCCAGGTATCAATGAGTCTTTCTTCAGACATAGTGCCTCCTTACTGAGGAATGCAGATTAGACTCAAGTAGACATTCGTACCGCGCGATAGCGCGCAAAGTAAGAGAAATTTCTGCGTTTCCTTCCGTACCGAAAGATCATATGACGGGCCGCTAAATAGCATTTTTGGAGAACCTCATGAAACAGCTTGGAATTGCGCTCGCCCTGCTGGCACTTGCAGCATGCGAGACCCCTGGGACACAGGATAATCGGCAGTGGTCGCGCGTCAAATGCAGTGGCGCCTCGGACTGGACAGAATGCTGGCGACAGGCTGAGAATATTTGCCCGAATGGATTTGATATGGCCAATAAGGAGGAAGACCGGTCTGCTTTGAAGCGGGAGGTGGATATCGCCTGCAAACCTTGATCCGGACTTTCCCCTTTCCAATTAGACCTTTAAGCCCTGCCTGTATGCGGCAGCGTACATATCTGTTCGTCCTGCAAGCCTAACTTAAGCATACATATACTTCGAACAGGAGATTCATCATGTCCACACGTTCATACATATTATTGGCGGGTTTACTGATGGCGCCACCGACATTTGCAGGAGGTGTAACCGACGATCCTTGTGCAGGTGTTACCAGCGGCAGTGTGACTTTGCCGAATAATCAATCCATCGACTGCAACCCTGGTGCTACGACTGCAAATCCTGCCCCTGCCGGGAGGAATGCCACTGTCACTGACCCCCCTCCTCCGCTTGACCCTATTAGGGATAATCCAGGCACTTCTACAGACCGCATTCGGGGCACGGCTGGTAATAATACGGGGACGACCGGCAC
>Ga0196976_1001468_pt1 | contig 10675 bp, 10 predicted proteins | sample S3v_513CmetaG_FD_148644 | JGI IMG/M metagenome (GOLD analysis project Ga0196976, IMG submission 148644) | Soil microbial communities from Anza Borrego desert, Southern California, United States - S3+v_5-13C | ecosystem: Environmental > Terrestrial > Soil > Desert | place: USA: California...
TGCAGGGCGATGATCTCTTCGACCGTGGCAACAGGCTCCAGGGTTGCGAAGGGGCTCTGCGCACGGAACCGGTCCATCATGGCCAGTTCATCCTCGGCGCCGGGATAGCCCACAGGAAGCTTGAGCAGGAACCGGTCCAGCTGCGCCTCAGGCAGCGGGAAGGTGCCTTCCTGCTCCACCGGGTTCTGGGTTGCCAGCACGAGGAACGGCCGGGCCATGGGGCGGGTGACGCCCTCAACGGTCACCTGGCGCTCCTCCATGCACTCGAGCAGGGCGGACTGGGTGCGGGGCGTCGCCCGGTTGATCTCGTCAGCCAGAATGATGTGCGCGAAGATCGGCCCGGGCCGGTATTCGAACTCGCCCTGCTTCTGGTTGAAGTAGCTGACGCCGGTCACGTCCGAGGGCAGCAGGTCCGGGGTGAACTGAATGCGCCGGAACGATGCGGCGAGGGAGCGGGCCAGGGACTTGGCCATCATGGTCTTGCCGGTGCCCGGCACGTCTTCCAGCAAAGCATGGCCGCCCGCTGCCAGGGCGACCAGCAACAGTTCGATCGCCTCTCCCTTTCCGACAATCACTTTCGCAACGTTGGTTCCAATGCGAGCGGCGACGGCGCCCTGGCTCTTTAGCTCCACGATGGGGTCCTCCTCAGAAGGTGTCAGGCCGGTTCGTTGTTATGACGTACAAAAGTAAGACGCAGCCAAAGGACCAAACCGTTCTCGAAACTGCGAAGAACCGTATGAACGGCAGGAGCGAATCACAAGCTACATGCGACGGATCACTTGTTGGGAGGTGTGCCAGATGACGCAGAACGTGGCGACGCAGCGCAGCGCTACTCGGATGGTGCCTCACCGCAAAGGCAGGGCCCCGGCTCTGAGCCTCCGGGAACCAGTTCCGTCCGACTGGCAACACGACCGGCCCGCCTACGCCGGCGACCCGGACATGGATTGGGTAAGCCTGCCCGAACAGCCCCGCGACGTACGCTGGGGTTTGAAAGAGCATCCACATACCTGAACACCTGTATATCATACCACCCCCGGGGCTGTTGTTGCTCCGGGGGGCTTTTTTGGACCCTTCAGCAGGTTCCTTTCTTTCTACACGGATTACATCGATTTTTCGGATTACGTAATCTTCATATTCGGGATGGTTTATATCTATATTCACTTTATATTATTCAAATAAATAATCCGTGCAGAAAAGAAACGAATTTACCCAAGATGCCCCCTCGAGACCTACATCCCGAGGGGGCACTACATTAACCGATCTCTTCCTCGCCACGCTGGAGCGATTCTTTGAGCCGAACAATGCTGATGTTCTTATCCAGCACTTCCCGGGCGTAGCGGGAGGTCCGCTGCTGCAGCCTGACGTTCTCCTGTTCCAGCCGCTGGATGCGGCTCCGCTTCTCCCGCTCCTGGGCTGCCAACAGGTTCATCAGGATCCGGCGGCTCGCCCGCAGTCCCTGGATTCGCTCCTCCAGGACGCGCACCCGCTGGCGAAGCTGGCTCACCTCATCGCTGTTCTCCACGCCGTCCCCTCCCCCAGTGTCCATCGGCAGGATTTGGTACTCCTATTATACCGATGGGAGGAGGGTTCTATGCCTCGGCGTGCGTCCGCCGGTAGTACGGACTTGCCTGCTTCAATTGCGCCACCACGTCCATGGAGACGTTCACGCTCCCCGGCACCACGGTCCGCATGCCGCGGGGGCCGTGACTGTCAGTGCCGCCGGTTGCGATCAGGCCGGCGTCATGGGCCCAGCGGGCGTAGAACTGCCGCTGGTTGTCCGAGTGGTCGGAGTGATACGCCTCGATACCCATGATGCCCGCAGCGATCAGCTGGCGAACCCACTTGTCGTCCCGGATTAACCCCGGATGGGCGACCACCGGCACGCCCCCGGCACCCTTGACCACGGCGATGGCCTCTTCGGGCGTCAGCTTGGGTCGCGGCACATAGGCCGCTTTCCCGATGGACAGGAAACGGTCAAATGCCTCATCCTTAGCCCGGCAGATGCCGCACTCCACCAGCACTGCGGCCAGGTGGGGCCGGCCCACCGACTCGCCGCCCAGCTCCAGCACCCGCTCCAGGCTGACCTGGGTGTAGCCAAGCTGATGCAGCTTGGCGACCGCCTCGGCTGCGCGCGCCCGGCGGCCGCCCCGCATCCGTTCCAGCAGGGCGACCATGGTGGGTTCGGTACGGTCGAAGTAGTAAGCGAGGATATGAACTTCCGTCTTCCCCACTTCCGTGGAAAGCTCACAGCCCGGCACAATCTCAATACCCGCCTGGCGGCCGGCCTCCAGCGCCTCATCCCATCCGGCGATGGTATCGTGGTCGGTAATGGCTACCGCCGCCAGCCCCTGGGCAGCTGCCCACTTCACCTGCTCGGCCGGCGGGTTGGTGCCGTCCGAAGCCGTGGTGTGATTGTGAAGGTCAGCCCGCCCCTGGGGAGCGGGCATCGGGATATGGACCATCTAGCGATTTCCCTCCGCAAAACGCATGGCGGCTCGGACGAACGACCGCACGACCACGCCCGTGGCGCCTTCATCTTCATACTTATCGGCACCGTGATTCCAGGCCTGCGAGGCGATGTCCAGGTGGACGCAGGGGACGTCTCCCACGTGGCTCATCAGGAAGAGGCCGCCCACGGTGGTGCCCGCCGCCCGGGCGGTGCCGGTATTGGACATATCCGCGATGGGGCTCTTGAACAGGTCGTAGTACTCGGGGTCGTGCGGCAGCTTCCAGCCCCGCTCGCCGGACTCCTCGATGGCCGTGTAGACCTCATCCTGCCAGGCGTCGTTGTTGGAGACCACGCCCATGCGAATGGGGCCGAGTGCCATCTGGACGGCGCCCGTCAGCGTGGAGGCCTCGATCAGCTTGGCGCAGCCCTGCTTGACGGCGTAGGCCAGGCCATCGGCCAGAATCAGGCGGCCTTCGGCGTCGGTGGAGCGAATCTCGACCGTCTTGCCCGAGAGTCCGCTGATGACGTCGCCCGGCTTGTAAGCGCCGCCGTCAGGCATGTTGTCGGTGGACGGCACGACGAAGAGGATATCGGCCTTCGGCTTCAACTGGCCGATCGCCTTCACGGCGCCCAGCACGGCGCCGCCGCCGGACATGTCGTACTTCATATCCCACATGCCGTCGGACGGCTTGATGGAGATGCCGCCGGAGTCGAAGGTCAGGCCCTTGCCGACGATGCCGAGCCAGGGGCCCTGGCCGCCGTTGCCCTTGTAGCGCATGACGATGAAGCGCGGCTCTTCGACGGAGCCCTGGTTGACCGCCAGCAGCAGGCCGAGGCCCAGTTCCTCGCAGCCCTTCTTGTCATAGACTTCGATCTCCACGCCGACTTCGGTGCAGATCTCCCTGGCCAGCTTGGCCATTTTGGCAGCGGTCAGATGGTTGCCGGGCATCCAGTTGATCTGACGGGTCGTGTTGGCCGCCTCAGCCACGATCCGGCCATAGTTGACGGAAGCTTCGATCTCGGAGCCGCCGGCCACGAAGATCGTCTCGACCTGGGGCTTCTCTTTCTGCTCGCTCTTGTAGCTGTCAAAGCGGAAGAGGCCGTGCAGGGCGCCTTCCACCATGAACTGGGCAAACGTTGCCTGCTCCATGCCGGCGACGGTGGGAACGGCGAACGCGACCGACTTGGCCGCAGTCTCACGGGCGGCCCGGGCAGCCATGCCGGCAGCGCGGCGGACCTTCCGAATGTCCAGCTTATCTTCCTTGCCCAGGCCCAGGGCCAGGACCTTGCGGGCGGCGATCTTGCCGCCGGTATAGATCACCAGGGTCTGGCCAAACTCGCCGGTGAAGTCTTCGGCGGCCTGGCTGACGACGCTCTGGAGATCGGCAGCCGCATTGACGGCGCCTTCAAAAAGGGGCAGTACAAGCACGTCGGCCTGAATCTGCGACAGGGGCTGATTTACAATGCGTACGTCCACGATGAAATGAACCTCCCTAACTGCTCTCGGAGCTAACGGCGATTATGAATTAAGCCCGCAGAACCTGTTCATAGACCCGCAGGTAGTTGCCGCCAAGGATCTTGGCCATATCGGCCTCGCTGTAGCCGCGGCTGAGGAGTTCGGCCGTCAGCGCGGGCAGCTTCGTCACATCTTCCAGGCCGGGGGGCGGGGTGCAGCCGTCCAGGTCGGAACCGTACGCCACGAAGTCAGCGGAGCCAGCCACCTGACAGACATGGTCAATGTGATCGGCCACGGTCTTGAGCGTGGCGGTCTGCTTATTCATAAAGGTATTGACAAACGAGATGCCAAAAACGCCGCCCTTTGCCGCCAGCGCCTTGATCTGCTCATCGGTCAGGTTGCGCGGATGGGCCCACAACTTATGACAGTTTCCGTGGGTGAAAAGTACGGGCTGCTGGGAGATTTCCAGCGTGTCGAAGAAGCCCCGGGGCGTGATGTGAGCCAGGTCGATTAGCATGCCGAGGCGGTTCATCTCCCGCACGACCTGACGGCCGAAGACGGTCAGCCCGCCGCCGCTGCCCTCGTACTCATTGTTGCCTTCCGCCACTTCGTTGCGGTGGCCCCAGACCAGTCCCATCATGCGGACGCCCAGGCGGTAGTAGTTCCGGAGCAGGCCGAGCGAGCCCTGAATGCCCTCGGCGCCTTCGATGTTCAGCAGTACGGCCAGTTGCCCCCGGGCGTGCGCATCCCGGATGTCGGCCGCGGTGAGCGCAAGGCGGACGCCTTCGCCACCCATCTCAATCTCGCCCAGGAGCGCGTCAATCGCCTCGCCAACCCGCTTGGGCGCCACGGGGTAGTAGCTAGGGTCAGGCCAGGCCACCTGGACCGTGCAGGTTAGTTTTGCCTCACGGCAGCGGGGCCAGTCAATGTGTCCCAAGTCGGACCGCTCGTGGAGCGTCCGCTTGCCTTCTAGCGGCCCGAGAATACTGTCAGCGTGACCGTCGACCACGGGGTACCGTTGGTGAAGCTCTAACGCTTTGGCCAGGAAATCCACGCCATCGCCCCCAATTAGTTAGCATGCCGAATCATTTTCTTCCACTTGGATGGAAGTAATCCCTCCTTTGTCTTCAATTTGGGGCTAACTAGGTGAACGGGAGTAGCGAGAGCGCTCCCGTTTACCGTCACTACAGACGGGGGGCTGTCCGGGCAACCTCCGAGGACACTGCGGTTTTAGCCCGCAGGAGGTTGCCCGGCAGAGGTTGGGGCGACAGCCCTCCCCCGCACTTCGAATCAGAAAAAAATCCGCCCGGCCCCCACGGCCGGGCGGAACCCTTTTCCCCTACTTACAAAACGGTCACTTCGTATCAAAAATCCCGCTAGCGGGGTTCGACGATCAGCTTGATGGCGGTGCGTTCTTCACCGTCGATCCGCAGGTCGGTGAACGCCGGGATGCAGATCAAGTCCATACCACTGGGTGCGACGAAACCACGTGCGATGGCGACAGCCTTGACTGCCTGGTTGAGTGCCCCTGCCCCGATTGCCTGGATCTCTGCAGCGCCACGCTCACGAAGGCAGCCGGCAAGTGCACCTGCGACAGCATTTGGGCTGGACTTAGCCGAGACTTTTAAGACTTCCATGACAAATGTCCCCTCCCTGGAATCTAAGGTATCCTCTGAAAGTATGTTATCAGTTTCCAGCAATCCCATCAAGCGGCTACTTTTCCAAAGTTCGCTCCAGTATACGCTCGATGGCGGTGGCCCGGCCTGTGGCGGGATCGACGTCGATCACCACGGCGGAAAGGATGGCCGGCCCCGCGGCCACCTCCAACCGGACCGGCATTTGGGTCAGAAACCGTTCCAGCACGAGCCCCACGTCCGTGCCGATCACTGATACCCAGGGACCGCACATGCCGACATCCGTCAGGTAGGCGGTGCCGCCGGGCAGAACAACCTCGTCAGCGGTCTGCACGTGGGTGTGGGTTCCAACGACGGCACTTACCTTGCCATCCAGGAACCAGCCCAGGGCAACTTTTTCTGAGGTGGCTTCGCCGTGCACATCAACGATGATCACGGGCGTGATCTGCCGAAGCTGCTGCACCACCTCCTCAAGCCCGCGGAACGGATCATCCAAGAGCAGCGGCGTGAAGACCCGCCCGTGCGCCTGTACAACGGCGGCGACTGGCTGTCCGTTCCGCTTGACCACATATGATCCGTACCCCGGCGTGCCCGGAGGGTAATTGATGGGCCGAATCAGTCTGGGCTCCTCATCAATATATGTGGCGATTTCCCGTTTATCCCACGCATGGTTCCCCAGGGTGATCACGTCCACCCCGGCGTCAAACAGTTCCCGACAGATCTGCGGGGTAATGCCGGCACCCGCTGCGGCGTTCTCGCCGTTGACGATTACCACGTCGGCTCCCAGCTTTTTGCGTAATGGGTGCATGCGCTCCCGCAGCACATCCCGGCCGGGACGGCCGACCACATCGCCGAAAAAAAGAATCCGCAAGCTATGGCCCCCTGTATCGTGCGTTACTTCTTCTCCACTGTGTCTCACGTCCATTATACCTGACGCGAAGCCAGGACATGAGGCACAGGGCTGGTTCGTATCGTCCTCCTTCCCCTGCTGTTGAGACGGTTCAGCCAGGCGATGGGTGACGGCGATGTTCACCGTCACTGAACGATACGAGTCTTCTCATGTGAAAGTTCGAGGAGCCTAACCTAAAATTTTCGCTACCAGATGGAACTGTTTAGCTAGTTCTCTTTTTTCACCGCTGATTACGCAGATTTAACTGATTTCGCAGATTACGTATGTGACCCTTCGGGAGAATGGCGGTCCCTAATGAAGCGGTATTATACATATTTTATATTTTTAAATCTGCGTAATCTATGAAATATGCGTAATCAGCGGTGAAGAAGAAGGCGCCTGCCCGACGGCGTCCAGAAGGCCCAACAAAAAAGCCGAGGAGCTTAACCCCCTCGGCCTACTTGTGAAAAACCATCAACCGGCCCTCTTCACGGATCGCTATGAGGTTCCCCTTGGAGCGGTTCTGCTCCACAGTGGCCAACATGCTTTCGATCGCTTCGTCCTGGGCCATCCAGTCCTCTTCGCTGCCCATTTCGACCGGCTCGGTGACGAGGCGACCAGTGAAGCGTTCCCGGAAGAACTCCACAATGGTGTAAATCTCTTCCGGGGTCAGGGTCGTGACGTCGCGGGTCAGCGAGATTGCGGTCAGGTTGCCGAGGTTTTCGGCATCGACCCGTACGACCGAGGGCTCCCGCTGCTCGAGCATGTGATAGACTTCGAGCGTCTCGAAGAGCGTCGCTTCGGTGCGGGTCCAGTCGGCTTCCGTCAGCTCGCCGGTAATCAGCAGGCTCATGCGGATGGTCTGCTGCCGTGGCTCGTACTTGACCGTGCCGATTTCGGGGTAACGAACGAGCACACTGATAAGAAGCCCGACGCTGCGGGATACTTGATCATCTCTTCTGCGATGAACCACGTCCATCACCTCCGCTGATCGAATAAAGTGCAGAGGGGAGCGGAGCCCCCCTCCGCACCTATCTCCATCTGGCAATGATTCCCAGTGCGCCACGTCACGTCGGCCAAGCCGCCGTGCCCGTGGCAAGTTTCGTCTCTGCAACCCAAGAAAGAGCGCCGGCGAGCGATGCCCGCCGGCTGCCCCTTATTCTTTAGACGAGATTCAGCACCGCAAAGGTTCGCGAGGTCCCTAGCGGGCGTATTCCACGGCCCGGGTCTCACGCACCACGACGACCTTGATCTGGCCAGGATATTCGAGCTCTTCCTCGATCTTCTTGGCGATGTCCTTGGTCATCTTCAGCGCTGCGTAATCGTCGATCTTCTCCGGCTTGACCATGACCCGAATCTCGCGACCGGCCTGAATGGCGAAGGACTTCTCCACGCCCTCGAAGCCGTCAGCCAGGTTCTCCAGCTTCTCAAGCCGCTTGATGTAGGTCTCGAGCGTCTCGCGCCGGGCGCCCGGCCGGGCCGCCGAAATCGCGTCGGCCGCCGTGACGATGACCGCCTCCACGCTGCGGGGCTCCACGTCGCCGTGGTGGCACTCCATGGCGTGAATCGTCTCGCTGGTCTCCTTGTAACGCTTCAGCAGCGATACGCCGATGGCCACGTGCGGACCTTCGATCTCGTGGTCGACCGCCTTGCCGATGTCGTGCAGCAGGCCTGCCCGCTTGGCAACTTCGACGTTGACGCCCAGTTCGGCGGCCATAACGCCGGCCAGATGGGCCACTTCGACGGAGTGCTTGAGGACATTCTGACCGTACGATGTGCGGAAGCTAAGCCGGCCGAGCAGCTTGATCAGCTCGGGGTGCAGGTTGTGGATGCCCAGTTCGAAGCAGGCAGCCTCGCCCTGTTCCCGAATCCGGTTCTCGACCTCGCGCTGGGCCTTCTCCACCATCTCTTCGATGCGAGCAGGATGGATGCGGCCGTCGGCGATCAACTTCTGCAGCGCGATCTTGGCGACCTCGCGGCGGACCGGGTCGAAACCGGACAGGACCACAGCTTCCGGCGTGTCGTCGATAATCAGATCAATGCCGGTCAGCGTTTCGAGCGTGCGGATGTTCCGACCCTCACGTCCGATAATGCGGCCCTTCATTTCATCGTTGGGCAGTTGTACCACCGAGACCGTAAGTTCGGAGGAGTGGTCGGCTGCCACCCGCTGGATGGCGATGCCGACAATTTCACGGGCGCGCTTCTCAGCGTTCTCCCGTGCGTCGCTTTCGATTTCACGAATCAGGCGGGCGGCGTCGCCCCGGGCATCGCCCTCCACCTGCTCCAGGAAGATCTTGCGGGCTTCCTCGGTCGTCAGGCCGGAGATGCGCTCCAGCTCGGCCAGTTGCCTGGCCACAGTCTCCTGCACCACAGCGTGCTGCTTTTCGAGGTCCCGCTCCCGGCGGGAGAGGCCCTCTTCCTTGCGTTCCAGCGATTCAACCTTCCGGTCGAGCGTCTCTTCCTTCTGGACTAGACGCCGCTCCAGACGCTGAACCTCAGCGCGCCGTTCCTTGCTTTCACGCTCAAAGTCCGCCCGAAGCCGATGAACTTCTTCCTTGGCTTCGAGAACGGATTCCTTCTTCTTAGCCTCGGCCTCGCGCAGCGCCTCATCAACGATCGTACGGGACCGCGCTTCCGCCGAGTTCAACTTCTTCTTGGCCTGATTTTGATAGTACTGGTTGCCGAAGTAAAAACCGCCGGCGCCACCCAAAATCAGTCCCAACACCACAAACAAAGCGTAAAAAATCAGTTTCACCTCCCGTTCGTAATAATGGAAAAGATCATCCACAGGCAAAAAGAAAAACGGACCCGATTCGGTCCGTTCCGTTATTGCCATATGAATACACAACGCCCTTGGGGCGTGCGCGCTGGTTGTCGACCAGGTCGGTTTTGCCTATATGAAACAGCCCTGACGGCACTACGCCCAGGGACCTGGGTTATAGCAAAAACGGGAAAGCCCGTATAGACCTACTGGTCAAAGAGCACATGGCTCATTGTTACAACGACAGCCTTATGGCAAGCAGACGAACACGAATCTCCTCTCTATCATAGGCGGGTTTGCACTTTCTGTCAAGGTTGAGAGAATTCCGGCTCTTGACGACAGCGACTAGCCGAAAGCCAGCAGCAACCACATTTGCAGGCTGCGCGGCGCTGACCCGCGCGGCCGCAGTTCGCCATGGCTGAGATGATACGGGCCTAGATCAAAGTGCCAGGCGGTATTGATGTCAAGCAGCAGACGGGCGATCCCCCGGAACCGGGGATTCGCATCTTTCTCCAGGCCGCCGATTCGGCGGGTGGTCAACAGGCACTGTTCATATACCCGCGCAAGGGACCGGGCCAGTCCATGGCTGACCTGCTCCTCTACCCCACAGGCCGTCAGCTTCAGGTCCAGCCGCTCATAGAGCAAGTGCCAGCGCTGATAGCGCCCCTCGACTTTAGGCTGCTCCTCGGGCCGGGCAGACTCCTCGGCGTCCGGCACCTGCTCCCGTTCCGCCAGGTCGCCCGCATCCAACTGCAGTCCGTCGATCAGTTGGTTGAAGCCCGCACCGGAGGCCACGGTCCAGCCGTGCGCGTAACGGACCCAGCGCAACAGGACCAGCCCATGCCGGCGAAGCCCGTCGCGGTCGCCATTGGCCACTTCCAACAGCGATTCGACGAGCTGAACAAACTCCATGCTCAGGTCCTGGAGCCGGCCCAGGTCATAGGCCGGACCAAACGCCAGATCCACATCGACGCCGGCGGCCTGCATACGCTGCAACAGCGACTGTGCGAGGCTTGCGGCGGTCCTGGCCCGGTGCGCCCGGGCTTCGGCCTCTTCCCACCAATGCAAGACTGCTTCCCCCGATCTGACAGGCATGAACCGGGCTGATCCCAGCCAACCTAGCAAAGATTGCGACGCCACTGAGGAGGGAACCGCTCATGAAACTGGATCCGGGCGAGCATACGCTGCTCGCCAGTTTCGCACACGGCCCGGAGGCCGAGCAGGCTGTCCGGGCCTTGAAGGAGGCCGGCTACACGGACGTGAAGCTGGACCGCATCGACCAGGCTGGCTACCAGCCCGACATTTTTGAGGAGCGGCCTCCGACCGAGGGCGGGGGTGAGACCAGCCTGGCGCGGGCGGTCCTCAAGCCCGGTCAGATGGACGGTTCGACCAGGGTGCTGCTGGCCGCGACGCCCGATGCCAGCGGTATGTCGGGAGCAAGTTCAGACGTGGACATGCCGTTCCTGGTTACCATCGTGACCAGGAA
>Ga0196976_1001469_pt1 | contig 10673 bp, 11 predicted proteins | sample S3v_513CmetaG_FD_148644 | JGI IMG/M metagenome (GOLD analysis project Ga0196976, IMG submission 148644) | Soil microbial communities from Anza Borrego desert, Southern California, United States - S3+v_5-13C | ecosystem: Environmental > Terrestrial > Soil > Desert | place: USA: California...
TTAGGTTTGTTTCGTGCAGATCAAGCCACCCGACCTGACGAAGCCGGCACTCGTCGCCGCTCCCGAGGCCAGGTTCTCCCCCGCGCCGTCGGACGGCGTTTTCCCTGACAACTTCTTCTCCAGCACCAACCTCCCCACCTACATCAAGGTGAAGGGGCATTGGCTGACCATCAACGAACCGCGAATGGACGCGGGACTCGTCCTCGACGACGCCGGGAAGGTGTGGGCGCGCGAGGGGCGCCGGCTGAAGAAGGGACAGCTCGTGGCGATCGGCGCTGCCGAAGATGGATCCGAAGGGATCTACGTCTACGGCGACCCGTTCTTCGGCGGCGAGGAAGGCGGCTTCAACTTCATGAGCAGCGAAGTCTCGCGCGAAAAGCCGATCGACTACGCGACAATGGCGCAGCTGCTCATCGGCGAGCGGGACCGCGGTGGCTACCCCATCTGGGTGACCGGCCCCGCCCTCGTGCATTCTCGGGCGCGTAACGACATGACGTGGTTCGTCGACAACGGCTTCGTCGGCGCGCTGCTCGCCGGCAACGCGGTTGCCGTGCACGACATCGAGGCGTCGATCTACGGCACCACCCTCGGGATGACCAAGACGGGAGAGATCGCGCAGGGGGGACACGGCATGCACATGCGCGCCATCAACATGGTGCGCAAGGCGGGTTCCATCGCGAAAGCCGTCGAGCAGAAGATCATCACCGACGGCATCATGCACGCGTGCGTCGTCAACAAGGTGCCGTTTGTCCTCACCGGCTCCATCCGCGACGACGGTCCACTGCCGGATGTCATCACCGACATGGAGCAGGCGCAGGACGAGATGCGCGAGCACACGAAGAAGGCGACGATGGCCATCCTGGTCGCCACCGCGCTGCACGCCATCGCGACCGGCAACATGCTCCCCGCCTTCGTGACCGAGTCGGACGGATCGATGCGCGAGCTCGCGACCATCTGCGTGGACTCGTCAGAGTTCGTGGTGAGCAAGCTCAAGGACCGTGGCACCCATCAGGCGTTCGGCGTCGTCACGAACGCGCAGGACTTCATGCACATCCTGCGGCTGTACGTCGAGCGCGAGCTGGACGCGAAGGGCATCCCGAAGAAGGGGAAGAAATTCTGATGGAGCGCGACGACACGCGGGAGCGGTTCCTCGCGGCGATCGCCGATCGCGTTCCCGCCGATCGCATCGCCGAGGCGCACGTGTTCTCACCCATCAGGCAGGGGGGCACCGAGTCCGGCGTGGCCGTTATTGCCGCGCGTGAGGGCGACGCGCTCGAGCGGCTCGCGATCTACACGGCGCGCTATCGCCTGGTGCTGAAGGGTCCCGAGCGCGGGAAGTGGGAGTTCGCCATGCAGGCGGACGCGGATGCCCCGCTCCTCACCGTGGACAAGGTGGTGCAGGGCGTCCAGCGACGGTCCGGGGACGCCGAAGATCCGGTGAAGCTCACCGGCGAGGACTTCAGGCCAGCCAGTCCCTCGTCTTCGCCAACAGCTCCTTCGTCGACACCGGCTTCACCATGACCGCGGTGCATCCTGCGTCGGAACACCGGCGCAGCGATTCCGCGTCATCCCGCCCGGTCAACGCAACCGTCGCCTTCGGGTGAATCCCGGACGCCTCGAGTTTGCGCGTGACCTCCAGCCCATCACCGTCCGGCAGGGTGAGGTCGAGCAGGAGAAGGTCCGGCGGATCGTTCCGGCCGGCATGAATCGCGTCCGCCACCGAATGCGCGACAGTGACGCGACGCCCGGTTTCCTCAAACAGGACGCGGAGCGCGCCAGTCACCAGCTCATTGTCTTCGACAATGAGCACGTGCGCCTGCGCCTTCCTATCGCGCGTTTTTGGAATACGGGATGGAGAAATAGAATCGGCTTCCGCCGCCCAGTTCGCTTTCGACCCAGATACGTCCACCATGCAGCTCCACAAGCTTCTGGGCGATTGTAAGACCAAGGCCCGTGCCATGATGCTGTCGCGAGGCCGTTGCGTCGACCTGTGCGAATTCGCCGAAGATGAAATCGTGGTGTTCCGGCGCGATCCCGATGCCTGTGTCGCCTACCTGCACCACCGCAGAGTTTCCGGCGCCATCAGGATCGGCGTGGATCCAGACCCGACCGCCAAGCGGCGTAAAGTCGATGGCGTTCCCGAAGAGGTTGCCGATGATGTGCGCAACCTTCTCGCGATCCGCGAAGATCTGCTTCAGGTCGGGCGACACCTTCACCTCGAGCTCCAGCCCTTTCTTCGCCAGCAGCGACTGGTTGATCCGCACCACCTGGTCGATGACTTCCTCGACGCCAAACGTGGAAGGGGTGATCGTCAGCTGGTTGGCGGAGCCGCGCGCATAGGTGAGGATTTCCCCAACCTGCTCCAGCAACTGGCGGCCGCCGGCGATAATGCCGCGCACGCTCTGCTCCTGCTTTTCGTTCAGCGGCCCGAGCATTCCGTCCCGCAGGATCTCCGCGTGGGTGATGACGGCCGTAAGCGGCGTGCGAAGGTCGTGCGAGATGTTCGCCAGGAACTGCGTCTTGAGTGCGTCGCGGCTGCGCATGTCAGCGATCTCGGCGACAGCGGCTTTATATAACCCTTCGAGCGCGGCGTAGCGTGCTTCCAGACTCGTCGGTGATCCAGCGTGGGACGTTGTGCTCACCAGGCTCATGGTCGAATGATACCGTCGGCGCCGGGTGGCGCCAACATGCCGGAATCGGCTTCAAGCGAATCTTCCAGCTGCTGCCGGCGGAGCAGGGACCAGTACCGTCCCCCCGCGGCAAGCAACGTGTCGTGCGTGCCCCGCTCTACTACGCGCCCCTCTTCGAGAACGATGAGCTGGATTGCGTCTCGCAGGGCCGAAACCCGGTGCGACGAGATGACTGCAGTCCTGCCGGCCAACGCGGTCCGTAATGTCTTCAGGATTTCCGCTTCGGTATGAGTGTCCACTGCCGACAACGCATCGTCGAGCAGCACAATGGCGGGACGACGCGCCAGCGCCCGCGCCAGGGCGGCTCGCTGCTTTTGTCCACCGGAGAGGTTGATACCACGCTCGCCAATCAAGGTTTCGTAACGGCCTGGAAATGCCTCGATGGTCTCGGCGAGCTGCGCCACCTCTGCCCCCCAGCGTCCCGCTCGCTCGTCCGACGAGCCATAGGCGAGGTTATGCGCGAGGGAGTCGCTGAACAGGAAACTCTCCTGCGGCACATAGCCCACCTCGGCGCGGAGTTCGTGCAGCGACAGTTCCCGGATGGGCACGCCGTCGAGGAGGATGTCACCCTGCTGAGGATCGTACGTGCGCGTGATGAGGTCGAGCAGCGCGCTCTTGCCACTCCCCGTGGCCCCGACGACGCCCAGGGTGGTGCCGGCGGCGACGGTGAAGGACACGTCGCGCAGGACCCAGCGGGGCGGCACCGAGACATCATCGGCGGCGGGGCGGGGATAGTGGAACGACACGTTCCTGAACTCGAGAGATCGTCCACCCGATGCGGGGCGCGGCGGTAGCGATCGCGGCTGCGTCGCCTCGCGCACCGCACTTTGGCCGTCGAGAATGACCAGGAGCCGCTGCATCGACGCGGCGCCGCGCTGGAAGAGGTTCGTCACCCAGCCGAGCGCGATCAGCGGCCAGGTCAGCATCCCGAGGTACAGGCTGAAGGACACGAGCGCGCCAACGCTGATGTCGCCATCGATGACCAGCGAACCTCCGAACCCGAGCACCACGGCCCCGCCAAGGCCAGCAAGCAGCATGAAGGCGGGATGCAGCGCCGCGTCCAGTCGCATAAGGTGCATGTTCTTGCCGAGGTAGCCCTCTCCCATGGCGCGGAACCGCGCGATCTCCGGTTGTTCCTGCCGGTACGCGCGCACGACGCGCAACCCGGAGAGGTTCTCCTGCACCAGGGTGGTCATCCGGCCAAAATGTTCCTGGACATCCTCGAATCGGCGATGGATGGCGCGTCCAATGAACGTCGCGGCAAAGGGAAGAAAGACCATCGGAGCGAGCGCGAGCCCCGTGAGCCGAAGGTCGATGCGCACCATGAACCAGAGGGAGAACACCGCGCCGAACAACGTGCTCGCGAGGTACATGATCGCGGGACCGGACGCCATGCGAACCGCGCTCAGGTCATTGGTGACGCGGGCCATCAAGTCGCCCGTGCGGTTCCGGCCATAGAACGTCGCGTCGAGGCTGGTGAGACACGCGAACAGGTCGTTCCGGAGGTCGTATTCGATTCGCCGGCTCAGGCCATTCAGGTACTCCCGCATGCCGTATCGCATGGCGCCCGCGATGACGGCGAGGCCCACCATCCAGAGCGCGAGAATGACGATTTCCCTGAGCGGCGCGTCTTCACGCATGCCATCCACGGCATACTGGAGCAGCCATGGAGGAACACTCGCGACCGCCGAGGATACAACCGTCAGCAGCAGCCCGAGCAGGAATGTTTTTCTATAGGGCCGGAAGTATGGAACGAGGCGCCAAAGCGAGCGCATCAGCGGCCCTTGTCTTGCTTGGTTTTGCCGCGTACGATCAAAGCGCCACGAATCGAAGCTAAGTCGGTATTAAACCGAAGTTTACCAATTCTTCCCAGGGGACCCAGCATGACCAAATATACGGGGCGGCTCATACCGATCCTCGCCGTGGCCTTCATCGCCGCGTGCTCAGGAAACGACAGCAACGCTGACAGTGCGCTTGCAGCGGACACGATGCTCAATCGCGACCTCGCGCTCGCGGGGACGGACACCGCCGCTCAGCCGCAGCTGACTGACGTACCGGCGGCGCCGTCTGGTGGTGCGTCGACGCCGACGAAGTCAGCAACGCCTGCTCGCACGCCGACGCCGAGTGGCACGAAGACGTCAACGCCGACGAAGACGGCCAGCGGCAACACGAAGACCGCCGGCACCGGCACGGCGTCGCGTTCCGGCTCCATCGCCGCAGGCAGCGCGCTGAACGTTCGCGCCAACTCGGATCTCTGCACCAACACCCACAAGGTGGGCGACACCTTCCAGGCGACGGTCAACGAAGCGGTCGTCGGCTCGAATGGCGCGACCATTCCTGCGGGCGCAACGGTCACGCTGACGGTGACGAAGCTCAATCGCAGCGAGAACGTGAATGATCCGATCGAGATGGAGTTCTCGGTGGATCGCGTGGCGTTCAGCGGCAAGAGCTATAACATCAACGGTTCGGTGGCGAGCCTTCCGGTGGAGCGCGTCCGCAACCAGCCGAAGAGCAAGGACGTGCAGAAGGTGGTTGGCGGCGCCGCGATCGGCGCCATCGCCGGCCAGGTGCTTGGCAAGAACACGAAGTCGACGGTGATCGGCGCTGCGGCTGGTGCTGCGGCCGGTGCCGCGACCGCTGCCGCGACGGCGAACTACGAAGGCTGCGTCCGTGCCGGTGGCAACTTCGTCGTGACCCTGAGCGACGCGGTGACGATTACGACCTAGAAGGCATGGCTTTTCAGCTCGTCAGCTTGACAGCCTGTCTTGCAGAAAGGGCCCGTCGCGATTTCGCGGCGGGCCCTTTCTGCATCGCCGACAAGCCGACAAGCCGACAAGCCGACAAGCCGACAAGCCGACAAGCCGACAGGCCGACAAGCGGTCAGTATCCCGCCGGCCGTCCCCCAGACCTCGGATCGGAGTATCCCACCCAGTGATCGCCGGATCGCATGATCCCGTTCACCGATCCGATGTTCCCGATCTCGGCCGTGCCGTAGCCGAGCGCGCCGAGTGAGTCGAGAAAGGCGCGCGTGAATCCGTTCCGCTCGTAACGGATCGTGTCCGGCAGCGCCTGGTGATGGATGCGCGGCGCATTGATCGCGTCCGCGAGCGACATCCGGTGATCGACCACGTTCACGATGGTCTGCAACACGCTCGTCACGATCCGCGGACCACCGCGCGCGCCGACGATCAACAGCGGTCGTCCCGCGCGATCGAGAACGACGGTGGGAAGCATGGAGCTCAGCATCCGCTTCCCGGGCTGTATGGCGTTCTGCTCTCCCTGGACCAGGCCAAACAGGTTGGGCTTTCCGGGGTTCGCCGCGAAGTCGTCCATCTCGTCGTTCATGAAGATGCCCACGGTCGGCAGGTACACGCCCGAGCCGTACAGGTCGTTGATCGTCGTCGTGGTCGAGACGACGTTTCCTTCCGCGTCCGCCACGGAGTAATGCGTCGTGTGCTGCCCCTCCACGGGAGACGCCAGCGCCTGCGTGGCCGTCGCGCGATCGCGAATGGATGCGCGCAGGCGCGCCGCGTAGCTCTTGTCCGCCAGCCGCTCGGTCGGGACGGACGCGAAGGCCGGATCCGCGAGCTGCGCATTCCGGTCGACGAAGGCGCGCTGCATCGCCGACGCCACCAGATGACTATGTCGCGCGCTGCCGTACGGCGGCAACGGCGCAAACCCTTCGAGAATGTTCAGCGCCTGGACCATCGTCACGCCGGACGACGGCGGAGGCATCGTGATCAGCGTGTGGCCGCGATATGTCGCGCGCAGCGGCTCGCGCCATTCCACCTCGTACCGCGCGAGGTCTTCGGCCGTGATGATGCTCCCCGCGGCGCGCAGGTCCGACGCGACGTCCCCGGAAATCGAGCCGGTGTAGAACGCGGCCGCCCCTTCCGCGGCAATCGCGCGTAACGTTCGCGCGAGCGCCGGCTGCTTCAGCAGTGCGCCGCGCGCCAGCGGCTCGCCGCCGGGAAGGAAGACCTTGCCCCCTTCGAACCGGCCGATGAGGGACGCGTACTGTCGCAGCGACCGACCCAGCAGCGAATCAACGACGAAGCCTTCGTCCGCCAGCCGAATCGCGGGAGCGAGAACCACGGCCAGCGGCAGGCGTCCAAAGCGCGCGTGCGTTTCCACCATTCCGGCCACGCTCCCCGGAACACCAGACGCCAGTGGCCCCACGACGCTCGCGTCCGTCGTGTCGTTCGCATACATGTCGCGCGTCGCCGCCAGCGGCGCCATCTCGCGATAATCGATGGCCGCCACTCGGCCGTCTGCCATGCGCACGACGGTGAAGCCGCCCCCCCCGAGGTTGCCGGCCTCAGGGTACACCACCGCCAGCGCGAAGCCTGTCGCGACGGCTGCGTCCACCGCGTTCCCCCCCGCACGCAGGACTTCGACACCAGCGCGGCTCGCCAGCGGCGCATCGGACGCGACCATCGCGTGCTCCGCACGCACTTCGGCCACGCGCTGCTGGTGCGGCCACGTCGACGGAATCCGGACAACCGGCGACGGCGGGTTCGTCGAACACGCCGAGAAGAGCAGGGTGGCGAATGGAATCGCGAGGCGCATGCGCATCACTATGCTCAGAATCCGCGTCCGCGCGAGCCCAGTCCATAGCGCGCGCCGATGCGCGTAGTCGCCTGGTTCGCCGTATTGGTGGCGTCGCCGGGGACGCGCTTGTGAATCACGAGACCGTAATCCTGAACGAGCATGATCTGCAGCCGGTCGGTGAGCCCGTACCCGAATCCGTAACCGACCGCAAAGTTGAACGATGTCGTTGCCTTGTCAGGCGGCAAGCGCGATCCGTCGAGCGTCTGGAAGTTCGAGAATATCGTCATGCCGGCGCTGAGGTCGATCACCTGCTGGAAGCCGCGTCCGGATCCGCCCATGTGCAGCATCGCCATGACCTGGCTGACATTCGCGTCCGCATCGCATCGGCTGCATGAGCTCAGCACGTTGCCCACGTAAACGAGTGGGACACGCGAGGTCGTGCCGGCAACACCGATCGATGCGCCGCGTCCCATCGGCATTTCCAGCGTCGCACGGAATTGCGGCGCCCCGCCAAAGTCCCAGCAGGAATCCGAGTCCGGATCGCACAGCCCGCTGTGCGTGAACCAGCCGATGGACAGCGACGTAAACGCGATCGGCTCACCGCTGCCGACTACGCGTGAATCGATGATCTGTGCCTGCGCCGAGCTGGTCACCAGCGACAGCACAGCGGCGAGTAGGACGCGTCCGCTCACGAATTGCCCTCCGACATGCGTTGGCAGTGCGGGGTACTGCCCGGTAAGTTAGCCCAGCCCTGGGTCCCGTCGTCCAGTTGAACCCGGCACTCATTCCAGAGTTTCCATTGGCCTCGAGCAAAAAAACGGCAGCGCTCGATCCGCGGGTCACCGAGCAGCGCAATCCGCGCACCGCGGACATCGACCTGGCTTCTCCGCTGGAAATCGTCGATCTCATCGCCGCCGAAGACCGCGCGATCCCTGAGGCGGTGCACGGCCAGCGGGAACCCATCGCGCGCGCCATGGAGGCCGCTGAGCGTGCTTTCCGCGCGGGTCGGCGTCTCATCTACGTTGGCGCTGGCACCTCTGGCCGCCTCGGCGTGCTCGATGCCTCCGAGATGCCACCCACCTATGGCACCGACCCGGAGATGGTGCAGGGAATCATCGCCGGCGGCTACGCAGCGCTCCTGCGCTCCCAGGAGGGCGCCGAGGATACCGTGGAGAACGCGGTGAAGGACCTCGAAGAGCGGAAAGTGGGTGCGGGTGATTTCGTCGTCGGGATCGCGGCCTCGGGAACGACGCCATATGTCCGGCGCGCGCTGGAGCATGCGCGCTCGGTGGGGGCAACGACGGCCATCGTCGCCTGCTCGCCGCCGCCGCAAGCGACACTCGACGCTGCGGACATCGCCATCGTCGCCATCACCGGTCCCGAGGTGGTCACCGGATCGACGCGCATGAAAGCGGGAACCGCGACGAAGCTCATCCTGAACATGATCACCACCGGTGCCATGATCCGCATGGGGAAGACCTTCGGCAACCTCATGGTGGACCTGCGCGCGACCAACGCGAAGTTGCGCGATCGCAGCAGCCGGATCGTGATGGAGGTCTGCGACGTGGACCGCGACGAGGCGCGTGCGCTGATCGAGCGCGCCGGCGGCGTCGTGAAGACCGCCATCGTCATGCACTATCGCAAGCTCCCCCGCGAAGCCGCCGAACGGGAACTGACGGCGGCAGGTGGCGTCATCAGGAAGGTCATCGGCCGTACACCACCGCCGGTACCGCAATGAGTCGCCAGGAAGCGTACATCGGGCTCATGTCCGGTACGTCGCTGGACGGGATCAGTGCCTGCCTCGTGCGCTTCTCGGAGCCCGGCTCCATTCAGGAAGCGCGCGACACCAGCCAGGGCGCGGCGCTCGATTTCGAGCTGCTGGCCTTCTCGGTGCTTGAATACACCCAGGAACAGCGCGACCGGTTGCTCGCCGCGATGCAGAAGGGATCGGCGCAGGAGTACTGCCGTCTCGAGTTCGACCTCGGCGCCTGGCTGGCGACGGCAGCCAACGCGGTGCTTGCTGAATCCGGCGTGCCCCGCGACCAGGTACGCGCGATCGGCTCCCACGGACAGACGCTGTGGCACGAGGCGCCGCACTCCACCTGGCAGATCGGCGAGCCGGCGGTAATCGCCGAACGTGTGGGGATCGACGTCATCAGCGATTTTCGCGTCGCGGACGTCGCTGCCGGAGGACAGGGCGCGCCATTGGTTCCCATTGCCGATTCGCTGCTCTTCGCCGGGAACTCGTGGCGCGCCCTCCAGAACATCGGTGGCATCGGCAACGTGACGGTGGTGCCGCCGGGCGGTGAGCTCAGCGCCATGCGTGCGTTCGACACGGGGCCCGGAGTGGGCGTGCTCGACGCCGTCGTGCGAACCCTGCGTCCCGACCTGCGGTATGACCGCGACGGCGAGCTTGCCGCACGCGGGCTACCGGTGGCATCGGTGCTCGACGAGCTGCTCAAGCATCCCTATTTCCTCACGCCCCCACCCAAGTCGACGGGACGCGAGCTGTTCAATCCGGCGTACGTCACGAGCCTCATCGAGAAATGTCGCGCGGGACGCAGCGGATGCACTGACGAGGACATCATTGCAACGGCGACCGCGTTGACGGCGCGCAGCATCGCGGATGCGTATCGACGCTTCATGCCGGAGCCGGTGCAGGAAGTGATCATTTCCGGCGGCGGGGCGAAGAACGAGACGCTGGTGGACCTGATCGAGCAGCAGGTTGCGCCGAAGAAGGTGCGTCAGTTCGATGAGCTGTTCATGGATGGCGAGGCCAAGGAAGCCGTCGCGTTTGCGCTGCTCGCTCGGCTGTTCATCCAGCGTGTATCGGGGAACGTGCCGACGGCGACAGGGGCGAAAGGTCCGCGTATTCTTGGGAAGCTCACGCCGGGAAATCGGGTGCTTGGCAGGCCTAGTCGGGGATTGTAAGGCTTACGGCCAAGAGCTTACGGCCAAGAGCTTACGGCCAAGAGCTTACGGCCAAGAGCTTACGGCCAAGAGCTTACGGCCAAAAGCTTACGGCCAAAAGCTTACTGCCAAAAGCTTACTGCCAAGAGCTTACGGCCAAAAGCTTACTGCCAAGAGAGCCGAGAGCCGAGAGCCAATAGCCGAGAGCCAAACCCTCAAACCGTCAAACTGTCTATGAGCCACTCAGGACCGGTCTACGAAGGCGAACCCGTCGCACGCGAACGGGTAATCGTGAAGACGCGAGAGGTCGTGAAGTCAGGCGTGAGCTTGGGAAGCGCCCTCGCAATCGCCATCTCGTGGAGCACGCATCACTCCATCCTCTGGGCGATCATCCACGGCATACTCTCGTGGCTTTATGTGATCTACTATGCGGTGACGCGATAAGCAGCTGCTTGTCAGCTTCACAGCTTGTCAACTTCCCCGACAAGCCGACAAGCCGACAAGCCGACAAGCCGACGACTC
>Ga0196976_1001470_pt1 | contig 10672 bp, 10 predicted proteins | sample S3v_513CmetaG_FD_148644 | JGI IMG/M metagenome (GOLD analysis project Ga0196976, IMG submission 148644) | Soil microbial communities from Anza Borrego desert, Southern California, United States - S3+v_5-13C | ecosystem: Environmental > Terrestrial > Soil > Desert | place: USA: California...
AGCCGGTACCTGCCACCGACTACTGGTTCACGGTTGAATACCCTGAATATGTAGGCGATGCTATAATGATGAAAGAGTTTAAGGCTCACTTCTCGCTCAAGCGATAAGAGATAATTAATAATTTAAAAAATGCTGTCAGAGATGACAGCATTTTTTACAATAATATTAGGATTATATTACCAACCTAACACAAAAATTTATATATTTGACCGCTATGGAAGCTTTGTGGGTAACTAAAATGTACGGATTGATATAGGCCGGCTGTAAGAAAGGATATTATTTGACATTTGATTACCGGAAAAGCCTGGCAAAGCGCATTTCTCATTAAACGATAGAAGCAACATGAATTTTAAAAAAATTTCTCTAATTTTTGGATTGTTTTTAACCCAACTGTCATTTTCACAGGAAGGTATTGCAGTTTACTCAGACTATTTGTCGGACAATTATTATCTAATACATCCTTCAATGGCCGGTGCTGCAAATTGTGCAAAAATAAGGCTTACTGCACGCCAGCAATGGTTTGGGCAGGATGATGCTCCACAGTTGCAAACATTAAGCTTTAACGGCAGCGTAGGCCCTTCATCCGGGGTTGGTATTATTGCGTTTAATGATAAGAACGGTTACCACTCTCAGACAGGTGCTAAACTGACATATGCCCACCATATTCGTTTTTCAAGGAGTGATTATGACTTGAACCAGTTATCATTTGGTATGAGTGCCGGCCTGATTCAGAGCCGCCTTGATGAGACTGAGTTCGATCCTGAGTTTGACCCTATTGTTGATGGTGGAATGCAGCAAAAAGATTCTTATTTTAATATCGATATAGGCGCTTCTTACCATTACCTTGACTTCTATGCTCATTTTACGGCTAAGAATGTTATTGCAAGCAAAAGGGATATCTATACCGATATTGAAAGCGATAACCTTAAAAAGTATCTTATTAGTGCAGGATACGTTTTCGGTTTCCAGGAATCTTTGCAGTGGGAGCCTTCAATCATGTTCCAGGCTGTTGACGAGACTAAAGAGAAAACCATTGACATTAACCTTAAACTGTATAAAGAAATGGATTGGGGCAGGCTTTGGGGAGGCCTTTCTTACCGAAGGAGTTTAGACGGAGCCCAGTATATTGACGGGGGTGGAACTTCTGAGCAAAACCTTCAGTACTTCACGCCTATCCTTGGTATCAACTATAAAAGCTTTATGTTCGCTTATACCTATTCATACCTGACAGGTGATGTAAGGTTTGATAACAGCGGTTTTCATCAACTGACTATTGGTCTTAATTTATTCTGCAAAAGGGAGAAATACGATTGTAATTGTCCTGCAGTTAATTAATTATAGTATATATTATATTATTAATTTCGTCCCGATAGTTTCTATCGGGACGATTTCTTTAACGGAGTTATGGTAATTAAAGAAGTTAACGGAAAATATCCTCACATTCCTGAAGATTGTTATGTAGCCGATAATGCAACCATTGTAGGCGATGTAACCCTGGGTGCACAGTGTAGTGTATGGTTTAATGCTGTCGTGAGGGGCGATGTACATTATATCAAAATCGGCAATAAGGTTAATATACAGGATGGCGCCATTATCCACTGTACATATCAAAAGCATCCTACCGAAATTGGAGATAACGTATCTATCGGGCACAATGCCATTGTGCATGGGTGTGTGGTTAAGGATAACGTACTTATTGGCATGGGCGCAATTGTAATGGATAATTGCGTAATTGAAAGCAATTCCATAGTTGCAGCGGGGGCAGTAGTTACACAAAATACAGTGGTTGAATCAGGTACTATATATGCCGGGATACCCGCTAGAAAAGTTAAGGATATCAGCGCATCGGATTTTGCCGGTGAAATTGAGCGGATATCTAATAATTATGTAATGTACTCTTCCTGGTTCACAGCGAAAGATTAGAAATCCCTTTGGGTAACAAGGTATTTATGCTCCAGGATTGTTTCCAGTACTGTAGGATCGGTATTGGTATAAAATGTCTGGGTACCGGTAACTCTCGATTGGTTTAAGAGCCCGGACATTTCTAAAACGTTCCTTGTTTGTCGCGCTACAGCTTCACCTGAATCTATGATTTTAACGTTAGCAGGAAGGATATTTTTTATTTGTGGTATAAGATAGGGGTAGTGGCTGCATCCCAGCACAAGATAATCTATATCGGCGTCTATCATGGGCCGGAGGTATGTTTGTAGCAATTCGTTAATTTCCTCTGACTCAAGCTTTCCTTCTTCAATCAATTTGACGAGATTATAGCCTACCTGTTCAATTACATTAATGTCCTTGAGGTTTGATACCGTTTTGTGAAAAAGCTCGCTCGTAAGCGTTCCTTTCGTGGCTAAAACACCTATCGTTTGTGTTTTACTATGCACTGCAGCTGGTTTAATGGCAGGCTCTATCCCGATAAAAGGAATATCATATCTTGCCCTAAGTTCCTTTATGGCATTTGTAGTAGCAGTGTTGCAGGCAACAACTATTAACTTGCAATTTTGTTCCAGTAGGAATTCGGTATTTTTTATGCTGAGTGAAAGTATCTCAGCTTTGGATTTTTGTCCATAAGGGGCATTTTTGCTGTCAGCCAGGTAAATGGTATTTTCGTTGGGCAAAAGGTTGTGGATTTCTCTCCAGATGGAGGTGCCTCCAATGCCTGAATCAAATAGTCCTATTGGGTTTTTGCTTTTATCCATTGAACAAATATAAAAAAAACGGCCCATTAAATGAGCCGTTAATATACTTTCAAATTTACATTAATTAGAACCCAAGCTCTTTTTTAACGTCGGCCAAAAGATCCGGGCCATCTGCCATAATAACACCGCTTCCTATAGAAGAATCAAGTACATACTGGTATCCTTTAGCCCTTGCAACTTTTTGGATGGCGGCTTTTGATTTTTCAAGGATAGGCTTATATATTTCCTCTTGTTTTGTCTGAAGCTCTTTTGTAACTGTCTGCTGGTATTGCTGAATCCTTTGTTGCATTTCCTGAACTTCAGTCTGCCTTGTCTGGTTTACAGCATCGCCAACAGTAGCGGCCTCTTCATCATATTTTTTTATTTTGGCCCTGAATTCCTCAACCATTGTATTGTATTCAGTATCATATGTCTGGCTTAATTTTTCAAGTTGGGCATTTGCCGCCTTCATCTCCGGCATCGCGGTCATCAACTCGGTAACATTAATGTGCGCAACTTTTGCCTGGGCCGAAACTGTCTGGCTCATACCAGCAAAAAGCAATGCAGCGATTAATAAAGATCTCAGTTGTTTCATCATTTAAAGTATTTATTATTAATTTTTGTTTTTGTTCTGTTTTATTCCTGCCCTTCAGGCTGTGTTTCTGCGGGAGCCGTCTGGGTTTCTGTATTCTCCTCCTCTGGTGTGGCAGTTGAATTATTGTTGTTAAGTCTTTCTTCCCTTGCCTTTCTCGCAGCTTCCCTTTTATCGGCAGCTTCTTTTCTCTTGGCTTCTATGGCCTGTTTTCTCTCTTCAATTTTTCGTTCGCGCTCAGCCCTGGCTTCGGCAGCGGCATTTTGCCTGTCAACACTTGCGTTAGTGCCTTCCTCAGGCGTATCTGTAGCCGTAGTCTGAACTTCATTGGCGTTTTCACCCTGTACTGTTTCACCAGCTGTACCCGTTGTGTCGGCTGAACCTGTCGCCGGCCTGTTTTGGGTATTTGTTGACGTATCGTCGTTTGTGGTAGAAGTTGAAGGGGTAGTTCCATTACGTTTGGCCTCCCTTTCCTGTCTTATCTGCTCTCTTCTTTCTTCATAAGCTCTTTTCTTTTCTTCCTGGGCCGCTTTTCTCTCTTCAAGCTTACGTTCCCTTTCGGACTTCCTGTCTTCGATCAGTTTTTGCCTCTCGGCATATTCAGGATTACTTTCAAGCTCTTCTTGGGCTTCTTCCTCTTCAAGCTTTTTAAGCTCTTTGCTGCTCAATTGTTCGCGTTTTGCAGCCCTTGACATCCTTTTAACTACAAGGTCACTTATATCGTGTTTTTTTGCCGAGAAAAGCATGGTAAGATCGGATGATTTATCAAAAACAAAGTCATAGTTTCTTAATGCCGCAAGGTCCTGGACAATAGTAAATACCTGATCCTGTATTGGTTTTACCAGAACAGCCTTCTGGCTTATAAGGTCACCCATAGGGCCAAACCTTTTTTCCTGGTAGTCTATAAGTTCCTTTTCAAGATAAGCAATTTCTTCTTCACGCTCTTCAATAAGCTCTTTAGTTAAAAGGGCTTTTTCGGCCTGCAGGCTGCTTTTTAACGCACTTATGTCATTGCGCTTTACTTCAAGCTCCTGCTTCCATTTAGTCGCCTTTTGTTCGAGCTGGTTTTTAGCCTCGGCATAATCCGGCACTTTGTCAAGGATGTATTCCATGTCGATGTACGCGATCTTTATTCCGCGCGACTGTGCATTTGCCGCTAAGGAGGCTAAAGCGATAAGTATTGTTAAAAAATATTTTTTCATAACTCTGTAGTATTAGAAAATATCATGCCATTTTTTTAAAACTGCTGTCCGATAATAAAATGCGTTTCCCAGCCATTCTTTTGAGTAGTTCCGGGAATCGGGTCAAACCCGTGTGCAAAGTCAATGCCCAGTAATCCGAATGCCGGCATCCATACCCTTAATCCAAAGCCGGCCGAACGCTTAAGCGCAAAAGGGTTGTAATTTTTAAAGCTGTCAAACGACATACCCGCCTCTGCAAAAGCAAGGGCATAAATAGAAGCTTGTTGCTTCAGGGTTATAGGGTAACGCAGCTCAAGCGAGAATTTATTGTAAATGGTCGCTCCTATTTGCTGTCCATAGTCAGCGCTGTTCCTGTCTTCAATGATAGGTGACAGCGATTGATTAGGATAACCTCTTAACTGTATAACTTCGCGGCCATCCAGGGCATAGTTGGCAAGGCCGTCACCACCCAGGTAAAACCTTTCAAATGGAACCTGTCCCCGGTCTGAATTATAAGCGCCCATGAATCCAAACTCTGCTAAAGAACGTAATACCAGCTCATGTTGCGGTTTGCCTGCAATTTTTGTATAGGCATCCACTTTGAACTTTAGTTTATAATATTCGAGCCAATTAAACCTTTTTTGGTCCACTTTGCCCTGATTCGGTGCTGCTTCCTGCCACGATTCAGCCCGATTTCCATCCTCGTTGATATATTCACCGGGGCCTATACTCCGCCCGTCAGCACCCGTAATAGACGTGTCGGTTTCATTCCTTAGCTTATACTCCTGCTGATTGCCTAAGTCTGCATAATCAATGCCGTTGAACAATGAGTAAGGAGGGGTTAGCCTCGCGCTCGCACTAAATAAAGCTCCCCTGGTAGGGTATATAGGATTGTGCCCCCTGTTATCCCTGCTTAGCTCTATAGTATAGGCAAAGTTCCTTGAGGTTCCGTCTCCAAAGGTAAACAATCCTGTGTTATAATTACTTAGGCTGTAATACTGAAATGTCAATGAATGCGAAAGCCACATGTAAAAGTCGGGCTCGCTCAGCCTTTTCCTTAAGCCCACTGAAACTGAAGATATGGTAAAGCTTCTGTCCCGGTCAACATCACGCGTGCTAAAGTTATATAAAAACTGTTTACTGTGTGAGAATGAGGTAAATAATTGTATAGGTTTTTTCCCACCCAGCCATGGTTCTGTGAACGAGAGGCTGTAAGTCTGGAAATAAGTGCTTCCCTGCAGGCGTAACGACAGTTTTTGGCCATCGCCCATAGGCAACGGTTTGTAGCCTTCTTTTTTGAAAATATTCCGTGCCGAGAAGTTATTGAAAGACAATCCCAGCGTACCGATAAAGCCGCCGCCGCCATAACCTCCCTGAAGCTCAATTTGGCTGGAGCCACGCTCTGTAACATGCCATTCCACATCAACGGTTCCCGTTGCCGGGTCAGGGTTTTTTATGTCAGGGCGAATGGTCTCAGCATCAAAGAAGCCAAGCGCTCCAAGCTCGCGAACGGTTGAGATTACTTCTTCCCTGTTCCAGCGCATTCCCGGCCTGGTCCTGAGCTCACGGTAAATAACATGGTCGTTGGTTTTATCGTTCCCTACAACCGTGATATTATTAAAATAAGCAATAGGGCCTTCAACGATTCTTATCTCAAAATCAATAGTGTCATTTTCAGTACGCACCTCTACGGCATTTATTTGAGAGAACAAATATCCGTTGTTTTGGTACAGGTTGGTAATATCCTCGCCATCCGGCTTTGTAGGGTCGGCAATTCTTTTTTGCAGTAATACGCCATTGTAAACGTCTCCTTTTTTAATGCCAAGGATATAGTTTAGCTGCTGGTTTGTATATACCGTGTTGCCGATGTATTTAATGTCGCCAAAGTAGTATTTGCGGCCTTCTTCTACATCTATTTCTATCGACACCCTGTTTTTCTTAGGGTTATATATAACTGTATCGCGGGTTATGCGGGCATCACGATAACCTTTTTCTTTGTATTTATCTATGACGCTGTTAAGGTCTTCCTTATACTTTTCGGCAATGAATTTAGACGGTTTAAAAATACGCAACGGGTTAGGGAACGCCTTCTCCTTGGTATTCTTCATCGCCCTTCTGAGCTTTCTGTCATTAAGCTGTTCGTTGCCGTTAAATTCTATTTCCTGAACCCTTACTTTTTTGCCCTTGTCAATGTTCACCACCATTTTTACGGTGTTTGTACTGTCGGGTATTACATTAATAGCAACCTTGGTATTGTAAAACCCGTCTTTTTTATACTTGTTCTCTATGTAGTTTTTAGTATTGGTAACCAGGTTTTCGTTTACGATTTTACCTTTCGTAAGCTGTGTGTCTTTAATGAGGGCTTCGCGCTTGCCTTTTTTAACCCCCTGGATTTTCACATCGGTAAGCTTTGGCAGCTCGTTAATGCTAAGCTCTAAGTAGATGCTGTCGCCCTCTACACGGTTTATGTAAAAGTCAATGTCGCTGAAGAGCCCCAGTTTCCAAAGCTTTTTTATGGCATTGCTTATCTCTTCGCCGGGAACCATAATGCGCTGGCCTTTTTCAAGCCCGGTAAAGGTTACCACTGTTTGCTCGTTATAGCTTATTTTTCCTGTTACAAGAACGTCGGCTAGCACGTATTCCCTTCCTGAATCCAGCCTTGGGCCGTCCTCTTGTGCAAAAGCTGTATTGCCAGCTGCTAATAATAAAATACCAAAAATTAATCGTATGCTTCTTTGAAACACTATAGTTTTATTTAATTTGTTCACTGGTTTTTCCAAATCTTCGTTCCCTGTTTTGATAACTGATGATTGCTTCATGTAAATCCTTTTCCCTGAAATCGGGCCATAACACATTGGTATAATAAAATTCTGCATAGGCCACCTGCCAAAGCAAAAAGTTGCTTATCCGCTGCTCGCCGCTGGTCCTTATTACCAGGTCAACGTCCGGCAGGTCGTGAGTGTAAAGATGTTCGTTTATGACAGATTCATCAATATCTGCTACAGATAACTCGTTATTTTTTACTTTATTGCTTATTTGCTTTACAGCCTGTATTATTTCTTCCCTGGAGCCATAACTCAGGGCAATGGTAAGCGTTAAGCGGGTATTGTTCTTTGTCTTTTCTATGGCGGTTAAAAGCTCTTTTTGGGTGTTTTCCGGCAGCATTTCAATCCTGCCTATCGTGTTGAGCTTTATGTTATTTTTCTGGAGGGTTGGGAGCTCCTTTTTCATGGTGCTCACAAGAAGTTTCATAAGGGTATCAACTTCTGTTTTGGGCCTGTTCCAATTTTCGGTGGAAAATGCATACAACGTGAGGTTTTCAACCCCCAGCCTCGCACAGGCCTCTACGGTTTCACTTACTGCCTTGGTGCCATTTTCATGGCCAAAAACGCGCATCATGCCGCGTTTTTTTGCCCAGCGGCCATTGCCGTCCATTATTATGGCAACATGTTTAGGGAGGTTTTCGGTAGTAAGGGTTGGTTGTATATCCATATTATTCCGGACAGTAACAAGGTTTAATGCCAAAGGTGTAGGTTAGTGTGAAGCCTGTAAACACATACCAGTCATTGCTTCCAAGGTTGCCAAAACGGTATTGCGGGTAATCTTCGTGGTTGCTGCCATCAAGATTATCCGTAAACGTGTATCGTGCCCCTGCTTCCAACCCAATTACAAAGTTTTCAAATACATGGGCCTTTATCCCTACGGTCATGGGTATGGCGAGCGCACCTTTAGCTTCACCGCGATGAGTATCGCCGTTCAAGGTGTTAATGTACAACTGGTCGTACCAAAAATAGCTTGCCCCGCCATAAATATATGGCGTCATCTTAAATTCAGGCTCATGAAGGTTAAACTCAAAAAAATTAAATTCAAGCCCTAAAGATAGTTCTTTTACGGTATTTTCAAATTCATAGCCCCGTTCTTTTCTGCCCGAAACTTCTGAATCAGCATCAGCGGAAGATAAATTGGCATGGGTAAACGATACTCTCCACGAATGGCGCGGGCTGCGGTTCCACTTATACATAATTCCCAGCGCAAGGTCGTTGGGAGCAACATAATTGGTAGAGCCCACCTCGCCAATATAATTACTGCCTCCCACAAATATGCCCACTTCGTTTATTTGGGCTTTTGCGGCAAAAGACATTGAGAAAATCAGTATGATGAGCAATATGCGGTTCATTCCATGAAAATTGGGTGCAAATATAACAATATAAGATTTCTAATCAGCCTAAACCATAGACATTTTAGATGCGTTAATTGCACAATTAGCGTCAAATACAGTCTTGAAAACGGAAGAACCTGCGGCGTAGTATGCCGGCGGACAAAAATTGTAGCGTTAATTTCGCTTATCCTCGCCCCATAAAAGTTTTTTGCGTAGTGTGTCCAGGAACTTTTCCTGTGGGAATTCCACCAGGTTTATCTTAAAGGGAGCCTTTTTTATATAAAGCGTTGTTTCTACGTCCACGGCTATTATCCTCGAGTCCAGTGATACAAGGTGCTGGTGCTCGCGGGCACCTACTTTGAGTTCAATTTCTGTATCGTCCGATATAACAAGCGGCCTTGCATTGAGGTTGTGTGGCGCTATGGGGGTTATTACCAGGCTGTTCACCTCGGGCATAAGCACGGGGCCCCCGCAGCTGAGCGAATAACCTGTAGAACCGGTAGGAGTAGAGATAATAAGCCCGTCTGCCCAGTATGCATTCAGGTAGTCACCGTTTAATTTGGTTTCAATGGTTATCATTGAAGTGGTATCCTTTCGGTTTACTGTGATCTCGTTAAGCGCAAAATCAAGTTCCTTCAAATCTTCAGGTTTGTTGTCAAAGTCAATGCTTAACAGTGTTCTTGGGGATATCCTGAATTTATTTTCAAAAATAAGCGGGAGCAACACCTCAATATTTTCCTGTTGTACGGTAGCGAGGAATCCAAGCCTGCCCGCATTGATGCCTACAATCGGAATGTTTTTATCGCGCACATAAGTGGCTGCCCGCAACATGGTGCCATCCCCGCCAACGCAAATAAGTAACTGGAATCCTTCGTCAAGCTCCTCGTGAGTCGTAAAAATGTTGAATTTTTTGTTGAGAAGCCCCTGGCTTGTAAGTACGTCGTAAAACCTGGCTTCAAACGCTATCTCCGGGTTGAATTTTTCAAATACCTTGAGGAGCTTTATAATGATCTCCTCTGTATTGTCCTTGTAATATTGTCCGTAAACAGCAATCTTCATGGTGCCGGTGTTATATGTTCAGGTATTTGTCCAGATAGTCAGATCGGTCTTTTAATGCATTGAGGTAAACATCTTCCTGGTGTTCAGAAATAATATTATAATTGTAACGCCTGAAGGTCTGGATGATCTCACTGAGCCCGCCCATGCTTATTTTAAGGGTAATCTGTACCTTGTCCATATTAGCTTCTGAGATAAATAGCCCCAACAGCCTGCCATTGTTGCTTTCTACTATCTGTGCGGCTTCGCTCATGCTGTATTCGGTTATGCCTTTCTCTACTACCAGTATTCCGCCATTTTCTTTCAGGAAGGGTGTTTCATGAAAAAATTTAATGATATCGGTAATCTCATAGTAACCCAGGTATTTGTTGTTTGAGTCGAGTACCGGCAGTACATTGGTTTCATTTTTAGCAAATACTTCAAGCACGTCGAGCCACAACGAAGTATCCCTCACAAAAAACCGCTCAAAAGTGTACCGCAGGTCGCCCATTGTCTTCTCAATATCCATTAGTTCCATGTCTTCTGCACCGGCAGAACCAATATACACCCCGTCTTCGAGTACAGGAAAATGCGAAAAAGGATATTCGGCAAACAAATCCTGTGCTTCGGCAACAGAATCGGTTGTTCGTATAGCCTTGATATTGTTATTAAGAAAGTCAGTAATCTCGGTCATGGGCAGCAGTAATAATATTATGCAAAATAATTAAAAATAGGGACAAAATGGCTTTTTAACTTTGTATTTTTGTATGAAAAAGCACACTTAACATTAATATGACAAAATTAAGCGTAAATATTAACAAGATAGCTACCCTGCGCAATTCAAGGGGGGGCAACGTGCCCGACCTTTTAAAAGTAGCTGCCGATGTCCAGAAGTTTGGCGCACAGGGGATAACAGTTCACCCGCGCCCTGACGAGAGGCACATTCGTTACCGCGATGCCCGCGAACTGGTGCCGGTAGTCTATACCGAATATAATATTGAAGGAAATCCTGTTCCAAAATTCA
>Ga0196976_1001471_pt1 | contig 10670 bp, 12 predicted proteins | sample S3v_513CmetaG_FD_148644 | JGI IMG/M metagenome (GOLD analysis project Ga0196976, IMG submission 148644) | Soil microbial communities from Anza Borrego desert, Southern California, United States - S3+v_5-13C | ecosystem: Environmental > Terrestrial > Soil > Desert | place: USA: California...
TAGCGGCTCCGCCTCTTCTAGCTCCCGGCGGGGCAGGCGCAGCGGGAGGCCGATCATTTTCCGGGCGCCGCTCGCGGGAGTGAGGAATCCGTCGTCCAACCGAATGGTGGGCCGGCCTTTGTGTCTCCGATAGGGGGAATTAGGGGCCGAAGGAGTTGATTTTGGGGTTACATGGGGCAACTTGGCGGTTCGCCGGTCTGAACGGGGGACCATTCCCGAAGATGACCTGAAGCGGGTGGTCTCCGCCCACGTGCCCGTCCGGTCGGCCCGGGTCATCCGTGACCGCGAAACGGGTCGCTCCCGGGGCTTTGGCTTGTCAACGAAGCGCAGCTCCGGAGCGAGCGGTAAAGCGAAGGCAGGCACTGGTGATCCACCGGTGTCTGCTTTTTTGTTTTGAAACCCCTTGTGCCAGTCGTTTCCATCTAGTATAAATAAATGGGAAAGGTTGAACAATTTGGGGGTGCTCCTATGAGACTGCGCGTGCGGCAGATCGTTGCAGCCGTGGCGCTGATGCTCCTACTCTCGGGCTGTACCGCCCTGCCGGCGGCGCGGCGACAGGAGAATGTACACCGGGCGCCGCATGGGCTGGCCGCCGGTGCACCCGGCGTGGGCATCGCTGCGGAGGAGGCGCCACCTGCGCCACCTGCGCCGCCGCCGGTTGCCGTCGTTCCGGAGGCGCCCAAGGTGCTCTCGGCAGAGGAGGTCGTCCAGAAAGCGCTAGGGACGACCGTCTTCATCCAGACCGACCAGGGCCTGGGCAGCGGCTTCTTCCTGGACAGCCAGGGCACCGTCGTCACCAACCATCATGTCATTGAAGGCGCCAGGTCAATCACAGTCATCACCAACGATCAGAGGAAGCACGCGGTCACGTACATCGCCGCCGATGAAGAAGCGAACGACATCGCCATTCTGAAGACGGCTGCGACTGGCTATCCCGTCCTGCCCATGCTCACGTCGGGGCGTCCCCAGGCGGGGGCTACAGTGTACGCCATTGGCAATCCCTTCGGGCTGGACTGGACCGTGAGCAACGGCATCATCAGCAACCCGAGCCGGACGGTGGAGCGGGTGAGCTTCATTCAGCACACGGCGCCCATCTCCCCCGGCAATTCGGGTGGCCCGCTGATCCTGTCGTCCGGCGAAATCGTGGGCATGAACACCGCGTCGGTCAGTCTGGAACATGCGCAGAATCTCAATCTGGCCGTCAGCATACAGGATGTGGACGCCCTGCGGGCCGATGTGGCGACCGGCCGTGCGAAGGGCACCGCCGTGGGTGCGGCGCCGCCTGCAGCACCGCCGGGCAGCAACCAGCCGTCGACAGAGACGCCGGCCATGTCGCCCCAGGAAACGGCTGAAGTGATGAAGTACGTGAACTATCTGGAGCAGGAGTTCCTCCCCGGGTTGGACCGTTGTGAAGCACTTCGTCCCCCTGAGGATTTCTGGAAGCAGGGAAAGTACAAGGAGGGGGCGGACCAGGCAACCAAGACCCGTGAGTGCTACCGAGCACTGGGCCGCACCCTGCCGGCGCAAGTGCCCGCTCGCCTGAAGAAAGGAGCCAACGACCTGTCTAGCGCCATCACCACAATCGGTGCGGCTTACAACCGTTTGAGCGATGCCTACAGCAAGGCAGCGGCAAATGACCAGCAGGGGGCACGAGAGTCATTGGAGATTGCCGATGAACTTGCGAGTCTGACGGGTGATTACATTGACAGCGCAGCCAAAGTATTCGCACCTTACATGAAGTAGAAGATCCGGCGCCTCGCCAGCGGGGCGCCGTTTTGATTTCCAGGCATCTTATGTCGACGTTCGGAAAGACTATGCAGTGGATTCGCTCGAAAAGGAGGGAACACACGTGCAGAATCAATCTGAGCAGATGACCCCTCTGACCGAGAAGGACCTGAGCTACATGAAAGACGCCGTCTACTGGGAACTGGTCGCCTGCAAGAAGGCGTTCCAGTATGCCCACCAGACCCTGGAGCCGGAATGTCGGCAGTTGATGTTCCAGGTCGCCGAGCAGCACCAGCGGAACCTGGAATCGATCGTCCAGCACATGGGCGAGCATGTCCAGCAGTCCGTGCAATCCGCCGTCAGCGGCGCCCAGCCCATGACCACCACGTCCATGTGCTAAGAAAGGAGGGAAGGTAGCGATGACCACCCAGCAGCAGATGCCCCAACCCCAGTTTACCTTTGAGGGCGGACACCTGATCATGTTCCATGACGAGGTAACAGGGCTGAACCTGAAGGACCCCAACGTCAACGACAAGGACCGCATGACCGACCTGCTGTCGACCTGCAAGCACATCTCCGACTCCTACGACACGGCCATGAACGAGGCCAGCCACGACGCCCTCTTCCAGGTCTTCAAACAGAACCACAGCAAGGTGAAGGACCTCGAACGCCAGGTCTACACCACCATGTTCAAGAAGGGCTGGTACAAGCTGCCCGTGGCGGATGCACAGTCCGTCGCCACCGCCTTCGAAAAGGCGCGGCAGGTGCAGAGCCAACTGCCCTTCCCGGCCCAAATGCCGAGCGCCAGTGGCAGCCGGGCGCCAAGCGCCGGCGTAGCACAGGCGATGCAGCAGGCCAAGTCGCAAGGGCTGCAGCTGAAACAGCACTAGCGAAACGCAGCAGGGCTGCCCGCTCGGGCAGCCCTGCTTTACATCTCTTCAACTTTGACCCAGGTGGTGGCGTCCGCCGCGACGGCGCAGTGCAAAAACCGCTCGCCTTCCCGATACCAGCGGCGCTCACAGCCGTCCGCACAGATGTACATACCTTCTTCCAGAACCTGATCCTCACTGCGACCCTGCGTGGCCATGAAACCCCTCCTTCTGTCCCACAGTATTCCCGCCGGGAGAGGAGGTAGACCGTGCCAGGTCTAATTGATGGAACTGAGGTGATTGACCCTGTTAGCCATTCAAACCCATGATCTGACCAAGGAGTTCAAGCAGTACCGGAGCCGGCCGGGCCTCGCCGGCGCCTTCCGTGACCTGCTCAGCCGGGAGTACGCCACCCTGCGGGCCGTCGACCGGATCAACCTGTCCGTGCCCACCGGCGAAATCGTCGGCTACATCGGTGCCAACGGCAGCGGCAAATCCACCACCATCAAGATGCTGACGGGCATTCTCCACCCCACCGCCGGCACGGTGCAGGTAAACGGCTACGACCCCCACGGCCCCAACGCCATCGCTTTCCGGCAGACCATCGGGGTCGTCTTCGGCCAGCGCTCCCAGCTATGGTGGGACATCGCCGTACAGGAGTCCTTCCGGCTGCTGCAGCGCATCTACCGGGTCAGCGACCAGCGGTTCCGGGACTACTTCCTGAACGGTGTCGTCGAAGTCCTGGAGATTGGTCCGCTGCTCAGCACGCCCGTCCGCAAGCTCTCACTGGGCCAGCGGATGCGCTGCGAAATGGCCGCGGCCCTGCTCCACGCGCCAAAGCTGCTCTTCCTGGACGAGCCGACCATCGGGCTGGATGTCAGCGTAAAGCTGCGCATCCGGGAGTTTCTCAAGGAGCAGAACCAGCGCTTTGAGACGACCATCCTCCTGACGACCCACGACCTGTCCGACATCGAGGCGCTCTGCCGCCGGGTGGTGATGCTGGACAAGGGCCGCATCGTCTACGACGGCACGCTGACCGATCTGCGCCAGCGCTGGGCCGGCGACCGAACCGTCCGGGTCGTCTTCGGGGCTGATGTGGACCCGGGCGCCATCGGGCGGGCCTGCGAGCGGGAAGATGAGGCCACGTTCCGCTTCCGCCTCGGCGAAACCGAAGATCTTTCCGACCTGCTGCCCGCCCTGATCAAGCTGGGCCCGGTCCGGGATATCACGGTGCTGGAGGCCGGCATGGAAGAGATCGTCCGCAAGATGTACGAAACAGGGGGCGCAAGCGCATGAACAAGCTGACTGTCGGCGTCATCGGGCTGGGCGGCATCGCCCGGAAGGCGCATCTGCCGGTGCTGGCGGTCCATCCCGGCGTGGAGATCATCGGGCTGGCCAGCCGGACCGGGGCCCAGGTGGAGGCGCTGGCCTCGCAGTACCGGTTCAACCTTGTGGCCCGCACATTCGAAGAGGTCCTGGCCGTCAAGCCGCAGGGGGCCTATCTGCTCAGCGCCACCGAGGCCCATCCGGAGCAGGCCATCGCCCTGCTGAACGCGGGCATCGCCGTCTACATGGAAAAGCCCCTGGCCAACGACCTGGCCGACGCCCGGTCCATCGTCGCCGCCGCCGCCGGGCGCACGCTGATGGTCGGCTTCAACCGCCGCTTTGCGCCGGCATACCGCCGGGCGAAGGAGCTTTTCGCGGGGCGCCCGCCGGAGCTGGTCCAGATCACCAAGCACCGCAACGAGCCCCACCCCGAGTGGGACGCCCGCCGCATCGTCATGGATGATGCCATCCACATCATCGACCTCGCCCGGTTCTTCGGGGGCGATCTGAAGCTGCACGCGTCGCACTCCCGCCGCGGCCTCACGGTGGCCCAGTGCGAAGGCGAAGCGCTCGTACAGCTCTCCCAAAGCTACGGTGCCGGCGCCCCCACCGAGCGGGTGGAACTGCACGGCGGCGGCCTGACGGTCATCATGGAGGAGATGGAGCGCCTGACGGTCCGTGAGAACGGCAAGGAGCGGGTGGAGCAGCTATTTGGCTCCTGGACCCTGACGCTCGAGAAGAAGGGCATGGTCGGCGCCACCGAGCACTTCCTGACCTGCCTGCAGAGCGGCGCCCAGCCGGACACCACCGCCGCCGAGGCCTACAAAACCCAGGAACTGGCCGAGGCGATCCTCCTGGGAGGTGCCGGCTAGCCGTGGCCTACGCCGAAATGATCCGGATCCGGTTCCTGACCATGCTCGCCTACCGGCTCAACTACTTCAGCGGCGTGCTGACCTATATTGTCTACACGGGCGGCTATTACTTCCTCTGGAGCGCCGTCTACGGCAGCCGGGAGTCGCTGGGCGGCATGACCGCCGCCGCCATGACCACCTATCTGGCCGTCTCCTGGATGACCCGGTCGTTCTACTTCAACAACCTCGACCGGGAGATTGCCGACGAAATCAAATCCGGCGCCGTCGCCATTCAGATGATCCGGCCCTACAACTATCTGGCCGGCAAGCTCTTCTCGGCCCTGGGCGAGGGCCTCTTCCGCCTGCTTTTCTGGATGATTCCCGGCATGGTGGTTGCCTCGCTGCTCTTTCCCCTACAGTTGCCGCGGTCCCTCGCCACCTACGGTGTGTGGGCCGTCGCCGGGCTGATGGCCTTCTTCATCAACGCACTGCTCAACACCATCTTCGGCCTGCTGACCTTCTTTTTGCATAACGCCCAGGGGCTGCGCTGGGCCAAGACCCTGGCCGCCGACCTGCTTTCCGGCCTCTTTCTGCCCCTGCATTTTTACCCGGGCTGGATGCAGACGGTCATCCGCTGGCTCCCGTTCCAGACCGTTTCCTACCTGCCTAACATGATCTTCACGGGGGGCCTCCGCGGGCGTGACGCCTGGGCGGCCATTGGCCTGCAGGCTGTGTGGAGCCTGGTGCTGGGCGCCCTGACCTGGAGCCTCTGGCGCCGGGCCCGGCGCTACCTCGTGGTGCAGGGAGGGTAGGGCGATGAAATTCTACTGGGATCTGTTCTGGAGCTACGTTGCGCAGTACGCCAAGGGGCGCATGGAGTACCGGGCCGACCTGCTGGCCGGGCTGGTCACTGACGTGCTGTATCAATCGGTGGCGGTCATCTTCCTGCTGGTGGTCTTTCAGCAGGTGCCAACGCTGGCGGGCTGGCGGCAGGAGGAAGTCTTCTTCATCTACGGCTACTTCCTGCTGCCCTACGCCTTCTTCGGGGCGCTTTCCAGCGGCGTGTTTGACTTTACCGATCGCTACATTCTCAAAGGCGAACTGGACCGGCTGTTGCTCCGGCCGGCCAACACGCTGTTCCAGTTGTTTCTCGAGGGCATCGAACTGGAGCCGCTGATGGGCCTGATCACGGGCGTCGCGATCATGCTCTGGTCCGGGGGCACCCTGGGCCTGGACTGGCGCTGGTACGATCCCTTCCTGGTGCTGCTCCTTACAGCCGGCTCAACGCTGGTCTACCTGGGCATCTACCTCTCGCTGGCCGCCATCGGCTTCTGGTACGACGGGCGCACGGGCCTGCTGCCCCTGCTCTGGAACGTCAACAACTACGGGCGATACCCGACGGCCATCTACAATCGGACCCTGCGGATTCTCCTGAGCTGGATCTTTCCCTTCGCCTTCGTGGGCTTCTACCCGGCTGCGTTCTTTCTGCGGCGGGAGGCGTACCTGCTCTGGTCGCTGGCCACCCCGGTAATGGGCCTGGTTTTCTTCGGCCTGGCCGTGGCCGTCTGGCGGTCGGGCATCCGGCGGTATCACGGCACTGGTAGCTAAAAAGTAAAGAATCCCCGCCCCGTGCACACACGCACAGGGCGGGGATTCCGCTTATTTCTGTCCGAGCAGGTAGGAAGCCAGTGTCGAGACCTCATCCTGGCTGAACTTCTCCCGGAACCGCAGCATGAAGTAGGGCCCCTCGGAGACCACGGGCTTCGCCAGGTTCACCTGCGGACCTGATACCGCCCGGTTCTCACTCCAGTAGGCGGGCATCCGCTCGGAATGCGGCACAACGTACCGGTCCGCCTCGTTCGGCAACGGCTGGTTCGCGTACTTGATAAACCGTTCCACGAACGCCCGGTCCACACCCCAACTCCCCAGGTGTGTCAGGTCGGGTCCCGTCTTGGCCCCGCGGGCGCCAATAAAGTGGCAGTTGAGGCACTGCGTATGGGTCCGGTTGCGGAGCAGTTCCTTGGCCCGTTCGTTGGTGGCCGGGTCTACCCCCTGTGCGTCAGGCAAGGGCAGTTTGCCGGTCTCATCCACGGCATACTCGGGGGGCGGCAAGGGCGCCAGGTCGATGTCGCCAATCAGGCTCCACTGGTCCCGCGCGGGCTTCATGACAAAGAGCGTGACCGCCTTCAGGGCCTCTTCATCGAGCGGGCCGCCGGCAGCCCGTCCCCACGCCGCCATCGCCGTGTAGGAGATCCACTTGCCATCCTGCGCCTTCGCCCACAGCGGGTGATCCGTGAAACCGGGGCGGCCCTGGTCGGCGGCGGCGTAAATCTTATCGTAGGTGGCCTTTCCGCCTGCAGTCCGGTGATCCGCCTGCAGTTCGGCACGGTTCAGCGGCATGCCCACTGACCCCTCGCCGCGCGGCCCGTGGCATTGCACGCACTGTTCGGCGTAGATGCGGGCGCCCTTCAGCACATACATTTCGCGCTGATTCGCTTCCGCAGCTTTGATCCGGAACGGCTCTCGCACGCAGGTGCCGAGCAGGACGACTGTCAGGATCAAGGTCAGGATGGTCAGCACATGGTATTTTCGCATTACTTGCCCTTGGGAGGCATCGGGGTGGGCGTGGGCTCCGTCCCCGCGTACTTCTTATCAATCTCACCACGAATCTGCAGGAGCGATTTCCCCCGCTCAAGGCCTAATCTCACGTCACGCGTGATGTCTAAGCAGATCCCTCAAGAGAGGCTCATCCCGTCGTACCCGGTAATACTGCCGCTCTTGTCGCGGTCGAAGTAGCAGGCGAAGTTGTCCGTGTGTCCATCGTGACCGCAGCCGCAGTAGCAGGGAATGTACTGGAGTTCCGCCAGGTGCGTGGAGGCCCATATGTATTCCGTCTTGATCAAAGGATCGGCCTTCGCCAGCCAGGCAGGCATGGGCGGGGCGTCGGCGATGGACGTTGCATTCGGATCGATCGGCACCTCGGCCTTCTGCGCCGCGTTCGGACGCATGATGGCCAGGGCAGCGCCAACCAGCACGACAACAGCCACGGCTCCGGCAATCAAGATCTTCCACTGTGGTCCTTGCGAGTTCGTGCGACCAGGCAAATAGCAACCCTCCTGATGGTCCTTGTAAGACAAAGGTTATCTGAAATCACTGATACCCGATATCGTGCGAAGAAACAAATACCCATACCTACAAGGGGTATCTTTTCATAGGCTGTATGCCCCAAGCGATCATTTCCAACAGGACAGGGTCACTTTCCAAAGGTCACGCATAGAGTTTAGAAAGCCCGCACGCAGCGGGCATCATTACTCCCCAAAAGTTGGCCTCGGCCAAAATACTTTCCCAAGGGAAAATCCGAGCAAACGGAGGGCATTGGGCATCGTGAACGAAAGCCGAAGAACCTTCCTCAAGCAAGCAGGGCTAGGAGCAGCCGGACTGGCCGGGCTGCAAGCGCTGAGCGCGACAGGTCTGGCCGCCGTGGTTCATGCAGCGCCCCAGACCGACCACAGCCTCCACCAGACGAGCGGCGCGGCCGGAGCGCCCGCTGCCTATACGGATTTCGACCCCCACCGGTTCCTGCACGAGTTTGACTATGGCGAAGTCAGCAAGACGGCTGCGGGCAGAACGGTCAGGGAGTACCATATCGTCTCGGAGGACAAGGAGATCGAAATCGCCGGCGGCGTCAAGTTTCCGGCCTGGACCTATAACGGGCAGGTGCCCGGTCCGACCATCCGCTGCACTGAGGGTGATCTGATCCGGGTCCACTTCGAAAATAAGGGCAGCCACCCGCACTCCATCCACTTCCACGGCTTTCACCCGCCCGGAATGGACGGCATGGCAGCAATCTCCCCAGGCGGCCAGTTCGTCTACGAGTTTGACGCGGACCCCTTCGGCCTGCATCTGTACCACTGCCACGTCATGCCTCTGAAGCGGCACATCCACAAGGGCCTGTATGGCGCCTTCATCATCGACCCGCCCGGCGGGCGCCCACCTGCCCGCGAAATGGTGATGCTCATGAACGGGTTCGATCTCGACCAGGACAGCGCGAACGAATTCTACGCGGTCAACACGGTCGCCTTCGCCTACGAGGCGGTGCCGATTCCCGTCAAGGTCGGCGAGCCAATTCGCATCTACCTGGTCAACGTGACCGAGTTCGATCTGATCAACTCATTCCATCTGCACGCAGGTATGTTCAAGTATTACCCAACTGGCACCCGGCTGGACCAGTACGATTATACCGATACCGTCAAGCAGTGTCAGGGCGAACGGGGGATTCTGGAGTTTTCCCTGAAGTACCCCGGCAAGTATATGTTCCACGCGCACCAGAGCGAGTTCGCGGAACTGGGCTGGCTCGGGCTGTTCGACGCCCAGTAAGGAGGGAGGTTTCACCATGGCCCAGATGCCCGAACAGGACCGCGGCAAGCGTGAGCGACCGGCTTACCGCTCAGCCGGCTTCTGGCTGGGGGGGCTGATGCCCCTGGCCCTGCTCGCCGGCCTGATCGCCCTCTTTGCCTGGGGCGGCTCAGGGCTGATTGAGGCGCCCGCCGCGCCGGTGGAGGAGGTGGCCTTTGAACGGGTCACACTTCAGCCGCACAACATCAATATCACGCTGCGCAACACCGGGCCGGCGGCGCTCATCGTCGCCCAGGTCATTGTCGATGACGCGGTGTGGCCGGCCCGGTTTGCTCCCTCTGCCACCATCGGACGGCTCGCCACCGCCAACCTTGACCTCGGATACCCCTGGGTCGCAGGCGAACGCCACGAGATCAAGCTCGTCACGACCAACGGGGTCATCTTCATTCACGAAATCCCCGTAGCGGCCATGTCGCCCACGGCTGACAGCCGCTCCGTCATCGGCTTCGGGGTGATGGGGCTCTATGTGGGCATCGTGCCCATCGGCCTCGGGCTGCTCTGGTTCCCCTTCCTCAAGCGAACCGGCAAGGGAACGCTCTCATTCGTCCTGGCCCTGACCGTGGGGTTGCTCGCATTCCTGCTGGTGGATACGGTGGTGGAGGGACTCGAAATGGCCGCCGAGCTACCCGGCGTCTTCCGGGGCTTCCCCCTCCTGATCCTAGGCGGCGTCCTTGCGCTCATGGTCCTGGTGGCCATCGGCGGGCGGGGGCAGTCCGACCTGGGCGGCAGCGCAGGCCGGCTCCGGCTGGCCTACCTGATCGCCACGGGCATCGGCCTGCATAACCTCGGCGAAGGGCTGGCGATCGGCTCCGCCTTCGCCATCGGGCAGGCCTCGCTGGGCACGTTCCTCGTCATCGGCTTCACGCTGCACAACATTACGGAGGGCGTCGGCATTGCGGCGCCCATGCTGAAGGACCGGCCCGGGTTGGGCCACTTTCTCCGGCTGATGGTGGTCGCAGGCGGACCAGCGATCATTGGCACGTGGGTCGGCGCCTTCGCACAGGCCAGTTTCCTCACCGTCATCTTCTTTGGGATCGGGGCCGGGGCCATCGCTCAGGTGATTTACGAGGTCGGAAAGCTGCTGCTCAAGGAGAGCGACCGGGCCGGCAACTGGCTCAACGTCAGCGGTTTCGCAGCGGGCGTGGCGGTGATGTATCTGACGGCCTTGCTGGTGCCGTAGCCCAGGGCATGCTGAAGCGCCGGCGCAGTGCCGGCGCTTCTGTTTGTCACCTCGGAGCACCAAGTCCTTCGCGTGTGGCAACTCATACAGTACGGGCCGTTAATCGCGTAGTGTTGTGCACCCACTTTGCGATTTCTTTAAGGGTAATTGGACGCCGGGCAATAAAAAATCCGCAAGTGCGGCGGTCAGGAGCCCACGTGCGGGCGGGAAGAGACAATTATTTGTTTGCTTAAGCCGTCCCGCATAGCGAAGCCAGGCGGGGCGTGCATTCTGGGCCGGCCACGTGGAGACGCTGGTCCCGCC
>Ga0196976_1001472_pt1 | contig 10669 bp, 9 predicted proteins | sample S3v_513CmetaG_FD_148644 | JGI IMG/M metagenome (GOLD analysis project Ga0196976, IMG submission 148644) | Soil microbial communities from Anza Borrego desert, Southern California, United States - S3+v_5-13C | ecosystem: Environmental > Terrestrial > Soil > Desert | place: USA: California...
CGTACACGAGCCCGCCCACGAGGAGGAGCAGGCCGAAGGTCTTGGCGGCGGCGACGAGCGGCCGCGCGCCGAAGCTCGCGGTGAGCGCGCCGGCGAGGACGCCGAGGGCGGCGAGCCCCGCCGCGAGGAGCACCGGCGCGCGCGCCGCGGAGAAGGCGCCGCGGAGCCCGGGGAACGCGCCGAGGAGGAAGACGAGGCCGGCGGTGAGGAGGGCGACGCCGAAGACCGACTTGACCGTCTCCATCCAGGGCCCGCTCCGCGGCAGCGAGAGCGAGAAGGCGCCGATGAGGAAGAAGAGGAGGCCGAGGCCGAGCGCGTACGCGAACATCACCGTGACGCCGAGCGCGACCGACCCCGAGGCGGCCACGAAGGCGAGCGCGGCCGCGAGGACCGGCCCCGTGCACGGCGCGGCGATGATGCCGGAGACGAGCCCCATCGCGAACGAGCCCGCGTACCCGGCGCCGCCCACGCGCGAGAGCCGCGCCTGCCATGACGACGGGAGCTGCAGCTCGAACAGGCCGAACATCGAGAGCGCCAGGTTCGCGAGCACGAGGCCGACGAGCCCCATCACCCAGGGGCTCTGCATCACGCTGCCGAACGCCGCGCCGGAGAGCGCCGCCGCGAGCCCCAGCGCCGAGTACATGACCGCGATGCCGAGGACGTACAGCGCGGAGAGCCCCATCGCCTGCGCCCGGCTGCCCGCGCGCTTCGCGCCGAAGATCGAGACCGTGATCGGGATGAGCGGGTAGACGCACGGCGTGAGGCTCGTCAGCACGCCCCCGGCGAAGGCCGCGCCGAAGGCGAGGAGGGAGCCCCGGCCGAGCAGCGCGCCGAGCCCCAGGTCGCCCGACGGGCCGGTCACCCCCGCCGAGAACAGGTCCGGCAGGTAGGCGACCACGCCGAACGCGGCGAGGGCGAGGGCGAGGCGGACGGCGAGACGCATGGGGCGGAGTCCTGTCCTTTCGGGCACTTGGGCGCCGGTGAGTCCTTGAGCCACCGATCCCTCCTTTTATACTCGACCGCGGGGGCCCGCGTTACGCACCCTGGCGTGCCCCGCCCCTGGGAGCCCGGAAGACGAGATGAAGATTCCCATCTACATGGACAACCACTCGACGACCCGGGTCGATCCCCGGGCGCTCGAGGCCATGCTCCCGTTCTTCTCCGAGTCGTACGGCAACGCCGCCTCGAGGAGCCACGCCTTCGGCTGGCGCGCGGCGGAGGCCGTCGAGGAGGCCCGGGAGCAGGTCGCCGCCCTCGTCGGGGCGGAGGCGCGGGAGATCGTCTGGACGAGCGGCGCGACCGAGTCGGACAACCTCGCCGTGAAGGGCGCGGCCCGGTTCCACGCGGCGAAGGGGCGCCACGTCGTGACGTGCCGCACCGAGCACAAGGCCGTGCTCGACGCGGCGGGCGCGCTCGCGCGCGAGGGGTTCGAGGTGCAGCTCCTCGACGTCGAGCGCGACGGCCGCCTCGACCCGGCGCGCGTCGGGGCGGCGCTGCGGCCGGACACGGTGCTCGTGTCGGTGATGCACGCCAACAACGAGACGGGGGTCGTCCACCCGATCGCCGAGATCGCCCGGGTGGTGCACGAGCGGGGCGTGCTCTTCCACTGCGACGCGGCGCAGTCGGCGGGGAAGCTCCCATTCGACGTCGAGGCGCTCGGCGTCGATCTCGCATCGCTGTCGGCGCACAAGCTCTACGGGCCGAAGGGCGTCGGCGCCCTGTACGTGCGCCGCCGGCCGGTGCGGGCGCGGCTCGTGCCGCTCCTCGACGGCGGCGGCCACGAGCGCGGGCTGCGGCCGGGCACGCTCGACGTGCCCGGCATCGTCGGCTTCGGGAAGGCGGCGGAGCTCGCGCGCGGGGCGCTCGCGTCCGAGCCGGCGCGGCTCCTCGCGCTCCGCGAGCGGCTCCGCGCCGGCCTCCTCGCCGGGCTCGACGGCGTCACGGTGAACGGCAGCCTCGAGCACCGGCTCCCCGGCAACCTCAACGTGAGCTTCGCCGGGGTCGAGGGCGAGGCGCTCATGATGGCGGTCCGCGAGGTCGCCGTCTCCGCGGGCTCGGCCTGCACGAGCGCCTCGCTCGAGCCGTCGTACGTGCTCCGCGCCATGGGCGTCACCGACGCCCTCGCCCACGCCTCGATCCGGTTTGGCCTCGGCCGCTTCAACACCGAGGAGGAGGTCGACCACGTGGTCCGGCTCTTCGTGGAGAAGGTGAAGAGGCTGCGGGAGCTGGCGCCCGACGTCCAGGCCCTCGACGCTGCGAGCGCGGAGCAGGCCGATTAAGAGGAGGCTCGCATGGTCACCCTCGAGCTGAGCCCAGACGCAGCCCGCCACCTCCGGACCCTCGCCGAGCAGAAGGGGACGCCGCTGGGCGGGCTCCGGCTCGGGGTGCGCGGCGGCGGCTGCTCCGGCCTGTCTTACGTGGTGGACTGGGAGGCCGCGCCGTCGGACCGGGATCAGGTGTTCGAGCGCGACGGCGGGCGGGTCTTCGTGGACCCCAAGAGCGCGCCGTTCCTCGACGGGACCGTGGTCGAGTGGCAGCGCACGCTCATGCAGAGCGGGTTCGTGTTCCGGAACCCGAACGTGAAGTCGAGCTGCGGCTGCGGCGAGTCGTTCGCGGTCTGACGCTCCCCCGCCGTCGAGGCGGGCGGGTGCTCCACCCGGGCGCCGTCGTCGCACACCTCCCGACCGCCGGCCTCCTTTGCAGCGCGCCGCGCCTGTGGAACGCTACGGTCCGTGAACGCCTCGGACGGCGCAGCCCCACCGGCGACGGACGTGCAGGCGCGAGGCGTCCGCGTGCCGCTGGGCCGGCCGTTCGTCGTGGGCGCCGTGGCCGCGAACCTGGTCGTCGCGGCGCTCGTCGCGGCCGGGCTCGTGTTCGGCTACCGTCACGAGACGGCCGAGGCGCGGACGCACGCCGAGAACGTCGCGCACCTCCTCGGCGGCCGCCTGCTCGCGACCTTCGACAGCGTCGACGTCGCGCTCGAGACGATCTCCGACGAGGTCGAGCGCGCGATGGCGTCGGGGACCGCGACCGAGGCGCACATCCAGCGCATGCTGGCGCGCCAGCGCGCCCGCGTGCCGGAGGCGATCTCGCTCCGCGTCCTCGACGAGCACGGCTGGGCACGGTGGAACGCGCCCCGGCTCCCGCGCCCCGTCGACCTGAGCGACCGCCCGTACGTCGCCGCCCTGCGCGCCGATCCCGAGGCCGGCCTCCACGTCTCGGGGCCCTTCCGCGGGCGGATCATCCAGACGCCGCTCGTGGTCCTCTCCCGCCGGATCTCGCGCACCGACGGCTCGTTCGGCGGCGTGGTCAACGGGTCGATCGAGCTCGAGCAGCTCTCGAAGGTCCTGTCGGAGATCGACATCGGGCCTCGGGGGACCGTCACGCTCCGCGGCGCGGACCTGAGCCTCGTCGCCTCGCACCACCAGCTCCCGGTGGAGTTCGGCAGCCGGGCCGCGTCGCCGGAGCTCGCGGCGCACGTGGGGGCCGGGCACGAGACCGGCACCTACGAGGCCGTCTCCGCGGTGGACGGCGTCGAGCGGATCTTCGCCTTCGCCAAGGTGGGCCGCTACCCGCTCTACGTCGTCGCGGGCCTGGCGCGGGACGACGTGCTGCGGGACTGGCGCCGCCAGCTCGTGGGGCTGCTCGCCCTGCTCGCCTGCTTCTCGGCGGGGACGCTCGCGGCCCTCGCCGGCGAGCGCCGCGGGCTGCGGCGGAGGCTCTCGTACGAGCGGTTCGCCGTCGAGCAGAGCGCGCGGCTCCGCGAGAGCGAGGAGCGGTTCCGCACCGTGTTCGAGACGAGCCCCGACGCGATCACGTTGAGCGACGTCGAGCACGGGACGTTCCTCGCCGTGAACGAGGGGTTCACGCGCCTCACGGGCTGGGCGGAGACCGAGGTGGTCGGCCGCGCCGCTGCCGACGTCGGGATCTGGGACGACCCCGGGGAGCGGGCGCGCCTCACGGAGGCGCTCCAGGCGCGCGGGGCCGTGTCGAACCTGGAGGCGCGGTTCCGGACGCGGAGCGGCGGGACCGTGGACGCCCTCCTGTCCGCGCGCCTCCTGACGCTCCGCGGGCGGCCCCTGATCCTCGCGGTCGGCAGGGACATCGGCGACTGGAAGCGCGCGGAGGCGGAGCGCGACCGCCTCCAGCAGCAGGTCCAGCAGGCGCAGAAGCTCGACAGCATCGGCCAGCTCGCCGGCGGCATCGCGCACGACTTCAACAACCTCCTGACCGTGATCCTGAGCTGCAGCGACGAGCTGCGCGACGACCTCGCCGCCGGCCGGCCGCCCGATCCCGAGTCCGTGACCGAGATCGCCGCGGCCGGCGTGCGCGCCCGGGATCTCACGCGGCAGCTCCTCACCTTCGCCCGGAAGCAGCGGGCCGCGCCGGAGGCGGTCGACCTCGACGCGGTCGTCGCCGCGACCGAGCGGCTCCTCCGGCGCACGCTCCGCGAGGACATCGCGGTCTCCGTCCGGTCCGAGGAGGGGCTCTGGCCCGTCTGGTGCGATCCGGTCCAGCTCGAGCAGGTGCTCCTCAACCTCTGCGTGAACGCGCGCGACGCGATGCCCGACGGCGGGCTGCTCCGGATCGAGACCCGGAACCTCCCGGCCTCCGGCGCGCCGGACGCGCCCGGCGAGGACCGCGTGCTGCTCGCCGTCGAGGACACCGGCGTGGGCATGTCGCCCGAGGTCCAGGCGCACCTCTTCGAGCCGTTCTTCACCACGAAGCCTCAGGGGAAGGGCACGGGGCTGGGGCTCGCCACCGTGCACGGGATCGTGACCCAGAGCGGCGGGCGCATCCGCGTCGACACGGCGCCGGGGCGCGGGACGCGGATCGAGATCACGTTCCCGCGCACGCACCGCGCCGCCCGCCCGGACGTCGCCCCGAGCGCGGGTGCGCGGCACGGCACGGAGACCGTGCTGGTGGTGGAGGACGACCCCCAGGTCCGGAGCGTGACCGTGCGCGCGCTCGAGGGGGCCGGGTACCACGTGCTCGTGGCGGGGCACGCGGCCGAGGCGCTCGCCCTGGCGCGCACGGCCCGGGAGAAGCTCGACCTGCTCGTGACGGACGTCGTCATGCCGGGGCCGAGCGGCACCGTGCTCGCGGCGGAGCTCCGCCGCGCGCGCCCGGACCTCCGCGTCCTGCTCGTCTCCGGGTACGCGCGCGACGAGCTCGTCGCGGGCGCGGACGGGGCGCACTTCCTCCAGAAGCCGTTCACGCCGGCGGTGCTGCAGGCGCGCGTCCGCGAGCTCCTCGACCGGTCGCGCTGACGCGACCGGCCGCGGCGCGGACCGCGGCCCGCGCGGCGGTCCACCGGGGCGTCGCAGGCCCGCGAGATCCCGGGCGCGAGGGCTGGCCCGCCCCGTGCTTGGGCGGGCGGCATGCGCACGTTCGTCCTGCTCCTGCTCGCCCTCCCCCCGGCCGCCTCCGCCCTCCCGCCGTTCACGCCGCCGTCGCCCGACGCCGCGAGCGCGGAGGCGCAGGCCGTCCGGGCCCTCTCCCTCGTCGCGTCGCGCGACCCCGACGTGGCGTCGCTCCAGCGCGCAGCGGCGCGGGTCGCCGATCGGGAGGGGCGCGCGCCTGCCCTCGCGGCCCGCGCCCGCTGGTCGGCCCTGCTCCCGAAGCTCACCGCCGAGTACCGCCACGACCAGTCCGCGAACCGCGTCGTCGGCCTCCAGGGCAGCGGCGAAGTGGACTACCTGCGCTTCGCGCCGTCCGACTCGGTCCTCGTGCGCGCGACGTGGGAGCTGCCGTCGCTCGTCGTGGGGACCGAGGAGCTCGCGGCCGCGGCGCGGGCCGAGGCCCACGCGCGGCGGCGCGAGGAGGCGGTCGAGAAGGTGACGAAGCTCTTCTTCGAGCGCCGGCGCCTCCGGGTCGCGCTCCTCCTCTCGCCGCCCGCCGAGCCGGTGGCCCGCGCGCAGGCCGAGGTGGAGATCGCGCGGCTCGCGGCGGAGATCGACGCGCTCACGGGCGGCGCGCTCACGGGCGGCGCGCTCACGGAGCCCGGGCCGTGAGGCGGCGGGTGATCCTTGCGGCGCGTGCCGCCCCGCCCGTCGGCTCCTGTCTCGCGGCCGTGTTCCTGGCCGTCGCCTGCGGGATGCCGGAGGTGCCGGAGCCGGCGCCGAGGGTCGTCCGCGTACAGCCGGACGGCGCGGGCGTGCCGGTCGACGTCGGGGAGGTCGCGATCGAGTTCTCCGCGCCGGTCTCGCCCGCGGGGCTCGCCGACGGCCGGCGCCTCGTCCTCGTCCCGGCCTCCCTCGAGAAGGCGGCGGTCGCCGCCGTCGAGTCCGAGGAAGGCGCGATCCGGCTGGCCGGCGCGGCCCCGGGCTCGATCGCCCTCGCCGACGGCGGGCGCAGGGCGGTGCTGCACCTGTCCGCGCCGCTGCACGCGCTCGTCCCGTACGCGGTCGTGGTCGGCACGCGCGTCGAGACCGCGGACGGCCGGGCCGTGCTGGACGCCGCCGGGAGGCGGAAGCCGACCGTCGCGCGGTTCGAGACCGGTCCCGCCGGAGGTCCCCCGGCGCGGCCGGTGATCGCCGAGGTCCGGATCGACGCCGCGACCCCGGAGGCGGGCGGCGAGTACGTCGTGCTCCAGAACCGCGGGGACGGGCCGCTCGATCTCTACGGTCACCGGCTCGAGAAGCGGAGCCCGTCGGGCGCCGTCACCGACTGTGCGCTCGGTGAAGGCGTCGTCGCACCCGGTGCCCTCGCGCTCGTCGCGGGCGGCGCGTACGACCAGCGATATCTCCTCCCCGCCGGGACCGTCGTCGCGTCGTGCGGCGCGACCTCGCTCCTCGGCGGGCTCGCGAACGACCGGTTCCCCGCCCTCCAGCTCGTCGATCCGCGGGGCACGGTCCTCTCCACGGCCGGCGCCCGCGGTGGGCCGGTGTGCGCGATCGCGCTGCGGCTCGACCTGGACGGGCCGGACGAGGCGTGGAACTGGGGGTGCGTGGAGGAGGACTGAGCGGCGTCAGGCGGCCGTCATCCGGCGTTGTCCACGATCCACTTTCCGAGGAGCTCGCCCTTGGAGAGGTAGCCGTCGGCCCCGCACTCCGCGACGAGCTTCTCCATGCGCGCCTTGTCCTCGCCCGAGCAGAAGAGGACCTTGATCGACCGGAACATCGCGTTCTTCTTCACGAAGCGGCAGAACTGCGCCCCGTCCACCTTCGGCATGTTGATGTCGAGGAGGATGAGGTCGGGGCGTGTGGCGCGCTTCAGGATGATGGAGGTGGCCTTCTCGACGTCGGGCGCGTACTGGATCTCGAAGCCCTTCGCCTCGAGCTCGTCCTGGAGCAGGCGGGCGACGATCTCCGAGTCGTCCACGATGAGCACCTTCCGCCGGGACTCGACCGCCGCCGCGAACCGCCGGGGGAAGTCCTCCTCCCAGGGGTTGGCCACGTAGCCGTCGAGCTGCAGCTCCTGGGCGCTGCGGGCGAGCTCCTCGGGCTGGCTCTCGCCGACGAGGAGCACCCGGCCCGCGAAGCCACGGTCCCGGAGCAGGGCGGCAGCCGGGCGCCCCTGCGCGGCGTCCACCAGGAGGGCGGCCGCGCCCTGCGCCTCGGGTACGAGCGCGTGCGCATCCCGCTCCAGGACGACCTGGTGCCCCGCCGACTCGAGCGCCATGCCGGTGAGCTGGAGGAGGATCTCGCTATCGCAGCAGATGAGGACCTTCAAGACGCGTCCCTTTGGTTCGAGGAACAAGGTATCACCGACTTGCCCCTCCGTCCCAGCCCGGCGGATAATCCCCGGGCGCATGTGGGATCCCAAGGCCGGCTTCGGGCAGCGAATGGACGTCGGGCCCCGCGCCCAGGAGGCGTGGTTCTTCTGCCTCCGGCTCCTGGGCGGCCGCTACGCGTTCGAGGCGGCGCTCGTGACGGAGGTGGTCCGGCTCGGCCCGCTCACGCGCCTGCCCGCCGCCCCGGCGTTCCTCACCGGCGTGTTCACTCACCGTGGCGAGGTCCTCCCGGTGCTGGACATCGCCCAGCTCTGCGGCCAGGGCTCCATCCCGCTCCGCCCGTCCACCCGCGCCGCGATCGTGCACTGCGGCCCGTGGAAGGTGGCGGTGGTGAGCGAGGCCGTGGAGGGGCTCATCACCGTCCCGCGGCGGGCGCTGGAGACGCCGCCGGCCGAGTCCACCGGCGTCGCGGAGTTTCTCTCGGGCGTCGCGCAGGATCGGCTGGGGGCGGTCGCGATCCTCGACATGCCGCGCCTCGTCGAGGCCGCGCGCGCGCGGGCGATCCCCGCGGGGGCCTCCGCGTGAGACCGCTGGCCGATCGAGCGGACCTGGAGTGGGAAGGGGGCCGCCTCTCCGCGCCGAGGTTCCTCGGCGACGAGGAGGATCCAGCGCGGCACGACGAGCGCGCGCCCGTCGCCGAGATCGTCCTCTTCCAGGTGGGCACCCACGTCTTCGCCGCGCCGGTGCGCGACGTCGTGCGCATCGGGACGGTGCGCGACCTCGCGGCCGAGGACCTCGTGCTCGAGTCGGCCCTGGGCGCGCCCTTCACGCACCAGCGCGGGATCGTCGTGGCCGTGCCGGGCGCGGAGCGGGCGCTCGTCGTGGACCAGGTGATCGGGTTCCGCACCGTGCTCGAGGCGGACGTCCAGCCGCTGCCCGCCTTCGCGGCCGCGTGCATCCACTCGGGCGCGCTGTCCGGCCTGGTGGTGCTCGACGACATGCCGATGCCGTTCATCGATCTTCCCACGCTGCTTGCAGAGCACGCGGCGCGACCTGGTCGCGCTGGCGCGGCTGCGCCCTGACCGACGAGAGGACCCCGATGGCCGATCCGTTCGATGTCGACGACGAGAGCCCTGCGCAGCAGACGAAGGGGCGCGCGCCCAAGGGCGAGGCCGGGCGCCTGGTGCAGTTCCTCCACGGCCTCGCCGAGGGAAAGCTCGAGGACCGCCTCGACGTGACGAGCTTCTCCGACCCGGCGCTCCGCGCCGTGGCCGAGCAGGCCAACGCCGCCGCGGGCCGCGCGCTCTCCGACATGAAGGAGGCGCGCCAGCGGATCCAGGTGGTGACCTCCGGGGTCGACGAGGCGATCGAGGCCATGATCCGCCTCGTCATCCAGGGCGACCTCTCCGGCACGCTGCGCCTCGGCGTCTCGGACGCGGCCCTCACGCCGCTCATCGCCGGCATCGGCCAGGTGATGGAGACGCTCAAGAAGTTCGTCACCGAGATCCGCGAGGCGGCGCTCCAGCTCTCGACCTCCTCGGCCGAGGTGCTCGCCGCGGCCACGCAGAACGAGTCCTCCACCAGCGCGCAGGCCTCGGCGATCCACGAGACCACCGCCACCATGGAGGAGCTGAAGGGCGCCTCCCACCAGATCGCGGAGAACGCGCAGATGGTGGCCTCGATCGCCGAGCAGACCCTGGTCGGCGCGCGGCAGGGCGAGGGCGCGATCAAGTCGTTCATGTCCTCGATGGAGAGCGTGAAGCAGAACGCCGTCGAGGTGGACGACGCCATCGCCAAGCTCTCGAAGCGCGTCGAGCGGATCGGGACCGTGGTCGAGGTGATCGACGAGATCGCCGACCGCTCGGACCTGCTCGCCCTGAACGCCGCCCTCGAGGGCGCGAAGGCCGGCGAGGCCGGCCGGGGCTTCTCCATCGTCGCGGCCGAGATGCGGCGCCTCGCCGAGAACGTCATGGAGTCGACGAAGGAGATCAAGAACCTCATCACCGAGATCCGCGAGGCCACCCACGCCGCCAAGGAGGCCTCGGACGGCAACAAGAAGATGGCCGCCGAGGGCGAGAAGCTGGGCGGGCACGCCATGACCAGCGTCTCCGGCATCCTCTCCGGCATCCAGGAGACGAGCGACGCCGCGCGGGTGATCCACCTCGCGACGCAGCAGCAGCGCACCGCCACCGAGCAGGTGGTGCAGTCCATGTCCGAGATCGAGGAGGTCACGCGCCAGGCGCAGGCCGGCTCCAAGCAGGCGACCGGCGCGGCGGCCGAGCTCACCAAGCTGGCCGAGCGGCTCGCGGACCTCGTCAAGCGGTTCAAGGTGGAGTAGCGGGAGCCTCCCCTCGGGCGGCCCACTCCGATGCCCACCGAAGACATCCGACAGAAACTGCTCCCGCGCTTCCGCGAGACCACCGCGGACCGCGTGGAGAAGATCTCGGGCGTCCTGCTCGCCATCGAGCGGGGCGCGGTCGACGCCGATGGGCGCCAAGAGCTCGCGCGCGAGCTCCACACGCTCAAGGGCGAGGCCCGGATGATGGGGTTCGTGGGGATCTCCACCGTCGTGCATGCGGCGGAGGACCTCCTCAAGTCGGTGCCGGAGGCGGTGCCGCAGGCGCAGGTGGAGGCGCTCCTCGCGGCCTGCGACGCGATCGTGCCGATGCTCGAGGCGCCGCCGGACGGCGGCGACGTCGCGAAGGCGATGGCCGAGCGGCTGCGGAGCCTCATCGGCGCGGCGAATGGGAACGGTGCCGCGGGCGGAAATGGCAAGGAGGGCGCGTCGCCGGCCCGGGTCGAGGGGACGGCCGCGGCGGCGGCTGCGCCGGCGGCCGCGGTTGCGGTCGCTGCTCCCGCGGAGACGCCAGCTGCTCCGGGCTCGGGCGCGGGCGCGCCGGCGAAGCCCGAGTACCCGCGGCGCCGCGCCGAGGACCGGGTCGAGCTCCGGGGCGAGAAGCAGACGTCCTCCATCCGCGTCGACGTGGACCGGCT
>Ga0196976_1001476_pt1 | contig 10630 bp, 9 predicted proteins | sample S3v_513CmetaG_FD_148644 | JGI IMG/M metagenome (GOLD analysis project Ga0196976, IMG submission 148644) | Soil microbial communities from Anza Borrego desert, Southern California, United States - S3+v_5-13C | ecosystem: Environmental > Terrestrial > Soil > Desert | place: USA: California...
CAGCAAACGCGTGCAAGGCCTGCTGGCCGGCATGCTGGCCCAGGGCGAGCCGCTGCGGGAAGAAGTGGCCAAGCGCTTGATGATGAGCGAGCGCACGCTACAGCGCCGGCTGGCCGAGGAGGGGACGAATTTCACGCAGCTGGTCGACGACACGCGGCGCGAGATGGCCTACCAGTACCTGAAGAAGGGCGACCTGTCGCTCAAGAAGCTGAGTTTCCAGCTCGGCTTCTCCGACCCGAGCGCATTCTGCCGCGCATGCCGGCGCTGGTTTGGACGCTCGCCCAAGGAGGTGCAGCAGCGTTCCGCCGCAAGCGACTTTTCGATCCCGAAAACGGGCACACTCGGCACGGTGATCCCGTTCAGCCGCACCGAGGGATTCGAGCACTTCGCGCAGTACAAACCGAACTGAGCCGAACTGATTTTTTCCAGGCGTTGTTGGTAATTCGCCTCCGCAGCCGAAAGGTTGTGGAGGCTTTTTTTTTCGTGCCGTTACGCTTCCTTACAGAATTTTTTTGCCGCGCGTACTAAGGTGGGCGTGCTTGCCATTTTTCTTTCACGCCCCGGCGCGCAGCCATGAAACCAGTCTTCCTGTTGTGTTCCGCTTTCCTGAGCATGCCTGCCCTTGCGGCACAGGTGCCCGCTACCTTCGACGAGCGGGTTTCCATCGCGAAGGCAGCGGAAGACGACGAACGCTTCCACCCTTATCCCGAGCAAATGGTCCGCGGCACGTCGCGCTCGCTGGCCGGCGCCATGCGCCGCTGCTGGGGGAAGTCGCCACGTCAGGAGGTCAAGTCCTTTGTCATGGTCGCCGACATCCAGCCAGACGGACGTCCCCGCAATGTGGCAGTCAAGCCGGTGCATGCGGTATCGCGCTGTTTTGCGGCGGCGTTCACATCGGGGCGCTATCTCGCACCGCCACCGTATCCCGGCAAGGATGGTTTTCCGGTCACGATGCGAGTGGATGGAGGCGGCTAGGGGCGCGGTGGGTTTCGCTGCGCTCTACCCACCCTACCGTCCTCTATAAAGAACCGTAGGCTGGGTAGAGCGCAGCGAAACCCAGCATGCAAACAAGGAACCGTAGGGTGGGCAGAGCGAAGCGAAACCTACCAGCCATTCGACGCCCGTTGCCGATAAAGAGCCGCAGGACAGGTAGAGCGAAGCGCCTGGCGCCTCGGGTATGACGCTGCAGGTATGCGCGCCACGCAGGCCGCCGGCATGAAGCAGGCAAGGACCAGGGAGGTCCCGTGCGCGGCGCGCATGTCTTCTGCGCTCAGTCCTTCTCGCGGGCGAGCGACAGGAACTCGGTGCGCAGGCCGAGGTTGGTGCGCATTTCGCCGAGCAGGGCCGAGGTGACGGTTTCCTCGCCGGGCGTGCGGATGCCGCGGCTTTCCATGCACATATGCCGGCAGCGGATCACCACGCCCACGGACAGCGGCTGCAAGTGTTCCATCAGCGCGTCTGCGATCTGCACGGTGAGGCGCTCCTGCACCTGCAGGCGCTTGGAGAAGCAATCCACCAGGCGCGTCAGCTTGGACAGGCCGACGATGCGTCCATTGGGCGTATAGCCGACGGTCGCCGAGCCGAAGAAGGGGGCGAGGTGGTGCTCGCAATGGCTGTACACCGGGATGCCGCGCACCACGATCAGCTCGTTGTACTTCTCTGCGCCGTCCTCGAACACCTTCAGGATGTCGGCCGGGTTCTGCTCATAGCCGGACGTCCAGTGCTTCCATGCCTTGTCCACGCGCTCCGGGGTGTCGCGCAATCCCTGGCGGTCGGGGTCTTCGCCGAGGTGGCGCAGCAGGCGCCGCCAGTCTTCCGTTGAAAAATTCTTGTCGCTCATGTTGCATTCCTCCTGTGGGCGCTGCGGCGCCCGGCCTGTGTGGCCGCTCTGCGGTCCGTATGGTTAGTGGTGATGGTGGTGCGACCAGTTCGCTCCACCCGATGCCAGATAGGACTCGACCGCGTCTTTCTGGCCGATGGCGTGGAGCTTGACCTCGCCGCAGGAGCAGATACCCTGGTAAGGCTGGATGTGCGAACAGGCGGAGACCTTCTGCAAATACACCGTGACCGGCTTTGCGCATTTCGAGCACTTGAAGGTGAGCGTGCGTGCGGGCTTGTTGGCCATTGTTACCTCATCAATTTTCCGATGCGACATTATCCCTCGAAACACTGCCTCGCGCCGCCACATCCTTACACCGGGAATGGGCAATGACCAGCAAGGTAATCGCCGTTCGCGCATAATGGGACTACATTGATAAAAATGCCATGACATGGAGAAATGGCAACCCCAAGGAGACAATCCATGCCCAACGAAACCGCCGAAAAAACCGTCCACCGGATCTGCCCGCTGTGCGAGGCCTGCTGCGGCCTCGAACTCAAGCTGAGCGGCAACAAGGTGATCAGCATCCGCGGCCATGACGAGGACGTGTTCAGCCGCGGCTACATCTGCCCGAAGGGCGTGGCCCTGAAGGACTTGCACGAAGACCCGGACCGCTTGCGCGTGCCGCTCGTCAAGCGCGACGGCCGCTTCGTCGAAACGAGCTGGGACGAGGCCTTCGCCGAGATCGAGCGGCGCCTGCCGCCCATCCTCGCCGAGCACGGGCCGGATGCCGTCGCCGCGCTGGCCGGCAATCCCTCGGTGCACAAGATCGGCCTGATCATGTACTTCGCGCGGCTGGCGCGGGCGCTGGGCACGCGCAACCTGTTCTCCGCCTCGACGCTGGACCAGATGCCCAAGCAGCTTTCGGTCGGCCTGATGTTCGGCCACTGGCTGTCGTTCCCGGTGCCCGACATCGAGCGCAGCGATTTCCTGCTCATCATCGGCGCCAACCCGATCGTTTCCAACGGCAGCCTGTGGACGGTTCCCGATTACCGCGGCAAGGCCAAGGCCATGCGGGCACGCGGCGGCCGCATCGTGGTGGTCGACCCGCGGCGCACCGAAACGGCGGAGGCTGCTGACGCCCACCACTTCATCCGTCCGGGCAGCGACGTCTACTTCCTGCTCGGCATGGTGCATACGCTGTTCGACGAGAAGCTCGTTCGCCTGGGACGGCTTGCGGAACATGTCAACGGCGTGGCAGAGGTCGAACATGCGGTGCACGCGTTCGCGCCGGAGACGGTGGCCGCGCGCTGCGGCATCGACGCAGCGACGATCCGCGGCCTTGCCCGCCAGCTGGCGGCCACCGAACGCGCCGCCGTGTACGGCCGCATGGGCACCTGCGTGCAGGAATACGGCACGCTGTGCAGCTGGCTGATCGACGTGCTCAACGTCCTCACCGGACATCTCGACCAGGAAGGCGGCGCGATGTTCGCCAAGGCGCCGGCCTTCGCCGCCAACACCATCGGCAAGCCCGGCATCGGCAAGGGCGTGGGCACAGGACGCCGCAGGAGCCGCGTGTCGGGTGCACCGGAAGTGATGGGCGAATTCCCCATGGTCTGCCTGGCCGAGGAAATCGATACGCCGGGAGCGGGGCAGGTGCGCGCGCTGATCACCGTGGCCGGCAACCCGGTGCTGTCGGCGCCCAACGGCGGCCGGCTCGCCGCGGCGCTCGACAAGCTCGACTTCATGGTCAGCGTCGACATCTACCTCAACGAAACCACGCGCCATGCCGACGTGATCCTTCCCGGCCTGTCGCCGCTCGAAGACCTGCATTACGACACGGCCTTCCCGCAGTTCGCCTACCGCAACGCCGCGCGCTTCAGCGAGCCGGCACTGCCGCGCCCGGACGGCCAGCCGCCGGAATGGCAGATTCTCCTGCGTCTTGCAGCGATCGCGCAGGGCAAGGGGGCGCAGGCCGATGTGGAAAAAATGGATGACGATCTGTTCGCCGACGACGTGCGCCGCGTGGCGGGTGAGCATGCCGATGCCGTGATCGCCGCGCTGGCCCATCTCAAGGGACCGGAGCGCCAGGTCGACTTTGCCTTGCGCACCGGGCCGTATGGCGACATATTCGGCCGCCGGCCCGACGGCATCAATCTCGCCAAGATCAAGGCTGCACCCGGCGGCATCGATCTCGGTCCGCTGCAGCCGCGCATTCCCGAAGTGCTGCGCACGCCCTCGGGCAAGATCGAGCTCGCCCCCGAGATGCTGCTGACCGATCTGCAGCGGCCCGCGGCGGAACTTGCGCAGCCCGTTCCCGGCCTGGTCGTCATCGGCCGCCGTCATGTCCGCTCCTGCAACAGCTGGATGCACAACCTGCCGATCCTGGCCAAGGGTCCCTTCCGCTGCACCGCGCTGGTCAACCCGGCCGACGCACAGCGCCTGGGCTTGCAGGATGGCGGCAAGGCTCGCATTGCCGGCAAGGGCACCGTCATCGAAGCGCTGGTGGAGGTGACCGACGAGATGATGCCGGGCGTGGTCAGCCTGCCGCACGGCTGGGGCCACGACCTGCCGGGCATGCGCATGGCGCTCGCCGCGGAGCGGCCGGGAGCGAACCTCAATGCCGTGCTGGACGAGGGCATGCGCGATCCGCTGTCCGGCAATGCCGTCCTGAACGGCATCCCGGTCAGCATGCAGCGGGCCTGAATGGCGGCGATCGCGGAAGCGGCGGCGGCCTGGGCGGAGAGCGGCTACGCCGTTGTCCGCCAGTGGATAGCTGCACCGGCGATCGACGCCCTTGCCCGCGAAGTCGAGCCTGTCTTCGCGCAATGGATGGCGGAGAACCACGCGGCGTACGAACGGGAGCGCCTGGTCAACATGCATTCGCTGACCAGCACGCGCTACTTCAGTGAGGGCAGGGCGCGCGCACGCTTGTTCGACATGCTGGCATCCGACAGCGTCGTCGCGCTGGTCGATGGCATGTTCGGATCAGGCATCTACTTCCACAACACCCAGCTGTTCTTCAATCCGCACGAGAACCGTCGCCTTCCCTACTGGCATCGGGACATGCAGTACAGCCCGATCGACGACGCCGACCAGGCGCGCGAACAGCAGCACATGCTGAGCCTGCATGTGCGCATTCCCTTGTTGAAGGAGCAGGGCGTCGAACTCATCCCCGGCACGCACCGCAGGTGGGACACGCCGCTGGAGTGCGATGTGCGATGGGAAAGGAACGGGCACCGCAACAGCGAGGACCTGCCCGGTGCAGTGCTGGTCGCGCTCGAGCCGGGCGACGTCCTGGTGTTCGATGCCCAGATGATCCACCGCGGGAATTACGCCTTGAACCGCGAGCGGAAAGCGCTCGACCTGTGTGTCGGCAGGGCGCATCCATTCACCGCACGCTGGCTCGATCCGGCGGTGCTGCCCTCCGACGACGAACTTGTACGCGTAAGGAACAAGGCCTGGTACCAGCGCGCGCGACAAGTGGCGGGCGCATAAAAAAGAGGCAGGTTGAAACCTGCCAACCTGCCTCTTCGCACGCCTGGACCGGCTTACTTCTTCGCAGCGTCGGCCTTTTCCTCGGCAGCTTCCTTCTTCGCTTCGGCGACTTTCTTGTCAGACTTCTTCTGCGCCTTGGCGGCTTTCTTCTCAGCCTTGGCATCGGCCTTTGCGGTATCGGCCTTCGCTTCCGAAGTCGCCTTCGCCGCTTTTTCTTCGGCCTTGGCGTCAGCCTTTGCAGCCTTCTCTTCTGCCTTCGGCGTTGCCGCGGGAGCGGTGGAAGCGGTCTGTGCGATTGCGGCGGTTGCGAACAGGGCGGTCATCAGGGTTGCGATCAGAGTCTTCATTGATTTCCTCGTTGCTTGATTGTGGTTAGGAGTACTGCAAGCTTGAAAACGCAAGGCGCGCGATTGAAGTTGACGACGAAGATGTAAGCATTTGTTATCGAGTTTGAAACAGATCATCCGCGCGCGGGGAAGTGCAATTGAGAAATATCAATCATCAGAACCGTTTCTCACCACGCTGCGGTGCGGCACTGCAAAATCACGCAACAGTTTCAAGCGAGGAGAGACATGAGAAGGAACACTGCAATCGTTCACCGTGCCGGATACACGCCGAACCACCTGCTCGATACCCTGATGGTGAAGCTGCACGTCAAGAGCGACGCCGCACTTGCCCGCGCATTGTGCGTCCCGGCCTCCACCATCAGCAAGGTGAGGCATCGCCAGATGGCGGTCAATTCATCGCTGCTGCTGGCGGCGCATGAAGCGACCGAGATGAGCATTCGCGAGCTGCGCACGCTGCTCGGCGATACCGAGACCAAGTACTGGCTCGGCGACCTCGACCTCGGCCGTGCCCATGACCGCATCCCCGTGTTCACCGAACGCCCGCGCGTTCCCGCAGCAAGCGCACAGATGCAGGGACACGCCTGAGCGACGTGAATTAATTTCAACCGCATCCCCCCTTCGCAGCGTTTCCCCTCTTCAATTACACTAGCTGTAATCAATGAGGAGGAAACGCTGGCATGCCCACCATCACGAACATCGAAGATTTGCGCGTCCTGGCACAGAAGCGCGTGCCGCGCATGTTCTACGACTACGCGGATTCCGGCTCCTGGACCGAGTCGACCTACCGCGCCAACAGCACCGATTTTGAGAAGATCAAGTTCCGCCAGCGCGTGGCGGTCAACATGGACAACCGCACGCTGAAGACGACGATGGCCGGGCAGGAAGTATTCATGCCGGTCGCGCTGGCGCCCACGGGCCTGACGGGCATGCAGCATGCCGACGGCGAGATCCTCGCCGCGAAGGCTGCAGAGAAATTCGGCGTGCCCTTCACGCTGTCGACGATGAGTATCTGCTCCATCGAGGACATCGCCGCCCACACCACCAAGCCATTCTGGTTCCAGCTCTACGTGATGCGCGACCGCGATTTCATCCGGCGCCTGATCGAGCGCGCGAAAGCGGCGAAATGTTCGGCACTGGTGCTCACGCTCGACCTGCAGGTACTCGGCCAGCGACACAAGGACATCAAGAACGGCCTGTCGGCCCCGCCCAAGCTCACCATCCCCAACATCATCAACATGATGACCAAGCCGCGCTGGTGCCTCGGCATGCTCGGCACCTCGCGCCGCACCTTCGGCAACATCGTCGGGCACGCCAGCAACGTGTCGGACATGTCCTCGCTGTCTTCCTGGACCGCGCAGCAGTTCGACCCGACGCTGTCCTGGGATGACGTGGAGTGGATCAAGAAGCTGTGGGGCGGCAAGCTGATCATCAAGGGCATCCTCGACGTGGAGGATGCGCGCCTCGCCGTACGGAGCGGCGCCGATGCGCTCATCGTGTCCAATCACGGCGGCCGCCAACTCGACGGCGCACCCTCGTCGATCGCGGCGCTGCCGGCGATTGTCGATGCGGTGGGGGACCAGATCGAGGTGCACATCGACGGCGGCATCCGCTCCGGCCAGGACGTGATCAAGTCGCTCGCGCTCGGCGCGAAGGGCGCGTACATCGGCCGCGCATTCCTTTACGGACTGGGAGCGATGGGCGAGGCCGGCGTCACCAAGTGCCTCGAAATCATCCACAAGGAACTCGACCTCACGATGGCGTTCTGCGGCCTGACGGATGTGAAGAAGGTCGACAAGAGCATCCTCCTGCCTGGCACCTACTGAAGTCCTCATGCAGTGCCGGGCCCGCCGGCACTGCAGCGCGTTTGCGTTTGATCAGAAGTTTCCCCTCCCGCGAAGTCCCTGATGCACCCGGGCGGTGCAAGAGTTTCTTTCTGTCTCGCAAGGGCAATGCTTTGGCTCGTTCGATCATCGCACGGCACTGTTTCCGCGGTTCATGTCAATTTAATATCTTTTCACGTTTTGTTGACATTAACCGTGAAAGATCATGCGCCATCACACCATCTCCCTTAGCTCCCTTAGCTCCCTTAGCTCTCTTCTCTCCCTCCTGTTGGTTTCCCTCTCGGCCCAAGCCGGTTATCCGGAAGGGCTCGCGGCCTACAACAAGAATGACTTCAACGCGGCACTGAATGAATGGCGGCCCATGGCCGACCAGGGCGACGCACGCGCGCAGTACCAGCTCGGCTGGATGTTCGAGCGCGGCGAAGGCGTCAAGCAGGATTACGCGCAGGCCGTGGCCTGGTACCGCAAGGCCGCGGAGCAGGGTTACGCGCACGCACAGATCAATCTCGCCAACCTGTACACGCTCGGCCACGGTGTCTCGCAGAATCACAAGCAGGCGGTGGCCTGGTACCGCAAGGCCGCCGACCAGGGCTACACGAGCGCGCCGGTGAATGCCGGCATCCGCTTCGAGAACGGTGACGTCGCGGAATCCGAGTACGACCTCCCGCGCTACCGCAGGCCGGTCGAGTCCGATCGCGTGGTGGTGCAGTTCAACCTCGCCAACATCCTCTACAACAACGGCCACGGCGTCGCGCAGGACTACGACCAGGCAGTGGCCTGGTACCGCCGTGCGGCCGAGCAGGGCCATGCGCTGGCGCAGATCAACCTCGGCAACATGTACAACAACGGCCAGGGCGTGCAGCAGAACCACAAGATGGCCCTGTACTGGTACCGCCGCGCGGCCGAGCAGGGCAATACCTACGCGCTCAACAACATCGGCAACATGTACCGCAAGGGGCTGGGCGTGAAACAGGACTTTGCGCAAGCGCTGCACTGGTACCGCAAGGCCGCCGACCTCGGCGACGCCGGCGCGCAGGTCAACCTCGGCCTCATGTACTACACCGGCGAAGGCGTGCGGCAGGACTTCAACGATGCCTTCCAGTGGTACAGCCGGGCCGCGCAGCAGGGCGATGCCGGCGCCCAGTACAACCTCGGCCTGATGTACTTCCACGGCGAAGGCGTGGCGCAGGATTACCTCGAAGCCTCGGAGTGGTACCGCCGCGCGGCCGAGCAGGGCCACGCGCTGGCGCAGCACAACCTCGGCAACATGTACATGAAGGGCCTCGGCGTCGAGCAAGACTTCACGATGGCCGTGCAGTGGCATCGCAAGTCCGGCTTCCAGGGCGACGCCCACGCGCAGAACAAGCTGGGCGACCTCCTGTTCGCCAACGGCCACGGCGCCCCGCAGGACTACGAGGAAGCCGCGCAGTGGTACCTCAAGTCAGCCGAGCAGGGCTATGCCCCGGCGCAGTTCAACCTCGCCAACATGTACCGGCGCGGCATTGGCGTGAAACAGGACTTCGGCAAGGCAGCAATGTGGTACCGCAAGGCGGCGGAGCAGGGCGACGTCAACTCGCAATACCTGCTGGGCATCATTTACAGCAACGGCGAAGGCGTGAAGCAGGACATGGCGCAGGCCGTCGACTGGTACCGCCGCGCCGCCGAGCAGGGGCACGCCGGCGCGCAGTACAACCTCGGCATCATGTATGCGAAGGGACGCGGCACCCTCAGCATGCTCGGCCGCTGAACCGACTTCCGCATGCCTTGATTTTGCGCAAGGAAAAAATTTCCTTGCAAATCATGGACATGCGGAAGCTTATACCGGGTTATCCACAGAATTGGCCACAGCAATTGTGGGCAAGTCACTCTGGCTCGCGCCTCGTCATTCCGTTGCCCTGAGATTCTGGTAGTTCTCTATTCCCCACAATTGCCGACTCCCGATGCTTGCAATCACTAATCGAGGGCTACAATGAGCACGATTTGGATGAGCGGGTTTCGGGCAAGAGCCACGATATGACGATGACTAGTCTTTGCGAGCAGTATCAAGAGGCATTAGGAAGAAAGGACCTGGCATTCGTCCTGGGACTGTTTACGGACGATGCCGTCATTCGCGCGCCGGTCTCAGGCGCGGCAAATGTTAAAGATTTTCATGCCTACATTTTCTCTAATACGAAGAGAACGGCCATGAGGTTTCCTAATGTGATTCGCCGGAGAGACGCGCCTGCGGCCATCACAATGCAGTTTAGCTATACGCTTGCGATTGAAGGCGGTCATATCGTCGTTCTCGATGGCGTCGCGAATTTCGAGATCGACGAACGTGCGATGAAAATCAAGAGCCTGACCTTCGTGTATGACCCCGCCGAGGTACGCCAGCTCATGGCCGAAGCGGGCATTGCTCCACCGGATCATCCGGAGCCGGCTTTCGCGCAACACGCCCGATAAATACCTGTCTGTGCCTGAGCGGCAACGAAAAGCAAAAAGCCCAGTCCGAAGACTGGGCTTTTTTAATTCTTGGGGTGGCCGATGGGACTCGAACCCACGACGACAGGAATCACAATCCTGGACTCTACCAACTGAGCTACGGCCACCACTGAGTGCTTTGCCGGACAGCATGTCAGGCAAGCCCGTCATTATACAAACTTCTCTGCAAAGTGGCAAATTTCCTGTTTTCAGCCCGCCGCGCCGACTTGGGTAACGGGCGTGGCGAGGTGGAGCAATCGGGAAAACGCGGTCTTCAGCGCGGTTTCGCTGCCTGTCGTGAACGCCGCGATCTTGCCCGGGCCTTCCTGCCGCAGGAGCCCGCGCTCGCTGAGCAGCCGCACCAGTTGGCGCGCGATCGGCTCGCCGGTGTCGACGATGGCGACCGGGCGGGAGGTGAGGTGGGCGACGATTTCTTCGATCAGCGGCAGCACGAAGGGGTAGTGCGTGCATCCGAGCACCAGGGTATCCGCTCCCTGCTCGATCAAGGGTTCGATGTAGCGGCGCAGCAGTATCGCTGTCTCCGCTGATTGCAGCTCGCCTTTCTCTACCTGGTCCGCCAGGCCGATACAGGCTTGTGGAAGAAACTGCACGTTGGTGGCGGCGCTGACCTGCTCGCGCAACAGGCGGAATTTTTCGCTTGCCAG
>Ga0196976_1001477_pt1 | contig 10619 bp, 18 predicted proteins | sample S3v_513CmetaG_FD_148644 | JGI IMG/M metagenome (GOLD analysis project Ga0196976, IMG submission 148644) | Soil microbial communities from Anza Borrego desert, Southern California, United States - S3+v_5-13C | ecosystem: Environmental > Terrestrial > Soil > Desert | place: USA: California...
GCCAACGATCTTCGCGGCATCGATGTTACCACCGGTGCCTTCCAGCCGGCCCTTGACCTCGGGATCGAGGGTGGAAGCCGCAGCCAGGGTCTTGCCGACCACGTCGTCAATCACCTGGGCGTAAATGTTCTGGTTGGAGCGGAAGACATTAAGCCGCGGACGCTCGGGCGTGCCGTGGACAGTCTTCCGAACCCGCAGCTGCCGTGTCTGGCGAGCCTTGTTGCGGTCCAGCTTCGTAATCAACCCACGTCACTCCCTTACTTCTTACCGGTCTTGCCTTCCTTGCGGCGAATCCGCTCGCCGGCGTACTTGATGCCCTTGCCCAGGTACGGTTCGGGCGGACGGACCTGACGAATGTTGGCGGCAACCTGGCCGACAACTTCCTTGTCAATACCGCTGACCGTAATCTGGTTGGCAGCAGGAACGGCGAACTCGATGCCCGTGGGGGGCTCGATTTCGACCGGATGCGAGTACCCGACCTGAAGGGTAAGCTTGGCGCCAGACTTGGCGGCACGGTAACCGGTGCCGACCATCTCCAGCTGCTTTGCGTAACCCTTGGTCACGCCCTCGACCATGTTGTTAATGAGGCTACGAGTGAGGCCATGCAGCGCCTTGTGCGTCCGCTCATCCGAAGGACGAGTGACCTTGAGGGCGCCGTTCTCGACCGTCACAATCATGTCCTTGTTGATCTCACGGGAGAGAGTACCCTTGGGACCCTTCACCGTAACAACAGCACCTTCCACCGTGACAGTAACGCCAGCGGGGAGGGTTACAGGAGCCCTACCAATACGAGACACGGCTGCACCTCCTTCCTTACCAGATGTAGCAGAGCACTTCGCCGCCGAGACCGGTCTGCCGGGCCTTCTTGTCGGTCATGATGCCCTGCGAGGTGCTGAGAATGGCAACGCCGAGGCCGCCGAGCACCTTGGGCACCTGATCCTTCTTGGCATAAACCCGCAGGCCGGGCCGGGAGATGCGGCGCAGGCCGGAAATGACCTTGGTCTTATTGGGACCGTACTTCAGGTAAACGCGGATCACGCCCTGGTGACCGTTGTCGACCCACTCGAAGTCCCGCACGAAGCCCTCGTCCTTCAGGATCTGGACAAGCGTCTTCTTCATCTTGGAACCCGGAACTTCAATCCGATCATGGTTAACCGTGTTTGCGTTGCGGATGCGAGTAAGCAGATCCGCAATCGGATCAGAAACCACCATGTTCCACTGTTCCTCCTTTCAGGATCGGGCGGTTGGAGCTGGATGAGGGGCCTAACCCCTGCCCCGGTGTGGAGGTTTAACTACTGCACCGGATGCTGGCAGCGGCCGGTTTTGTCCGGCAGCTGCCCAGCTCCCCTGCCCGAGTCTCACACTACCAGCTAGCCTTACGGACGCCGGGAATCTGGCCTTCGTGGGCCATCTTGCGGAAGCAGTGCCGGCAGATGCCGAACTTCCGCATATAGGCGTGGGGACGGCCACACAGCTTGCACCGGTTATAAGACCGGACAGCAAACTTCTGCGGGCCCGCAGCCTTGATCTTCAGGGAAGTCTTTGCCACGGAAGTCCCCTCCTTTACTGCTTATCGCTGAACGGCATGCCCAGACCCTTGAGAAGCGCCTTGGCTTCCTCGTCGGTGTTGGCAGTCGTCACGATGATGATGTCCATGCCCCGGATCTTATCTACCTTATCGTAGTCGATTTCCGGGAAGATAAGCTGTTCCTTGAGGCCCAGGGCATAGTTGCCCCGGCCGTCAAAAGCCTTCGGCGAAACGCCGCGGAAGTCGCGCACACGGGGGAGCGCCACATTCACGAGCTTATCATAGAAGTCCCACATACGCTCACCGCGCAGGGTGACCTTGCAGCCGATGGGCATGCCCGTACGGATCTTGAAGGTCGCGATGGACTTCTTCGCCTTGGTCACAACCGGCTTCTGGCCGGTGATGGCGGCGATATCGCCGACAGCGGCGTCCAGCGCCTTGGCGTTCTGGACAGCTTCGCCCAGACCGACGTTCACGACGATCTTCACCAACTTGGGAAGCATCATGACGTTGGTGTAGTTGAACTGCTTCTGAAGGGCAGGAGCGACGTCCTGCGCGTACTTGTTCTTCAGATTGATGGCCAAGTGAACACAAGCCTCCTTTCTACGGCAAACCGGCGGTTAGCCGTTCTTTGCTGCCTTCTTCGCCTTGATCTTTTCCAGGGACATCACGTTCGAGGAGTGGATCGGGGCCTCCATCTCGATGATGCCACCCTGCATGTTCTTGGCGCTGGGCTTGGTGTGCTTCTTGACCATATTGACACCTTCAACCACGACCCGACCGGTCTTGGTGATGACCTTCTTAACCTTGCCCTGCTTGCCCTTGTCCTTGCCAGTGATGACAACGACTTCGTCGTCCCGCTTGACGTGAACCTTATGATGCGGCTTGTTCTCCATGTTGCTACCTCCTCCCGACTACAGGACTTCGGGAGCCAGGGAGATGATCTTCATGAAGTCCTTCTCACGCAGTTCGCGGGCGACAGGACCGAAGATACGGGTACCCTTGGGCTCCTTCTCGTCCTTGAGGATGACGGCAGCGTTTTCGTCGAAGCGGATGTAGGAACCATCCACACGGCGCACGCTCTTCTTGGTGCGAACGATGACAGCCTTGATCACGTCGCCCTTCTTCACCATGCCGCCGGGGGTGGCTTCCTTCACGGAGCAGACGATGACATCGCCGATGCCGGCGTATCGACGCTGCGATCCGCCCAGGACTTTGATGCACATCAGTTCCTTGGCGCCACTGTTATCAGCGACTGCGAGACGGCTTTGCATCTGGATCATGGCTTTCGACCTCCTCTCGATAGCTAGCCGGTTTCCCTTGCGTCTGCAGAGGGACCTGGCTAACCTGCCTTACGACAGGCCCCGGTTCTCCCGGGGAGAATCAGCTAGACCTTAGCAGACTCGATGATCTCAACGACGCGCCAGCGCTTATCCTTGGACAGGGGGCGGGTCTCCATGATCCGCACCTTGTCACCAGTCTTGCACTGGTTCTGCTCGTCGTGGGCCTTAAACTTCGACGTCTGCTTGATCCGCTTCTTATAAAGCGGGTGCTCGATAAGCGTCTCAACGCTGACGACAACGGTCTTATCCATCTTGTCGCTGGTCACGACGCCGATACGGGTCTTACGGAGATTGCGCTCTTCAGTCATGCTTTAACCTCCTCCCGGTTAGGCGTTAGCCTTGAGCTCGCGTTCACGGAGGACGGTCTTGCACTGAGCGATGGACCGGCGCACTTCGCGGATGCGAGCGGTGTTATCAAGGTTGTTGACAGCGAGCTGGAAACGGAGGTTAAAGAGCTCCTCCTTCAGCGAGGCGATCTTAGCGTTGATCTCCTCGACGCTCATGTCCCGGACATCCTTAACCTTCATTTGCTTCACCACCAGTCTCAGCGGCAACAACGACTTCAGTCGCTTCCCGCTTCACAAACTTGCACTTGACCGGCAGCTTGTGGCTGGCCAGGCGCATAGCTTCCTTGGCGATGTCCTCAGGCACGCCGGCCAGCTCGAACATGACCCGGCCGGGCTTGACGACGGCCACCCAGTACTCAGGAGCGCCCTTGCCGGAACCCATACGGGTCTCGGCCGGCTTCCGGGTAATGGACTTGTGCGGGAAGATCTTGATCCAGACCTGGCCACCGCGCTTGATGAAGCGGGTCATCGCAATACGGGCGGCTTCGATCTGCCGGTCCGTGACGAAAGCGGCTTCGGTGGCCATCAGACCGAACTCGCCTTGGGAGACGGTGCGGCCGCCCTTTGCCTCGCCACGGTTAAGGCGGTTAGCCGCCTTATGAGGCCGGCGCCACTTTACACGCTTCGGAGCGAGCATTAGCTACGACCTCCTTCCCGGTTGACAGGGGTCGGGCCGGCTGCGATGGAAGCCCGATCAGCGCCAGCCGGACGGGGACCGCCCTGCGGACGACCAGGACCGGCACCAGGGCCGCCAGGACCACGGCCAGCGCCGGGGCCGCCAGGACCACGACCGCCACCACGGCCACCACGCTCACCACCACGGCCGCCACGATCACCACCGCGCTCACGGCGCTCGCCGCGATCACGGGGGGCACCAGCGGCAGCAGCGGACTTGTCGCCGACGAACATCCAGGTCTTGACGCCGATCTTGCCGTAAGTCGTGCTGGCTTCGGCGAAACCGTAGTCGATGTCAGCGCGGAGGGTGTGCAGGGGGACGGTGCCTTCCCACATACGCTCCTTGCGGGCGATTTCAGCGCCGCCAATACGACCGCTGACGATGATACGGATACCCTTGGCGCCCATCCGCATGGCCTTCTGAATGGCCTGCTTCACGGCACGCCGGAAGGCGATGCGCTTCTCAAGCTGCTGGGCGATGTTCTCGGCGACCAGCTGAGCGTCGAGCTCGGCGACCCGCACTTCGACCACGTTGACGCTGACGGTCTTGCCGGTCAGGGTCTCGAGGGCCTTCTGCAGATCGGCGATGCCCTGGCCCTGCTTGCCGATGACCATGCCGGGCTTGGCGGTGTGAACGGTTACGGTAACACGGTTGGCGGTCCGCTCGAGCTCAATGCGGGCGACGCCGCTGTTGAACAGAGCCTTCTTCACATACTGACGGATCTTGACATCTTCGACCAGCAGGGCGCTGAAGTTCTGCTTGTTGGCATACCAGCGAGTGTCCCAGGGCTTAACAATGCCAATCCGGAGGCCCTTCGGGTGTACTTTCTGACCCACTGTTACTTAGCCTCCTTTTCCTTCACCGCGACGGTGATGTGGGAGGTCCGCTTCAGAATCGGGAACGCCTGTCCCCGCTGATGCGGATGGAACCGCTTCATGGTGGGACCCTGGTCGACGAAGCACTGAGAGATGACCAGGTTATCCTTATTCAGGGAGAAGTTGTGCTCGGCGTTGGCAGCGGCGCTCTTGATCACCTTGGCGATCGGCTCGCTGGCACGCTTCGGAATGAACCTGAGGAGCGCAAGCGCCTCTGTCACGCTCTTGCCCCGGACCAGATCGATAACGATCCGGACTTTCCGCGGCGAGATGCGGATGTGGCGAGTGCTAGCCTTCACTTCCACGTGCTGTACCTCCTTTCCAGACTCAAGGGCCTTACTTCACGCGGCTGGACTTCTCGTCGCCGCCGTGACCCTTGAAGGTCCGGGTCGGAGCGAACTCACCCAGCTTGTGACCGACCATTTCCTCGGTGCAATACACCGGGATGTGCTTGTGACCGTTGTGAACGGCGATCGTGTGACCGACCATCTCCGGGAAGATGGTGCTCGCACGTGCCCAGGTCTTGAAGACCTTCTTCTCGCCCTTATCGTTCATGGCGAGGATCTTCTTCTCAACAGAGGCGTCGATATACGGCCCCTTCTTGAGGGAACGACCCATTCGTTACTACACCCCTTCCCTACTTCTTCCGACGGCTCACAATATACTGATCGGACTTCTTCTTGGTCTTGCGAGTCTTGTAACCCAGGGTGGGCTTGCCCCACGGGGTAACAGGACCCGGACGGCCGATGGGCGAACGGCCTTCGCCACCGCCATGCGGATGGTCAACGGGGTTCATGACAGAACCGCGGACCGTCGGGCGAATGCCCAGATGGCGGCTGCGGCCGGCCTTGCCGAGGACGATGTTCTCGTTCTCGAGGTTGCCGACCTGGCCGATCGTGGCACGGCAGGCCACGTGGACCTTCCGCTGCTCACCGGACGGAAGCCGGAGAAGAGCGAAGCCGCCTTCCTTGGCCATGATCTGAGCAGAAGCGCCGGCGGAGCGAACCATCTGGGCGCCCCGGCCCGGGCGAAGCTCAACGTTATGGACCAGCGTACCGACGGGGATGTTCGCCAGCGGCAGGGTGTTGCCGACCTTGATGTCGGCACCCGGGCCGCTCACGATGGAGTCGCCGACCTTCATGCCCACAGGGGCGATGATGTAGCGCTTCACACCGTTCGGATACTGGACCAGCGCAATCCGGGGGGTCCGGTTCGGATCGTATTCGATGGACATGACCTTAGCAGGCATGCCGTCGAACTCGTTCCGCTTGAAGTCGATCATCCGGTACATCCGCTTGTGGCCGCCACCCTGATGCCGCATGGTGACACGACCATAGACGTTACGACCAGCCTTGGAGGTAAGGCGCTGCAGGAGAGACTTCTCCGGCACTGTCTTTGTGATCTCCTCGAAGGTGGGCATCGTCATCTGGCGGATACCCGGGGAAGTGGGCTTAAAGCTCTTGATTCCCATCGTGTACCCTCCTTACAGGCCTTCGAAGACCTTGATGGTGTCGCCGGCCTTCAGCGTGACAACGGCCTTCTTCCAGTCAGAGCGCCGGCCCTGGAACTTGCCAACCCGGCGAACCTTGCCGTGCATCCGCATCGTGTTGACCGACAGGACCGTGACGCCGAAGATTACCTGAACGGCGTCCTTGATCTGGAACTTGTTAGCGTCCAGGCGAACCTGGAAAGCGTACTTCGGCTCCTCGCTGTTCATAGCGACGACGGCCTTCTCAGAGATGAGGGGCTTGAGGATAATGTCGCGAACGTCCATTAGCCGAGCACCTCCTCAACCTTGGCCACGGCATCCTGGGTGAGGACGACCTTGCCAGCATTCAGAACCTCATAAACGTTGAGGTTCCGGGCGGCGTTGGTCAGCACACCGGGGATGTTGCGGGCGGACTTGTAAACGTTGGTGCTCTGCTCGCCCAGGACGATGAAGGCCTTGCCTTCCGCCTTGAGAGCCTTCAACAGAGCGACGACTTCCTTCGTCTTGGGGGCTTCGAGATCAAACTGGTCGATGACGATGACGTCGCCGGCGGCTAGCTTGGCGCTCAGAGCGCTGCGGAGAGCTACGCGGCGGGCCTTCTTGGGCATCGTCCAGCCATGGCTGCGGGGATGCGGTCCGAACACGACGCCACCATGACGCCACTGGGGCGAACGGGTGGAACCCTGCCGGGCACGACCAGTGCCCTTCTGACGCCACGGCTTCCTACCGCCGCCAGAGACTTCGGCGCGGGTCTTGGTGTCGTGAGTACCCTGACGCTGATTGGCCAGGTACATCTGCACGACTTCGTGCATGAGACCGGCGTTCACCTCGGCACCGAAGACGGCGTCCGAAAGGGTGATCTCCCCGACGGTGGCGCCTTCCTTATTGTAAACGGCCACTTTCGGCATGTCTTGCTCCTCCTTTCGGTACGACTATCGGGCCTTAGCGGCCTTGACGGAGTCACGAATCGTGATCAGGGAGCCCTTGGCGCCGGGAACGGCGCCCTTGATCAGGAGCAGGTTACGGTCCATGTCGATCTTAACGACACGCAGACCCTGAACGGTAACCTTCTCGGAGCCCAGGTGACCGGGCAGCTTGCGGCCCTTCGGAACACGGGCCCAGGAGCGCTTGCCCAGGGAACCGGGAGCCCGATGAAATTTCGAGCCGTGGCCCATCGGTCCACGATGGAAGTTCCACCGCTTGATGCCACCGGCAAACCCCTTACCACGAGAAATGCCGCTGACATCGACCAGGTCGCCCTCGGCGAAGATGTCGGCTTTAATCTCGTCGCCCACGTTCAGGGCGTCGATGCTGTCCAGGCGGAATTCACGGAGGTACCGGTGAACCTTCACGCCGTGCTTGGAGAAGTGCCCCTTAGCGGGCTTGGTCACGAGCTTTTCCTTGATGGCGCCAAAACCGACCTGCACGGCGCTATAGCCGTCGGTGGCAGTCGTCTTTTTCTGTACGACTACGCAGGGCCCCGCCTCCACCACGGTGACGGGAATGATCTTTCCGTCGGCGGCAAAGACCTGGGTCATGCCCAGCTTCTTTCCAAGAATCCCTTTCTGCACGGTAGCCACCTCCAAATCAGTGGTCGCAGGGTTCATGAGCACTCATTTCAGGCGGCTCAGTCCCAGCGACATGATCGATAACACAGGTCGCCTGACGACCTGGCCGGAGTAGCAATTCTCCGGACTTAGAGCTTGATCTCGATGTCAACACCGGCGGGCAGGTCCAGGCGCATCAGGGCCTCAACCGTCTTCTGGCCGGGCTCCAGGATGTCGATCAGCCGCTTGTGGGTGCGCATTTCGAACTGCTCACGGATATCCTTTTCGCCGTTAGGGGCGGTCAGGATCGTGTAAATGTTCTTCTCGGTCGGCAGGGGGATCGGGCCGCTTACGCTGGCGCCGGTCCGCTGAGCCGTCTCGACGATCTTCGCCGCCGAAGCGTCGAGGATCTTGTGGTCAAAAGCCCGCAACTTAATGCGGATCTTCTGGCTGGCCATCGTTCAAATTCCCTCCTCTAGTCCAGGCCTGGAGGCTATTCGAGTCGTGGAGCCCGGGGAGCCCCCGAGCCGGGGGCTCCCCGTAACTCACCAGGTGATCTTAGGCGATGCCGACGACCCGACCGGAGGCGACAGTGCGGCCGCCTTCACGGATGGCCATGCGGAGGCCTTCCTCGATAGCGATCGGCATGATCAGCTCGACGTCGATCGTCACGTTGTCGCCAGGCATAACCATCTCGACGCCCTCGGGCAGCTTGATGTTGCCGGTAACGTCGGTCGTCCGGAAGTAGAACTGCGGACGATAGCCGTTGAAGAACGGGCTGTGGCGGCCGCCTTCTTCCTTGGACAGAACGTAGATGGCAGCCTGGAACTTGGTCAGGCCCTTGATGGACTTGGGCTTGCACAGAACCTGGCCCCGCTCGACGTCCTTCTTGTCAACACCACGGAGGAGGACGCCGACGTTGTCACCGGCCATAACCTCGTCCAGCAGCTTGCGGAACATTTCGAGGCCGGTGGCGACGGAGACCCGAGGCTCCTCGGTCAGACCGACGATCTCGACCTGCTCGCCAACCTTCAGACGGCCACGCTCGACGCGGCCGGTCACGACGGTGCCGCGGCCGGTGATCGTGAAGACGTCTTCGACGGGCATCAGGAAGGGCTTGGCGTCGTCACGGGCAGGGGTCGGGATATAGGCGTCAACAGCGTTCATGAGCTCCATGATGCACGGAGTCCACTTGGCGTCGCCCGCCAGGGCGCCGGTGGCAGAGCCCTTGATGAAGGGGATGTCGTCGCCGGGGAACTCGTAAACGCTCAGCAGCTCACGGACTTCGAGCTCGACGAGCTCGAGCAGCTCGGCGTCGTCGACCATGTCGCACTTGTTGAGGAAGACGACCATGGCAGGCACGCCGACCTGACGGGCGAGCAGGATGTGCTCACGGGTCTGGGGCATGGGGCCGTCGGCGGCGGAGACGACGAGGATCGCGCCGTCCATCTGCGCAGCGCCGGTGATCATGTTCTTCACATAGTCAGCATGTCCCGGGCAGTCCACGTGGGCGTAGTGCCGGGCGTCGGTCTCGTACTCGACGTGGGCGGTGTTGATGGTGATGCCGCGCTCGCGCTCCTCGGGAGCCTTGTCGATCGCGTCATAGGCCATGAACTGGGCCTTGCCCTGCTCGGCCAGAACCTTGGTGATGGCGGCGGTCAGGGAGGTCTTGCCGTGGTCAACGTGGCCGATGGTGCCGATGTTGACATGCGGCTTCGTGCGTTCAAATTTCGCCTTACCCATTTCGAAGCTCTCCTCCTTGCGGAATCTTATGGTCTCGGTCCCCTTGCGGGGTTTGAAGCCAGTGGTGTTATGCGATCCGCCGTTCGCTCTTAGCTCTTGCCCTGGGCCTTTTCGATGATCGCCTTGGCCACGTTCTGAGGAACTTCCTCGTAGTGGTCGAACTGCATCACGTAAGTGCCACGGCCCTGAGTGCGGGAGCGGAGGTCGGTAGCGTAACCGAACATTTCGGCCAGCGGCACCTGGGACCGGATGATCTGGGCGCCATGACGGCCTTCCATACCCTCGATGCGGCCACGGCGGCTGTTCAGGTCGCCGATGACATCGCCCATGTACTCTTCCGCAACCGTGACCTCGACCTTCATGTAGGGCTCGAGGAGGATCGGTTGAGCCTTCTGGGCAGCGGCCTTGAACGCCATGGAGCCGGCGATCTTAAAGGCAGCTTCGCTCGAGTCAACATCATGGTAGGAGCCGAAGACCAGCTGCACCTTGATGTCGATGACCGGGAACCCAGCCAGGATGCCATTTTGGGTGGCTTCCTTGATACCGGCTTCGATCGGGCCGACGTATTCCTTCGGAACGACGCCGCCGACGATCTTGTTTTCGAAGACAAAGCCGCTGCCGACTTCGCCTGCCATCAGGTTGATGACGGCGTGGCCGTACTGGCCGCGACCGCCAGACTGACGGACAAACTTGCCTTCGACGTTGTCAACCCGGCCCTTGACCGTTTCACGGTAGGCAACCTGCGGCTTGCCAACGTTGACGCCAACCTTGAACTCACGCTGCAGGCGGTCGACGATGATCTCCAGGTGGAGTTCGCCCATACCGGCGATGATGGTCTGACCGGTCTCCTGGTCCGTGTACATCCGGAAGGTCGGGTCCTCTTCGGCCAGCTTCAGGAGGCTGACGCCGAGCTTATCCTGGTCGGCCTTGGTCTTGGGTTCGATGGCGAGCTGGATAACCGGCTCGGGGAACTCCATGGACTCAAGGATGACGGGCTGCTCTTCCAGGCAGAGCGTGTCACCGGTGGTGGTATCCTTCAGGCCGATGACGGCGGCGATGTCGCCGGTCTCG
>Ga0196976_1001478_pt1 | contig 10618 bp, 4 predicted proteins | sample S3v_513CmetaG_FD_148644 | JGI IMG/M metagenome (GOLD analysis project Ga0196976, IMG submission 148644) | Soil microbial communities from Anza Borrego desert, Southern California, United States - S3+v_5-13C | ecosystem: Environmental > Terrestrial > Soil > Desert | place: USA: California...
GGCCTGGTCATGGCCAAGGCCAGCGAGCAATACGAGCTGTGCCACCAGTTGTATGGGGAGCAACTGTTGGCCAAGCTTTCTGAGGACGAGCGCAAAGCGGCCCATCGCCGCGTTGCGACTGTCTTGGCGGGCGGGCTCGATGTCAACCCGGATCGGCTGCCGGAGCTGGCGCATCACGCCAGCGAAGGAGCGGACGCGGAAACTGCCGAGGCGGCGATCGATTGTGGACAAAGGCTGGCATACCAACATTTCAGCAAGCTAGCTTTCAACGAGGCCGCTGGATGGTTCAGTCGGACCGTCCACCTGCTCGAGCGGTTTCATCCCGAGCGCGCCGTGCAGCGGTTCGGCCTGCTGTCGAGTATGGGCGACGCGCTGTCGCGAATCGGCGACGAAGACACGGCACGCCGGGCATTTCACGAGGCTGCGCAACTGTCGCAGGCCGAGGCAGCTTCCGCGAAGATGGCGCGGGGCGAGCGGCCGGTCGAGGCCGAGCGCCTGCTGACCTTCATCCGGGCAGCAATCGAAGTGCTTTCGGATCAGGTGCCGGACCCGCGACAGACCGAGCCGGCGGAACGCGAACGGGTAGAACGCGAGGTCGAAGAAGCGGCGCGTCGCGACGGTGACGCGGCCGCGCTTGCGGCAGCGTTGGTCAGTCGCCGTTGGCTTTCTTCCGCGACCTCCATGCCGGCCGATAGACTTCATCTTTCGAGTCAGTCGGTATTCCTGGTGGAAAAATTGGAGCTGCCGCACCTGCTGCAGGAAGCGCGGCTGCTACGCATCCATGACTTGCTCGAGGTCGGCCGCATCCATGATGCGGCCGCGGAAATCGACAACTTCGCCGCCCTCGCCGCGGGCCTCGGGACTGACGTGTATCGATGGATCGCTACCTACCTCCGCGCAATGCAGAGTCATATGAGCGGCCGGCTGTTGCATGCGGAGCATCTTGCGCAAGAGGCGCTGCGCACCGCCAGTCTCGGATTCGCCGATATCGGCCTGGCATTCTTCTCCACCCAAATGGCGGGAGTGCGCGCCTATCAGGGACGCATGGGTGAGCTGGTTGCCGTCCTCGAGCTGTTCGTCAGGCGCTATCCACGCCAGCCAGTTGGGCATGCGAACCTCGCCGCGATCTACGCCGAGCTGGGCCGCAGCGCCGAAGCTGAGCAATCGATGGCACGCGCGCTCGACATTAGCGTTCTCTCAGGGCCCTTCCGGATGCTGCTGATCCCGCATGTCGCAGCGGCATTGGCACGCGTCTGTGCTCATCTTGGTGACGCCGCAACTGCGCGGACGCTGTACGCCATGCTTCAACCTTGGAGAGGGACAGTTGTCGTGGCGCCCCCGGCATTTGCCATGGTCGGACCGGCGGATGCATACCTTGCCTTACTGGCTCAGTGCACCGGTGAATGGCAGCGGGCGGTGCAGCACTATGAAGAGGCGATTGCGATCTGCGAGCACATGGGCAACTGGGCGGTGCGAGCGCATATCCAATATGAGTACGCCCGCGGTTGTCTAGCTCATCGCAGTGGTCGGAAAGCGCGCCGGCTGCTCGCCGAGGCAAAGCGAACGGCGATAGAGCTCGACCTCGTCGGTCTCGGGCATTGGCTCGATCAAGTACACGCATAAGAGGAGCCGAAGTCTGCGCCAGGCGATTCTGTCAGAGCTTCACGACACCGCCGGGTCCGGTCAGTAACAGCCGCACCAGGTCCGCTTGGCGGCGCGTGCCAGTCTTGGCCAGCACCTGTTTCATCGTCCAGCGCGCTGTCGACAGCGCGACCTTGCGCGTCCCTGCATACGTTTCGAGGGACTCGCCGGCTGCGAGCGAGTTAGCCAGGTGCGCTTGCGCCGGCGTCAATCCGTAGAGCTGGGCCGTAAGGTCCGGCCCCGATTCGAGCCGCGCATCGGGGTCGCCGATCAGCATGACGGCGGACGCGATGCGCAGGGGTGACGGCGAATCGAGACCGGGTCCGGGGCTCACCAGGATCGTAAACGGTCGCGCACCCGACGGTCGTCGGAGCGCGAGCACTCCGCTTTCCTTCGAGTGGGTAGAGCTCGAAGTGCCCAGTGCCGCGCCGATGGCGTGGCGCAAGGCCCGGTCGTCCGCCGGCGAGCCGGCGAGAAGCTGCCCGCGAGCGATCCTCAAGCCGTCGTGCAGCTGATCGATGCGTCGCGCGGCGGCATTGGCGTAGATTACCTGTGCGCACTCGTTCAATAGAACCACGCCCACGAGTAGACCATCGACCAGCTCCTCGAGCACGCTTTGATGAGCGTTCATCTGGCTCAGCTGGGTGCGAATTTGCACCGCTCTGCGCAGATGGGGGAGCAGGCGCAGCATGGCAGCAGCTTCGGTCGAGGAGAATGGAGCGCGGCTGCCGGTGGCCTGGATCGCCAGGATGCCGAAGCGGCGCTCGTCACGGAAAACATCGCAGGCAAGATAGCGCTCGGCGCTCCAGCGTCGGCGGAAATCGTTGAAGATCTCGCTCGACCGATAGATCTCCCGCGGCGTGGACTCGTCGGTGATGACACTGCCCGGAGGCTGAGCCAGCAAAGTATCGATGCCGACGTCGAGCGGCGCGAACCGGCTCTCGAATTCCATAAGGGCGGTCTCCGGCAGGCCCCATAAGCGCGAGAACTGCAGTCCGCTCTGGTGCCGATCCTGGACGAAGAACACGGTCGCCGTACCCGCAAAGAGGCGCGTCGTGCGCTCGAGCAATGGGTCCCAGCCGTCGGCGGCGAGAGCGATCTCGTAGATGCATCCGATCAGCTCAGAAAGCTCATCAGCCCGGATCTGTCGTGGCGCCACTTCGCTGGACTCCCCCCATGAACGGTCCGGTCCGTATCATCGCTAAACCGCAATGGCCAGAAACATTCTTGAGGCATCCCTCCCATATGGGAGGTGTCGCTGACGGGCTGGACGATTAGGTGTCCGTGCAGCAGCGCAGCGAAGAGCCAGGGGACGCCGAGTCAAACAAAGGGAGCAGGGATGCGAGCGATGATTTGCATGGCAGGGGCATTGTTGGTTGCCGGCGCGGCGCATGCTGCGCCGACCGCGGAGCAAAAGTGCGAAGGTGGAATGCAGGAGGCGGCGGCGAAATACTCGCTTTGCCGCGCCAAGGCGGACAAGAAGCTGGCGACGGCGGGCGACGCGGCGAAGCATGGCGAATCAATCGCCAAGTGCAACGCCAAGCTGGCCTCGGCCTGGCAGAAGCTGGAAGCGAAGGCGACCAAGGGGGGGACCAGCTGTTCGAGCACCACCGCAGTCAACGAGATCCAGAGTTTCGTCAGCGCCTGTACCGACTCGCTCGGCGCGGCGGTAGCCGGTGGTGCACTGCCGAGCGATGTCGAGAGCTGCAACCAGGATCTGACCACTTGTGATCAGACTCTGACGACCTGCGGCGACAATCTCAGCAGTTGTGAGACGGACCTCGCGGCGGCGAAAGTCTGCGGCAACGGCGCAATCGACGCGGGTGAGGATTGCGATCTCGGCACGCTCAACGGCGCTAGCTGCGCCAGTCAAGGTTTCGCCGGGGGCGTGCTGGCGTGCACCAATGGCTGTGTCTTCGATACCGACCCCTGTTACACTTTGCGCTTCGCCGACAACGCCGACGGCACCATCACCGACAACCACACCGGATTGATGTGGGAGAAGAAGGTCAAGCTCGACGGTTCGTCAGACGGCGCGAATCTTCAGGACGCCAATAACACCTACCGATGGGCAGGAAGATGCTCGTTCGGAGGAGCGTATTGTCAGCCGACAGCCGCGGCGGAAGCGGCATGTCTCGCGGCAACCGAGGGAAGTCCCAACGATTGCTCGCAGTGCGCATCCGGGGTGTGCGAAACAAGCGGCGGGATGGGCATCACTGCCTGGCAGTGGCTCACCGATCTCAATGCGGCGGCCTACGGCGGCTACAACGATTGGCGTCTGCCGACGAAATCGGAGCTGCTCGGCTTGATCGACGATAGGGATCCATCAGCGCCAGCGGTGAACGTCGCCTTCCATGGGACGAGCTGTGGAGCGGCGTGCACAGATGTGATCACCGCGGCGTGCGCGTGCACTCAGTCTGATTCCTACTGGTCGGCGACTCCTTACGGGTCGAACGCTAACGCCGCGTGGCTCATCCGCTTCAGCGACGGCTTGGTGCACGGGGCTGATTCTGTCAATACCCGCTATGTCCGAGGTGTTCGCGGCGGCTCATGATTGGTCATTCGGTCTTTTGTTGTGCGGGTGAACCATGAGGCGATCGGCGACGTCATACTGGCGGCTTCCAGCGCTACGGACGCAAGCGCCGGCGCTGTTCCGCCAGCTGCCGGTTCGCAAACGAGCTGTGGCTGAGCGGCAGGCGCAGCTGGATCCGAGCCGCGTGCCTGTGGGGACTGGCCGCTTATAACGGCTCGGCGTACGCAGTTGGATCGCGAATGATTTGTTCTGACTAGAAAGGATTTCGAAAGGACTTGCCTGGTGTGCGCTGTTAACACGCGCCAGTCACCGCGTTGCAACTTGGGGGGGAGGCGCGGCTCTCCATCAATCACATAAGTCAGGGAGAACGGCGCATGCTTAATTCTGGGGCCGCCCGCCGAGGGTTTGGACTCTGCTTCCTCCAACTCGGCGTGACACTTGCTTTGTTGCAACAACAACCGGCCTGGGCGGTGATCGACGAGTGGAGCCAGGGTGGGCCCGAAGGTGGCGTAATCTACGATCTCGAGATCGATCCCCTCACCCCATCGATTCTTTTCGCTGCCACCGATGGCGGAGTGTTCAAGACAGTCGATGGTGGCGTCACCTGGGCTGCCTCACATAGGCATATCGCAGACGGTCCGATCCGCGATGTTGCGATCGCGCCGTCCGATAGTGCGATCGTCTATGCTGCCAGGATTGCGCAGGCCGGAGGCATCCCCGGCGGGGTGCTGAAAAGCTCCGATGGCGGAACGACCTGGTCGGCACTGCCTCAGGCGGGGGGCACTGCGAGCGCAATCGCGATCGACCCGGTGATGCCGACAACAGTGTTGGCGGGCGGTAGCGGCGTTCGGAAGAGCACCGACGGCGGTACGAGCTGGTCCGCGCCGGGACCCGGAATGGGCCCGGTGTTAGTGAACGCATTACTCATAGATCCAGACAGCCCAACGACAGTGTATGCGGCGACGACTGGTGGCATGTTCAAGAGCACGGACGGCGCCGGCAGTTGGACCGCGGCAAGCGATGGCATGGGCACTACTCAAGTCGTCGCATTGAAGCGCGCTCCTGGTTTGAATGGCGCCCTCTACGCTGTTTCCGCTGCGACGGGTGTGTTCAAGAGCGACGATGGAGCGCAAAGCTGGATCAGCGTCAGCTCAGGGCTTCCGTCCTTGCTGAGCTCTCTGGTGATCGACCCGGTAACCTCGGCAACGCTCTATGTCGGTTCGGCTTCCTCCGGGCTGTTCAAGAGCACCACTGCTGGCGCAAGCTGGACCGCTGCAAACAACGGGTTGCTGAGTGTCAACGGCTTTGCCGATCGCCGCGTCATCGCGCTAGCAATCGATCCATCCGGTTCCAACGTTCTTTATGCCGGCATGGGCACGGCCCGCGGCGTTTACAAGACCACGAACGCGGCGGCCACATGGTCATCGGCCAGTCAGGGCCTGACCGCAATGCATGTTCACACCGTCATCGCCGATCCGGTCGTCCCCGCTACCTACTATGCCGGGACCCAGGGCGGTGTTTTTGTGTCGGTAGACAACGGGCTGACGTGGGCAGAAAGAAACACGGGCTTTGGTCGTCTCGGGGTTCACAGTCTTGTCCGCGACCCGTCGGTGTCGAATGTGCTCTATGCCGCAATTCAGTTCGGGGGAGTGTACAAGAGCCTAAATGGCGGATTGACGTGGAGCCCGGCAAATACCGGCATTACCGGAAGCCTCGACGCTCGGGCATTGGCGTTGGATCCGCATACGCCTTCGACGCTTTACCTCATTAGTGACGGCGGGGTGTTCAAAACCGTCGATGGCGGAGATACCTGGGCCATCGCCACCACTGGATTGCCCGGCAACGGGATTTTCTCAGCACTCGCGCTGGGTTCAGCCGATGCAACGACGGTCTATGTGGGCGCCCAGAACGATGGCCTATTCAAGTCTGCCGACGGAGCGCAAACCTGGCTTCCGGCCGCGCTCGCTGGGTCGGTCAATGCACTTGCCGTCGATCCCGCCGATGCATCACTCGTCTATGCAGGAACCAACTTAGATGTGTTGGCCAGCAGCGATAGCGCATCGAGTTGGGCCCCAGCCGGGCTACCTGCCGGCGGTGCGAACGCGATCCTGATCCATCGTGGCAACGGTCAGACTGTCTACGTCGGCCGTGACGGCGGTGTCTATCGCAACGTCAACGCTAGCGGTTGGACCGCGCTGAACCAGGGGTTGAGCAATGTGCACGTCAACTCGCTGGCCGTCGATCCGGCGGATCATTTGGTTCTCTATGCCGCCACTGCCGGTGGTCTCTTCCGCCAGCTGCAGTCTGCCATCGTCGGCGACGGCGTCGTTAGTGGCGACGAGCAATGTGATGACGGAAATGGGTCGGCAGGGGATGGCTGCTCCGACACCGGTCAGCTGGAAGAGGGCTTCTTTTGCTCCGGCTCGCCTTCGAGCTGCGAGCCTATCTGCGGCGATGCGCTCGTTCTCGGGATAGAGCAGTGCGACGACGGCAATACTTCCAGTGGCGATTGCTGTTCCGAGACCTGCCATGCCGAGCCGGCGCAGTCCGCATGCGCCAGCGATGGCGTCGAATGCACCACCGATCAATGTGACGGCAACGGTGCCTGTGCGCATTTGCTCGATCACGGCTTCTGCGGCGATGGCAATCCGTGCACGGATGATAGCTGCAATCATTTGCTCGGCTGCCAGAACAGCAACAACGACGCTGCCTGCGACGACGGCGTCTTCTGCAATGGCACGGAGACCTGCGGCGATGGCGCATGCGCCCACTCCGGCGACCCATGCCTAACCGGAGGTGAGTGCAACTCAACATGCGATGAAGATAGTGGCAACTGTCACGCCATCGCCGGCACGGAGTGTGCCACCGACGGTGATGGCTGCACCGCCGATCAGTGCGACGGTGCGGGCAGCTGCTCCCATCCGGTCGTGGTCGAGAGCGTTTCCTGTGGCAACTGCGGCGACGGCATCGACAACGATCAACCGATCGATGGCGACCTCGACAGCGAGGACGACAACTGCGCGACGCTCGCTGCGCTGCAGCGCTTTGGAGTGATCTCGGCGGCAGAAAATGGAAAGCGACTGCTGTCTTTCGGCGGTGATGTCTGGGTGGCAGGCGGCGAGGGCGATTTCACTGTGCCTTATCCGCTCGGGCCGAGTCGCGCCGGTGTCTGTGGATTCGTCATGGACATTCGGGCAGGCGTTGACATCGGAATCCTCGCTGTCGAAAGCAGCGTATCTTTCGGCCAAGGAGAGGGCGGTGAGCGAACCATTAGTATCCGAGAAGCCTATGTCTCCGACCACAGCAATGAAACCTTCAAGACCGACGCCCCACTAGTCGGAGGCAGCTGCAACGCCAATCCGAGCCAAACGTGTGCGGCCGACGCAGATTGCGCCGGGCAATGCGATCGTCACTCACTGACCGAGCCGGATCACCCGCATGTCGACCGCAGTGGCACTTCCGACAACTTTCTGCGCTGCCGGCGAGCGCTGGCAGAGCTGATCGCGCTTTCGCACGAGGTCGCTGCGATCGCGGCGAACGTTGCCGGATATGGTGCTGCCGACGAAGCCGAGATCCGCACACGAGCCAAGAACCAAGTGGTGACGATTACGGTCGGCAGCGGGCTGCAAGTGCTCGAGCTCGAGAACGTCCAGCTACAAGGCAATAGCGTGTTGACGCTCACCGGCACTCCCGACACCACGCTGGTGCTGCGGGTCAAGAGAAAGCTCAAGTTGGGCGGCAGTGCTCGGGTCGAGCTGGCGGGTGGCCTGACACCGGAGCGCGTGTTGTGGAACGTCGAAGGCGAGAGAGGCGGCTCACCGACATTGAAGGGCGAGGCACAGCTCGCGGGCACGCTGCTCGCCGCCGAGCGCAAAGGAGTAACCCTTGGTGGTGCGGTCATCATCGACGGCGCTCTCTATTCCCGCAAGATCAAGATCAAGCGCGGCGGGATGATCGTGCACAAGCCATTTGTCGGAATGGTGGCGCCATGACCCGTACCCGCCATTGCGGCAGCGCGAGCACCGGCAAGCGCGATCGCGTCTGCCTCTGACCGCGGTGCTGGCGGTGATGGATCGCTGAGCCGGTGGGTTACCGCAGGAGCGCACCGCCAAGCCCTTGTTAGCCAGTAGTAATCAGTCATCGCATTGCAGATTGGGGGACGCGGCCCTCATCACGTGGAACTTAAGGAGACAGCGCATGCTCATTCGTTTGCGATCGATCCGATCGGCCAGATGGCACTGGGGGCTTCTCGCGGTTTTCGCGTCGCTGGCGGGGGCGATGGATGTCGCCATCGCTCAGCCAACTCACAGCCAGGCAGCGAGCATTGTGCTCCTGCCGCGAGTGAGGGCGACGGTGACCCATGACACCTTCGTCGAGCTGGCGAACGTATCCGGGGGCCAGACCATCGCAAAATGCTTTTACGTGAATCAGACCGAGGCAGATCCACGAGCAACAACGGCGTTCATCCTGACGCTTACACGTAATCAGCCGATCGGTTGGCGCGTCTCGGCCGGCCGCAGCGCCGGGGGAGATGAAACCGACCCGGGCGCGATCCCGGCAATGGCCGCGTTCGACGGCGAGCTGATCTGCGTCGAGCTCGATGTCACCCATGCACCGGTATCGGGAAATCATCTGATCGCCCATGCCACTATCGCGGCGCGCGATTCCGGCGATATCGCCAAGTACAGCGGCATTGGCCTGCTCGGGCTCGACACCAACGATGCCGACGGAAACTTGTGCCTGGGCGGAGGCGATTGCTCGTTCGGCGCCGAGTACGAAGGCTGCCCGGCGGCATGGCAGCTCGATTTTCTAACCGAGGGTAGTGAAAGCCCGCATGCCGGCTCGGGGTCGACCGTCCATACCGAGCTGACGGTGACGACCTGCAGTCCGAACTTGGCGAATGGCACTGCTCTGTCGAGCACGGTCCAGTTCCTTGTCTACAACGAATATGCGCAGCGGTTCTCGACCTCGGCTTCGGTGCCGGGGTGGAAGAATGCGCGGCTGTGCGAGATCGCCGGCGGCAACTGCGCCACGTCGATCTTCAGCCACAGTGTGCTGAGCACGACCGGTGGCCGAGCCCGCATTGCGCCCGCGGGCAGCGCCGCCGGGATCGCCATCGTGGCGCAAGAGATCCATGCGAGCGCCACCGTTGCCGCCTCGGCAGCAGCGAACGCCCACGTGCAAGGGACACGTTCGTTCCCAGACCTGATCACTTTGCCGTAGCCGCCGCTGAAAAGGGGACCTGGAATGATTGAAATCGGACGACTGCTTGCCTTCGTCGCGCTCTGCTTGGTCAACTGGGCTCCCACCGAGAGCCTCGCCCAAGATGATGGCGCAGCGTTGCTGCTCTATCCTTACGTTCGGGTCGATACCGCTCGAAATATCGATACCACCATTCAAATGAGCGACATCTCCATGCTCGGAAATGGCAGTGAAGTGTTGGCCGACTGCTACTACTTGAGCAGCGACCGTCACTGCGATCGCTCGGGTGCGATCTGCGCCACCGACGCACAGTGCGCTGCGGCGGAATCATGCGACGCGACCTTTGTTGCCGAGCGCTTCCCTCTCCGGTTTTTCCTGAGCGCTCCGGTCACGTGGTCGGCAGCGCAGGGCGGTACACCGGTGGTGCTGCCGGCGAACCCGATCCCGGCCGTGCCCGAGGACCCCTTCACCGGTAGCCTCATCTGTGTCCGCTACGGCAGCGCGCTCAACCTGCTTCAGGGCGAGGCGACCATCGGCCGCTACGATGCTGTCGATGGAGCGCTCGACATCGCCAAGTACAATGCCGTTGGCCTGCCTGCCGCACCGTCTGCCGAAGGAGGCGACGACACCCTAGTGCTCGGCGGCGCGATGGAAGAGTATGGCAACTGCGGCTTCTCCAATACGGTTCAACATCTCTTCGACGGAGCCGATTCGCTAACCACCCCTGGCCGCCAGGTGTTCACCACGCTCGCGCTGTTGCCGTGCGAGGTCGATTTCGTCGCCGAAAGCTTTGCCTCGGGCACGGTCAATTACACCGTCACCGACGAGCTCGAGCAGCAGTACAGCCTGACGGAGCCGCTCGCTTTGCCGCTGGCGCGGCGACTCTCGGATATCGACCCAAGCATCTTCAGCTTCGCCATGATCGGCAGTCTGACTGGTCAAACCAGCATTCAGTCCGACACTGTCGGCTTTGCGGTTGTGGCGATTCAGGAAGAGGTGGACCCGAATAGTCCATCTGTAGCGCACAGCGCGGCTCTCGACACCCATCGCAGAGGGTTCAAGTTCGAAGAGGATCGGATTCGCTTGGGCGAACCTGGCGCCGAGCCGACCTTGACGGCTACTGCAACGTTGACATCTACCTCGGTGCCGACAGCAACGTTGCCGCCGACGGCATCGCCGACTTCAACACCGACGCCGGTAGTGGTGTGCGGCAACGGCGTCATCGAGCTGGGCGAGGATTGC
>Ga0196976_1001480_pt1 | contig 10615 bp, 12 predicted proteins | sample S3v_513CmetaG_FD_148644 | JGI IMG/M metagenome (GOLD analysis project Ga0196976, IMG submission 148644) | Soil microbial communities from Anza Borrego desert, Southern California, United States - S3+v_5-13C | ecosystem: Environmental > Terrestrial > Soil > Desert | place: USA: California...
CACGAAGCATCGGACCGGTCAGGCCGTAGTTGATCGCTTCGTCCGGCGACATCACACCCAGGCCGACGGTGCGGCCGACCCAGATCCCGTGACGAGTCACGACGCGATCCACTTCGGCCATCGTCTTCGGGAACGTGCGGGTGAAATGCCGCAGCTGGTCCACCCACCCTTCCGGGATGTCCGCCGCCATGCCGCCAACGCGCGTCACGCTGGTCGTGAGACGCGCGCCCACCCAGTCCTCCATCAGCTTGTAGATCGCTTCGCGCTGATAGAACATCCACAGGAAGGGCGTGAACGCCCCGATGTCGATGCAGGTGGTACCTGCCCACACGAGGTGGGACATTATGCGCGAGAGCTCGGCGGCAATGACCCGCAGCACCTTGCACCGCTCGGTGATCTCGATGCCGAACAGACGTTCAGCGCCCAGCGCGAACGCCACGTTGTTGCCCGGCGAGTTCAGGTAATCCTCGCGGTCCGTGTACGGAATGATCTGGTTGTACTGCCGGTATTCGCCGGTCTTCTCGAATCCGCAGTGCAAGTAGCCGATATGCGGAATGCAACGCACGACCGTCTCGCCGTCGAGCTCCAGGACGAGACGCAGCACGCCGTGTGTGGCGGGGTGCTGCGGCCCGATGTTGATGAGCATATGCTCGCCGGACAGGTCGGGCTCGATCCCTGGAGGAGCCTCCAGCGTCGAAACATTGCCGGATTCGTCGGTGACAAGTGGGCGCCGGATGGGGCGACCCTGCGCGTCCAGCCCACTCGTGGACAGCTCGACTTCGACGGTGCGCTTGGTGGTTGCCATCGTTATTCGCCCACCTGCTGGTCACCGGTGGCAAGACGCTTGCCCATTTCCTCAGGCAGATCCTCGAAGGCTTGTGCGATGCTCAATTCTTCCATGGAGTAGCGTGCTTCAGGATTCGCGGCGAGCGCCTGACGCAGCTGCTCGGAACGGCTGAAGCGACCGCGCACGGGGAAATCCTTGCGCAGCGGAAATCCCTCGCGGTATCCCTCCCACATGAGGATTCGGCGAAGGTCCGGGTGGCCTTCGAAGGTGATGCCGAACATGTCGAAGCATTCCCGCTCCAGCCAATCCGCGCCGCGATACACCGCCCATACGCTCGGGACCGAGAGAGGTTGGCTCTTCTCGAGCAGGACCTTGAGGCGAAGAAACCGCCGGTACGCGAGCGATCGCAGGTGCCAGACGACCTCGATCGGTTGCTCGGGGTCGCGAAATTCGACGGCCGTCACATCCACGAGCATGTCATAGCGCTGAGACGGGTCATCGTGCAGCCAGCGTACGATGTCCGACAGCCGCGCCCGGTCGACTACCACCGACGTCTCCCCCCACACCACATCCACGCGGCGGACGGCGCCGGCGAACTGGCGTTCGATCGCCTCGGCCGTCGGGTTCGCGGGGCCACCGCGATGCGCGACGTTCCTGGGGCTCGCGGGAATGGCCTGCGACGCCGAACCAGCAATGACCGTCGTGAAGGGGGGCTGAGCGGTCACAGTCCGGAGCGCTTCTGATGGACCGAATTACCGAAATTCTCCGAAAGCTCGTCGATCGCCGGCGGCGGGATATACAGCTGGCTGCGCGGGTCCGGCTCCATCTCGCGGCGGATGCTTTGGTCCGCTGACCGCTCATTCATGATCTTCTTCTGCAGGAGCATGATCCCGTAGATGAGTCCCTCTGGACGTGGCGGGCAGCCCGGAACGTAGACGTCGACGGGAATGATGGTGTCGATCCCCTGCACCACGGCGTAATTGTCGAAAATGCCATTGCCGCTGGACGCGCACGCACCCATCGAGATGCACCACTTGGGTTGCGGCATCTGCTGCCAGATCCGGCGCAGCACGGGCGCCAGCTTGAACGGAACGCGACCGGCGCAGATAAGTACATCCGCCTGGCGCGGCGAGAAGCTCATCCGCTCCATGCCGAAACGGGCCAGGTCGAACTTGTTCGCGGCCGACGCCATGAATTCAATGGCGCAGCAGGCGGTGCCGAACGGCATTGGCCACAGCGAGTTTGCGCGCGACCAGTTCACCAGCATGTCCAGCCGTGTCACCATCCAGGGCTCGCCGCCATGCGACACTTCCTGCCGATCAGGACGGGGGCTCAATCCCATTGCAGCGCTCCCTTTTTCCAGACGTAGACGAAGCCAACGAGCAGGATCACGATGAAGACGAGCATTTCGATGAGGCCAAAAAAGGACGTCTGTCCGGCAGGGCAGATGCCATTGGCCAAGGGCACCGCGCAGGACAGCTCACGGAAATGCGCCCCCCACGGGATCATGAAAACGGTCTCGATGTCGAAAATGATGAACAACACCGCGACCATGTAGAACTTGACCGAAAACCGCTCGCGAGCGTCGCCCAGCACCGGCATCCCCGACTCATAGGGGGTCTGCTTCACCGGGGTCGGCCGGGAGCGCATGGTGAGGTGGGATAACCCCAACATCAGCACCGCGTTGGCCACCACAAAGCCGAGCAGCAACAGAACGGGTAAGTACGTGCGGGCCATGGCCTCACAACTTCGTGAAAAGTTTCACTAAGTCCGGCGGCAGGAAAACTATGCCGACGGAAAACCGGAATCAACCGAGCGGAGCGAGGTGCGCGAGCGTGCCAGTAGCATAGTAGTCGCGCAGCTCAACCGAGCGTTTGTCCGCCGCTTATGTTCAGCGTCGCCGCGGCGATGTCTCCGATACGACTTCTTCCAGAGAAATCCGAGAACTCCTTTGGTCGATCAGCACTCCCTGTTCCCCCGCCCGGCCGATGCCAGGGAAGAAGGTACCGGCATCCTGGCGTCCCAGCACATCAAGGACCTGATTCAGCGCCAGGCGATTGCCGCGAGCGCACCAATCGACGCGGGACAGGTACAGCCAGCGAGTCTGGATCTCCGGCTTGGTCCCACGGCGTACAGGGTGCACGCCAGCTTCCTGCCAGGACGCACCAGACGCGTGATGAATCGCGTCGAGGACCTGCTGATCGAGACGATCGACCTGAGCAGTGACGCGGTCCTGCACCGCGGTTTCGTGTACATCGTCCCGCTCATGGAGCAGCTGGCGCTTTCGTCGGACTACTCCGCGAAGGCAAATCCGAAGAGCACAACGGGGCGGCTGGACATCTTCACGCGATTGATCGCCGACTACGCCGACAGCTTTGATGTCGTGCCGGCTGGCTACAAGGGGCAGCTATTCGTCGAAGTCGTGCCGAAGACGTTCGACATCCGGCTGAAGCAAGGCGCACGCCTCAACCAACTGCGGGTCAGGCGCGGCGATCCGCGACCGGCCGACACGGTCGTGCAGCGCCTTCACAATGAGCAGGGGCTGGTCTTCGTCGACGGGGAGAAAGTTCGGGCGGATATCGAGGGGGGCGGCGTCTGGGTTCACCTCGACCTCCGTGCCCGCGAGAACGGCGTGGTTGGGTACAAGGCAAAAAACCAGACGGCCATCATCGACCTCGAGAAGATCGGTCACTACGACGTGGACGAATTCTGGGAAGTCGCCCGCCTCACCCGTCAGGGTGCCCTCATCCTCCGGCCGGACGAGTTCTACATCCTCGTGTCCAGGGAAAGCGTGAAGGTGCCGCTGAGCGTCGCGGCGGACATGGTGCCCTACGATCCCGCCGTCGGCGAGTATCGCGTGCACTACGCTGGCTTCTTCGATCCGGGCTTCGGCGCAACCGGCGCTGGCGTGGGCACGCCCGCCGTGCTGGAGGTGCGGTCGCACGAGGTGCCCTTCGTGCTGGAGGACGGGCAGCCCGTCGCGCGTCTCATCTACGAACAGCTCCTCGCGTCACCGAGCAAGGTGTACGGCGTGGACATCGGATCCTCGTACCAGCGCCAGGGACTGACCCTCGCGAAGCAGTTCAGGCGCGAGTGACGCTCGCGGTAAGGAAGTCCCGTTGCATCCGGGCGATGAAGTCGATGCTGATTTCCTTCGGACACGCTTCCTGGCACTCGCCGAACCAGCTGCAGCCGCCGAAGTGCTCGAGATCCATCTGCGCGACCATGCTCAGCGCGCGTCGGTACCGCTCTGCCTGACCCTGTGGCAGCAGACCAAGGTGTGACATCTTCGCGGCCGTGAAGAGCGACGCCGAGCCATTGGGGCACGCCGCGACGCACGCCCCACACGCGATGCAGGCCGCAGCGTCCATGGAGCGCTCGGCGTTGTCCTTCGGCACCGGAATCGCATTCGCGTCGGGCGCACTGCCCGTCTGGACGCCGATGTAACCGCCTGCCGCGATGATGCGGTCGAGTGCGCCGCGATCCACCACGAGATCCTTGATCACCGGGAACGCCACCGAGCGCCACGGTTCGACCCAGATCTCATCGCCGTCCTTGAACAGCCGCATGTGCAACTGGCAGGTGGCGGTGCTGCGCGACGGGCCATGCGCGACGCCGTTGATCATCACCCCACAACTACCGCAGATCCCCTCCCGACAGTCGTGGTCGAACGCGATGGGCGCTTCCCCCTTCGCGGCCAGCTGCTCGTTCACGACGTCGAGCATCTCGAGGAAAGACATCTCCGGACTGACATCGTTCGCTTCGTACCGGACGAACCGTCCCTGCGCACTGCCGGACGACTGCCGCCACACGTGCAGCGTGAGTTTCATGAAGCTCTCCCCACGGCGCGAAGAGCCGGGCGGCGAGTGCGAAGTCCGGTCATTTATAGCTCCGCTGGGACAGCGCAACGTTCTCGAAGTGCAACGGTTCCTTGTGCATCACCGGCGCCTTGTTTTCTCCTGCGTACTGCCACGCGGCCACATAGGTGAATTGGTCGTCGTTGCGAAGCGCTTCGCCGTCCGGCGTCTGATATTCGACGCGGAAATGACCGCCGCATGATTCCTCGCGGTGCAGCGCATCGGCGCACATCAACTCGGCGAGCTCCATGAAGTCGGCAACGCGTCCGGCATGTTCCAGCGACTGGTTCAGCTCCTCACCCGATCCGGGCACGAAGAGATCGCGCCAGAACTGCTCGCGCAATCTCGGGATTTCTTCCAGGGCTGTGCGAAGCCCTTCGGCGGTGCGCGCCATGCCGCAGTACTCCCACATGATGCGCCCCAGCTCGCGGTGAAATGACTGGCTCGTGCGCTTGCCGCTGATCGCCAGCATCCGCTCCGTCCGCTGACGCACGGCGCTGACCGCCGCGCGAACGTCGGCATGATCGGCTGTCACCGGCGCCAGCTTCGCCGAAGCGAGATAGTCTCCGACAGTCAGCGGGACGATGAAATATCCATCGGCCAACCCCTGCATGAGCGCGCTCGCCCCGAGCCGGTTGGCGCCGTGGTCGGAAAAGTTCGCTTCCCCGGCGACGTGCAGTCCGGGAATGGTGCTCATGAGGTTATAGTCGACCCACAAACCGCCCATGGTGTAATGCACCGCGGGGTAGATGCGCATCGGTACCTCGTACGGATCTTCGTCCGTGATGCGCGCATACATCTCGAAGAGGTTGCCATAGCGCTCGGCGATCTTGTCGCGACCCAGTCGCCTGATGGAATCGCGGAAGTCCAGGTAGACGCCATATCCTCCTGGCCCAACGCCGAGTCCCTCATCACACACTTCCTTCGCCGCACGTGACGCGATGTCGCGAGGCGACAGGTTGCCGAAGCTGGGATACTTCCGCTCGAGATAGTAGTCGCGATCGGATTCGGGAATATCGTTCGGCGCGCGATGGTCACCAGCTGCCTTCGGAACCCACACGCGCCCGTCGTTGCGCAACGACTCGGACATCAGGGTGAGCTTGGACTGGTAGTCGCCGCTCACCGGAATGCATGTAGGGTGAATCTGTGTAAAACAGGGATTTGCGAATAAGGCGCCGCGCTTGTGAGCGCGCCAAATAGCTGTAGCGTTCGACCCCTTCGCGTTTGTGGACAGGTAGAAGACGTTCCCATACCCGCCGGTCGCGAGAATGACGGCGTCGGCCAAATGCGGCTCGATTGCGCCGGTGACCATGTTGCGGGTCACGATGCCGCGTGCCTTCCCGTCGATAACAATGAGGTCGAGCATCTCGGTCCGGGGGAACATCGTCACCCCGCCGCGCGCAATTTCCTTCTCGAGCGCCTGATAGCAGCCGAGGAGCAACTGCTGTCCGGTCTGTCCGCGCGCGTAAAAAGTCCGCGAGACCTGCGCGCCCCCGAAACTGCGGTTGTCGAGCAACCCGCCATACTCGCGGGCGAATGGAACCCCCTGCGCCACGCACTGATCGATGATATTTACGCTGATCTGCGCGAGACGGTACACGTTGGCCTCGCGTGCGCGGAAATCCCCACCCTTGATCGTGTCGTAGAACAGGCGCCAGATGCTGTCGCCGTCGTTCTTGTAGTTCTTCGCGGCGTTGATGCCGCCCTGCGCCGCAATGCTGTGCGCCCGTCGCGGCGAGTCCTGGAAGCAGAACGCCTTGACGTTGTATCCGAGCTCGCTGAGCGTCGCCGCCGCGGCGCCACCCGCGAGGCCGGTGCCGACGACAATGACCGAATACCGGCGCTTGTTCGCCGGGTTCACGAGCTTGATCTCGAAGCGATGGCGATCCCATTTCCGGTCGATGGGACCCGCGGGAATCCTCGACTTCAACTCCATCTACCTGATGACTCCTGCCATGACGGCGAGCGGGACGAGCGAAAAGGCCAGCCAGATGGCAACCGCGACAATGGGCGCGACGCGGCGGCGGAGCGGATCATCGGATGGGCGCGCGACGCCAAGGGAACGGCCGAAGCTCCAGACGCCGTGCCACAGGTGCAGTCCGACGACCGCGACCGCGACGAGATAGATGGCCGTGACCCACCAGATCCGGAAGCTTCCCACCACGTTGCCGTAGATGTCGTACCGGCCCGCCGCATCGGTCGCCACGGCCATGCCGGCCGGATCGACATCGCGGGTGGTGAAATGCAGGACGTGAAAGATCACGAAGATGAAAATGAGCACTCCGCCCCACCGCATTGAGCGCGACGCCCAGGTCGAGACCTGGGGTTCCCGCCGCTTGTATCCATCGGGGCGGGCCGCACTGGCGGCGCGGGTCAGCTGGAACGCCGTGATGACGTGCAGCACGAGGGTCACGAGGAGCAGCGCACGCACGAGCCACAGCAGCTCGGCGGCGGGGCCATGCAGGAACGCGCTGTAGGCGTTGATCTTCTCCTGCCCCACGAATGCCTGGAGATTGCCGGCGACATGGAGGACGAGATAGCCAACCCAGACCAATCCCGTCACCGCCATGACTGCCTTCTTGCCGACGGTCGACCGAAGCAGCTGCGTGACCACCTTACATCTTCACAGCGTTCATCGGCTCGCGCACGGCCTCTGCGCTCTTTTCGAGGGCGGCGCGCTCGTCTTTCGTGAGCTCAACCTCGATCACCTTCTCGATGCCGCGCCGTCCAAGCTTGCAGGGGACGCCGAGGAACAAGCCCTTCATTCCGTATTCGCCCTCCAGCCATGCGGAGCACGGCAGGATGCGCTTCTGGTCGCGCACGATGGCTTCTGCCATCTGCACGGCACCGGATGACGGAGCGTAATACGCGGAGCCGGTCTTGAGGTACTTCACGATTTCGGCGCCGCCGTTACGCGTCCGATCGACGATGGCATCGAGCTTCGCCTTGTCCATCAATTGCGTGATCGGAATCCCACTGACGCTGGTGTACGAGATCAACGGCACCATCGTATCGCCATGACCGCCCAGCACCATCGCCTGGATATCGCGCACCGAGACGTCGAGCGCTTCGGCGAGGAAGGCCCGATAGCGACCCGTGTCGAGTACGCCGGCCATCCCGATCACGCGCTCGCGCGGGAAACCCGTTACCGACTTGGCGACGTAGCACATCACGTCGAGCGGATTCGACACGACGATGATGATCGCATTCGGGGACGTTCGCTTCACCTGTTCCGACACCTGCTTCACGATGCCGGCATTGGTGTTGAGCAGGTCGTCGCGGGACATTCCCGGCTTGCGCGCGATGCCCGCCGTGATGATCACGATGTCGGATCCGGCGCTCTCGTCGTAGCCGTTCGAGCCAATGACTCGCGAATCGAATCCTTCAATGGGAGCCGATTGCCACTGGTCGAGCCCCTTGCCCTGCGGAATGCCTTCCGCGACGTCGACCATCACCACCGTTCGGGCCAATTCCTTCTCGGCCACGCGCTGCGCAGCGGTCGCGCCGACGTTTCCGGCGCCAACCACCGTGATTTTATTGACCATTGTTCCGGGAAAAGCGAGGATGACCTGCTGAACGTCGGAAACTAGTCCGCGCGTTCCGCCGATTCAATCAGTCATCCACCGACCTGCGACAATGCGCGCAGTCCGCCGACACGCAGCTGCAGCAGCGCGTGCTCGCGTGGTTTTTCGTCCAGCGCGCGACGGAACAGCGGCTCGAGCGCAGCGCCAGCACGCAGTGGCTCGCGCAGATTCACCTCGTGATCGCCGAACAGGCATGTACGCAACCGGCCATCCGCGGTCAGGCGCACCCGATTGCAGCTCGCGCAGTACGTGTGCGTCATCGGCGTGATGACACCGATCGTGCCCGCCGCCCCCGCGAGGCGATGGTAGGCGGCAGGGCCATTGCCGCGCGCCGGACCCTCAGCGGCTGTGAGCGCGCCAATTTTCGATACCCGATCCAGGATTTCCTCACTCGGGACGACGTGCTCGAACGTCAGCTCCCGCAGGTCGCCCACCGGCATGAGCTCGATGAACCGCACGTGCCATTCATGGGCCAGGGTGAGGCGTGCGAAATCCAGGATCTCGTCGTCGTTGATGCCGCGCATGACGACGACGTTGATCTTGATTGGCCCGAGGCCGGCATCCTGGGCGGCGCGGGCGGCAGCCACGGGATCGAAACCCAGGTTGCGGCGCGCGATCTTCGCGATCCGGTCAGGGCGAAGACTATCCGCCGAAATGTTCACACGATCGAGCCCGGCGTCGCGGTAGAGTGACGCGACCTGCGGCAGTCTCACGCCGTTCGTTGAAAGGGCGACATCCTCGATGTTCGGGATGCCGCGCAGCATCCGGATGAGTTCATCGAGATTCGGACGGATTGTCGGTTCTCCGCCCGTGATCCGCAGCCGGCGCAAACCCAGCGGCGCCAGTTGTCCCACGACCTCGGCAATTTCCTCGTAGGAGAGGATCTCGGACTTCGGCAGCCAGGGGAGCCCAGCCTCCGGCATGCAGTAGACGCAGCGGAAGTTGCACCGGTCGGTGACCGAGATGCGCAAATACTCGATGGAGCGTCCGAACTGGTCACGCATGGTTCGCCACCCATTCCCGTCGGCCGTCGGCGTAATGCTCCTGCTTCCAGACCGGCAGCCGCTTCTTCAACTCCTCGATGACGTATCGGGACGCCAGATACGCGGCGTCCCGATGCGGATGCGCGACCGCGATCACGACACTCGCGTCTCCGATCGCCAGCGAACCCACGCGGTGTTCGACGACAATGTCGGCAGTCTCCCAGCGCTCGGCCGCCTCGGTCACGATTGCGGCCAGCTCGATCTCGGCCATGTCTGAATAGGCGGAGTAGTCGAGCCCCGTCACCGTTGCACCGTCATTGACTTCCCGGACGGTGCCGACAAAGAGCACGGCCGCGCCGTTGCGAGTGCCTGCCACCTCGTCGAGGAGTCGCGGCGCGTCGAGAGGACGCTCGACAATGGCGGAGCGCACTCAACCCCCCGCCACCGGCGGAATGATTGCCACTTCATCGGTGGCACTCACAGCCTGGTCAGGGCGCGCGTAGCGCTTGTTCACTGCCATCATCGGCTTGTCCGGGATGCGTTTGCCCTTCGCCATGGCCTGCACCGCCGCGAGTACATCCGAGACCCTGGATCCGCTCGGCAGATCGAGGTTGACCTCGGAGGCACCGAGAGCATCGGCATAGCTGGCGAACAGGAGGACACGCACCGTCATGGCTGAAAATACAACTGGCCTCGACACTTGAAGGGTGTCGAGGCCAGCTGGAACACAGGATTACGCGTTGGACAGCTCTCTTTCGTCTTCCTCTTCCATTCCCTCGACCGTCAGGCCCGCGACCATCGCGCGAAGCTCCTTGGACGGCTTGAAAACGGGAACGGGGCGAGCTGAGACCTCGACAGGAGAGCCAGTGCGTGGATTCCGGGCCATCCGCGTCTTGCGATGGCGGATCTTGAAGGTGCCGAAACCGCGCACTTCGATGTTTTTCTGCTCCTGTAGGGCCTGCTTGATCGCATCAAGGAATGCGTCCACCACACGAGCGCAGTCCTTTTTGGAGATCATCGGACCGGCGGTGCGGGCGATTTGAGCCGTGACGCGCTCAACCAGGTCGGCTTTCGTCATGGGGTCAACCTCGGAGGGTCAGACGTTCGAAAAGACCTCGAACGTGAACCGAACTTAGCGCCCTTAAACGTTGTGTGTCAAGAGTTTGGACGCTTTCGACCACGTCCTTTCTTGACCGTATCCAGGAACTCCTCGAACAGCGGCCGAGCGTCGTGGGGGCCCGGAGCGGCTTCCGGGTGGTATTGAACCGCGAATATCGGAAGTTGTTTGTGGCGAAGGCCTTCCACCGTGTGGTCGTTGAGATTCACGTGAGTGACCTCGAGGTCCGGTGCGCCCGGAATGCCGCCTTCGTCGCCAGCCACCGCAAATCCGTGATTCTGGGACGT
>Ga0196976_1001481_pt1 | contig 10601 bp, 10 predicted proteins | sample S3v_513CmetaG_FD_148644 | JGI IMG/M metagenome (GOLD analysis project Ga0196976, IMG submission 148644) | Soil microbial communities from Anza Borrego desert, Southern California, United States - S3+v_5-13C | ecosystem: Environmental > Terrestrial > Soil > Desert | place: USA: California...
GTGGAGCCAGGGGGAGATTGCCGGGCTATACTGCGGCACCGTGCGGCCGGCACTGCGGCGCCAGGGCATACACCGGGCAATGGTCCTGCGCCGCCTCGCGGATGCGGCAGCCGGCGGGTGCCTGTGGGCTGTCCTGCAGACCGAAGCCGAATCTCCCGTGGAGCGGCTCTGTGCAGGCAGCCTGGGCTTCTCGGTGGCGTATTACCGTGAGTTATGGTCCCCTGCGGTGGCCGGGACACCATGGGGACTGTGAATAAGTTGTTCACAATCTGTGGGTATGGTTGTGGATAGTTAAAAAAATGTGGGGGTAAACGGTGCAGTATGTTCATATCTTTGTGGATAGATTTTCAGGAGGAATTTTCCAGGTTGTGTTGAATTCCTCTTCCAGGAGGCGAGTTCCACAACTGGTTGTATGTGGGTGATGATCGTGGGAATCTAATAATCCGTATTAGGGAGGTTAATGGTATGGGTAAAGTCTCCAGGATGCTGTTGACCATGGTTCTCTCGGGTCTCTTGCTGGCTGCAGTTGCCGGTCCGGCGGCTGCCGCTCCCCGTGAGACTTTTGACACCATGGCCTGCTGGAACAATTGCGGCATTGGTGGGGCGGTGGCAAACTAGAACGCGCACAGCACCGAAAGCGGACCACCCGGGGCGGGTGGTCCGCTTTTTCCACTTTCCGTTTCGACACTGTGGTAATTCCGGGTATGATATTGGGCAGGGAGTAATGATAGCCATGGCGAAGATGCGGGTAGAGGAGGTGACCGGTGGTGGTTTACCTCGGGATTGATATCGGCGGAACGGGAATCAAGGCAGCCCTTGTCGACGAACAGGGGCGGATTTTGCAGCATGCAGAGACACCCACGCGCGCCTCGGAGGGCGCTGCCGCGATTCTCGGCCGGGTGGAGCAATTGGCCGGATCGCTGATCAGCCGTTCCAGCGCACCCGTCGTCGCATGCGGGGTGGGGTCTGCGGGGCGGATTGATCACCGACGCGGCTACGTGGTCTATGCCAGCGGCAATCTGCCCGGCTGGACAGGCCAGCCGCTGGCCGCCGACCTGTCAAGACGCCTGGGTCTCCCCGTGGTTGTTGACAACGATGTGAACGTGGCGGCGATCGCTGAGGGCTGGGTAGGCTCTGCCCGCGGCACGGGTAACTACCTGATGCTGACCATAGGCACGGGGGTCGGCGGTGCGATCGTAATCGGCGGCAAGCTGTGGCGGGGCGCCCGGTCCGGCGCCGGCGAGGTCGGGCACATGGCGCTCTTTCCGGGCGGCCTGGAATGCACCTGCGGCGGCCGGGGCTGCGCTGAGCAGTATGTATCTGCCAAGGCGTTGACCCGGCGGGCCAACGAGCATCTGGACAAGAACCATCCGTTCCGGGGCATCCGCGAGGTGCTGAGCAGCGCCGAAAAAGGGAATCCGTATCGACGGGAAGCTGCCCGCAAAGGCGTGGAGCTGTTCACCGCCGACCTGGCGCTCTTTTTGATGAGCCTGCAGAACCTGTTCGATCCGCAGGTGATTGTCATCGGGGGCGGCATTGTCCGGCTGGGCTATTGGTGGGACCGCCTGCTGGAGGCCGTGGCCCGGGAGTGCCGGCCCAGGTCGCTGACCGTCAGACTCAAACGGGCGCATTGCGGCCCGCTGGCGGGCGTGGTGGGTGCAGGGCGACTGGCCATGCTCTCACGGGGGAAGCTAGAGAAGAGCACCGCTCCCCTGTTGATCGAGCCGGCCGCAGACCAGCAACTGCCTGATTACGGAGATGTAGAAGCGCGGTAAAGCAGGGGGCATTTTACTTGCCCCCTGCTTTTCTGTGCAAAAGGGTATGCTTTCAGGTTAGCGGGTCGTGCCCGTGCGCTTGCGGGCGGTGGCGTTTGGGTCCTGGCGGTGGTTAAGGAAGTCGCGCATATTACGGTGGAGCTCCTCCGTTTCGGAAATAGGCCGGAGGGTGATGCCCCGTTCGCGCTTGGCCGTGCGTACCAGTTGCTGCACTTCTGCCCAGCCGGCCAGCAAGGTGGAACGGCCCAGATCCAGTTCTTCCAGCGAAGTGGCCTCCTGAATTTGCAGTTCGGCCATGCGAATGCGACTGAGGGCATCCTTCATTCTTTGCTGGTAGTCGGGCCGTTCTGACTGCACGTCCTGAGTCTCCTTTTGAAACCCCAGAGCGCCCAACGCTCGACGGAATACCTGCACGTGCACTCCCCCCATATCTTTCGGCCCATCCACAGGGTTGCACATTCTAATACGTAGTCCCCAAGGTTTTGGTTCTAGGGAAAATTGCACTTCCTTCAGTCTTGTCTGTTCAGGGCCGGGCATGTTATAAAGGAGTGGTATAGACAACTTTACCACCAGACCTGTGGTGATGGGGGTGGCTCCTACGAACAGCATGGGCCGGGAGATCCCGATTCCACTGTACTACCAGATCAAATCCCGCCTCTTGGAAGCGATTGAGAGCGGCCAACTGAAGCCAGGCGACCGGGTTCTTTCTGAGCGGGAGTTGACGGAGCAGTTTGGCGTCAGCCGGATGACGGCTCGCCAGGCCCTGACCGAACTGGAGACCCTGGGTTATCTCTACCGGGTCCAGGGCAAGGGCACATTTGTCGCGACGCCAAAGCTGGAGCAGCCGCTGCTCGGTCTGACCAGCTTTACTGAAGATATGCGCCGGCGGGGGCTGCAGGCGGCTGCCCGGGTCCTCTCGGCCGATACGGTCAGCGCCGGGCGGAAGGCTGCCCGGGCGTTGCGCATTGGCGAACCGGAAAAGGTCTACCGCATGGAGCGCCTCCGCCTTGCGGGCGGTGAGCCCATGGCGCTGGAAACGTCCCACATTCCGGTAGCCCTGGCGCCAGGCTTGATGGAGCAGGTCTCAGCGGCGCAGTCGCTGTATCGCGCCCTGAGCGAGGCCTACGGTATTCGACTGGTAAGGGCCACGCAGAGCCTCGAGGCGGTGGCGGCCAATAGCTACGAAGCGGAGATTCTGGGTGTGCGTGAAGGCACCCCGCTGCTGCTGATGGAGCGCATCTCCCTGGACACCCAGGACCGCCCGGTGGAGTACGTCCGGTCGCTCTACCGCGGCGACCGCTACCGGTTTACGACCGAGTTGCTCCGACAGGAGGAGACCCTGTAAATGGCCGGTGATTTGGGCAGGCTGGTGACGGAAAGCAGGCTCTCGGAGTCCATGGAGATTGACGTGGCGGATGCGGCCACAATCGTCCGGATGATTAACGAGCAGGATAAGCTGGTCGCCTCGGCTGTTGAGCAGGAACTGCCCAAAATCGCCCGGGCGATTGATCTGATTGCGGAGCGGCTCCGCAAGGGCGGTCGCCTCTTTTACGTGGGGGCCGGCACCAGCGGCAGGCTTGGCGTGATGGATGCCTCGGAGATTCCGCCGACCTTCGGCTCCAGCCCGACACTGGTGCAGGGGCTGATTGCCGGGGGGCGCGAGGCGGTCTTTGCCACGCGTGAAGGGGCCGAGGACAGCACGCTGATGGGAACCGAGGAGATTGCGGCCCGGTGTCTGGCCGACGATGCGGTGATTGGCCTTGCGGCCAGCGGGCGTACGCCGTACACCATCGCTGCCCTGCAGGAGGCCCGGCGTATTGGCTGTGCCACCGTGGCTTTGACCAATAACCCGCATTCGCCCTTGTCGGCTGTGGCCGATGTGGCGATTGCACCGCTGGTCGGCCCGGAAGTGATTATGGGTTCCACCCGCATGAAGGCGGGCACCGCGCAGAAAATGGTGCTGAATATGATCAGCACCGGCGTGATGATCAAACTGGGCAAGGTTTACACGAACCTGATGGTCGACATGCAGGCCACCAACGAGAAGCTGCGCCTGCGGGCCACCCGCATGGTCATGTTGGCTGCCGGCGTCGATGAGCCGACCGCGGCAACCGCCATGGAAAGCTGTAACAACAACACGAAGACGGCGATTGTCAGCCTGTTGGGCGGGGTGGATGCGGAGGCGGCCCGCCAGGCCCTGACGGCGGAGGACGGGTTTGCCCGCAAAGCGATCGCCCGGGTCCGGAGTCGGTAAGGAGTGAGCGTAATGACCCGCTGGCTGGAAGGGGCCGTGGTGCTGCCCGACCGGGTGCTGGAGCACGGGCTGGTGGCGGTGGATGGCGCCCGGATTCTGGGCGTGTGGGATCTGGAGGCTGCTGCCCGGCCCGCCGGACAGGACGTGCACTGCACGACGAAGCTGGAACAGGGCTTCATTGCCCCGGGCTATATCGATCTGCATGTCCACGGCGGCGGCGGCGCCGATTTTATGGATGGCGACCCCGAGGCGGTGGCGGTCATTACGGAGACCCATGCCCGCTACGGCACCACGGGGTTGCTGGCAACCACGCTGACGGCCTCCGAAGGGAGGATCGTCAAGGCGCTGGGCGCGGTGAAGAACGCCCCCCGGCGGGGCGCCCGGGTCCTTGGCTTTCACGTGGAAGGGCCGTTCATCAATGTCAGGGCGAAGGGCGCCCAGGACGAGCGGTACATTCGTCCGGCCACGGTGGCCGAGATTGACCGCCTCCTCGCACTGGGCGAGGAAGGACAGGCCTGGCACTTTACCATTGCCCCGGAGATTTCCGGGCACCTGGAAGCGATTCGCCATCTGGCCGGGCGGGGTGCCGTAGTCAGCGCCGGCCACACTGAATGCACTTATGCACAGCTGGAAGCGGCCGCGGCAGCGGGCGTGACCCACGTGACGCATCTGTACAACGCCATGCGGGGGCTGCACCATCGTGAGCCGGGCACCGTGGGCGGGGCGCTGACCCTGCCGGGCATGACGGTGGAACTGGTGGCAGATGCCATTCACGTTCATCCCGCGGCCATGCAGGTGGCAGTGGCTGCCCGGAGCGCCGCAGATGTGCTCCTGGTGACGGATGCGATGCGGGCAGCCGGCATGCCTGACGGCGAGTATCTGCTGGGTGAACTGAACGTGACCGTTAAAGACGGTACCGCCCGGCTGGTCACCGATGGCAGCCTGGCTGGCTCGGTGCTGACCATGGAGGCGGCTGTGCGCAACATGGTCAAACTGGTGGGCGTGGGGCTGCCCGAAGCGGTGGCCATGGCCTCACTGGCTCCGGCCCGCAAGCACGGGCTGGCGCACCGGAAGGGTGCGATTGCCCCCGGGCTGGATGCTGATTTGCTGTTACTGGACGCCGACCTGCGGGTGGTGGAAACCATTGTGGAAGGTGCCACAGTTCACCGCCGGTAATGGTCTTTTTATAGCCCCGGGGAAGGAGGCTCCGATAGTGATGCGTGTCGAGGTATTTGATACCTACCGTGATCTGTCACACCGTGCCGCCGTTATTGTGGCGGATTTGATCCGGCGCCGGCCCGGGGCGATCCTGGGACTGCCCACGGGCTCGACCCCGGAGGGGTTCTACGGAGCGCTGACGCCGATGGATGTCAGTTTCCGGGCGGTCCGGACGTTCAATCTGGACGAGTATGTGGGCCTGCCCAGGGCGCATCCGCAGAGCTACTACACGTTCATGCACCGACATCTTTACAGCCTTGTGGACCTGGCGCCTGAGAACTGCCACATTCCCGACGGCATGGCGCTGGATCCGGATGCGGAATGCGACCGGTACGAGGAATCACTGCGCCAGGCCGGCGGGCTGGATGTGGTGGTGCTGGGCATCGGGCATAACGGGCATATCGGGTTTAACGAACCCGGCTCCCCGTGGGCGGGCCGGACCCGCCGGGTGCCCCTGGCGGATGCCACTCGCGAGGCCAACGCCCGTTTCTTCGGCTCCATCGATGCCGTGCCCCGGGAAGCGCTGACCATGGGCATCGGGACGATTCTGGAAGCCAGGCAGATTCTGCTCCTGGCCAGCGGCGAGGCGAAGGCGGAGATCATTCGGCGCACCCTGGAAGGGGAGCCGGATGAGCAAGTGCCGGCTACGGCCCTGCAGCGCCATCCGAACGTGACGGTGCTGCTGGATACTGCCGCAGCCAGGTTTGTGTCGCGTACGGCCTCATAGTGTGTGGTCGCACAAGGAAATTGTCCCAGCCCGAAAACGAAGCCCTTACGCCAACAATTGGCGTGTTGAAAAAGCCGTAGGGCTTATATAGCGGTGCAAAATGATACGCGCCCCATGCTGCGACCGTTGTCGCAGCATGGGGCATGTCAATGTAAATAGTATGCAGACTTCTGCATTTCAAGGTCGTTATGCCGGGGTCCAGTTATGGGCGCTCTGCCGGTTGGATTCCACTACGTTTTTCCGTGCGAGTCTGCAGAGATGTGGGAAAACGTAGCGGAATCCACAAAAATAAGGGCCCGGAGGTGACAGAACCACCGTTTTTCGGCCTGATTCAGACCCAAATGCTCCCGCTGAGGTCCCAAAAGAGCGATTTGCGGGGTGAACAGGCCCTTCGCAATCGTATTCCGCTACATATTACCAATTGACCTGAGCCCGCCCTGGGAAAAAGTCGCGGAATCCGCCTTCCCTCATTAACGGGTCGGTCTCTTCCGAGGGCCACATGAATCCGGCGCTTGCACAGGTGTGCATCTTGACGATCAGGCGCCCATTCTGCGGACGGCCATCTGGACCGCAACAGCTGCCGTACGCAAGCAATCGCCGACCGGCATAGACATGAGACAGCCTACCTATTCGGTACGTTACAGCGCACTCGGTCAAACTGCAGCGTTCGTCGGGGAGGATGCCCATGGAAGCTGCGATCGCCATTGGCTTCATAATCGCGGTAATGGTGTTTTCGATCGTTTACGGGATGGAAATCGGCAGGGCTCGTGGCGCAGGAAGGATGTTCGAGAACCGTCGGACGAAAGAACCCGGCGCGTCAGGTGACAAAAAAAGTTCCCGGCCAAGCAAGACAAACCCAGGGCGGTCCCATGAACCACCACGGGGAGAATGAACGGCCCTTTTACGTCCGCTTCAGCGTTAACCGGAATTGCAGAGTGCGACCATCCCGACTGCATCATCGGGAGGTACTGATGAGGCCAAGTATATTACAAGCGCCAGAAGCCCAAGGCTTTCTGGCGCTTGACAATTATGCACCCGTATTCATCAACGGCGACTTTTTCAACTGGCGCCAACAATGGCGCAGGGGCTATCATTTATGCTTCTTCCAACTGTGTCACCAGGTCGGCGAAGTGGGCGATCGCTCGTTCGATGGGCGCCCTACTTGTCATGTCGACCCCCGCTGCCTGCAGGATTGCCTGCGGGTGGGCGGAGGAACCCGACTTCAGGAAGCCCAGGTAACGCTGGACGGCACCGGAATCCTCGCCCAGAATGGCCTGGGTGAATGCCGCAGCGGCCGAAATGCCGGTGGCGTACTGGTAGTAGTAGTAGTTCATGAAATGGTGCGGGACCCGCAGCCATTGGCTGCCGATACCCTCGGGGGTGATTACCAGCGTGTCGCCATACCAGCGCTGGTAGCGTTCCATTTGCATGGCCGTGACCGCTTCGTAGGTCAGGGCCTCGCCCCGCTCCACCGCTTCGTGCATGCTCAGCTGAACGGCCGCCCCGATGCTGGCGCCCCAGAAATTGCCCATGAACGCATCAAGCGCACGGGTCAGCACATACCGGCGCAGGGAGCGGTCGCTGCTGCTCTGGAGCATGTGGTGGGCCAGAAGCAGTTCGTTGGCCGTGGAGGGCATCTCAGCAAGGAAGAGCGAGCAGTCGCTGTAGTGGAAAGGCTGGTGCCGGCTGCTGAGCACCGAGTGGACGGTGTGGCCCAGCTCGTGGGCCAGTGTGAAGACGTCCGAGATCTTTCCCTGCCAGGTCATCAAAATGACCGGGTGGTAGCTGTGCCAGTGGCAGGAGTAGGCGCCGGCCCGCTTGCCGTGGTTGTCCGCCCAGTCGATCCAACGGCCTGCCATCGCTTCTTCCAAGACGCTACGATACTCGGGTCCCAGGGGCGCCAGCGCGTCCAGTACCAGCCTGCACGCATCGTCGTAGGCGATGCCAGTCTCAACGCCGGCATCCAGCGGGGCCGACAGGTCCCAGGGCTGCAACTCGGCGATGCCAAGCGCCTCCCGCCGGAACCGGGCGTACCGGCGGAGATGGACCGCACCGGCCTCTGAGGCCCGCAGCAGGTTGTGGAAGAGTTCCTCGGGGAGGTGTGCCTCCGCGAGGGCTGCCGCCAGGGAAGAGGGGTAGCGGCGCAGTTGTGCTACCAGCGCGTCCCGCTTCTGGGCTGCGGCAAGCGTGGCAGCGATGGTCCGCTTGTGGGCCAGGTGTGCCCGGGCGGATGATTCGTAGGCCGCCTGGCGGGTGGCCCGGTCGGACGACTGGAGCAGGCGGACGAGGGCGGCCATCGACATGGGCACTTGATTGCCCTGTTCATCGGTGACCGGGTCGAACTGCATGTCCGCCGACGTGATGCTCTGGTAGATCGAGTAGAAAGAGGCGCCCAGTTCCACCGTGCGGGCGAGGACGAGTTCGCCTTCGGCGCCCAGCATGTGCGCCTTTTCGGCGAGGATGTCCGTCAGGAAGAGCCGGAAGGTGCCCAGCGCCGGCTCCTGGTCCAGGAAGGCCTCCACCGTGCCGGCAGGCAGCGCCAGCAGTTCGGGCTTCATGAACGAAAGGGCTGCGGCGACCCGCCCTTCCAGGGCGACGGAGCGGTCCCGGAGGCTCTGGCAGACCGGGTCGGTCTGATCGGCGCTCCAGCGGTTATAGGCGTAAATGCAGACGTTGGCCCCAATCTCCTCCAGCCGCATGCTCGCCTGCAGGAAGTTCAGCAGGGTGGCAGCGCTTTCGCCCAGGCGGCCCTGATAGGCAGTGACCGCCGGGAGCAGGTCGTCAACGCTGGCGACATCCGCCTCCCAGGCGGCCAGGTCGGGGTAGAGGCCCTCAAGATCCCACGTCTGTGCGACCGGAATATCACGCCGCGCGGGGCGCCTGGTCATAGCATCACACCTCTTCGAGTAATATGTAACGTCAAAGATTATTCGATCGAAGTGTGATGGAATCCTTTTGCTGACCTATCGCTTCCAGACCATTTCCCACTGGGCCATGGTCTCCTGGAGCGCCGCCGCCGTCAGCGCCTGATGGAGCGGCCCGCCATCCGGCTCGTTGACCGCGGTGACCTGCTTGCCGGGGTATCGCCATGCCAGCATGGCCACCAGTGCCGATGCGTCGTCGGCAGTGAGGGCGGCGCCGTCGATGATGCGGAGGCCTTCGCCGGCCGGGGCGGCCAGCAGGTAGCCGGAGGGCGATTCGAAGGAGCCGGCAAAGAAGCCTTCCGCCGCCGCCGGCAGCGTCTTTTCAATCCAGGAAATCTCCCGCTGCCAGACCGCCTTGCATTCGGTGTGCAGCCGGCAGTGGTGGGCAAGGAGAGCCACGGGCGGGGCGGTCCTGATCCGGTCCACGGGCGAGGTGACCGGCACGCCCTGAAGGACGGTGAGGCGGCGGGCCACGCTGAACCCGGCCCGCTCGTAGACCTTGCGCGCCCAGTTCTGCACCAGGACTTCGAGTTGCACGGTCTGCAGGTCGGTCTGCTCCTCAATGATCGCCACATGCTCGGCGAATAGCTGGGAGGCCAGGCCCTGGCCTCGGAAATCCGGCGCCACGCCAAAGCCGCCAATCCAGCCGCGCCGACCCCGAACGCCCAGCAGGGAGAAGCCGGCCAACTGGTCGCCTTCCATGGCGACCACGGAGCGGTCCAGGTCAAAGTCGCCGTTGCGGAGCCAGCCCGCCATGATCGCTTCGGTGAAGGTGACGGGCGTAAAGTAGCCGGTATAGCCCAGGTTCCAGAAGCGGGTCAGTTCGGCGACCGAGAACTTGCTGGCAGCGTGCAGTTCCATGGTACAAATACGTCCTTCCAGTGCAGGTTTTTCAAACGAACTGGGCATGCTATCCCCGGCAAAACCAAGATTCTGTCAGGGGGGCTGCCGACCATTGGAAATCCTCCGCAATCTCTACCGCCGCCGGACTCGGACGGGGCTGACCGTGCTGGGCATCGCCGTGGGCATCCTCGCCTTTACGGTGATGGGTGGCATGGCGGAGAAGATTAACCTGATTATCCGGGGCAGTGAGGCCTACTTTTCCCGGCGCATCGCCGTGCGTTCCATGGGCGGGACGCTGCGGCTCAACCTGCTGATGGGCGATGACATTCAGGCCCTGGCGCAGGTGCCGGGGGTGCAGTGGGTCGAGACGCATATCATGCTGCCCATGGACGAAACCGCCGGCTTTGAACTGGCGCCCCGGTTTATAGTGGGCGTTGAGCTGGCCAACTTTTTGAAGGCCCAGCGGCTGGCCGGTGCCGATGGGCGCCTCGCTCTGCGCCGGGGCGCCTGGTGGCAGCCGGGACAGCACAACGTGACGGTGCTGGGCAGCGCGGTGGCCCGGAAGATGAAGCTGAACGTAGGTGACACGCTGGTGGCCCGGGATACGGGCTTCCGGGTGGTCGGAATCCTCGATGAGACGCTGACCATGCCCGACGGCTGGGCCTTTGTGCCCCAGGACGACGCCCGGGCCCTGATGGTCAAGGACAGCGCCCTGCTCAAGTCGATGGGGGCCGGCTCCTTTGTGACCAACGCCTATGCCCTGGTGGCGCCGGGGGAAGGCGACACGGTGACCGACCGGATTGCCGAGAGCCTGCGCCGGGGCTTTCTGCTCTATTCGCCCCAGCAGTTGACCAAGGCGG
>Ga0196976_1001482_pt1 | contig 10600 bp, 4 predicted proteins | sample S3v_513CmetaG_FD_148644 | JGI IMG/M metagenome (GOLD analysis project Ga0196976, IMG submission 148644) | Soil microbial communities from Anza Borrego desert, Southern California, United States - S3+v_5-13C | ecosystem: Environmental > Terrestrial > Soil > Desert | place: USA: California...
GGGGCGTGGGGCGTGGGGCGTGGGGCGTGGCGAGAAGGTGTCACCCCGCACGAGCCGGCGCGAAGCGCCAGGCGAGTGTCGGGCGCCAGGGGGCGCTCCGTGGCGGTCGGGAGCGCGACCAACCCCGAATCCACGTGACGCCACCCGGTCCCGACTCTTCGGCTGCGCTCAGGGCAGGCGAGGCTCCGCCGCAGTGGGGTGACACCGTCAGCCGAGGGGCCGCGGGCCGAGGGCCGAGGGCCGAGAGGGCCGACATTCGGCGTGGCGGTCGCGGTCTCTCGTCGGCCCGGCGCACCACCGTCATCGCCCACCGCCACCGCAACCGCGCACCTCGGGTGTGCCCTGTCGTTCGCGGCGCACCGGTCCCTCGCGCTTCAGTACCCAGCACCCCTACCGCAGCCGCACCCGTGCCAGGTGCACGCCCTTCGCGTCCCGCATCGTGAGGAACACGACGCGCCCGCGGCCGAAGCCGACGAGCTGGTAGCCCGTCGGGAGCTGGATGCGATCCACCAGCTCGCCGCGGGCGTCGACGACGTCGTGGATGGGGCCGCCCGGCACCGGCTTGGTCTGGATGGGGCGGATCCAGAGGCCGCCGTCGAGGTCCGCGCGCACCATGCCGCCCGGCGCGAAGGGCGGCTTGTAGTCGGGGAGGTCCTCGGCGGCGATCACCGCGTCCTCGCGCAGCGTCGGCATGGGTGGCACGGAGCCGCCGCCCACCCAGATCGGCGTCGGGATGCACGACGGGGTGCTCGACGCGCCAGTCGTGACGAGACGCGGCTCCTCCCCCTCGGCGCAGGCGAAGATGTAGCGCTCGGGCCACCTCGCGTCCGGCGGCAGCACCCAGTCGCGCGGATGGCCGTTGGGGATGGTGAAGTCGGCGGGGAGGGTGAAGCCCTTGGGGTATTGCTTCTTCCCGTAGCGGTTCACCCAGCGGATCATCTCGCTGGCGTGAGTGCGCTGCGCGGCGCGGCGCTGTTGGGAGCGGACGGAGTCGACGATGCGCGCCTTGTCGACGTCGAGCAGCCGCTGCCAGTCGTACGGCAGCTTGGGGCCCGACCGCCAGCTCCCGTCGGGCTCGCGATACTCCACGCGGTAGTCGCGGCCGCGGACGACGGCGACGCGTCCGTCGGAGGTGACGGCCCAGTCGTCGGTGAGCGGGAGCGGGTTGGATACGCTGGAGACGGTGAAGCCGCCGCCGGGGAGCATGCGCACGGTGGGCGGTCCGCTCCGCGGCAGCCGGAGGGTGCCGAGCGTGTCGAGCCGCCGCGACTCGATGTCGATGGCGACGAGGAAGGCGCTGTCGGCCTCCTGCGGAAACCAGGGCACCCCGGCGGGGGGGCGCACGCGCGGCCGCGACGCTTCGGCGTTGCGGCGATAGACGAGGCGTCCCCCCGCGTCGGTGCCGGGGATCCCGAACACGGTGTTGGTCAGCGTCGACGCGTCCTGCATGCGCGGCACGGCGCGCACGCGCACGACGCGTCCCTTCTCGTCGAGGACGAGCATGGTGAAGGACGCGGGATCGACGAAGAGCGCGCTGTCACCGCGATGGGCGAGCAGGGCGCCCGGCCGCATGCCGTAGCTGTTGGAGACCTCGGTGAGCGAGTCGAGCACGACGGCGACGACGGCGAGGCTCGTGTCCATGAGCAGGAGCCGCCGCCGCTGCACGTCGTTGACGAGCACGCGCCCATCGGGCAGCTCGCGCACCGCATTCACCTGCCCGAGCGGCTCGGTGGACACCGCGCTCGCCGTGGCGATGCGCCGCACCGGCGGCCCCAGTCGCTGCCCCGCCGAATCCTGCTGCGCCTGGAGCAATGCAGGCAGCGCGAGGGCCACGAGCGCGAGGACGAGCCACAACGACGGAGGGGTGATCCCAGGGATTGCACGGATTGCATGGAGTGCATGAAGCACACGAGCGGAGGAACGATGAAATCCATGAGCTTCATGCAATCCCTGCAACGAATCACTCGACGTCGTGGCCGGAGAGGCGCGCATCATCGCCCCGCCCCGACGTACAGGCCGGTGCCGTTGCGGATGGAGTAGAGGTAGCGCGTGTCCAGCACGTTCGCGATGCTCGGCGGCAGCTTGCGGCGCTGCTCGGGGGTGAGGAGGGCGCGCACCAGCGGGGCGAAGTGCATCAGCATGTCCACCTGCGCGCGGCGCACCGTGCGCCAGCGCTCGTGCACCTCGTCCTCGTCGTAGTGCGAGGGGAGCGACGCGATCCAGCGGGCCACCGGCGCCCACAGCGAGTCCGCGCGGTAGGTGTAGCGGCGGTTCATGGACGCGATGCTGTCCGCCTGCGTCGCCGTGAGGCGGAGGGAGTCCGCCTGCCGCAGGATCGTCGTCATCGGATTCGGGAGCGCGCTCCCGCCCGTCTGCCGGTAGTACTGCTCCGAGTTGCGCGTGCCGGGCAGCGTGCGGCCCGTGTTGAGCTGCTGCGCGAGCTGCTGCCGCTCGCGCACCGGCCCGAGGTCCAGGCGCACCGACGTCGTGAGCGTGACCGGCGAGCGCAGCGTCACCCACTGCGGCCGCGTCGCACCGAAGCGCTGGTTCACCTCGTAGCGGAAGCGGTCGGCCGCCGCGTCGAAGCCGCGCACGTAGAGCAGCGCCTGGTCCGGCGTGGGCGTCTGCCCCCAGCCGCGCAGACGGCCCGAGCCGTTGATCAGCAGGTCCGCCGCGCCGAGCGGGTTGGAGAGGGCGAAGGAAACGTTGGCGCGCTGCGGCATGCGGAACCTGACGCGGTCGAGCGTCACGGTGAGCGACGCCGTGGAGCTCCAGGGCGCGCGGCAGGAGTTGCGCGCCGCGACGTGCCCCAGCTGTCCCTCGAGACAGGCGCGCGCCCCACCGCTCGTCGCGTCGAGCAGGCGGCGCATCCCGTCGGCGAGCGCGCTGTCGGGCGCCGCGTCGGGCGCGTACACGAAGGCGCGGTCGTTCCCGTAGCCGTCGCCGTTCACGTCCCCGGCGACCATCGGCGTGTACGACGCCCCGGAGCGGATGCTGCCGTTCCAGTTGACGGTCATGGTGTGGAACACCGTCCAGCGGAGGCCGTAGCTGATCTGGTGCGGCCCCTGGGCGGCGCGCACCCACTCGACGTCGAGCGGGTTGCCCGCCGTGCTGCCGAAGCCGGCGACCTGCTCGCGGATGTGTGTCCAGGTGTACGCGAGGCTCCACCCGAAGGTGCTCGGCCCCCGCTGGATCGGCGAGACGCGGAGCGCGAGCTGCGTCGTGCGCGCGCGGAAGTCGCTCCGCAGCTCCGTGACGCGCGAGAACTCGGGCGCGAGGCGCGCGTCGCGCGCGGCGACGGCGCCGGTGGCGGCGACGATGCTGGTGGGCTCGACGTAGACCGGACGCCCCTCGCCGTCGAGGGAGAAGCGCACCGTCGGCACGAAGTTGAGGTCGACCACGCGCTGCTGCGCGAGGGCGAGCGACCAGGTGCCCTCGACGCTCGTGCTCAGGCGGTCGTCGAGCGCGCTCCCGTTCCACGACAGGTTGCCGCGCAGCGTGCGCGGGGGGCGCCAGCCCGGCGCGACCAGCGTGACGTTGGGCGCCGCGTTCGAGAACACGGAGCCGGTGCCGCCATCGAGGCAGCGGTCGGGGATCGCGCCCGGGTCGCGTGCGTACGCCGCCCAATCGGGCACCGGCGCGGCCGGGCCCACGCAGTAGACCTGCTGGATGCCACTCGCCAGCCCCGTGTTGTCGAGCGCCTGCCCGAGCGGCCCCTGCCCCGCGGCGTTGGCGAAGAGACCCAGCCCGCCGCGCAGCACGGCGCGCGGCGCGCGCGCGGCGCCGAAGAAGGACTCGATCTCGTCGCGGCGGCCGAGCGTCCAGGAGAAGCCGACGCGCGGGCTCACCGCGAGCGGCGCGGGCACGCGGTCGTTGCGCCGCCCGAACGCGCGCTCCACCGCCGCGTTGTACGCCGGCGACGCGGTGAAGCGGCTCGCGTCGACGCGCACGCCGTACTGCAGCTGGAGGTCGGGAGTGCGGCGCCAGGAGTCGCCGATCGACAGCGCGGCGCTCGCCACGCCGCTCGTCCGGTCGCGCGCCGTGAGCGTGCGGCTGAACGACGCCGGCCGCCCCGCCTCGAGGTCCTCGAGCGAGTTGAAGGTGAAGGTACCGAGCAGGTTGGAGGCCTGTCGCTGCTCGCTCCCCTGGTACTGCAGCTCGGCGGCCAGCTTGATGCGGTGCTTGTTCGCGTCGTCGAACCAGGAGAGGGTGTGCTGCGCGGTGGTCGAGACGGACGACGAGCGCGAGTCGAGCCCCTGGTGGCCGCCGAAGACGAGGCTCTGCACCCCGCTCCCGCCGTCGGCGAACACGGAGTTCACGCGCACGCGCCCCGCCGGGAGCGCGAGAAAGGGATCGCCGTCGTCCCCCGAGCGGCTCACGCCGATGCTGCTCTCGCTCAGCAGCATGCCGAGGTATCCGGCGTGGCGGAGCTGCACGCCGCCGCTCCAGCTCATGCGCTCGCCGCTCGCCGAGGGAAGCTGGGTGGCGCTGCCGCCCACGGGGCGCTGGCGGCTCCAGCTGCCGTTGGCGGTGAGGGTGTAGGAATGCCCGCTCGTCGAGGTGGGCGGCGAGAGGTCGACGCTGGCGAACAGGGAGCCGTTGTCACTCACGCGCGAGGCGTAAGTCGCCGCGGCCTCGCGCACGGGCACGCCGCGCGCGTCGAGGATGCCGACGAAGCGCGCGACGGAGTCGAGCGCCACGCCGGCCGTCTGCAATCCGAGCGCGCTCGTGCCGAGCAGCGTCTGGTTGTCGCGCGCGTTGCGGCCGAGCTGCCAGGAGAGGTTGTAGAAGGCCTTGTTCGGCCGGATCGGCCCGGAGACGACGCCGCCCAGCGAGACGTTGGTGTACTCGGAGCCGAGGGCGCGCGCCGCCGGGTCGGTCCACTGCAGCTCGGGGCGGTTGAGCACGAGGCTCAGGCCGCGCCGGCGGTAGTTGGAGCCGGAGCCGCTCTGGAAGTTGAGGTTCGCGCCGGCGAAGCCGCCCCGGCTCACGTCGTAGGGCGAGGTGGCGAGGCTGCCCGAGACGTTGGCGTCGCGCGGCAGGCCGTTGGCGCCGAGCTGCATGCCGCCGTTCAGCGTGACGCTGTTCTGGTCGGCGCCGAGGCCGAGGACGGAGAAGCCGTCGGCCTCCCCCTCGAGGCCGGGGACGAGGAGCACGCCGGGGAGCGAGGCGGCCATGGCGGCGATGTCCCCCTGCGCCTCGGGTGGCACCTCGGCCGCGTTCACCGGCCGTTCGGTGCCGCCCACGTCGGGGGTGCGCTCGTTGCGGCCGACGCGCTGCGGCGTGGAGGAGACCACCTGCACGGTGTCGAACTGCACGACGCCGAGCCGCGCGTCGGCGACGAGCAGGTCCTCGTCGGCGAGGCGCTTGAGCTGGAACTGCCGGTAGACGTAGCCGATGAGCGCGAAGCTCATCATGTAGTCGCCGGTGCCATTGGCGAAGGCGATCTGGTAGCCGCCGCGCCCGTCGGTGCGCGTCTCGCGGACGACGTTGCCGGGGATGGAGGTCGCGGTCACCCGCACGTTGGGGAGCGGCAGCCCCTCGGCGTTCGTGACGCGGCCGCGGATCACGTCCACCTGCGCGCCGAGCGCGGCGGGTACGAGAGCGAGGAGCAGCAGCGCGGCGAGGAGGAGGCCGCGCGAGGTGGAGCGGGTGGGTGAAGACGGCACAGCGGCGGGAAGAGGGGGGGGCGCGGGGGGGGGGGGGGGGGGGGGGGGGGGGGGGCGGGGGGGGGGGGGGGGGGGGGGGGGGGGGGGGCGGGGGTGGGGTCAGAGTCGAAGCTCGTAAGTCGTTGCCACACCGTGACCGCCCCGGTGAGCGCCTGGCAACGAACGACCGCAGCGCAGATCGGAAGAACGCAATGGTGGGAGAAGTGGCTGTGACGGCGGAGAGGCGTGTGGGGGGTGGGGCGTGGGGCGTGGGGCGCGGGGCGCGGGGCGCGGGGCGCGCGAACGGACTCTGATACCATTGGGGCCCCCCCCCGAACGACAACACGCACTCCGGCGCGCGATCGCGCATCATCGATCCATCGCTGGGCGCATCGAAGCAGCATGCAAGGCGGTGCGGTGCGAACGACGGGTGCACACCCGAGGTGGGCGGTTGCGGTGCGAGGTGACAGTGGTGCGGCGGGCCGGCGCGACACCACGACCACGACCGCAACCGCCGCCGCAACCCCACACCTTCCTGCTGAGCGTGGCCACGCGGGAGGGCGAGCAGGTGCGGTCGGCTGCGCTCAGGCCAGGCTCCTCGCCTGCGCTCGGGGTGACACCTGCTCGCCCCGCGCGCCCCGCGCCCCACTCAGCCCTCCAACCGATACCCCAGCTTCCGCACCGTCACGATCGTGCCGTCCTCGCCGAGGAGGCGGCGCAGGTGGGCGACGTGCATGTCGACCGTGCGGGCGCCGACGCCCGGTTCGTGTCGCCACACATCGCGCAGCAGGTCGCGCCGGGAGACGGCGGCGCCCCGGTGGCGCGCGAGGGCGACGAGCAGGTCGAAGACCCGCGGGCGGAGCTCGATCGCGGTTCCCGCGCGGCGCACGGTGCGCGCGGCGAGGTCGATCTCGAGCGCACCCACCCGCAGCAGCGTGCGCGGCGGCTCGGGCAGCGGATGCGCGCGCTGCCGGCGCAGCATCGCCTCGACGCGCGCGAGCAGCTCGAGGGTGCCGCAGGGAAGGCTGACGATGCCGTCGGCCCCGAGGCGGAACGCGAGGATCCGATCGACCTCGGCCCCCGCGCGCGCGCACACCAGCACCGGCATGTCGAGCCCCTCGGCCCTCAGGCGGCGGAGCGCGCGGAAGCTGTCGAAGCCGGGCCGGTGGAGTCCCAGGATCACGATCGGCGGCCGCAGGGCGCGCGCCCGCGTGACGAGCGCCTCGACCTCGTCCACGCACGCGACCGCGTGTGCCGTGAGCTCCAGCGCCTCGGCGAGGGCCGTCCGCTCCGGCTCGGCCAGCCCCGCGAGCAGGAGCGGCCGCGCGCGCGCCGCGCCATGGCCGGCGACCGCGGCGGATCGTGCCTCGGGCGGATGCCGCATCGCCCCGTCCCAGTTGCTCACTCGGGCCTCCATACAAGCAGCAACCGCAGTGTAGCACGCCGCCGTCACGCGTTTGAATGCTGCATCTCGTCAGCCGTGTAAGGGTCTGGCGGCGGTGGTCAGGGGGAGGTAACGGCGGGGCGCGGGGCGCGGGGCGAAGGACTGGGTGCTGGGTGCTGGGGTGTCACCCCGCAGCGCGCAGCGCTGTCGGGGCCAGGGGGCGAAACGTGGAGTTCGCGGGTGTCGCGCCGCTCACCTCCACGGATCGCCACCTGGCCCCCGACACTCGCATCGGCGCTTCGCGCCTCGCTCGTGCGGGGTGACAACCCAGCACCCAGCACCCAATCCCTGGCCCCTAGCCCCTAGTCCCTGGTCCCTGCCCCCTAGATTCCCCCCATGCTCCTCCCCCTCGCCTTCCTCCTCCAGCTCAGCGCCGCGCTGCCGCAGGAGGCCCCGGCCGTGCACCACGGCCGCCAGTCGCAGCTCGACGTGCGCGTCCCGCGCATCGAGTCGCCCTCGGCCATCCTCATCGATGGCGTGCTCGACGAGGCGGAGTGGACGCGCGCCGCGGTGCTCACGGGGTTCTCGAGCTACCGGCCGGTGGATGGACGCGAAGCGCCCGACTCGACCGACGTGCTGCTCTGGTACTCGCCCACGGCGATGCACGTGGGCGTGCGCGCGCACGAGCCCCACGGCGCCGGCGCGGTGCGGGCGACGCTGGCCGAGCGCGATCGGATCGGCGGGGACGACAACGTGGAGCTGCACTTCGACACCTTCCACGAGCTGAAGCGCGCCTTCGTCTTCGTCGTCAACCCGCTCGGCGTGCAGGCCGACGGGACCAAGAGCGAGGGCGGCGCCTTCCTCCCCGGCGGCGCCTTTCCCGGGGAGACCGACTACAGCCCCGACTTCCAGTGGGAGTCGAAGGGTCGGCTCACCGAGGGCGGGTTCGAGGTCGAGATCCGCATCCCGTTCACGAGCCTCCGCTATCCGGGGCGCGGGCCCGACACCTGGGGCTTCAACGTCGTGCGCGTCGTGCGGCACTCGGGGTGGGAGGAGACCTGGACGCCGGCGCGGAAGGGCGCGGCGTCCTTCATCGCGCAGGGCGGGCGCCTGGTCGGCATGGAGGGGATGCGGCGCGGCGGACGCGTGGTGGAGGTGATCCCCGAGGTGCGCGCGCGCCTCGCCGGCGCCGACACGCCGGCCGGCGACTGGCGCTACGAGCGCCATCAGGACGTGGGCGGCAACGTGCGCTGGGCGGTCACGAGCAACTACACGCTGAACGCGGCGGTGAAGCCCGACTTCTCGCAGGTGGAGGCCGACGCGACGCAGATCGCCAGCGACCCGCGCTTCGCACCCTTCTATCCCGAGCGCCGCCCCTTCTTCGTCGACGCGATCGAGCAGTTCGGCGTCCCCAACTCGCTCGTCTACACGCGGCGCATCGTGGAGCCGGTCGCCGCGGGCAAGCTCACCGGCAAGCTCGGTCGCACCGACGTCGCCGTCCTTGCCGCGCTCGACGAGGACGGCCCGCTCGACGGCGTGACGGGACGCCCGCAGGTGGGGGTGCTGCGGCTCTCGCACGCCATCGGGCTGCAGTCGACGGCGGGAGCGATCTACACCGAGCGCAGCGTGGGCGACGACTACAACCGCCTCGGCGGGCTCGATGCGAAGCTCGTGTTCGGGGGGATGTACTTCGCGCAGCTGCAGGCCGTCGCGAGCGCAACGCGCGACGTGGGCGGCGCGCGCGGCGGGCCGCTCTGGATGGCGGTGCTCGATCGCACGGGCCGGAGCTGGGGCTTCAACTACTCGCTCATCGGCGTCGACCCCGACTTCCGCGCGCAGCTCGGATTCGTGACGCGCACCGGGTACGTGAAGCCGTCGATCATGAACCGCTTCACCTTCTACGGCCGCCGCGGCGCGCTGCTCGAGAGCTGGACGAGCTTCGTGCGCATGGAGGGCGTGTGGACGTACGACGATTTCGTGCGCGGGCGCTCCGTGCTCGAGGACCTCGTCTCGGTGAGCAGCAACCTCGCCCTGCGCGGCGGCTGGTCCGCGTCGTTCACGCCGCGCGTCGCGCGCTTCGCCTTCGACCCCGCGCCCTACGCGCGCCTCGCCGTCGTCCACGACGGCGCGTGGCTTCCCTTCACCGTCGCGCCACGGCGCACCGTCGGCGGGGTGAGCGCGTCCGTCGGCACGCCGCGCTGGCAGCGATTCGCCGCCTCGGCCTCCACCAGCGTCGGCAACGACATCGACTTCGCCGAGACGAGCGTGGCGCGCCGCACCGACGCGAGCGTGAGCCTGACCTGGCGGCCGACGTCGCGCGCGCGCATCGACGGCTCGTACCAGTCGAGCCGCCTCGCGCGCACGAGCGACGGCAGCACGACGACGCAGCTCCGCATCCCGCGGCTCAAGACGGAGTACCAGCTGGCCCGCCCGCTCCTCGTGCGCGTCGTCGCGCAGTACGAGGCGCGTCGCCGCGAGGCGCCGCGCGACTGGCGCACCGGACAGCCCCTCGGCCTGCCCATCGACGGCGCGGTGCGCCCCATCGCCGCCGTGCGCACGAACGACCTGCGCGCCGACGCGCTCCTCTCCTACCGCCCGACGCCGGGCACGGTGTTCTTCGTCGGCTACGGCAGCTCGATGACGGAAGCGGACCCGCTGGCGCTCGACGGCCTGCGGCGCACGGCGGACGGCGTGTTCGTGAAGGGGAGCTATCTGCTGCGCTGATTCCTACCGCGCACCGGCTCCAACGACCGAGTGTGTCGTGCCATGGAGTTCATGGATTCCAGGAACCGCGCGCGGGCGAGCGGAGCGTTCGGCGCGCGAGGAGCGATGTGACCCATGCGCTCCGTGCAATCCATGCAGGAACCCTTCGTGGCGACTCGCCCGAGCGAGAGGCCGGGGCGGCAGCGCGACTGCGATCGCCGGCGCGCCCCGAGCGGCCCACGGGGTCACCCGACCGGGAGGGACTGGCCATGGCTTCCATGTGTGACATGGATTCCATGGTCCCGCTGCCGCCCTGCCACCATCTGGAAGAGGTTGATGACCGGCATCTGGCCGGTCGGAGCGCCCGGATCTGCAGACCCACGCCGGCTCCAATGACCGAGTGCTTCGTTCCATGGATCGCGGGGAATCCAGGAACCGCGCGCGGGCGAGCGGAATCTCGGCGCGCGACAGCGATGTGATCCCTGCACTGCGTGCACTCCATGCGAAATCCCCCGTGACGACTCGCCCGGGCGGAGGGGTGCGGAGCGGAGGCGCGGGCGACACCGGCCGTTGCGCATGGTGGAAGTCCACCGCATGTTCCACCGAGGAGGATTCACAGCATGGCCCTGAACATCAAGAACCCGCGCGCCGACGCCCTGGCGCACGAGCTGGCGCGGGAGACGGGCGAGAGCCTCACCGATGCCGTGCTCGGCGCCCTCGAGATGCGCCTCGCGGCCGTGCGCGGCGCCAAGCGGCAGCGCAGCCTGTACGCCGACGTGGCCAGGATCCAGGCGTTCGTCCGTGAGCAGCCCGTGCGCGACGCGCGGCGCCCCGACGAGATCCTCGGCTACGACGACACCGGGCT
>Ga0196976_1001483_pt1 | contig 10599 bp, 12 predicted proteins | sample S3v_513CmetaG_FD_148644 | JGI IMG/M metagenome (GOLD analysis project Ga0196976, IMG submission 148644) | Soil microbial communities from Anza Borrego desert, Southern California, United States - S3+v_5-13C | ecosystem: Environmental > Terrestrial > Soil > Desert | place: USA: California...
TGATCGTCACGGCCCGGGTTCCCGGCATGGAGCCTGAGGCAGTGAAGCAGGCCATCAGGCGGGCGCAAAACCACTGCCTTATCGCGCGCGCGCTGAAGCCGAAAATCACGGTGGAAAGCCACGTTGTTACGGCGCCGGTCGGAGTTGCATGAGTCTCCCCTCCTGGTGAGCGACAACTAAGCAGTGAGGATGAAGGCCACGGAGGATATCCCGTGGCCTTTTTTATACGCCCGGCGATTCGATGTGGGAGCGGACAAGACTGACTGACGACGAGGTGATCTCGGGCGCATCTCCAAATCCGTGCAACCAGTGGACCTCGGGTTCGCGGCGGAACCATGTCATCTGGCGCTTTGCATAGTTGCGGTGACCCTGTTGCGCACTGCGAGTTGCATCTTCAAGGGAGAGTTCGCCACGAATGTGGGCGAGCGCCTGTTTGTATCCAAGCGAACCCAGAGGCGGAGCGCATTCGGGCCCGCCATAGCGTGCGGCGAGAGCGCGGGTCTCTTCAATGAGGCCGGTGGCGAACATCCGGGCTGCGCGCTGATTTATGCGGTCATAGAGTGCCGCACGATCGGGATCGAGACCGATACGGAGAATGCGGTATCCGGTGAGCGGATCACGACCCTGCTTCCAAAGATCGCTCATCGGTTGGCGGGCCGCGAGACAGACCTCGACAGCCCGGATGATCTTTGGCGCGTCATTCGGGTGGATTTTTGCGGCAGAGACGCTGTCGAGACGGACGAGTATTCGGTGGAGATGAGCGGCGCCCTTGCGCTCGCCAAGGAAACGGAGGCGGTCGCGGAGTTCTTCGGAGCGCTGTGGCCCGGCAAAGAGTCCCTCGAGGAGCGCGCGCAAATAGAGGCCGGTGCCGCCGACCACGATTGGAAGCTTGCCGCGTGAAGAGATGGCGGAGAGAGCGACGCGTGCAAGCCGGGAGTAGTCCCCGGCCGTGAATGCTTCTCCAGGAGAGACAACGTCGAGCAGGTGGTGCGGTGCGCGGGCGCGCTGGGCGGCGTCAGGCTTCGCGGTGCCGATCTCGAACTCGCGATAGACCGCGACGGAGTCGCAATTGACAATCTCGCCTTGGAAGCGTTCAGCGATGGCGAGCGATAGCGCCGTCTTGCCGCTGGCAGTCGGGCCGAGAATGACGACGAGCGGACGCTCCACGGAGGTCACCGGGCGCCCCATGGGATGGCGTTGCCCCAGCGCACTAGTGCGATGAGGAGAACAAGGGCCGCGATGATGAGCAGGCCGATGGTCTTGGCGCGAGTGGCGTCTGCTGACACTTTGGACATTGTATTGAGAACAGAAGCGAGTAGCGAGAGTGAGTTCAGAGATTCGCTCGCTGGTAGGGGTGTTACACTCCGGCGGAATGGTTGATGTACGGCGAATCCGGTTTGGGCTGTACGAGGCGAATCTTGTCTCGGGCGAGTTGTTCAAGAACGGGCAGAAGATTCGCCTGCAAGAGCAACCGTTCCTGGTTCTTGTCGCGCTGCTGGAGCGTCCGGGCGAGGTGGTGACGCGTGACAATCTGCGGCGGAGGCTGTGGCCTTCGGACACGTTTGTGGATTTTGAGCACAGCCTGAACACGGCAATCAACAAGGTACGCGACGCGCTGGGAGATACCGCCGCCAATCCGAGGTTCGTGGAGACCCTGCCGCGGCGAGGTTACAGGTTCATCGCGCCGGTGACAGTGAGCGAAGGTGCTTCGGCGGTGGCGCCGCGTGCAGAGGAGAGCGCGGCACAGGTCGTGATGACCAGCACGCCGGACGTCTCGCCAACCGGAGTCGCGGCGGGAGAGGTGGCGGAGGCGCGGGAAGCAGAACTGCCACGAGCCTCGCGGAGTGTTTCACGAACGCTGTTTGGGCTGCTGCAAACGATGTACCTGGTCTTCTACGGCATCGGGCTATGGCGCTTGCAGGATGTAGTAGAACGGGGAGCGCGGGAGTTGGGCGTTCGGGGCGAAGTGATACTTACAATCGTGCTGCTGAGCGGGGCGGTTGGAGTGGCACTGCGGTTGTATACGGTAAATGCCACACTGTTTGACTACCGATGGTTCGGGCAGAGGTTCAGCCGAGTTTTCCTGCTGGTGCTGGTGGTGGACCTGTTATGGGCGCTCTCGCCGCTGCTGCTGGTAGCGGAGATCGGGCTGGGGCCGGCGTTTGCGGGATGCGCCGCGCTGGTGTATTCGCCATTTGCGCAACGCGTATTGGCGTGGATGGCGTGGCCGGAGAGACAGTGAGTGGCAAGACCGCCGTTGAGCTTCTCTACTGGAGTTCGTTGCGGTCGGGGTTGTAGTAGAAGTGGAAGCGCAGGGCGAGGTAGGGGCCGCGGAATTCGGTGGGTAGCGGCGAGAACGGATTGGAGGCGGTGATGCCGCCCCAGGCGGCGCGATCGAGCGAGACGTCTCCTGACGGACCTTTGATCTGCATGCCCGCGACGCGGCCGTCCTTCAGGATGACAAATTCGATCGAGACCTTCCCTTTTTTCATGAGCGGTGCGCGCGCGACCTCGGGGATGAGGTTGTACCAGTTCAGCCGCACGTTTTGAAGCACGCGGGACAGGTAGGGGCCAAAGTCGACGCCCATGGTGTCGCTAAGGACATCCAAGTTGCTTTGGATCTTGCCGGAGGAGGCGCCCGGGCCGAGTCCGAATTCCCCGCTGGAGCCACCGGCGCCGATGCGCTGGCTGTTGCGAGCGGCTTCAGCTATCGCGGTTCCGGCGGACATTGCGCCACCAAACGGATTCGGCCGCTGGCGTCCCGAGGAGCGCGCCGGAGGAATGGTGATGAGCGAAGGATCATTGGAAGCTTGCGCAGGCGAGCCCTGCTGCGGCTCCGCACCCTGGTTCTGCGCGGCGGGTGCTGCCGGACGGGCAGCCTGCTGCTGCTGGACGGGCGGCCCGGGCGGCTGAGGTGCCCCGGGGCGTCGGGCGTCACGCAGTTGCTCGAGGGTATTCTTGTCGATGCTCGGGTTGCGGGAAGTGGCTACGCGGTTCTTGTCCGACATGAATTTGGTGTCGGGGGACTGAACGGGAGGCGTCTGTTTGTCCGGAGGCGCTTCGAGATATGTGAGTTCGCGGTTGCGGATGATGTCTTCGGCCGTGGCGACCTCAACGGGCTTGGGCGAGGGCATGTACTTGGGCGAGAGCGCGATCGCGATGATGGCGAGGATGTGGACGATAACGGAGATCCAGAAGGCCTCGCGCATGCGCGAGCGGGCGAGGTCATCCTGCAGTTGCGCGAGCAGCACGGGCGTAAATTCGGCGCGGTCGGAGGCGCGGCGATGTTCGGCGACCGCCGTATGGCCGTGATCCGGACTGTCAGGTGATGGGTGCAGACTCGCCATTCGACTCGAAAAGAGGCTTGCGTGGGGCCTGATGATGCAGGCCCAATGATTAGACGCGAAAGCGCCTCGACTGGAACACAAATCCCTTGAGGCCGAGGTAAATAGCTGGAACCCGGCATGGGGAGGAGTGTTTCGGTAGGTCTATTGTCTCACGGGAGAACGGCTGATCGCGCCTGCCGCCGCTCTGTCGCTGGTGCGTTTGGGCATGGATCGCCAACCGGTCAGGCCTTCGATAAGAGGTCGAGTTTGGCGTGCCGGCTGTGCTTCTCGATGGCACCAAGGATGTCGAGTGCGGCGGACAAGGCACGGCGACCGTCTTCGAGGGTGACGACAGGCTTGGAGCGAGTTCTGACTGAGTCGAGGAAACTCCTGAGTTCGGACTGGAGAGGTTCCTCCTGCACGACCTCGGGTTTCGAAGGGACGATGTCGGGCATGGTGAAAGCGGAGCCGGGTTGGGGTGCGGCTTCGGCGGTCTGGTTGACGGTGAGCATAAAGACGTCCCGACGCGAGTAGTCGAGGGATACGTACTGGTGCGGCTGGAAAAACCGCAGCTTGCGGACGCGCTCGGTGCTGACGCGCGAAGCGGTGAAGTTCGCGACGCAACCGGAGTCGAATTCCATGCGAACGTTCGCGATGTCGACCTTGTTGGTGAGAACGGGGAGACCAACGGCGCGAACTTCTTTGACGGGCGAATTGACCAGCGAGAGGACGACGTCAAGGTCGTGGATCATGAGATCGAGGACGACATCCACGTCCAGCGAGCGCGGGGTGAACGGGCTGAGTCGATGAACCTCAAAAAACATGGGCCGCGTGATGTGCGGCAGGGTGGCGCGCACGGCAGGATTGAAGCGCTCGAGATGGCCGACCTGTACGATGCGGTTGGTTCGGCGCGCGAGACGAATGAGTTCGTCGGCTTCGTGGATGGCGGCGGCGAGCGGCTTTTCGACGAGCACATCGACCCCGGCTTCCATGAGAGCCGAGGCGGCGGAGAGGTGTGCGACTGTCGGCACGGCGACCGAAGCGGCGTTGATCCTGGTTGCAGCGAGCGCGTCCTTGATGGTCGGGAAGGCGTGTGTATTGAATTCAGCGGCGACGGCGCGAGCGAGTTCGAGGTTCTGGTCGATGACGGCGACGAGTTCGATAGGCGGCGACTGGTCGTGATCGGATTGCAGCGCGTGATAGACGCGGGCGTGGTTCTTGCCGAAGGAGCCGACTCCGACGACGGCAACGCGGATAGGATCGAGAGACATGACGGCTTGAGTATAAATAAGCACTCAGGATTCGGCACTTGCGATTCACGGTGCGCGGAGTCGCGAGGTGCGGTGTATTAAACTTGCGGACGAACATATGACTCCTCAGAAGAAGCTTGGGTTGATTGCGGGGAACGGGAAGTTTCCGTTCCTGGTGCTAAATGCAGCGAAGGCATCCGGGTATGACGTGGTATTGGCGGCGATCAAGGAAGAGACATTTCCGGAGATCGAGCGGCACGGGGCTGCTGCGGTGCACTGGATGTCACTTGGGGAATTGTCGAAGCTGATCGAGACGTTTCATCGCGAGGGCGTCACCCGAGCCGTGATGGCCGGACAGGTGAAGCACAAGCAGATCTTCAGCAACATCAAGCCGGATTGGAAGCTGGCGAAATTGTTGATGTCGCTGGCGACGCGAAATACGGATTCGCTGATCGGGGCGGTGGCGAAGGTGCTGGAGGAAGAGGGCATCCACCTGATGAGTTCGACGGAGTTGCTGGAGCCATTGCTGGCAAAGAGGGGCGTACTGACGAAGCGCGTGCCGACGGACAAGGAACAGACGAATATTACCTACGGGCGTGCGGTGGCGCATCACGTTGCGCGTTTCGATATTGGGCAGACGGTGGTGATTGCGGAAGCGGCGTGCGTGGCGATCGAGGGGATGGAGGGAACGGACCAGGCAATCCTGCGCGCGGGCGAGATCATGAAGTCGCTGCATGGAGAAGCGTCACTACTGAGCAGGGCGCTGACGGTGGTAAAGGTCGCGAAGCCGAACCAGGACATGCGGTTCGATGTACCGGTAGTTGGCGTGCACACGATCGAGACGATGAGGACGGCTGGAGCGAGTTGTTTGGCCTTAGATGCGGGAAGGTGCCTGGTGCTGGACGGTGACGTGGTGTACCGGATGGCGGATGACAGCGGGATTGCGATCGTGGCGGAGTAGGACTTCTCCAACGAGCCTGACAGGCGATGGCGCCTGTTTTTGCAGGTCTACTTTATGACGCCCCGTTCAGAGGACTCGATAAAGCGGATGAGCAGTTCGACATCTTCGGAAGAGTCGGCCTCGGAGCGCAGGCGGGCGATGGCTTGCGAGGTGTTGAGTTTGGACGCGAGGAGCACGCGGAAGGCGTGTTGAATCTTTTTGACGCGTTCCGGCGAAAAGCCGCGACGCTGGAGTCCGACGGAGTTGGCTCCGTAGGCACGGTTTTCGCGAGCTGCGCTGGTCTTTGAAAACGGAAGAACGTCCTGCGTTATGGTGGTGCCACCGCCAATGTAGGAGTGGGCTCCGACGCGGACAAATTGGTGCACGGGGCAGAGGGCGCCGACGACAGCCCAGTCTTCGACGTTGACGTGTCCTGCCAGCGTGGCGGCGTTGGCCATGAGAACGTGATCGCCGATGACGCAGTCGTGGGCGATGTGCGAGTAGGCCATTATGAGGCAGTGGCTGCCGATGCGAGTGAGTTGGCCGCCTTTGACGGTGCCGCGATGAATGGTGACGTACTCGCGAATGTCGTTATGGCTTCCGATCTCAAGGCGTGTGGGCTCACCTTTGTAGGTCAGGTCCTGCGGGCCGATGCCGACGGCGGCGAATGGAAAAATGCGGTTGTGATCGCCGAGTGTAGTGGGACCCTGGAGGACGACGTGGGAAATGAGTTCGCAGTTCTCGCCCATTTCGACGTCGGGACCGACAACGCAGAAGGGGCCGATTTTGCAGCTCGCAGGAATCTTTGCTGCGGCGTCAACGACGGCGGAAGGATGTACGTTCATTCGTTCTATCGCTAAGCCTGCATCGGTGGTGCGGCCTTATCGTCGGAAGGCCGGTTGATGAGTTGGCAGGTGACGGTGGCTTCGCATGCAAGCTTGCCGTCGACGAAGGCGGTGCCTTCCATCTTGACTGCGGTTGTGCGCCACACGATGACTTTAACTTCGATACGAAGTTGGTCGCCGGGCACAACGGGCTTGCGGAACTTGGCGCGCTCGATTCCGGTGAAGACCATGAGTTTGTCGGCGCGATCGGGCACTTCGGTCAGGAGCAGCGCGCCTCCGGCTTGTGCGATGGCTTCGACGATGAGCACGCCGGGCATGATGGGCTGGCCTGGGAAGTGTCCGTTGAAGAATGGCTCGTTGACGCTGACGTTCTTGATGGCGACGATGCGCTGCTTGCGCTCCACTTCGACAACGCGGTCGATGAGCAGGAACGGATAGCGGTGCGGCAGGATCCGCTGGATATCGTTGATGTCGAGAACCGTCTTATTTGGCGCAACCATTTCGGCTGCGTTCAGTACGTCAGTCATGCAGGCTCCGGTGGAACCGCTGATTATACCGTAGTGAGTAGAGAGCAGTGAGTAGCGTTTGAGGAGAACGATGGACGCAAACAGCAGCAGTGGGGCGTTGCTGCAATGGCTGGAGCAGCGGCGAGAAGAGATGGTGGAGCGTGTGCGCGCACTAGTCGAACACGAGTCACCGAGTACGGACAAAGCTGCGGTGGATGCGCTGGCGCGCAAAGTCGCGGAGGAGTTCGAGCGGCTTGGCGGCAAGGTGAAATTGCACGCGCGGCACGAGCACGGTGCTTGCGTCCAAGTAGATTTCGCCGGCCGGCGCGGAGCTAAACGAGTCCTTCTGCTGGGGCATCTGGATACAGTGTATGAAGTGGGCACGCTTGCAAAGATGCCGTGGCGCGAAAGCTCAGGGAAAATCTACGGTCCCGGTGTGTTCGATATGAAGTGCGGCATCGTGCAAATGATGTATGCGTTGGCCGCGTTGAAGGAATTGCGCGGAGGCCTACCCTGCGCGGCCACTGTGCTCCTCAACAGCGACGAGGAAGTGGGAAGTCCGGAGTCGCGTGCGATCACGGAGCAGCTGGCAAAGAACTGCGCGGCGGTGCTGGTTTTTGAGCCATCGGCCGGCGAGCGTGGCGCGTGCAAGACGGCGCGAAAGGGAGTGGGTAACTACACGATAGGCGTGACGGGGATGGCGGCGCACGCGGGACTGGATTTCGAGAAGGGCGCGAGTGCGATTTCGGAGTTGGCGCGGCAGTTGGTGAAGGTGAGCGAGTTCACGGACCTGAAGCGAGGAGTGACGGTGAACCCCGGAATCGTGCGGGGCGGCACACGCACGAATGTTGTGGCGGATTTCGCGGAGTGCCAGGTTGATGTGCGGATCGCGAAGTCACGTGATGGAGCGGGGCTGGACAAGAAGTTCAGAGCGCTGCGGGCGATTGATAAACGTTGCAAGGTGGAGGTAAGCGGCGGGATCAATCGGGCGCCATTCGAGAGAACAGCGGATGTGGCGAGGCTCTACAAGCAGGCGCGGACGATCGCGGGGGAGTTGGGCTTTGAGTTGGAGGAGGTCGCGGTCGGAGGCGGTTCGGACGGGAACTTCACGGCTGGGCTGGGGATTCCGACTCTGGACGGACTAGGCGCCGTCGGCGACGGGGCGCATGCGACACACGAGCACGTGGTGGTGAAGGAAATTCCAAGAAGAGCGGCTTTGGCGGCAAGGATGATAGAGGCAGTCGCTGCCGAGTAGCGAGTCGGAATGCTTCGCGGGTGCTCAGCTCGGGGCACCCGGCGCGGGATGCGTTTTTCTCCATCTCCGAAGCCGCCGCCACGAGGCGGAAGGAATCTCTAAAACATGCTGTTTAGAGTTGTGTGGCTGGTCGGACTTGGACTGGTCCTGTGGACGCTGGCGTGTGCGGGGCAGCGCTGGGAGCACTTCACTGTTCCTACACCAGTAACCGAGGGGGACACGCTGATCATCGGTTTTCACGGGGGGCGCGACCGCTGGAACAACGAGCGGGTTGGAGTTGGGCGAATGGCAGTGAAGCTTCGCAGCATGGGGTTGCCGCGCACGCACGTGCAGACGGTTGAGAATACGAAACGCGATTTAGCGCTTCGTTTTATGCAAGCTGCGCTGGACAGGAACGGCGATGGGAGGCTGAGCGCAGAAGAGCGCGCCTCGGCGCGGATCATTTTGTACGGGCAGAGCTTTGGAGGAGCAGCGGTAGCAAAGTTTGCAAGGCAACTGCATCGGGAAGGAGTGCCGGTGCTGTTGACGGTGCAGGTGGACAGCATCGGCCTTGGAGATGACGTGGTACCGCCAAACGTGCGGCGGGCGGCGAACCTGTATCAGCGGAACGGCAGGTTCATTCGCGGCCCGCAGGAGATACGAGCGGAGGACCCGTCAAAGACGGAGGTTCTAGGGAACTGGAAGTTCGATTACCGGGAGTCAAAGATCGACGTGAGTGACTTGCCTTGGCACAAAACGGTGCTGCGGAAAGACCACGCAAAGATGGACAGGGACCCCGAAGTTTGGGGCAAAGTGGAGGAGATGATCCTGGGGGCAGCGCGGTCGAAATAGTGGTTCTTGTATGGCGAGTGGCGGGGAAGTGGGACGAAAGCGGCTTTGACTACGGGGTTGGAGTGACCTAGACTAAAGGCATCGTCCCGAGTAGCGTACTTCGGAAGTGGGCTGCGGTCGCGTGTTCTTGCCGCAATCGGGCGACAAGGAGATTGTTATGCCATTCAAACTTGGGCTGCCCGAAATACTTGTGATCCTGGCGATCGCATTACTGATCTTTGGGCCGGGGCGGTTATCGGAACTCGGGAAAGGTCTTGGCGAAGGCATCCGCAATTTCAAGTCGTCGGTGAAGGACCCTGAGGGGACCACGCCGGAGACGACGAAGAAATCGTAGGGTTTGGAGCCGCCGGCCACGGCGGCCGATGATCTGGTTGGCGGGCGTAGGTGCCCGCCCTCAGGTCAGATAGCGCGATGTTCGCGAAGCATGCGGTAGACGAGCGGAATCGGTAATCCCACCACGTTGAAGTAGCACCCGGAAATTCCTTGAACCCAGCGGGACGCCAGTCCCTGGATGGCGTAAGCACCGGCCCTGTCCATGGGCTCCCCTGTGGAGATGTAGAAGTCAATCTCCTCTTCTGACAATTTCGAGAAAGTCACGTCAGTGGTCTCAGTGCGGAGGTCAGTGTGCCTGTCGGGGGTTATGAGGCAGACGCCTGTGGTTACCTGGTGTGCGCGTCCTGAGAGTAGGCGCAGCATGCGACGGGCGTCGGTTGCGTCGGAGGGCTTCTCGAGGATGTGATGATCGACGATGACGACCGTGTCGGCGCCAAGGATGAAGCTGTCCGAATTCTCAGGGACAACCGCCTGCGCCTTGCTGCTCGACAGCCGACGGACGTACTGCTCCGGCAGTTCACCGGGAGTGTGTATCTCGGGGACGTTGGACGCATGCACTCGGAAGTCAAAGCCGGCATTGCGGAGTAGTTCGGAGCGGCGTGGTGAGGAAGAGGCGAGGACGAGCATCAGCGCGATTGTAAACGGAGCAGCGGGTAGTGAGTAGCAGGAACGGGGTGCAAATGCTACGCCGGGACCAGATCCAATGAATGAAGGTCGGATTGAGATCGATGCGAAGCATCCGCCGGGGAGCGACTTTCGTCTGAAAGAAGGTGAAAACCGAGACCAAGGATACGATGAACGGCGTCATCCTGCGCGGTGGCGAGGCGGAGTTCCGGGTGTGGGCTCCGGCAGCGCAGAGAGTCAAGTTGCAGTTGATGCGGAGGAGCCAGGGGGCGCCTGAAGCTTCCGCGGGTGTCGATGCCAGCGTGCAGGAGTACGGCGAGCCAGAGTTGATCGAAATGCGGGCGATTGGATCGTCGGACTTTGGGATGCCGAACCTGTCAGATACGAGCGCCAATCTGTTCTCGGTCATGTCAGACGCACGGCCGGGTGACCGGTATTTCTATGTCGTCGATAACGAGAAGCCTGTGCCGGATCCGGTATCGCGCTTCCTGCCGGAGGGAGTGCATGGGCCGACGGAAATCGTGGATCAGGAGGCGTTTAGGTGGAGTGATGGGGAGTGGCACGGAATCGACCTGCTAGAGCACGTGATCTATGAGCTGCACGTCGGGACGTTCACGCCGGAGGGAACGCTTGATGCGGCGATCTCGAAGCTGCCTTATCTGAAAAAGCTGGGCGTGACCGTAGTTGAG
>Ga0196976_1001484_pt1 | contig 10594 bp, 8 predicted proteins | sample S3v_513CmetaG_FD_148644 | JGI IMG/M metagenome (GOLD analysis project Ga0196976, IMG submission 148644) | Soil microbial communities from Anza Borrego desert, Southern California, United States - S3+v_5-13C | ecosystem: Environmental > Terrestrial > Soil > Desert | place: USA: California...
AACGCGATGCGGGCACCGCGGCTCCGCGGCGCGAGCGCACGGCCCCGGTCATGGACGGTCCGTACGACCGCGCGCTCTTCGAGGCGTTGCGCGTCTGGCGCCGCGAGGAGGCGCAGGAGCGCGGCGTCCCGCCGTACGTCATCTTCAACGACAAGACGCTGCGGGAGCTGGCCCGCGTGCGCCCCGCCTCGCGCTACGAGCTGCGGGAGATCTACGGCATCGGCGACGCGAAGCTGGAAGCGTTCGGGGATGCGGTGCTGCGCATCGTGAGCGAGCAAACGTAGGGCGGGCTTCAGCCCGCGCCTCCACGGGGGGACGGGCTGAAGCCCGTCCTACGTTTTCACACGTGGTCCAGCAGCGTGGCCACGTGGCGCCACTCCGTGGCTCCGTTCCCGATGGCGACGCGGATCGCGTACTCGCCGCGCAGCTTCGTGTGGGAGACGAAGAGCTGGCCGCTGGCATTCATCCGCTCGAGGGCGGCCATCGTCTCTTCGTCGTTGCGCAGCTTGAACACGACCACGCTGAACGACTGGGAGAGCACGGTCACGCCGTCGCGTTTGCGCAGCTCCTCGGCCAGCCGTTCGGCGAAGCCGACGTGGCCGCGGATGACGTCGCGCAGGTGCTCGAGGCCGTAGTGCTCGAGGACGAGCCAGAGCTTGAGCGCGCGGAAGCGGCGTCCGAGCTGGATGCCGTAGTTCATGTAGTCGATCTCGGCGGAGTCCATGGTCTTCAGGTATTCGGGGACGAGGGAGAACGTTTCGCGCAGCACGTCGGGGCGCCGCGTGTAGAGGACGCTGCAGTCGATCGGCGTGAAGAGCCACTTGTGCGGGTTCGTGACCAGCGAGTCGGCATACTCGGCCACGCCGTCCCAGATCCAGCGGTACTCCGGCGCGATGGTGGCCGAGCCGGCATACGCGGCATCGACGTGCAGCCAGCACTTTTCGCGCTGCGCGATCTCTCCGATGGCGCGGACCGGATCGACCGCCGCCGTGGAGGTCGTCCCCGTCGTGGCCACGATCGCGCACGGGAGCATGCCCTGCGCGCGGTCACTCGCGACCGCTTCCGCGAGAGCATCGGGCCGCATGCGGAACTGCTCGTCGCTCGGGATCTTGACGATGTTCTTCGCGCCGAAGCCGAGGGCCAGCGCGCCCTTGTCGACCGACGAGTGGGCGTGCTCGGAGCAGTAGACGCGCAGGGGCGGGAGATCGCGTCCGGTCATCCCATGGCCGCGGATGTTCAGCCCCGTTGCCTCGCGCGCGGCGGCGAGGGCGAGGAAGACGTTGATCGAGGCCGTGTCGTTGATGATCCCGAACCAGTCGTGCGGCAGGCCGAGGGCGTCGCGCAGCCAGCCGAGGGCCAGCGTCTCCAGCTCCGTCAGCGAGGGGGACGTCTTCCAGAGCATCCCGTTCGCGTTGATGGCCGCCGTCAGCAGCTCGCCGAGGATGCCCGCCTGCGAGCCGGTGATGCTGAAGTAGGCGAAGAACGAGGGGTGGTTCCAGTGCGTGATGCCGGGCAGGATCTTCTCCCGGAACTCCGCCAGCAGCGCGTCGTACGGCTTGCCGCTCTCCGACGCCGCGGAATCGAACTGCCGCGCGATGTCCCCCGGCTGCACGCGAGACAGCACGGGATACGAGTCGATGTGCTCGAAGTAATCCGCCACCCAGTCGACGGCGGCGTGTGCGGCGGCGCGGAAGTCGGTTGTGGAGGGATCGAGCTTCGGCATGGCGCGAAGTCTATCGGCTTCGCTTTGTTGCTGGTTGCTGTGTTGCTGGGTTCGTTGTGATTACCGGGTTTCAAGCCATGCCGCGCCTTGAACCAGCAACCCAGCAATCAGCAACATCAAGACGCGCCCTTGCCCGACAACACCGCCGGAATGGTCCGCAGCAGAATCTTCAGGTCCAGTCCCGGCGACCAGTTGTCGATGTACTGCAGGTCGAGCTTCATCCAGTGGTCGAAGTCCTGGATCTCGTTGCGGCCGCTCACCTGCCAGAGGCACGTCAGGCCCGGCTTCATCGACAGGCGGCGGCGGTGCCAGCGGTGGTACGAGGCCACTTCCTCCGGGATCGGCGGGCGGGGGCCGACGAGGCTCATGTCGCCCTTGAGCACGTTCCAGAGCTGCGGGAGCTCGTCGAGGGAGAAGCGGCGCAGCCAGCGCCCGACCGGCGTCACGCGCGGGTCGTCCTTCGCCTTGAAGACCGGGCCGTTCATCATCTCGTTGAGGTGCGCGACCTCTTCCCGGCGGGCGTGCGCGTCCGCGATCATCGTGCGGAACTTGTAGAGCGTGAAGATGCGGCCGTTCAGGCCGATCCGCCGCTGCTTGAAGACCACCGAGCCGGGCGAGGTGAGCTTGATGGCCAGGGCGGCGAAGGCCAGCACCGGCATCGCCAGCGCCAGGATGAGCAGCGAGATGGCCACGTCCAGCGCGCGCTTGAGCGCGAGGTGCGCCTCGTTCGACGGCGTGGTGGTGAAGGTCAGGAAGGGGACGCCTTCCAGCTCCTCGATCTCCATCTTCGCCACCCGGTTCTGGATGAAGTTCATCGCCACCCGGGTGCGGATGCCGAGCTCCTCGCACATGAGGAAGATCTGCTTCATCTCATCGAGCTTCTTGCGGGTCACGGCGAAGACGATCTCGTCGATCGGCTCGGCGATCTCCCCCGTCTCCAGGATGCGTTTCAGCTCGGGGACGTCGCCGTAGACGCGGTATCGCGCCCAGCCGTTCGAGAGGCGGTGCCCGTCGCTGACGAAGCCGAGAATCTTGTAGCCCCAGTACTTGTGCTCGGCGACCATGCGGGCGATGTCGGTGGCGCGCCGCCCGGTGCCGACGATGAGCAGGGTCCGGTAATTCAGTCCCTTCGAGCGCACCCAGCGCGCGATCACGCGCACGAGGATCTTCTCCGCCACCAGCAGGACCGCCGACAGCGCGGCGAAGAGGAGGAACCAGGTACGCGAGAGCTGCCGCAGCGGCAGGAGGAACGCCAGGGTGGCCAGGATGACCGTGCCGACCACGACCACGCGGATGGTGGTCAGCCCCTCGCGGGTCAGCGGCACGGTGCGGTGCGAGTGGTAGCTGGCGTAGGTGAAGAGCAGGACCGACCAGATGATCAGGACCAGCGGATAGATCTTGAGGTAGTCCGTGAGGGGGAAGAGGCCGGTCGGGAAGCGCTCGGGGGCCAGGGCCGGCAGGAGCATGTCGCGGATGAAAAACGCCGCGAAGAACGCCACGGACGTCAGGGCGAGGTCGACACCGTACACGATTCTCGCAATGACTCGCGCTTTCTGCTTCAGCATCTGAACGTTCTTTTACCGCAACGATATACGGAGGGGAAGCCTGTTGCGTCTAGAGAGACGCAAAAAGCCGCTCATAATCGCCGGTGACCCTCTCCCAGGAGTACAGATCCGACGCCCGCTGGCGAGCCCGCGCGCGCATTTTCTCGCGAAGCGAGGCATCGGCGAGCCATTCGCGAAGCGTGCCGGAAAGGGTCTCCTCGGGCCGGAGCCGGAAATAACCGACAGCATCGCCCCCCACTTCCCGGTTCTCCGGCGTGTCGAGCGCGACCACGGCCCCTCCCGACCCCATGGCCTCGATGAGCGCCGGGTGGGTCCCCCCCACTTCCGTGGCCTGGATGTAGAGCAGGGCGTTCCGCTGCAGGGTCCGGTAGTCGCGCCCATAGAGGGCGCCGGGCAGGATCACGTTCGGCGCCTTCCTGGCGTGCAGCGCCTCGACCAGCGCCTTCGCGTACAGCCCCTTCCCCACCATCACCAGCGGGACGGGGAGGTCGCGGGCCGCCTCGAGCACCTCCAGGGGATTGTTCTCCGGCTCGAAGCGGCTCACATAAAGAATGTAGTCGCGCACGCCGAGCCGCTCGAGGACGTCGGAGTCTTCCTCGACGGGGAACTCCGACCCGTACGGGATCACCACCGGCTCGAAGGCGTAGTGCTCGCGGTAGTAGGCGGCGATGACCTCCGCGTCGGCGATCACGCGATCGGCGAAGGCGACGGAGAACGTCTCCCCGATCGCGTACACCGCCCGCCCCAGCGCGTTCCACTTGCGCCGCTTCCGCTCGATCCCGTCGACGTTGATCGCGCACGGGATCCGCGCCGCCCGCAGCAGCGGGAGGACGAACGCGTTCGCGGCGTTGCAGACCAGGACCGCATCGAAATCACGGCGGAGCGCGTCGAGCGCGGAGAGGAAGGCGTGGGAGACGGTCTCGAAGTACTTGTGCGGGATTGCGGGGATGAGGATGCGCTCGACGCCATGCCAACGTAGGACGGGCTTCAGCCCGTCTGGTCGGGCTGAAGCGCGACCTACGTTACGGCAGTACACCGCGACCTCGTGCCCCCGCGCCACGAGCCGCGTCGACAGCTCCCCGGCGAAGGTCTCGAAGCCGCCGTAGCTCGGCGGGACGCCGCGCGTGCCGAGGATGGCGATCTTCATCGGAACCACTTCGCCAGCTCCCGGTCGCTCACTTTGCGGCGGCGCTGCACCTCGCGGCGCCTGGCCAGCACGCGGGCGCGGTTGCGCCAGAGCCACCCGAACGCCGGGAGCGACGTGCGCTCGATGGTCAGCGCCGCCACGATCACCACCAGATCGCGCGCCAGCTCGAACGGCAGGTTGCGCAGCGCGAGCCAGGCGCCCTGGTTCTTGAGGCGCAGCAGGAAGCGGTTCTTGACCGAGTGCATGTTGACGTCCGGCGGCAGTTCCCGGCGCGCCTCGGGAGTCACGCGCCGGACGTGGTACGCCACCGCCGCCGGCTCGCAGACCGCCCGCCAGCCGAAGAGCCGGCCGCGCCAGGCGAGGTCGGCGTCCTCGCGGTAGGCGAAAAAGTCTTCGTCGAGCGCCTCGCCGTCGATCTGGACGTCGCGCAGGAAGGCCATGCGGAACATGGCCGCGGCGCCGCTGACGCCGAAAACCTCGAACGGCCCCGTGTCATCCTGAGCCCGCGTAGACGGGCGAAGGACCCCCTGCCGACGGAGCGCACGCTGGGTTTCAGCAGGGGGTCCTTCGCCGTCTGCGCGGCTCAGGATGACACCCTGGGCAATGTCGAGATGGCGGCCCGTTCTCGTCATGCGGATGCCGAGGGAGTCGATCTCGTTCAGCGGCTCGATCTCGTAGCCCTTTGCGCGGATGAGCATGCCCGTGGCGGAGCCGATCGTCTCGTCATCGAATACCGCGGCCAGCCGCTCCGCGTACTCGGGCAGGAGATGACAGTCGGGATTGACGACGAGCACCAGCTCGCCCTGGGCGATCGCCAGCGCCTGGTTCACGGCCGCGCTGAAGCCGCGGTTGTCGGAATTGCGGATGACCCGGGCATCGGCAGGGAGCATCGCCAGCGAGCCGTCCACCGAGCCGTTGTCGACGACGATGAGCTCCGAAGCGCGATGCGTCTGGTGGGCGATTCCTTCGAGACAGCGGCGCAGGTAGCGCGCGCTGTTCCACGTCACGAGGACGATCGAGAGTGATCGTCCCATCGATCGAATGCTTTCTTCAGCACGCCCGAGTACGCGCGGTGCGCCTCGGCGCGCGAGACGCCGCGCGGCCGCAGCCCCGCCAGCCCGACCACGCAGCGCATCATCATCCCGGCCACGATCGCCCACCGCAGCATCTCGGCCTGACCGGGGCGCATCCACTTCTTCGCGTAGCGCCACATGTTGCGGTACCAGATGTCGACGAAGCCGGAAAAGTGGATGTGCTCGAGCGACGCGCCGCCGAAGTGGCGCACGGTGGCTTCCGGCACGACCCACACTTCCTTCTTCGCCTTCGCCAGGCGCATGCAGTAGTCGACGTCCTCGAACCACGCCGGGGCGAACTGCTCGTCGAGCGGGCCGATCTCCTCGACCACCTCGCGGCGCAGCAGCAGGGCCGCGGCGGCGGGCTGCTCGATGCGCTGCGGATGGACGATCTCGCCGAGGTCGCGATAGCGATAGCGCGCCGTGGCGGGATTGCGGGGGAAGAGCTTGTCGACCATCAGCACCTCGGCGGCGAGGCGGCCGAGGGTGGGCAGGCGGCGGATCTGGAACTCGCGCTGCGAGTCGCCCCCCTCGTCGACGAGCAGCGGCACCGCGGCGGCCACCTGCGGATGCGTCTCCAGGAACTCGAACAGCTCCGTCAGCGCGTGCGGCGCGAGCTCGCAATCGGGATTGAGGAGGAAGACGTAGCGCCCGCGCGACGCGGCGAAGGCGCGGTTCGTCCCGGCGGCGAAGCCGGCGTTCACGGTCGAGCGCAGGACGTATGTGGCGGCGGGCTTCAGCCCGTCCGCGTCCATGGGCGGGCTGAAGCCCGCCCCCACATGCGTCACCGTCCCGTCGCCCGAGGCGTTGTCGTGCACCACCACCTCGTATGCCAGCCCCTCGCAGGCGGCGGGGATGGAGCGGAGGCAGCGGTCGATCCAGCGCTCGCTGTTCCAGGTCACGATGAGGATGGAAAGGTCCAGCGCGCGCGTACGCGGGCGCGGCGGCGCTGCCTCTCCGACTTCGAACATCACGTTTGCCATTTCATGATCGCGCGAACCAGCGGACGTGTCACCACTTCCCACGTGAACCGCGGCCGGATGCGCTTCAGACTTTCTACGCAACTGGAATAGAGATCGTCGTCCGTCAGCAGACGGCGAATGGAACCCGCCACTCCCGATACATCGCCGGGCGAAACGACGATGCCGAGGCCTTCCTGCTCGACCAGCTCCGCCGCGAAGCCGCCGGCGGTTGCGATGACGGGCGTGCCGGCTGCGATCGCGTCGAACAGTCGCGTGCGGATCGAGTATTCGGCCTCCGCCGTACGACGGTGGAGCATGATAGCGATTTTGCCGGAGCGCAGCCACGCCAGCCGCTCCCGGTACGGCACCCATTCGTCATTCGCCGACACATAGGCGCCGCCGCGCTCGAGCAGCGCGTCGAAGCGGCTCTCGCGCCGCCGGTCGATGAGATGGATGCTGTTGGGGCGGGCGCGTCCCAGGAAGAGCAGCCGGGTCCGCAAACCCTGCTGGTTCAGGCGCACGATGGCCTCGATGGCCGTGGCCGGGTCGAGCCACTCCCACACCCCGCCGCCCCAGACGACGATGTTGTCCTGCGGCTTGGGACAGCTGCGGACGTCCTCGGGATTGATGCCGAACGGCACCTCGATCCACGGCGCGCTGCCGCTCTGCAGCTTCTCGTAGAAGTGCCGCTGCCGGGCCGCCGCGCACATGAGCAGGTCGCCGCGCATGAGCGCCTCGGCCAGGCGCCACCACTCGGCGCCGAGATGCACGCGCTGCCGCAGCGAGGGGAGGTTCCCGTACAGCTCGCGGAGCTCGAGGACGAGCGGATCGAAGAGATCGTAGACGATGCGCTGCCCCGCGCGACGCTTGCGGAAGCCGCGCGCCGGCTGGCCGATCAGCACCGAGGCCTCCCGCATCACGGCCCGGGCCGTGATGCGGGAGGCCTCGGTGCTGATCGGCCATTCCGCCTCGTTCCCCTGGCACTTCGCCACCAGCGTGGTCGGGAAATGCTTCGAGAGCTCGCGCGCGAGGTGCCACGCGCGGATGCCGGGACCGGCCATGCGGTCTCCGACGACGTCGGGGGTGTGCACTACGACCTGGAACATAGACCCATTCGAGCGATGAACGATGAACGATGAGCGATGAACTCGCAAGACCGTTCATCGCTCATCGGTCATCACTCATCGCTCGGATCATCCCCTCGACGATCCCACGCAGCGAAGATTGCCCCTTCACGAGCAGCTTCGCGTCTTCCCATAAGAGGGAACGGATGCGGCCGACTCCCGGATGCCACCGCGCCACGAGGTAGCGGTTGCGCGTTTTCAGCCGCTTTCCGTGCGGCAGCACGTGTCCGGTGGCCGAGCCGCGGTGCGTGGCCTTGATCACCGGCAGGACGGCGGTGCGCCAGCCGCTCGCCTTGAGCCGCGCGCTGAGCTCGACGTCTTCGTAGTAGGCGAAGAGGCGCTCGTCGAAGACCGTTTCGCCCAGCGCCGCCGCGCGATAGAGCGTGGCCGTGGCGGAGACACCCCAGGCGACGTGGAGCGGCTCGCCGACGTTGCTGCCGTAGCCGATCTGGCGAAAGGTTCCGTCGCTGATGTCGACCCCCGCGCCGTCGATGCAGCCGTCGGGCCGGCGGATGATGGTCTGCACGGCGGCGAGCTTTTCGTCGCGGTCGAGCGCGTCGCGGACGTGCTCGAGCCAGTCGGGCTCGAGCACGACGTCGTTGTTGACGATGGCCACGTACGGCGCGCTGCAGAGGCGGAACGCGGCGTTGGCGCCTCCGGCGAAGCCGAGGTTTTGCGCGCTGCGCTGCGTGGCGTGCGGCGTCGGCGTCTTCGAGCCATTGTCGAAGAGGATCAGGCGGTGCGGGACGGTCTGCGCGCGCAGCGAGGCGAGGCACTCCTGGAGCATCGCGCCGCCGTCGAGATCGAGCACTACTACGTCGATCATGGGCACGTCGATCATCGGCGCTCCATGCGATCGAGGTTGATCGCACCCGACAGACAGCGCAGCGTCACGCGTCCGCTCTTCGGAATCGTCACCCGGATCGTCTGATAACGCTCGTCCGATCCGACCGTGTAGGCGCGGCCGCCCAGCTCGAACGTCGCGCCGAGGCCGGTGATGAAGTCGAGCGTGTACGTCCCCTCGCGGGCCAGGAAGGAGAGCTCGTTGCCGGCGTCGAGCACCCATCCCTGGCGATAGGTGGCGCGCATGAGCGTGTACGGGTCGGGGTAGATGCGGCCCGATTCGTGGCGGACGTGGGTGTCTTCGAACTGGACCACGTTCCCCGGCTGCCTGCCGGCGGCAAACCCGAGAGCCATCGCCAGCGCGATGGCGGGGATCTCCAGCTTGCGCAGCACGAAGACGAAGAGCAGCACGCCGGCGATGCCCCACCACGCCGCCTCGTTGAGGCGGATGAAGCTCGGGAAGAGGCGCGAGAAGTCGGTCTCGTAGTGCGCGGACAACCACTCGCCGACGAGGTTCTCCCCGGTGAACTCGTGGAAGAGCCGCCACGGATGGGCGAGGCCGTGGATGACCAGGCCGAGGCTCCACGCGGAGACGGCGGCGATGGCGCCGCGCGAGAGCTCGTTCCACACCGAGGCAATGCCGAGGGCGAGCACGGGCATGAGGAAGACGAGATAGCGGAGCGGCGGCGCCCAGCCGCCGAACCACTCGCCGCGCGGCACCAGATAAAAGAGGTAGAGCAGCGAGGCGAGGACACCGGTGCGGAATCCAGGCGGCGTCTTCTTCCAGCGGAAGAGGGCGAACAGCGCGAAGAGATAAAACGGCGCCTGGAAGGCGATGCCGCTCATGCCGTCGGCGAGCAGTCCGCCGAGGCCGGTCAGGTAGCGCATCGGATTCGTCGGGATCAGCTCGCGCCAGGTGTGGACGTTCGTCGGGTCGCCGGTGAGAAACCAGAGCACGGCCAGCGGCACGAGGAGAATGGGGATGGCGATTTTTCGTCGGACGACGACTCCCGCCGCCACCAGGACGAACCGCAGTTTCAGCATCACCAGCCCGAAGAGCGCCGGCAGCCAGCGCTTCGGGCGATGCTCGCGCATGCCGCGCAGCGCCTCGACGAAGAAGAAGGCCGCCGGCACCTCGGGCCAGATGCGCGTGGCGTAGAAGAGCACCGGCGGCGCGAAGGCGAACAGCGGAAAGACGCCGCGGGCCGCTTCCTCGGAGATCCCTTCATCTTCCATCCACCGGATCGTCGACCGCACGAGCAGTACCCCGAAGAGGGCGATGGTGGCGATGGCGCCGTGCAGCCCGCCGAGCGCGTAGCCGGGGACCATGAGCACGGCCAGGAACGGCTCGTGCCGCGAGTATTGCTCACCGTCGTCGCCGCGCGGGTCGCCGGGCTGCGGCGCGGTGATGTCCTCGCGATCCCACCGCGCGGCCGCGCGGCCGGCGTATTGATTGGCCAGGTCGAGATCGAAATCACCGACGATGGATGCCGTCTGCAGGAGATAGAACGGCTCGTCGCCGTCGATGGGCGTGCGCAGCATGGCCGGGATGGCCAGCGCGTACACGACCGCGGCGACGAGCGTCGCGCGGTTGGCCGACCAGCGTACGTGCTTGCCGTTGGCGATGAAGAGCGAGAGCACGGCCAGCGCAAGGACCGCAAGGGCCACGCATCCGAGGTACGCCTCCACGTCGATGCGCCTGGCGATGAGCCACGCAAAAAGCGCGATCGCGCTGATGACGCCGTAGTACGAGAGCAGCGTCCGCCCCCGCAGCACGATCGGCGGCAGGAGCAGCAGGGCGATGACGGCCGCGGCGATCACTCGAGCTCGAATCCTTCGACCTGCAGCGACGCCCCCTCGGGCAATTTCGCATCCGCGGTCACGCGGATCGTGCGCGTCCCCGCCGGCAACGGCACGCGTCCCGCGCCGTCCACCCACGCCGAGTAGCCGTACTCGCGGATCGTCCCTGCCGACACGCGCGGCAGCGGATTGTGCGCGTGGTGCCACGCATCCCGGCGCAGATACCCCCAGTCCGCCGCGTCGTCGATGCGCACCGTGATCCCGCCCGGCTCGATCCGCCCCAGCACCGCGCCGCGGCGAAAGTGCGCCACGTTCGCGCCGGAGAGGATGAGCGCCCTCGCGTTGTGCGGCACCTCG
>Ga0196976_1001485_pt1 | contig 10589 bp, 13 predicted proteins | sample S3v_513CmetaG_FD_148644 | JGI IMG/M metagenome (GOLD analysis project Ga0196976, IMG submission 148644) | Soil microbial communities from Anza Borrego desert, Southern California, United States - S3+v_5-13C | ecosystem: Environmental > Terrestrial > Soil > Desert | place: USA: California...
TGCGGCACCGACCGCGAAGGCGACCAGCTGCTTCGCCACGCGCTGGCGCGCATGCTGCTCTCCGCGCGGGCCTACCACCGCGTGCTGCGGGTGGCCCGCTCGATCGCCGATCTCGCCGGCACGGATTCGATCGCGGCGGCGCACATCGCGGAAGCGATCCAGTACCGCCGCCTCGACGCGAGTTTTTGAAGCTATAGTCGCCGCAATGGCGACGTATGCGATCGGCGACGTGCAAGGTTGCTTCGACGAGCTGCAGGCGCTGCTGCGCGCCTGCGCTTTCGAGCCGTCGCGCGACCGGCTCTGGTTCGTCGGCGATCTCGTCAACCGCGGACCCAAATCGCTGGAAGTCCTGCGCTTCGTGCGCGCGCTCGGCGAGCGCGCCGTCGTGGTGCTGGGAAATCACGACCTGCACCTCGTCACGCAGCACGAAGGCTTCGAGCGCTCGCGCAAGGACGACACCTTGCAAGCGATCCTCGAAGCGCCCGACCGCGTGCCGCTCGTCGACTGGCTGCGCACGCGGCCGCTCATGCACAGGGAGGGCGGCCATGCCTTGGTGCACGCCGGACTCCTGCCGCAATGGACCCTGGACGAGGCGCTACGGCTCGCCCGAGAGGTGGAGGCGGCCCTGCGGTCCGCCGACTACAGGACGTTCCTCGGCCACATGTATGGCAGCAAGCCGGATCGCTGGAGGGCTTCCCTGGCCGGGTGGGACCGGCTGCGGGTGATCGTCAACGCGATGACGCGGCTGCGCTTCTGCACGGCCGACGGCCTGATGGATTTCAAGGCGAAGGGCGAGCAGGCGCCGCCCGGCTATGCGCCGTGGTTCGAGTTCCGCCCGCAGGCCGAGGCGCGCATCGTCGTGGGGCACTGGTCCGCGCTCGGGCTTCGCCGCACCGTCCAGCTCGCTGCCATCGACACCGGCTGCGTCTGGGGCGGCTCGCTTACGGCGCTGCGCCTCGAGGACGACCAACTTTTCCAGGTGAAATCAAGCGGCTATCAGGAGGTGAGGCATGACTAGCGATCCAAACTGCGTGTTCTGCAAGATCGTGGCACGCCAGATTCCCGCAACGGTGGTCCACGAGGATGAAGGGACGCTCGCGTTCATGGACATCGGACAGGTGAATCCCGGCCACGTGCTCGTCGCGGCGAAGGCGCATGTTGCGACGATCGACGCGCTCAGCGATGCGCAGGCAGCCGCGGTGTTCCGGTCGGCGGCGCGCGTCGCGCGGGCGGTGAACGCGGCCTTCGCGCCCGAAGGACTATCGGTCTACCAGGCGAATGGCAAGGCGGCCGGGCAGACGGTATTCCATTTCCACATCCACCTCGTGCCGCGCCACGAAGGCGATGGCATGGCGCTCGCCTGGCCGGTGAAGAACCCACCGCGCGACCAGCTCGAGGCGAATGCCGCGAGAATCCGCGCGAAGCTGTGACCGTCTAGGGCGTGACGCGGGTGACGCCTCCCGAGCTCACCAGGCGCACGCGCTGCCCCGGCTTGAACTCGGTATCCGCCTCCTGCACGATCGCGCGCAGGTCGCCGTTGTCGAGCTTGACGGTGATCTCGAGGCCGTTCTTCCGCGTGACGCCCTCCTCGATCGCGCTTCCGGCGACCCCGCCTGCCACGCCGCCGAGCACGGCGCCAACCGCAGAACCGCGGCCGTGTCCCACGGTGCTGCCGGCAATGCCACCGACCACGCCCCCGGCGAGCGGCCCGACCTGAGAGCGCTTGCCCTGGATCTCGACCTGGCGCACCGATTCCACCGTGCCGAAGCGCACGGTCTGCTCGCGCTGCGCCTCGTGGGCGCCGTAGACATTCGACGATTCGCGGCTCGCGCAACCGGCCAGAACCGAAAGGCCGAGGATGGGAACGAAGAGCATTCTTGTGTTCATGAGGCTAACCTTTCCATGGCGAGTAGCCGAAGGCGGCGCGGAACCGCGACTCGAGTTCCTCGCGCGTCGGCGCATGATTCTGGGCGCCACGATAACCGATCTTGATCGCGCCCATCAGCGAGCCGAGACGTCCGGTGGAGGGCCAGTCCCAGCCGCTTGAAATTCCGTACAGCAGGCCCGCCCGGTAAGCGTCGCCGCAGCCCGTCGGATCGACCACCGAGTCCGCTTCAACGCACGGGATCTCGAAGCGTTGACCCCCGGCGAAGATCAGCGAGCCTTTCGCGCCCTGCGTGTAGACGAGCGCCTTGACGCGCCGCGCGATCTCGTCGAGAGGTCGTCCGGTCTTCTGCTCGAGGATCTTGCCTTCGTAATCGTTTACGGCGACGTAGCTCGCCAACCCGAGGAACTCTTCCAGCTCCTGGGCCGAGAACATGGGCAGGCCCTGGCCCGGATCGAAGATGAAAGGAAGGCCGGCCTCCGCGCACTGGCGCGCGTGCTGCTGCATGCCTTCCTTGCCGTCCGGCCCGATGATGGCGAGCGTCGCGCCGAGATCGCGGCCGATGCGGTTCTCGTGCGCGTAGTTCATCGCGCCCGGATGAAAGGCGATGATCTGGTTGTCGTCGAGGTCCGTGGTGATGAAGGCCTGCGCCGTGAACTGCCCGGCGATGCGCTTGAGGTGCGTGGTGGCGATTCCGTGCTTCTGCAGGCGCTGCAGGTAGGGCTCGATGTCCTCGCCCACGGTCGCCATCGTGAGGGGCTGCTCGCCGAGCAGGCGAAGGTTGTAGGCGATGTTGCCGGCGCATCCGCCGAACTCGCGCCGCATTTCGGGCGTGAGGAAGCACACGTTGAGGATGTGGAGCTGGTCCGGCAGCAGGTGGTTCCGGAAGCGGTCGGGGAACACCATGATGGTGTCGTACGCGATGGAGCCGGTAACGAGGATCTTTTTCATTGCCTCACGAGGACTGCGGAAAGAAGAGGTATAGCCGGTAGCCGGTCGCGCGCGCCTTGCCGGCCTCCAGCTGCAGGCGGAACGCCGCTTCCGCGCCCGGAGCAATGCCGGCCTCGCGTTGCGCCGCCCGCGCCGGGTCAAGGTAGTCCGTGGGGCGCAGGACCCGGCGCAGCACCGGCCGGTCGGCGTCGTCCGTGAGCGTAAGCTCGAGCGCCGGATATTCCTGCGCGAACGGCGCGCGATTGCGCAGCACCGCATTCAGGACGATCAGGTTGTCCCGCCCGCCGTCGGCCTGCAGGTCCGAGGACTCGATGCCGATGAGGTCCGGGCGCCGCGGCAGCGGCACGCCGCAACCGAGCGCCCGGCAGGCCGCCTCGAGCGGGTCGCGCGCCTCCGGCAGGAGAACCGCCAGCTCCGTTCGATAGCGATAAGCGGCCTGGCCCAGGAGCGCCACCGCCGCGATGAAGGCGAGGAAGAACCAGAGCAGCGTGCGCCGCGGCGCTTCGTCGCGCACGAGGAACTCGGGCAGCGGCGCATCATCATCCTCGACTTCCGTTGCAGCCGGCGGCGCCGCACGCGGCGGGCGCCGCGACGGATCGAAAAGGCCGAGCTGCGGAGACGGCTCCAGGCGCAGGCTCTCGGGCCCCTCTTCCACGAGCCCGGCAATGCCGTCGAACACCGTGCGGCACTTTCCGCAGCGCACCTTCCCGCCGCGCGCCCCGAGCTGCTCGCGGTGCACCCGGAACGCCGTTGCGCAGACGTGGCAGCGGGTGACGAGGCTCACCGGCGCACGCCTTCCACGAGCGCCCAGCCGTCCAGGGTGCGCGAGACGCTCATCGCCAAGAACGGCGCATACGCCGCCGCCACTTCGGCGGCTTGCGTCTCCAGGATTCCGGAAAGCGCGACGCGTCCGCCGGGGCCGGTGCGACCGGCGAGCAGCGGCGCCAGGAGGATGAGCGGCTGCGCAAGGATGTTCGCCACGACGAGATCATAGACGCCGGGTGGGAGCGCGTCGGGCGCGCAGGTGCGCAGCGCGACCTCGTTCGCCTCCGCGTTCGCCGCGGTGACGCCGATCGCCTGCGGATCGATGTCCACCGCGTCCACCTCCGAAGCGCCCAGCTTGGCTGCGGCGATGGCCAGGATGCCGGAGCCGCACCCGTAATCGAGCACCCGTTCCCCGTTCCGCAGATCCGCGGCGAGCGATTCCAGGACCAGCCGCGTGGAGGGATGCGTGCCCGTGCCGAAGGCCAGGCCCGGGTCGATGCGGACGACTGCGCCCGGCCAGCCTTCCGGCGGCTCATGCCAGTTGGGCCCGAGCCAAAGACGCTCACCGATGCGGATCGGCGGAAACTGCGACTGCGTGCGCCGCACCCAGTCCTCGTCTTCGAGCGTCGTGACGGAGAAGGCGGGAACGCGTTCCATGCCGACAGCCTCGGCCGCCTGCTGGAGCGCCTCGTCGAGCCGGGTGTCGTGGGCGAATAGGGCTGTCAGCGCGCAACGGGCGGCATTCGGCTCGTCCACCGTCACGGAATGCGCTCCAGCGGCAAGCAGCGCGTCGCCGAGGCCGTCGGCTGTCTCGGCGGCCAGCTCGAGCGTGAGCGCGAGCCAGGGCATTACTTCTTCTTGTGCTCCTCGGCGAGTTTCTGCTCGAGGTAATGGATCGACACCCCGCCGTGCAGGACCCGGTTGTCCGTGAGGAGGTCGCGGTGCAGCGGGATGTTGGTCTGGATGCCCTCGACCACCATCTCGGAAAGCGCGATCTTCATCCGGGCGATCGCCTGCTCGCGGCTCGCGCCGTAGGCGATCACCTTGCCGACCATCGAATCGTAGAACGGTGGCACCGTGTAGCCCTGGTAGACGTGCGAGTCCACGCGGATCCCCGGTCCCCCGGGCGGGTGGTACGAGGTGATCTTGCCCGGCGAGGGCGTGAAACGATACGGATCTTCGGCGTTGATTCGGCACTCGATGGCGTGGCCGCGCACCTGCAGGTCCTTCTGCCGCACCCGCAGCTTGTGCCCGGCCGCCACGTAGATCTGCTCCTGGACGATGTCGACGCCGGTGATCATCTCGGTCACCGGGTGCTCCACCTGCACGCGCGTGTTCATCTCGATGAAGTAGAACTCGCCGTCCTCGTAGAGAAACTCGAACGTGCCGGCGCCGCGATAGCCGATCTTGCGGCAAGCCTCCACGCACCGCTCGCCGATCTTGTCGCGCAGCTTGGCCGGCAGCTCCGGCGCGGGCGCCTCCTCCATCACCTTCTGGTTGCGCCGCTGCAGCGAGCAGTCGCGCTCGAAGAGGTGCACGGCGTTCTTGTGCCCGTCGGCAAGGATCTGGAACTCGATGTGGCGCGGGTTCTCCAGGTACTTCTCGAGGTACACGACCGGATTGCCGAATGCGGCCTGCGCTTCCGAGCGCGTCATGTTCACCGCGTTGATCAGCGCCGCCTCCGTATGGACGACGCGCATGCCGCGCCCGCCCCCGCCGCCGGCCGCCTTGATGATGACCGGATAGCCGATCCTGCGCGCGACCTTGACGATTTCCTTCGGGTCTTCCGGAAGGGCGCCTTCTGAGCCGGGCACCGTCGGCACCCCGGCCTTCACCATCGCCTGCTTCGCGCTCACCTTGTCGCCCATCAGGCGGATGTTCTCGGGATGCGGCCCGATGAAGACGAATCCGGAGCGCTCGACCTTCTCCGCGAAGTCCGCGTTCTCCGACAGAAACCCGTAGCCGGGGTGGATCGCCTCGGCGTCCGTGACCTCGGCCGCGCTGATGATCGCCGGAATGTTCAGGTAGCTCGCGCTCGCCGGCGCCGGGCCGATGCAGACCGACTCGTCGGCCAGCTTGACGTACTTCGCTTCGGTATCGGCTTCGGAATGGACCACCACCGTGCGGATGCCGAGCTCGCGGCACGCGCGCTGGATGCGCAGCGCGATCTCGCCGCGGTTGGCGATCAGGATCTTCTCGAACACGCTAGCCGAGGATGAAAAGCGGCTGGCCGTACTCGACCGGCTGGCCGTTCTCGACCAGGATCGCCTTCACTACGCCGGAGGCGTCGGCTTCGATCTCGTTCATGAGCTTCATCGCCTCGATGATGCAGATCGTCTGGCCCTCTTTGATCGGCTGGCCGACCTCGACGAACGGCTTGGCGTCCGGCGAGGCGGCGCGGTAGAACGTGCCGACCATCGGCGCCTTCACGACGTGTCCTTCCGGCGCGGCGGGAGCCTCGGGCGCGGAAGACGCGGCGGGCGCCGGTGCGGCGGGCGTCGTCGTGGTCGACGGCGCCGGCGGGGGCGATGCATGCGCACCGGGGGAAACGGTCACTGCGCCGCCCCGGACGACCCGCACCTTCTCCTCCCCTTCGGTGATTTCGAGCTCCGCGATCCCCGATTCCTGCACGAGGTCGATGAGCTTCTTCAGCTTTCGCAAATCCATGTGGAGCCTCCCCGTCCTTAGCGGGACACGGCCTCGATCGCGCGCGCGAGGGCGAAGTCGTACCCCCGGCTCCCCAGGCCGACGATCGTGCCGAGCGCGATATCGGAAAAGTAGGACCGGTGGCGGAACGCTTCCCGCGCATGGATGTTGGACAGGTGCACTTCGATGAACGGGATCGCCACGCCTGCCAGCGCGTCGCGCAACGCCACGCTGGTGTGCGTGTAGCCCGCCGGGTTCATGACGATGAAGCCGGTGCCTTCCGCCTTCGCGGCGTGGACGCGGTCAATCAGCTCGCCCTCCACGTTGCTCTGGAAACAGGAAACGGCGATTCCCGCGGCACGCCCAGCCGCCACCAGCCGCTTGTTGATCGCCGCCAGCGTTTCGCGTCCATAGACTTCCGGCTCCCGGCTCCCGAGCAAATTCAGGTTCGGACCGTGGAGGACGAGTATCCCGCTCCGGCGCGTTGTCGTCTTTTTCGCCATTTTTCGCCGCAGAAGGCGGCAGTTTACCGCAGGATGTGCGCCAGGATCTGGTCGAGCTCACCGGCCTTGTACGCTCCGAGCCGACGCTCGACCACGCGACCCCGGCGGTCGAGGATCACAGTATAGGGGAGCGCACCGGATTGGTTGCCCAGTTCGCGCATGACGTCCAAGGCGCGCATGTCCCCGACGAGGACCGGGTATGTCACTCCGTGTTTTGCCGCGTAATCGCGTATTTTGTCTACCTGATCAATACCGATCCCGACTACTTCGACTCCTTCTTCGCGATACTGTGCGCGCGCAGCAATGAACAGGGGAATCTCCTCCCTGCACGGTTCGCACCAGGTCGCCCAGAAGTTGGTCACCGTGACCAAACCTTCCCAATCACGGAGGCGTCTGGCATTGCCTTCCAGGTCGGGAAATATGGTGGAGAGAAGCGCCGCCGCACCGCTGGAGCGTTGCAAAGCGATGGGGGCGAGGAGCGCGCCCGCCGAAGCCGCGAGCAGCCCGACGCCCCCGAAAGCCAGCGCGCTACGCCGGTCCACCGCGCCGGCGCACGAGCTCGCCCACCTCGCTGATCCCCGCGCGGTCGGCGACGCGCCCAGCGACGGAGGTCTTTACCGCCACTCGCTCGTCCCGGGGATCGAACGCGGTGAGGCGCAGCGGAACGCCGTCCCATTCCAGGGTGAAGACGCTGACGGCACGTGCCCGGTCGCCTGAGAATCGGCGCCCTTCCCGGGTGGTGAAGGCGAGCTTGTGCTCGAGGAGGAAGATCTCCAGCTCCTTCGCGCTCTCCGGAAAAAGCTGCAGCTCGATCTCGGCGTAGGGACCGGCGTTTCCTTCAAGGACTGGGCCGGTCAGGTAGGGCGTGAAGCGCTCGAAGAGCTGCATCGCCTCGAGCGCGATGGCGCGCAGCTCGGCGATGCGCCCGGGATGCTCGTCCGCTTGGTAGAGCGCGCGATAGGCGCGAAGCTCGGACTCGATTTCCTCGTTCGCCGGCAGCCCGTCACGCGTCGACGCGCCGAGCTGGCGCGCCGCCTTCCGCTTCGCCAGCGCGTAGTCGTCGATTCCGTCCTCTGCCATGATGCGCGCGGCCGCGGCGGCGATGCGCGCCCGCACGCCAGCCTGTCGATTGTTCCGGGGAGCCATAGGGGAGAAATGCCGGGCGCTTCAATCATAGCGAATAAAATTGCGCCCCCTCCCCCGTTTGCCTCCATGCCCGGCCATATCCACATCCTCGGTATCTGCGGGACCTTCATGGGCGGCATCGCCGCGATCGCGACCGCCGCCGGCTACCGTGTCACCGGTTGCGACAGCAATGTCTATCCGCCCATGAGCGACCAGTTGCGCTCCCTCGGCATCTCGCTGACCGAGGGATTCGGCGAGGACCAGATGGCCCTGAAGCCGGACCGCTGGGTGATCGGCAACGTAGTCACGCGCGGAAACCCGCTGATGGAGGCGATCCTCGACCGCGGCGAGGCGTACGTGTCGGGCCCGCAGTGGCTCGCCGAGGAGGTGCTGCGCGGACGGCACGTGCTCGCCGTGGCGGGGACGCACGGCAAGACCACGGTGACGTCCATGCTGGCGCACATTCTCGAGCGTGCGGGATTGGAGCCGGGGTTCCTCATCGGTGGCGTCCCGAAGGATTTCCCCGTCTCGGCGCGCCTGGGTACCGCGCCCTATTTCGTCATCGAAGCGGATGAGTACGACACGGCTTTCTTCGACAAGCGGTCCAAGTTCGTCCACTACCGCCCACGCACGGCGATCCTGAACAACCTTGAGTTCGATCATGCAGACATCTTCGACGACCTGGCAGCGATCGAGCGGCAATTCCACCATTTGGTGAGAACCGTCCCGCGTTCCGGGCGCCTGATCGTCAATAGCGCGGATCAAGCTCTCGAGCGGGTGCTCGCCTGCGGTGCCTGGTCGGCCGTGGACACCTTCGGTCCGGGTGGCACGTGGCAGGCGGGCGAGCCTGCAGAGGACGGCTCATTCGAGATCGTCCGGCACGGGCGGACGGTGGGGCGCGTGCGCTGGACGCAGATCGGCGAGCACAACCGCATGAATGCGCTTGCCGCGCTCGCGGCCGCAACCGTCGCGGGCGTCGAGGCCGAAGGCGCCGTCGAGGCACTCTGCACGTTCGGCGGCGTGCGGCGGCGGATGGAAAAGCGCGGGGAGGCCCGCGGCGTCGCGGTCTACGACGATTTCGCTCACCACCCGACCGCGATCCGGACCACGCTGGATGGACTGCGCCAGCGTGTAACGGCGGGGCGGGTCCTTGCCGTGCTGGAGCCACGATCGAACACCATGAAACGCGGCGTACTCAAGGACGACCTTCCGGCGAGCATAGCGTCGGCAGACCGCGTGTACGTTTACACCGCCGGTCTTGGATGGGACGCCGAGGAGGTATTCCGGCCGCTCGCAGGAAGGGCGCTCTGCGCCAGCGACCTGGAGACCCTCGTGCGCGCGGTGGTCGCGGAGGCGCGCCCGGGAGATCACGTGCTGGTCATGTCGAATGGCGGCTTTGGCGGCATTCATGGAAGGTTGCTTGAGGCGCTGAAAGCCGCCCAACCGAAGTGATCGTTTACCTGCACGGCTTCAATTCCTCGCCGGAATCGCACAAGGCGAGGGTCCTCCAGCGCTATCTGGCGGATCGGGGCATGGGGGACCGCTACGCCTGTCCGGCCCTTCCGGTGCTGGCGAGCGATGCCGTCCGCGAGATCGAGCGCATGCCGATCAAGTCCTCCACGTGTTTGGTCGGCTCATCGCTCGGCGGTTTCTACGCCACCTACCTCGCGGAAAAGCACGGCGCGAAAGCCGTGCTCCTGAATCCCGCAGTCGAGCCGCACGTCGGGCTGCGCGCCTATCTCGGACCGCAGAAGAACCTGCATACGGGCGCCGCGTACGAGCTTACGCCGCTCCACCTGGAAGCGCTCGAGCAACTCGTCGTCCCGACCGTGCATCCCGAACGCTATCTTCTGATCGTCGAGACCGGCGACGAGGTCCTCGACTATCGGCACGCCGTCTCCCGCTACGCGGGCGCGCGCCAAATCGTGGTGCAGGGAGGAGACCACGCCTTGCAGAGCTTCGCGGAGCATCTCCCGGAGATCGTGCAGTTTGCCGGGCTGGCGCGCTAGCCTGCCATGCAGGTTCTCTATGAGGAGGAAGGCGAGCTGAAGGTCGGCGCCGTGCTGGCGCAGGCGCCCGCGAGCCTGCAGGTCGAGAGCCCGCACGGCCGGCGAACGAAGATCAAGTCGGCCGCCGTGCTCCTCGAGTTCGAGCATCCGGCCGGCGCCGAGCTGATGGCCGAGGCGCAGGCTTTCGCGCGGGGCGTCGACATCGACTTCCTGTGGCAATGCTGCGGCGCCGGCGAATTCTCGTTCCGGGACCTTGCCCGCGACTATGTCGGCCGTGATCCGACGCCCGTCGAGGCGGCCGGCGTACTGTTCGCCTTGCACTTGGCGCCGGTCTACTTCTACCGCCGAGGCAAAGGCCGGTTCCAGGCGGCGCCGGAGGCGACCCTGAAGCTCGCCCTCGCAGCCCTCGAGCGGAAAAAGCGCCAGCAGGAGCAGATCGCCGAATGGGCGACGACGCTGTCCCGCTTCGAGTGCCCGCCGGAAATTTCCGCGCTGAGGGACGAGCTGCTCTACGGCCCTGATCGCAACAAGGCGGAAACGAAGGCATTCGAGCAGGCGTGCAAGCAGACCGGAATGACGGCGGTGCAGCTGCTTGCGCGCTGTGGCCTGCTTCCCGACCCCCACGAGTACCACCTCGGGCGCTTCCTGCGGGAGTTTTTCCCGCGCGGCACCGGATTCCCGGCGCACCCGGCACCCGCCGTGCCC
>Ga0196976_1001486_pt1 | contig 10585 bp, 9 predicted proteins | sample S3v_513CmetaG_FD_148644 | JGI IMG/M metagenome (GOLD analysis project Ga0196976, IMG submission 148644) | Soil microbial communities from Anza Borrego desert, Southern California, United States - S3+v_5-13C | ecosystem: Environmental > Terrestrial > Soil > Desert | place: USA: California...
CTCGGGCTCGGGCTCGGGCTCGGGCTCGGGCTCGGGCTCGGGCTCGGGCTCGGGCTCGGGCTCGGGCTCGGGCTCGGGCTCGGGCTCGGGAGGCTACCCCTCGACCTTGAACCCGACCTTGAGCGTGACCTGGAACTCGGAGACCTTCCCGTCGCGGATCGCCCCGCGCTGCTCCGCGACCTCGAACCAGCTCATGTTGCGCACGGTGCGCGAGGCCTCCTCGATCGCGGAGCGGGTGGCCTCGGCGAAGCTCACGGGCGACGTGCCGACGATCTCGATCTTCTTGTAGACACCGGACAAGGGGGCTCCCTCCTCGGATGGGCTGGAGCCAGGCGGTTTGGCCGGACGGACCGTCGATGGCGAGGCCCTTGTGGGGCCCATCCCGTGAACGAGCCCGAGCCCGAGCCCGGCCCGGGGAACGCACGAGGCTAGTCGCTCAGGTACGTGTACCCGCGCATCACCGACTCGTAGAAGTCCTGGAGCGAGACGCCCTCCTTCGGACGGATCACGCCTTCCTTGATCTTCTGGTCGATGGCGGACTTCACCCTGCGGAAGAGGTCGGCCGGCTCGTACTGCACGCGCGAGAGCACCTTCGCGACCGTGTCCCCCGGAATGACCTCCTCGATGTAGAAGTCCTCCGGGTCCTCGTCGTCCACGAACAGGTGGATCTCGTGGACCCGGCCGAAGAGGTTGTGCATGTCGCCCATGATGTCCTGGTAGGCGCCGGTCATGAACATGCCCAGGTAGTACGGCTCGCCGGGCTTGAGCGGGTGGAGCGACAGCGTCTCGTCGACGCCCTCCCCCTCGATGAACCGGTCGATCTTCCCGTCCGAGTCGCAGGTGATGTCGACGATGGTCGTGTCCCGCGTCGGCGCCTCGCCCAGGCGGTGGAGCGGGACGATCGGGAAGAGCTGATCGAAGGCCCAGTGGTCCGGCGCGCTCTGGAAGAGCGAGAAGTTGGCCATGTACTGGTCGGCGATCTTGTCGCCGAGGTCCTTCGTCTCGCGCGGGAGCCGCTTCTTGCCCCGGTTGAGATCGGCGATCCCGCGCACGAGCTTCCAGAAGAGGCTCTCCACGACCGCGCGCTCCTCGAGCCCGAGGATGCCGAGCTTGAACATCTGGAGCGCCTCCTCCTTCTTGGCGGCGGCGTCGTGGTAGGCCTCGGCGCGGTTGCGCGGGGTCATCGAGGAGACGATCTCCCGCATCTCGCGGACGACCTTGGGCTCGTTCGGCTGCGGCACCGAGGCGGCGGCGATCTCCTCGGCCGAGCCGATCTCGATCTGCCCGAACACGTTCATGATGATGCAGGAGTGGTGCGCCACCGCGGCCCGACCGGACTCGGAGACGATGTGCGGCTCGGGCACGCCCTCGTTCACGCAGATCCGCTGGACGTTGTAGATGATGTCGCCGACGTACTCCTCCATCGTGTAGTTGACGGAGGCGCTGTAGCCGTTCGAGTGCGTGCCGACGTAGTCCACGCCGAGGCCGCCGCCCACGTCGAAGTACTCGATGGGGAGCCCCATCTTCCGCAGCTTCGCGTAGACGCGGGCGCCCTCGTTCACCGCGTCCTTCACCACCCGGATCTCGGTGAGCTGCGAGCCGACGTGGAAGTGGAGCAGCTTCGCGCACCGCTCCTTGCCCGCCTGCTTCAGGATGTGGACCGCCTGGATGAGCTCCGGGATGGTGAGCCCGAACTTGGCGAAGTCGCCGGACGAGCCCTCCCATTTCCCGGTGCCGCGCGTCGTGAGCTTGGAGCGGAGCCCGACGAGCGGCTCGACCTGCATCTCCTCCGCGAGCCGGAGCAGGTGCGGGAGCTCGTCCAGCTTCTCGATGACGACGAGGACCTTCCGGCCCAGCTTCCGGCCGAGCAGCGCGAGCCGCAGGTACTCCTCGTCCTTGTACCCGTTGCAGACGGTGAGCGCCTCCGGGTCCGAGTTCATCCCCAGCACGATGAGGAGCTCGCCCTTCGAGCCCGCCTCGAGCCCGTGGTGGTACGGGGCGCCGGCGTCGAGGATCTCCTCGACCACCTCGCGCATCTGGTTCACCTTCACCGGGAAGACGCCGTAGTAGCGCCCCGGGTAGCCCATCTCCGAGACCGCCTTGGCGAAGGCCTCGTTGATCTGCTTCACCCGCGCCCGCAGCACGTCCTGGAACCGGACGAGGCACGGGAACCCGATCTTCCGCTCGCGGATGTCCTCGACGACGTCCATCAGGTCGATCGTGGGACCCGGCTGGCCCATCGGGTGGACCGCCATGTGCCCCTTCTCGTTGACCGAGAAGAAGCCGGCGCCCCACCCGGCCACGTTGTAGTACTGCGCCGCGCGATCGATCGACCACTCCGCGGCCGCGGTGGCCGTGGTCGCGTCGCTGCGGTGCTCGGGCAGGCTCAGGTCGCCGGGCGCTCTCATGTCGAAGCGTGATCTACGACACCGCGCCCCAGAAAAAAAGAGCACCGCGCGCCCGCGCCGCCCGCGGGCGCGGCGCCGATCGCGGCTCCCGCCGCCGGCGCGCCGCGTGACTCCGCCGCGCACCGCGGTTACAACTGCCCACCGACGTGTCGCCGCCCCGCCCCCAGAGCCCGCCCGCGCCCGCCGGTACGCTCCGGGAGCGCCTCGCAGGCGCCCGCGTCATCCTGCGACAGCTCCCGGGGACGTTGCGGCTCGTGTGGGAGGCCGATCGCGCCGGCGCGGTGGCGATCCTCGCCCTCACCGTGCTCCTCGCGCTCCTGCCCGCCGCGGTGGCCTGGGTCGGGAAGCTCATCGTGGACGGCGTGGTGGTGGCCGCGCGGAGCGGCGCGCCCGAGGACGTGGCGCGGGTGCTGTGGCGGGTCGCCGCCGAGGCCGGCCTCCTCGCGCTCCAGACCGGCGCCTCGCGCCTCCTCGCCCACCGCCGCGAGCTCCTCCGCGGCACGCTCGGGAACACGGTCAACGAGCGGATCCTGGAGAAGGCCCTGCGCCTCGAGGTCCGCCACTTCGAGGACAGCGAGGTCTACGACCGGATGCAGAACGCCCGGCGCGAAGCCGCCTCGCGCCCGCTCTCGCTCGCCCTCCAGGCCGTCGCGGTGGGCCAGAACCTCGTCACCCTGCTCGCCCTCTCCGGCCTCCTCCTCCGGCTCTCTCCGGCGAGCGTGCTCGTCATCGTCGCCGCCTCGGTCCCCGCCTTCCTGGCGGAGGCGCGCCTCTCGGGCGAGTCGTTCCGGGTGCTCACCTGGCGCGCGCCGGAGGGCCGGCGGCTCAACTACCTCGAGTGGATCCTCACGCGCGACAGCCACGTGAAGGAGGTCAAGCTCTACGGGCTCGGGCCGACGGTGCTCGCGCGCTACCGCGCCCTCTTCCGCCGGTTCTTCGACGAGGACCGGCGCATCGCCCGCAAGAAGCTGCGGGCCGGGCTCGCGTACGGGCTCCTCTCGCTCGCCGCCTTCTACGCGATGTACGCGCTCATGGCCGCGCGCGCCGCCCGCGGCGCGCTCTCGCTCGGCGACCTCACGCTCTACATCGCCGTGTTCCGGCAGGGCCAGGGCGCCGTGCAGGCGGTCCTCCAGGCGGTCGCGGCCGTGTACGAGGACGCGCTGTTCATGGCGAACCTCTTCGGCTACCTCGACCTGCCGACCGGCGGCGAGGCGCCGCGCCGGAGCCCGCCGCTCTCGCCCGCGCGCGGCCGCCCTTTGCCGCTCGAGCTCCGCGGCGTCTCCTTCCGCTACCCCGGCAAGGAGGCCTGGGCCCTCCGCGACGTGAGCCTCACCCTCGCGCCCGGCGAGAAGCTCGGGCTCGTGGGCGAGAACGGCGCGGGCAAGTCCACGCTCGTGAAGCTGCTCCTGCGCCTCCACGAGCCGACCGAGGGGGAGATCCGGTACGGCGGCGTGGACCTCCGGGACATGGACCCCGACGACCTCCGGCTCCGGGTCGGCGCCGTCTTCCAGGACTTCGTCCGGTACCAGTTCAGCGCCGCCGAGAACATCGGCCTCGGCGATCCGCGGCGGCTCGAGGACCGCGCGCGCATCGCCGAGGCGGCCCGGCGCGGCGGCGCGGCCGAGCTCGTGGCGGCGCTGCCGCAGGGCTACGACACCGTCCTCGGCGGCTGGTTCGAGGCCGGCCACGAGCTCTCCTCCGGGCAGTGGCAGAAGCTCGCGGTCGCGCGTGCGTTCATGCGCGAGGAGGCGGAGCTCCTCATCCTGGACGAGCCGACGGCCTCCATCGACGCGGAGGCGGAGCACGAGCTGTTCCAGCGCTTCCAGGCGCTCGCCGCCGACCGCACGGCCATCGTCATCTCGCACCGGTTCTCGACCGTCCGGATCGCCGACCGGATCGCGGTCCTCCACGGCGGGCGCCTCGAGGAGCTCGGATCCCACCGCGAGCTGCTCGACCGCGGCGGCAGGTACGCGCGCCTCTTCCGGCTCCAGGCGGCTGGGTACGCATGAGCAGCACCCCCGGCGAGGGACCTGGCGAGGGGCGGACCGGGGGCGCACCTTCTCATCCGGAGACGCGCGCCGTCGCCGTGCCCTGCCCTCCCCTCCGCCGTTCGCTGGCCGTGCTGGCCGCCCTGGCGGTCCTCGCCGGGCCGCGGTTCGCGCTCGCGCAGGAAGCCGCGCCCCGGCCGGCTCCCGACGCGCCCGCGGCGGAGCCGCCGCCCGCGTCCGAGCCGCAGCCGCCGCCCGCGCCCGAGCCGCAGCCGCCGCCCGCGCCCGAGCCGCAGCCGCCGCCCGCGCCCGAGCAAGCGCCGTCCTCGCCGCCAGAGGCGACTCCGCCGGAGTCGCCTCCGCCACCGGACGAGCTGCTCGTCCCGCCCGTGCCCCCGCCGGCCGTGCCCGTCCCGGACCCCGCGCCACCGCGCCCCGAGGACGTCTTCTCCGGGCGCCCGCCGAAGGGCGAGGACGACGACGGGCCCGCCGACGAGGAGCGCTCCTGGTTCGACTCGGGCCACGAGGCCGTGGGGCGTGTCTTCTTCGCGCCCGCGATCCGGATCGACCGCTTCTTCTCGGACGAGACCGATCTCGACCCGGAGCGCGCCGAGTCGTTCGCGCGCCTGCGGACGGGCGTCCTGCTCCGCGAGGACGGCAAGCCCAGGTACACCGTGGACGTGCTCGCGGACATCAAGTTGCCGGGCGTGAACCGCTGGCTCGACCGCACGCGGCTCGTCCTGACCGGCGCGTCCGACCCCGAGACGTACCCGGTCGACGGCACCGCGACCTCCACCGCCGCGCAGGAGCGCGGCACCCCGAACCTCGAGCTGCGGTTCGGCGCCTACCGCGGCATCCGCGCGTCCGTGGACCTCGGCGCGGGCGTGCTCGTCCGCCTGCCGGTGGGCGCGTTCGCCCGCGCCCGGTACCGGATGGCCGTGCCGATCGAGGATCGCCTCCTCGGCCGGTTCTCCACCCAAGCGTTCTGGCGGACCGATCTCCACCTCGGCACCCGCGTCACGGCGGGCCTCGAGTGGCCGGCGACCTCCTCCTCGCTCGTCAGCCTGGGCGCGACCGCCCAGGTCGCGCAGCGGAAGACCCGGGGCGTCGAGTACGGGGCCGATCTCGGCTACTCGTACGCGTTCACCCGCCGCAGCGCCATCGCGCTCGGCGCCGATGCGCGCGGCGCCAGCGAGCTGCCGGTCGCCGTGGGGAAGTACCGGCTCTACACCCGGTTCCGGCAGGACGTCATGCGGCACTGGCTCTTCGTGGACGTCGAGCCCGAGATCGGCTGGCCCTGGACGCCGGATCGGGGCCGGTACCGCGCCTACGCCGTCACGTTCCGGCTCGAGGTGCAGTTCGAGGGCGACCGTGCGGTCGACGACACGAGGTAGCGGTCGCCGCACCACGCGTGAACGAGCCAGAGCCCGAGCCCGGAGTCAGCCCTCGCGAAGCACCCGCAGCGCCCGCTCGAAGTCCTCCGGCACCGGCGCCGTGAAGGTCATGCGGCGCCCGGTGCGCGGGTGATCGAACGCGAGCCGCGCCGCGTGGAGCGCCTGGCGCCCGATGACCTCGGCGGCGCGGCGGGCCGGATCCGCGGCAGGCAGGCGGGCCTCCCTGCGCGCGCCGCCGTACACGGGATCCGCGAGCAGCGGGTGGCCGGCCTCCGAGAGGTGCACGCGGATCTGGTGGGTGCGGCCGGTGTGGAGCGTCACCTCCACGAGGCAGGCCCGCGCGCCGAATCGCTCCTGGACGCGCCACTCGGTCACCGCGCGCCGGGGCGCCTCGAGCCGCCCCGTGTACCGCGTCCGGTCGCGCGGGTGGCGGCCGTAGGGCGTGTCCAGGCGCCCCGCCGCGGCGAGCGCGCCGTGGCAGAGGGCCAGATAGACCTTCTCGACGCTCCGGCCCTTCCACTGCGCCTGGAGCGCCTGCAGCGCCGCGTCCGTCCGCGCCACCACGAGGCAGCCCGACGTGTCCTTGTCGAGCCGGTGCACGAGCCCGAGCCTCGCCGGGGCGGCGTCGCCGCGGGCGAGCCGGAAGAGGAGCGCGTTGACCACCGTCGAGTCCGGCGTGCCGCGCGCCGGGTGGACCACCATGCCGGCCGCCTTGTCGAGCACGAGGAGGTCGGCGTCCTCGTGCAGGACGACGAGCGGCAGGTCCTGGGGCGCGACCTCGGTCGGCGGCGGCGGCGGGATCTCGACCGCGATCTCCTCTCCGCCCCGGAGCCGGGCCGAGGCGCGCAGCGCGCGCCCGCCGACGGTGACCTTGCCGTCGTCGACGAGCTGCTGGACGCGGGCGCGGGAGAGCTCGGGCGCGAGGCGCGCCACGGCGACGTCGAGGCGGAGCCCTGCGAGCTCGGCGGGGATCCGGATCGTCAGCGTCCGCAGCATGGTGTCACGCGGGGCGGGGGCCCCGCGCGCACGCGCGGGGGAGGGGCAGAGCCCCTCCACGCCGGGTTCCCCGCAAGCCCCCTTTCCCTCTCGTCTCACGACAACCGGGGCGCAGCGCGGCGGGACCCGGCGCAGCAGGGGTGGGGCCCCAGGAGCTCCGCTCCTGGGGCGGGGGCGCAGCCCCCGTGAGATTGCCCTACCAGATCTTCGACTTCACGTGCCCCTTGGACTTGAGGATCACGTCCACGATGGCGCGGTCGTAGAAGTTGGTCCGGCCGTAGAGATCCGGGGAGACCCTGGAGCGATAGAGCTCGCGCCCCTCCTCCAGCTCCTCCTTGAGGGCCTCGAAGAAGTTGTCCTGCTCGATGCCCCGGACGATCTTCTCCTCGTTGTACAGGGAGACGTCGGAGCAGATGGCCCGGGCGAGACGCATCGCAGCCTCGGGTGCCTCGATGAGCGGCATACGGGACGGATGGTAGAACGGGATCTTCGACCGGTCAATTCGCCGGGTTGAGCGCTTTCGCTATCGGGGCCGCGGGACTGGCGCGGTCGGCGCGGTGGCGGCGGTCACGCGCTCCAGGTACGAGCGGGCCACCTTCTGCCCGTCCAGGCGGAGCTCGCGGGAGATCGAGAGCAGGATGCCGCGTAGGTAGACCGCCGCAGGGAGCAGCTCGAACCGGTCCGCCTCGATGTTCTCGATGTGGTGGCGTGTGACCTTGGTGCGCTCCGAGATCTGCTGGAGCGAGATCCCGCGGGCCTCGCGGATCTGGCGCAGGACCTCGCCCGACCAGGTGGTCCCGTCCGCCGGGGCGGTCGCGACGACGGGCGGCGCGGTGGGGATGGGCGTCGTGATGGGCGCCGGCGTGGCGGCAGGGCGCTCGGCGGGCGGGGGGGCGACCTCCCGGCTGAGCAGGATGGGCGGGCGCTGCCCGACCGGCGGCGCCGTGACGGCCGGAGGCGGCTCGGGCGGCGGCGCGGGAGGTTGCGCGAGCTGGGCCGCGGGGATCACCGGCGGCGCCGGCCGGGTGGCGGGCGGCGGGGGCGGAGCCGGCACGTCCGGCACGTCCTCCCACTCCTCCTCGTCCTCGTCCTCGCCGTGGGCCCCGCCCGGCGGCACCGCCGGACCGAACACCGGCGGGAGCTCCGGCCACACGGCGCGGATCGCGGGGTCGAGCGGCGGCGCGGGGGCCGGCGCCGGCTGCGGTACGGCGGTCTCCGGACCCGTGATGCGCTCGTCGTAGCGGGCGCGCGCGTCCGGGTCGAGCAGCGTGGCCCGGGCCTCCTCGAGGAGCCGGACGAGGAGCTGCTCCTCCTCGGGATCCATGAGGGTGTACGTGGCGAGCGAGCCGGGCGCGTAGAGCGCCTGCGCGCGCTCGACGGCCTCGGCGATCGTCGCGCTGTTGGCGTCGAACGGAACGTCCAGGATCTCGTAGAGGTTCTGCTGCGCGAGCGGCTTCAAGGCGTTGCTCCAGCCCGGGCTGCGATGTCGAGCGCGAGGAGGCCGTCCACGACGGTGGCGAAGGATTTGGCCGCCGGCACGTCCGGCCGCTCGATCAGGAACGGCCGCCGGGCCCGCAGCGTCCGCCACATCTCGTCGTCGTAGTGGATGTACCCGAGGTAATCCATCTCCAGCCCGAAGTACTTCCGCCAGGCGGCCACCACCGCTCGGCCGATCTCGGCGTCCTGGCCCGTCCGCGCCTGGTTCACCACGAGGCGCGGCCGGAACGCGGCGAGCTGGCGCGCGAGGTTCGCGCCCGCGTCCGGATCGCGTCGCGAGACCGTCTCGACGAGCTCGACGGGGCTCCGGAACGACGCGCCGTCCATCACGGTCCGCAGGAGCGGCTCGTAGCCGTAGACCTGCGCCACGTTCCGCATCCGCCGCCAGAACGCGGCCTTGACGAAGCGGTACGCGTTCTCGACCGCCGTCGGCTCCGGCACGAGCACGAGCACGCCGTGGTCGGAGACGAGGAAGAAGTCGAGCACGTTGGTGTGCGTGCCCGCGCCGAGATCGAGGATGGCGAAGTCGGCGTCGAGCTGCTGGACGTGCCGCAGGAACCGCATCTTCTGAGCGTGGCGCGGGTTCGCGGCGTCGAGGTGATCGAGCGCGCCGGACACGAGCGAGAGGTTCTGGATCCCGGTCGGCGTGACGACGTCCTCGATGCGCTGCACCTTGCGCTCGATGAAGTCGGAGAGCGTCCGGCGCGGGACCTCCACGCCGAGCGTCGTGTGCAGGTTCGCGCCGCCGAGATCCGCGTCGACGAGCACGACGCGCTTCCCGCGGCGCGCGAGCTCGATCCCGAGATTGGCGGAGATGAGGCTCTTGCCGATCCCGCCCTTCCCGCCGCCGATGGAGATGATCCTGCGCTGCCGGGCGGTGGAAGCGCCCGGCGCGGGCGTCGCGGAACGCCAGCTCGGATCCGGCGCGGGGTGCACCAGCTTGAGGATCGGACCGTCGGCCATCCGGCTCATCCTAGCCCGAACGGAGGCCTAGTCCAAAAGCTCGGCGTTCCAGTACGCGGCGTCCGCCAGCGACAGGAACGGGCGCCACTCGCGGTAGAAGGCCCGGCGTGTGGCGCTGCGGAACATCGGGGTCCACCGCGGGCGCACGGGGAGCTTGAGGAGCCGCATCCCGGCCTCCTCCGGCGTTCTCCCACCTTTCCGCAGATTGCACGGGATACAGGAGCAGACGACGTTCTCCCAGTTGGTCGAGCCGCCGCGGGATCGGGGCGTGACGTGGTCGAGGTTGAGCTCGGCCCGGCGAAACCGCTTCCCGCAGTACTGGCAGGTGTTGTCGTCCCGCGCGTAGATGTTGAACCGCGAGAAGCGCACGCGCGTCTTGGGCAGGTGCTCGTACGCGAGGAGCACGATCACGCGGGGGACGCGGATCCGCCGGCCGATCGTGCCCACGCTGTCGTGCTCGGCCGCGGCGAGGGCGCTCCAGCTCTCGAAGTCGAAGAGCTGGAACTGCTCGTCGAGCGCCTTCGCGACCCCCTGATAGAGCAAGGTGAAGGCGCGCCGCACCGAGGTGATGTGGACCGGCTGATAAACCCGGTTGAGTACGAGGACGCCGGTGTCGAGCATCTTGCCGGGGGATCATACGGCCAGACGGAGCCGAACGCACCATCCGCCTGGCGCCCGCCCGCCCGCCTGCCCTCCCCCACGGTCCTCCCCGGGCGAGCCGGGTGCGCCTCATTTCCCGGCGACGCGGAAGACCGCCGGGACGCCGTCCCCTCCCCCTTCGCCGTAGAGGGTCGCGTAGACGGCGTACGAGCGGAGGACGCGCTTCACGTAGCCGCGCGTCTCCTCGAGCGGGATCTGCTCGACGAACTCGTCCAGGGGGACGTCCGGCATCGCGTCCCGCCACCGCTTCACCGCGGCAGGGCCGGCGTTGTACGCGGCGAGCGCCAGGGCGACCTCGCCGTCGTGCCGCTTGACGAGCTCCGCCAGGTAACGGGTGCCGATCCGGATGTTGAGCGCGGGCTGCGCGAGGAGGTCGGCGCGCGTCGGCCGCGCGAGCTTCATCCGGGAGGCCACCTGCTGCGCCGTGGGCAGCATGAGCTGCGTGAGGCCGAGCGCGCCCGCGGGCGAGACGATGCGCGGATCGAGCGCGCTCTCCTCGCGCATGAGCGCCTGGACCAGATCCGCCGGGACGCCCGCCTCCGTCGCGTACCGTTCGACCTCGGTGCGATAGGCCGGCGGATAGGCGATCGCCCAGGCGCGGTGATTCTCCGCGTCCGGCGCGCGCCGGAAGGCCTCGCGGGCGCGGGTCCGGAGGAGCTGGTGCGCCGCCCGCATCTCG
>Ga0196976_1001487_pt1 | contig 10585 bp, 9 predicted proteins | sample S3v_513CmetaG_FD_148644 | JGI IMG/M metagenome (GOLD analysis project Ga0196976, IMG submission 148644) | Soil microbial communities from Anza Borrego desert, Southern California, United States - S3+v_5-13C | ecosystem: Environmental > Terrestrial > Soil > Desert | place: USA: California...
GCCTGACGGAGGAAGTACTCGGGCATGAGCCGGCCGGACGTCGAGCTCTCGGAGCCGAAGGTGAATTTGTATTTGCCGATGTCCTTCGGGAGCTGGTCCGACAACATGAGTCCTGTGTCCTTGTGGGCGATGAAATACGAGTAGTAATTCGGGTCGCTGTCGCCCTGCGCAATGGCATGCGAGCCGGGGATCGCGTGCCGTGCCTGGACGCCGGTCAGGCCCCCGAACCAGACCAGGAGCACGTCGCCGTTCTTGAAGGACTCGACGGCGGCCTGATAGTCGCGCATGGGGACGTATTCGACGGGCACGCCGAGCTGCTTCGACAGATACGCGGTCAGCGGCGCAAATTTTGCCTGGAGCTCGGTCGTGTTCTGATCGGGAATCGCGGTGTAGCGGAGGACCGGCTGCTGCTTTTCCGCGGCGGGCGTCGTCGCGGTTTCTTTCTCACGGCATGTCACGAGAGCGAGAGCGAGAAACACGGTGACGACAAGCTTGGTGCGCATGGCGATTTTCTCTCGATCAGAAGTTGTAGATCGCGTACAGGTCGAAGCGGTTGTCGAGTCCCAATGCGAGGCCGCGATAGCGCGTCTTCCAGCGGAGATATTCGATTCCGATCTGAAACGGCGCGCCAACGCGGAAGCGGTTCGCGACGTACCAGGCATCGTTTTTCGTGCGTCCGTTCGCCGGAACGTCGGAGTCGTCCGGGTCGTCGACGGTATAGCCGAGGTACAACGTCGACCATGAAGTCGGGTCGACACCGAGCTCCAGCCAGCCGCCGCGGCTCGAGATCGTGTCACCGGTGCCGGTATTGATGCTCTGCCCGATGCCGCCCCGGAAATCCGATAGTCCTGTTCCGGACCAGGCCTCGCCCTGCAGGCGGGCGCGTTTGCCGAGCGCCAGTCGGTAATCGGCGCCGATGCCGGAGCTGACGAAGGTGCGCTCGCCGCCGAGCGTGCGGCTCGTCTCCTGCCATCCGCGCATGCCCCACAAGCCGACGCTCCACCGGTCCTTCTCACGGCTGTCGAAGCCGACGCGAGCCTGAAGGTTCGGCAGGGCGGAGGCTTCGCCGTCGCGGACGCCGTCGGCGTCCAGGTCGAGGTCGTCCACCGCGCCGGTCAGACCGGCTGCGCTCTCGAAGGTGAGGGGACCGGACTTGTACCGGTACCGAACCTGCGGGCGCCGGTCGCCGAGGTTTCCGGCGTTCCACATCAAGGTGTCGGCGTTTGCGTTGGGGAACAGGGGGGAGATGACGTCGGAAGTCTGTCCCAAAAGGAACGTACTGCGGTCCCGCACCAACTGCAGATACGCATGCCGGAAACGGCTGATGGCGCGCGACTCGCGGCCTCCATTCTGGAAATCGATCTCGATCCTGCCGGAGATCTCCGCATTGCTCAGCCGGGCAACACGCGGTCCGTTGTAATTCATGCCGAAGCGCGTGAGCCGTGGGTGCAGCGTCAGATTCTCTTTGTTCCGCAGGCCCGTACTCGAGTCCTCCGACAGGATGAACAGTGGAGCTTGAAAAGAGCTCGGGCGCGAATCGTCGTAAATCGCGTCCACACGGACGAATCCATAAAAGGCGAGGCTGCTATCGCCGGCCCGGGCCAGCGGCGGCGCGGGCGCTGAAGGCGCCGCCACGGGTGGCGGTGGCGCAGGGCCCAGCCGCGCTTTCAGCGCATCGAGCTCGGCGCGCATCGCGGTGTTCTGCGCTTCGAGCGCTGCGACGCGGTCGCGCAGGGCCGCGACCTCCGCGTCGTCCGCCGCTACGGATGCAGCGGACAACATGGACAGAAAGATCATCCACACGCGTCTTCGCATCCCGAAGCCTCTCTCTCGCCGTTGCTGATCGCTCGGTGATGTGCGATTCTGTTATTTATTTAATCACCAAGAATAGCAGTGCGGAAAGCCTTATGGAAGGTTCGCCGAGAAAATCGATGATCGAGGGAGAGCCATGACGCTGACGAGTCTTTCCAAACCGACGCTGACGAGTCTTTCCAAAACGTGCGGCTGATCGGCGAAAGTGAGTCCGGTCGGACTCAGTCGCCTGCTTGCATCCCTGCCGAAGCATCACGATCCACGTCTCCTGGTCGGATATGAAACGAGCGACGACGCCGCGGTGTATCGCGTGGACGACGAGACCGCGCTCGTCCTCACCGTGGATGTGATCACGCCGCCTGTCGACGACCCGTTCCTGTACGGTCAGATCGCGGCAGCCAATGCGCTGAGCGACGTGTACGCGATGGGTGGCAAGCCGGTGGCGTGTCTCGATCTGGTGGGCTTTCCGGCCGGTAAGCTCGGCGAGGACGTGCTGCACGCGATCGTGGCGGGGGCCGTCGACAAGATCACCGAGGCCGGCGCGGTGCTGGCCGGCGGCCACACGACGGATGACGACGAGCCGAAATTCGGACTGTCCGTCATCGGCACCGTGCACCCGGCCCGGGTCTGGAAAAACGTAGGAGCCCGGCCCGGCGACGCGATCGTTCTCACGAAGCCGATCGGCAGCGGCGTGATTTTCAACGCGAACCTCAAGGGTCTCGTGTCGGCAACCGCGCTCGATGAATGCATCCGCACGACTGCGACGCTCAACAAGGCCGCCGCCGAAGTACTGTACGGATTTCACCCGCATGCGGTCACCGACGTGACGGGATTCGGTCTCGCCGGTCACGCGATGGAAATGGCGAGGGGATCGGGCGTGACGCTGCGCATCGATACCGGATCCGTGCCGCTGATGCGTGAGGCGCTAGCGATGTACGAGTGCGGCGTGACGACGGGAGCGAACCCCGGTAACCGCGACATGGTGAGCGAGCGAACCTGCTTCGTGCGCGACGCTGCGCCGTGGCAACGCGAGATCTGGTTCGACCCGCAGACGAGCGGCGGTCTTCTGATCGCGATTGCGGAGAGCGAAACGCCCCGCCTTCTCGACGAGCTCGCGGCGGCAGGAGCCGGCGACGCGCGCCACATCGGATCTGTCGAGGACTACGACGGCACCCACCATCTGATCTTCGACTGAATGGTCTCCCGGCTACGCGGGACCGCGACGCCCTTTCCGCCCGCCCCACTCCGCGAGCGCATCGAGAAAAATGTCGCGGACGGGGGAGGCGATGCGGCGGAGATCGAGGACCCGGTAGAAATCTCGTTTCAGCGTGCCCATCTCGCGGATCCGGACGACGCGCATCACGCCGGCGGCGACGTCGTCCGATACGGCGAGGTCGGACAGGATCGATGCTCCGACCCCCGCTTTGATCGATTCCTTGATCGCGGCCGTGCTTCCGAGCTCGGCGACGATGTTGAAGCCGGCCAGCGCGGCGCCGTGGTCGTGCAGCCAGTGCTCGAGCTCGACGCGCGTTCCCGATCCGCTCTCGCGGATCAGCAGCGGTTTCTGCGCGAGCTGGCGAAGCGAGATCTGTTCGATGCCGTCCCAGCTCCTGTGCCGGGGCACGGCCAGGACGAGCCGGTCGGACGCGAACGGCTCGGCATCCAGGCCCGCTACACGCGGGCGCGATCCGACGAAGCCGATCTCGTAACTGCCGGCGATTACGCCTTCGACGATCTGTTCCGAGTCGCCGATGTTCACGCGCACACGGATCTTCGGGTGCTGGTCGTGAAAGCGCCCGATGATCCGCGGCAGGAGATACTCGCCGGGGATGTTGCTCGCGCCGATGCGCAGCTCTCCTTCCAGCCGGCCGAGATACTGATGCATCGCGTCCACCACCGACTGCTTCAGGTCCACGACCGATCGGCCGCGCGCGTAGAGCACTTCTCCCGCGCCGGTAGCATGGATCTGCCGGCCGAGCCGGTCGAACAGCGGCGTCCCGAAGAAGGTCTCCAGCGTCTTGATGTGCTCACTGATGGTGGGCTGCGTGAGGCCGAGCCGCTCCGCGGCGCGGGAGAAGCTGCCCTCCTCGAACACGCAGCAGAAGATCTCGAGCAGTTTGAGGTCCATCGTCATCGTAGCGTCGCAGCCCTGCCCGTAACGCGGCAGCAGCGTTGCCCGCGATTACAGCAAAAAACTACGGGTCACGGCCACCATTCTGATGAGTCGCGTGCATCGAGTGGGCATTGCAATCGATGGCTCATGCGCGAGCGCGGGAGAACGGCACCAGCTCGTGCCGGTCCTCGTCCCAGAGTCCGAGCGATGCGCATCGAAAACTGCTCATGAGATCGAATCGCGGCGCCGTTTGCAGGACGGGGGTCTTCTCCAGACATTCCTGCAACCGGTAATTGGGAATGGCGGCGTTCAGGTGATGGACCTGGTGAAAACCGATGTTGCCGGTGAACCAGTGCAGCAGCGGAGGGAGATCGTAATGGGAGCTGCCGGCAAGCGCGCCGGTGTAGTAATCCCATTCAGCGGCGCGCTCCCAGTAGCCGTTCGCGAACTGGTGCTGGATGAAAAAGAGCCACCTGCCCACGCCGGCGGAGATGACCACGATGGGGGCCTGCACAAGAAGTAGCTCCCGCCAGCCGACGGTCAGCGCCGCGATCGCGTAGACCGCAGCGATCCCGACGTTCGTCCAGAGGATGCGCGGCTGCGTGAAAGGCTTCGGCATCTTCTGCGGGAACCGCTGCACGATGAGGAAGTAGAACCAGGCATCGAGGCCGAAGAGCACCAGCGGATGCCGGTGGATGCGGTAGCAGAGCCGCCGCCACGGCGTCAGTGCGCGGTACTCGTTGCAGGTGAGCATCGGGACGAGCCCCATGGCCCGGTCGACGTCGAGATTCCCGCTGTGGGCGTGATGTCCCATATGCCGGCGTCGCCAGGCCTCGAAAGGGGTGGTCAGGAGAATGCCGATGAGGAAGCCGACGACGTCGTTGGCACGCCGCGAGCGGAAGAACGACCGGTGGACGCAGTCGTGAAAGATGATGAAGAGCCGGACCGCAAACCTGCCACTAGAAAGGCGAGGAGCAGGGTCAGGCCGTAATGCACTTCGGTGAGCCGGAGCATCGCATACCAACCTGCCAGATAGCCGGCCAGCGACGTGCAGAGTTGGAGAATGCTGCGCCGCAGCACGGGCGCCGCGAATGCCTTCATCGCGTCCAATGATGCTTGGCTCCAGTCAGCCGGGCGGACCGTCTGCATGGCATCACTCCGTCATCGCCACCACCCGCACCCCACGGCCGCATCAGCGCTTCGTCATTTCGCGGCGGCCGCAAACGCATACAGCCGCTGATCGGATGGGTTCACCAGTTTGAGGCTTCGCGCCAACTGCAATTGCTCGATGCCGAACACCTTTTTTCGCAGGGGCAGATACTCGGCCACACCGTCGCGTTTCACATGTCCGAACCCGCCGGACAGCGGATGCTGCCTGCGGTTGACCATGAGGCGATTGAACAGGCCGTAGCCGAGGTCCACGGCTCGCCCCTGCAACGCGAACCGGGGACTGGAGGGGTGAAACAGCGCTTTCGATACGAGGTCCGGCACATTGTAGAAGTCGCGCATGCCGCGGAAGAGGAAGTCCTCGAGCTGCTTCCGGCTGAGCCTTGGATGGCGCCAGACCAGCGTCGTCCCGTCGAAGCGGTCGAGATTCTTTTCGTCAATCCAGTCGGCGGCCATGAAGTCGTCGTATTGATCCGTCCCCGGAGTGGGCGTGAGGATCCAGATCGAGGTGAACACCGGCTGCATGCGCCGGAGCTCTGCGAGATTCTCGTGAATGTCGTTCTCGTCCTGATCGGGAAAGCCGATGATGGTCGAGAAATGCGTGGCGATGCCGTGCTTCCGGCAGTGACGGATGATCTCCTCGTACTGAGAAGGATCGTTGTGATGCTTGCGAGCCGCATGCAGCGTCTTCCGGCTGAACGATTCCACGCCCACGAACATCTGAATGCAACCGGCCCGGGCCAGGAGATCGATGAACTCCTCGTCGCGGCTGACCTGCGCGTCGCATTGCACGAAGAACGGCATCGACATCTTCGTTTCGATCAACCGCTCGAGCAGCGGCCGCGCGTCGGGATACTTGTTGAAGTTGTCCGTGGTGAAGACCATCATCTTCGCGCCGGCCTGTCGTGCCGCGATCACGCTCTGCACGGTCGTCTCGACCGGTTGGCTGCGGATGCGATGTCCGGCGATCTTCACCACCGAGCAGAAATTGCAGTTGTACGGACAGCCGCGCGCGGGATAAATCCCGAGCATCGGGATGAAGTAGCGGCGCAGCAGCGACCGCCCAGGTGGAATCAGAACCGGCGGATCGAGCTCACTCTGCCAGCGCTGCTCCGTGCCGTATACCGGCTGCAGCTCGCCGGCGATCGCGTCGCACAAGATCCGCGGCCAGATCAATTCCGCCTCGGACAGGGCGAAGCTCACGCCGCGGTTCTGCACTTCGGTCGTGTCGCAAGTGATCGCGTGCGGACCGCCGATGATGCAGTGGCGCACGCCGTTCGATCGCGCCAGCGCAGCGAGATCGAGCGCGCGGTGCATCTGGTGCGACTGCACCCCCACCAGCGCCAGCAGCGAACAGCGCTCGGGACGAAGCGCGTCGAGATAGCGCAGGTCCGTCTCGATGTATTCGTCGATGATCTCCACCGTCACCGGACGGCCTTCGACTTCGGGCGGCGTCATGCTGCGGATGTGGTGCAGCGTGCTCGCCGGCATGAAGCCTTTGCGGAACCGCTCGACCGGCCCCGCCGCCGTATACTTGCTGGGCTTGAGCAATACGACGCGTAGAGGTGTCATGGCGCGTCTCCTGTCTGTCGAACTAAGCAGCATGCTTTGACTCCACCAACGGACCGCCGGCGTCCTCGCCGGCTGTCTGTGCGGGCGTCTCGCCCGCACAGTGGCGGCGGGACGCCGCCACAGACAGCCGGCGGGACGCCGGCGGTCCGTTGTGCTTCCGTTGGCTTAGGTTCGCCTGAGGATGAATCTACACGTGAGACGCCGCCGCGGACGTGCCGCGCTCGAACCGCTTTTGACGGAATCGAGCTGCAGCGCGTCCGCGGCCTGATACATTTACGCTGCCGAGCGGGGACGGAAAAGTTGCAGGAACGCCGCGGCGCCGCGCCTGAGGCCGGAGAGAACGCCTCTCCTCGGAGCGGTCATCCTCTCGGGCCGTCCCACAAACGTATAGCTGCCGGCGATGCACAGAACATATGTCTCGCCGCCAAGTGACTTGGGGAACGTCAGGATGACGCGCTTTTCCTGGGGGTTGAAGCCCCAGGTGATGGGCTCGCCGTTGAACAGGGCTTCACGAACCTGAGCTCCCGACCGGGAGCTGACGTCAGGTTTTCAATGGGTTGGAGCGAGAATCTCCAGCTTCGTCTCGTTCGGGTCAAAGAGCCGGTGCTCGTTGATCACGCCCTTGCCGGCGAGGCGCAAGGCGTGGTCGTTGTTGAAGATGTTGCCTTCCGAGCGGATCACGGCGCCGAACGGCGCGGTGATCGCGCGGTCCGCGCCCATGTCATCGAGAATGCCGAACAGGTCGTCGAGACCGGGTGCGTCGATCCTGACCCGGAATTCGACATTGACCTTACCGGTGTCGTAGTCGATGACGCCTTGACTGCCGGGACCGTCGAGCTTGATCGTCAAGCGGCCCGAATCGATCTCCCTGCCTTGCCACTTGACCTTGACCCCTTCTTCAACGGTGACGCTAAAGTCCACCACGTCGAAGGGTAATTGGCCGTAACTCATCTCGTCCTCCTTCCATGACTGTCCTGGGGTGCACCACAATACTTAAGGGTGGATTGCCACGATGTGTAGTGGATGGAACAATATCAAGGGTCAACACGTACAAATTCGGACGACTCATGGCTTGACGGCGTAGAGGTTCACTCCCCGGACGCCCACGATACGCGCGAGAAACTCCTTCTTCGTCCCGGTGACGCAATCGAACCTGTGCGTCACGCGAGCCTGACTGAGGCCACCTGAGGTCACGAGCTCGAGCAGCTTTGCCTCCGTCAGTGCGCCGCCCACGCACGAGGCCCAGAGATCGGCGCTGCGCACCACCTTTTTCCAGAAGGTCTTGGTCAGCACGACGTCCGCAAGCATGAGCCGCCCGCCGGGTCGCAGCACGCGTGCGATCTCGCCGACCGCGCGCTCTTTGTCCTGCACCAGGTTGAGCACGCCGTTGGAGATCACCACGTCCACCGATGCGTCTTCGAGCGGGAGCGCCTGTGCAGTCCCTCGTCTAACCTCGACGTTCTCCAGGCCGGACTCGGCAATCGAGGTGCCGCAGCGCTCGACCATCTCTGCAGTCATGTCGACGCCGACGGCCCGGCCGCCCGGCCCGATCCGCCGCGCGGCGATGAGCAGATCGGTCCCGGCGCCGGACCCGACGTCGAGCACGACCTCTCCCTCGCGAAGCGATTCGATGATGTGTGGATTGCCGACGCCGGCGAAAGACCTCGTCGAAGACGCGGGAAGCGACGCGAGCTCCGAGGCGTCGTAGCCGAGATGCTTGGCCGCGTATTCGGCACCGCGGTGGAAGTGAAATTCTCCGTCCGGCTCCGTCGCCACGCGGGCGTAGAGGTCCTCCACGGCCCAGGAGAGTCGGACGGGTTCAGGGACCCGCCGGCGGGTACGAAACGCATACCAGCGCGCCGCGAGCGAGCAGAGGAGACTCTGGTCTGCAACCTGCTTCGCGGTGCCTTCAACGGGCAGTTCTTTCACTGGTTCCTCTCTCGAACGAGCGAGATAAACGACGACAGGTCGCGGCACGCGTTCAGTTCCTCACTCGAGATGAGCACCTGCGGGGTGCCGTTTCCGCGCGAATAGACAGCGGGGAAGTTGTGCTTTGCAGCCGGATATTTTCCGACGAACTCGTCCCGGTGCAGGAACTCGGTCTTCACATCGAGTCCTTTGATGAACTGCGCCCACTCTCGTCTGGCTCCGAGGGGGCCATGGGTGAGCGTGCAGAGATTACACGGGTAGGTCTTGGGCGAAAGCACCTTGTGCGCATAGCCGGTGATCTCGTTGAACAGGCCGCCGTCCAGCGCGTAGACGAAGATGAGGTCAGGCATCGGCGAATCCGGGCTTTTCTCGCCCCTTCTATCGGCGGGCACTATAGCAGGATTGATAACGTACATATACCATGCGTGCCATAATTGTTTCAGGGTCCCGCTTCCGCCTCGGTGTTCGCAACGCGTCATGACCGGCCATTTAAAGACCTTGGAGATCCCGTACGGCGTTCCGAACGTGGTGGAGCTGTTACGGGCGCGGGCGCAGCACGAGCCTGAACGGTGCGCCTTCACCTTCCTGATCGACGGGGATGCCGAAGGGCCGAGCCTGGCGTTCGGCGAGCTCGACCGCCGAGCGCGTGCCGTCGCGGCCACGCTTCAGCGGGAAGGGCTCACAGGGGAGCGAGCTTTGTTGCTGTACCCGCCCGGTCTCCCGTTCGTGTCCGCGTTTTACGGGACGCTCTACGCTGGAGCCGTCGCCGTGACGGCGCCGATGCCGGTCTCCTCCCGAATCGCCAGGACATTGCCTCGGCTCGAGGCGGTCGTGAAGGACGCTGCGCCGAAGGTCGCGCTGACTACTTCCGAGGCGATGGTGGAGATCGAGAAGCTGCTCGCTTCCTCGGCCGTGCTGCGCTCCGTTCGGTGGCTCGTCACCGATGCGATTCCGCCGGATGCTGCAGAGGCGTGGCGTGAGCCGGACATCGACCCGCGAACGTTGGCATTCCTTCAGTACACCTCCGGCTCCACCGCCAGCCCGAAGGGGGTGATGGTGAGCCACCGCAACCTTCTCCACAACTCGGAGTGCATCCGGCTCCAGTGGCGCTACACACCGGAGAGCGTCTCCGTGATGTGGGTGCCGCACATCCACGATCACGGCCTCGTCGATGGCATCGTGCAGCCGGTCTACACGGGATTCCGCTCCATCCTGCTGCCGAACCTCTCGATCATGCAGCAGCCCGTCCGATGGCTTCGCGCGATCACGCGGTACAAAGCGACTCATAGCGGCGGGCCGAATTTCTCGTACGACCTGTGCGTCCGCAAGATCGCGCGCGAACAGCTCCCGGACCTGGACCTGTGTAACTGGATCACCGCAGTCAACGCGGCGGAGCCGATCCGGCAGGAGACCCTCGTGCGGTTCCGCGACACGTTCGGGCCGTGCGGGTTCCGCTGGAGCACCTTCTTCCCGGCCTTCGGACTGGCTGAATCGACCCTGGTCGTCTCCGCGCGACACGCCCCTGTCTTCCGCACGATCGATAAAGACGCGCTACTGCACCACCGCGTGCGCGAGGCCGCGGTGAGTGCAGGGGACACGGTCGCGGTCACGGGATGTGGCAGACCGATGCCGGACACCACCATTGCCATCGTCGATCCGGAAACAAGGACCCGCTGCGCGCCGGACGAGGTCGGAGAGATCTGGGTGTCGAGTCCGAGCGTCGCCGAAGGGTACTGGAACCGTCCCGAGGAGACGGCGACGGTCTTCAACGCCTTCATCGCCGCCACGGGTGAGGGCCCGTTCATGCGAACGGGCGATCTCGGGTTCATGAAAGAGGGGGAGCTCTTCGTCACGGGCCGCCGAAAGGATCTGATCATCGTGCGCGGCAACAACCATTACCCGCAGGACATCGAGTACACCGTGGAGAGGAGCCACCCTGCTCTGCGGGCTGGGTGCAGTGCTGCATTCTCGGTCGACGCGAACGGCGAGGAG
>Ga0196976_1001488_pt1 | contig 10584 bp, 6 predicted proteins | sample S3v_513CmetaG_FD_148644 | JGI IMG/M metagenome (GOLD analysis project Ga0196976, IMG submission 148644) | Soil microbial communities from Anza Borrego desert, Southern California, United States - S3+v_5-13C | ecosystem: Environmental > Terrestrial > Soil > Desert | place: USA: California...
CGGGCGTGCGAGCACTGCAAGAAGTGCGCACCATGCGCTGACAAGCCGACAAGCCGACAAGCCGACAAGCCGCCTATTCCGCCTTCAGCGCAATTACAGGATCCGTCCGACTCGCTCGACGCGCGGGCCACCAGATGGCCGCGAACGAAACCAGCACGAGAAGCGCCGTTGCGGCAGCGATGGCCGCCGCATCCTGCGGTCCGACACCAAAGAGCTGCGATTGCAGGAGCCGGCCGATCCCGATCGCGCCGAAGACGCCAAGCACCAGGCCCGCGAGCACGACCCAGGCACCGTCGCGCACGACCATGCGCGAGATGTCCCCGCCCGACGCGCCGACCGCGATGCGTACCGCGATCTCGTGCTCGCGATGCTTCACGGCATAGGCGAGCACGACATACAGTCCGATGGCACCCAGGCCTGCGGCGAAAATCCCGAAGGCTGAGAACAGGGCAGCGAGGAAGCGCGGTCGCGCGAACTGCTGGTCCATCATGTCACCAAGACGCTGTATCGGGCTCACGGCGATCTCGTCGTCGACAGTGCCGATCACCCGGCGCAACCGAGCCTGCACATCGGCGCCCCCGGGATCGCGCATGACCACCGACGCGAATCGACCCGCGGTCTGATTCAGCGGTACGTACACCTCAGCGAGTTCTTCATCGGTTGGTCCCTGCTTCACGTCCCGCGCAATTCCGACCACCGTGCGACTCGTGATGACGGTGTCCTGTCGCGGAAGCTGGATGTCGAGGATCCGGATTGTCTGGCCGAGCGCGTCCGTGTCGGGCCAGAGGCGCCGCGCTACGGACTCACTGATGACTGCCACGGGCTCGCTCGAGCCAATGTCGGAGGTTGCGATGCCGCGGCCCCGGAGCATCGTCATGCCGAGCAGGCCGAAGTAGCCTGAGGTGATGGAACGGACCGACGCGCGGCCACTCTGGGTCCCGAAGGATCCGGTCGCTGTTTCCACATGGAGCGGCTGATAGGATCCCAGCGGCGACGGCGCCGCGAGCGCGATACCGCCAGCGCCACTGATGTCGCGACCGGACGCAAGAACACGCCCATACAGCTCGGCGCGTTGCGTCGCCTCGGGATAGCTCTGTTGCCGGACCGCCATCGGGGCCGCAATCACTCCGGCAACTTGCATCCCCGTATCCACGTCGAGCATCCGCACGACCGTGCGCACCATGAGGCCGCACCCGGCGAGTAACGCAAGCGAACCCGCGACCTCTACGGCGATGAGTGCCGAACGCGTCTTGCGGCCGCCCGCATGCGTGCTGGTGCGCCGCTCGCGCAGCGTCGAGAACACGGGCCCACTCCCGACGAGTGGCGCAAGCGACAACACGAGCGCGACTATCAGCAGGGAAGCCCCTACCACGCCGAGTACCGTCCAGTCGACACCGATGGATGCGACACCGCCCGGCACCCGTCGCCCGAGCTGCATCTCGATAGCGCCACCGAAGACGCGCAGCGTCAGCGTCGCCAGCACCAGGCCGACGATCGTCGCTGCGCCAACCAGCATCATCGACTCGGTCAGGAGCAGCCGTGCCATCCGGCCGAATCCTGCGCCGAGGGCAACGCGCACCGCGATCTCCTTGCGACGACGCATTCCGCGCAGGACCACGAGGAGTCCCACATTGGCGCAAGCGATGAGAAACACGAGCGTGACCGCTCCACCGACGGCCAGCAGCATGGGACGCGTCGCCCGCGTGTATTCACCATGCGTCGAGCGCAGTGCGGGCCGCCAGCTGTCGGGGACCGTGGTGCCACCTCGTACGAGCTGTTCGATCCGCTGCGCCGCGAAGTCCGCGGTGACGCCCGGCTGTAACCGCACGAGATACGGATACGTGGACGCGCGAAGCGGAGTAAGCACCTGCGTGAACGGATTCAGGTGCCAGAAGTTCGCTGGCAGGACACCGACGATGGTGAAAATCTCGGGATCGTCCGGACGATCGCTGACGTACGCGCTCAAGGTGCGCCCAACGACGGCGGAATCGCGCCCGAACGCTCGCGCCAGAGCGCGTCGGAGATCAGGGCGACCTGCGGCTCACCGACCACAAAATCCTGTTGGGTGAAGGCTCGTCCGCGCGCGACGGGAATCCCGAGGCCCTGCATGAAGCCCCAGGTCACCCACGCGCCCTGCGCCCCTTCGGGATACTCGCCCCCCAGCAGGTAGAACATGTCGAGGTCCCAGGCGATGGGATGCTCGATGACATCCGACAGCGACCCCCAGTCCAGGCTCTCCATCTGGCGGGGTGGCATCTGCGGCTGCTCGGCGTACACGACGCTGTACAACCGCTCCGACTCCGGGTACGGCAGTCCGCGCATCAGGTACGCATTGATGACGGCGACCATGGAGGTCTGGAGCGCGATGGCGACACCGAGGACGAGGATGACGGCGGCCGAGAAACCGGGTGAGCGGAGGAGGGCGCGGAGTGCTGAACGCAAAGGGCGAGATCCGATGCTGGAGTCGGAGATATGATGCCGCTCACGTCCGAAGCGTTGCCATCCCAGCCCGTTCTCCGGTAAATCCCTGGCCACGGACTTCAGTTACGGGGAACCGGTTCTTCCGATAGAATAGGAACTGTGGTCGCTGCGCCCCCGCCGGTGGCTCTCACCCCATTTATCGGCCGTGACGACGAGGTCGACGCCTTGCGTCGGTTGCTCGACAACACGCGGCTGATCACGCTCACGGGCGCTGGCGGCAGCGGCAAGACGCGGTTGGCCGCGGAAGTCGCACACCGCGTATCGTCGCGGTTCGGCGACGGAGTCGCATGGGTGGAGCTCGCACCGCTCGCCGACCCGGAATTGCTTCCGACATATCTGCTCGATGTCATCGGCATCGAGCTCGGTGCCCGGGCACCAATGGCCGCGTTGCTGGATACGCTGCGTGAGCGGCACCTGCTCCTCGTCCTCGACAATTGTGAGCATCTGGTCGAGGCGTGTGCGACGCTGGCCGAGGACGTCCTTCGCGCCTGTCCGCGGGTGCATGTGCTCGCGACCAGTCGCGAGGCGCTCAGCGTGGGAGGGGAGCGTGCGTGGCTCGTACCCGGCCTCGCGCTTCCCTCGGGCAACGACGACGTGCGCGCCGCCCCGGAATCGCCGTCCATCCGTCTGTTTGTCGATCGCGCGCAGGCCGCGCTCGCGTCGTTCCGGTTGACCGCCGCCAACGTGCCCGCGGTCGCGGAGATCTGCCGGCGGCTGGACGGGTTGCCACTTGCCATCGAACTCGCCGCCGCGCGCGTCCGCGCACTGCCACCGGAAGAGATCGCGTCGCGGTTGAACGACAGCTTTCGCGTCCTCTCCTCCGGATCGCGAACCGCTGTGCCGCGACATCGCACGCTGCGTGAGGCCATCGAATGGAGCTACAACCTGCTCGACGAACGGGAACGTGCGTTGTTGCAGCGACTCTCCATGTTCGCCGGGGACTTCACCCTGCACGCAGCCGAATCCGTCGCGGCAGATGCTGACCTCGACGCCGCCGACGTCCTGGATACGCTGGGTGCGCTGGTGGACAAGTCCCTCGTGGTCATGCGCGAGAGTGAAGGCAGTGCGCGATTCCAGTTGCTGGAGACCATCCGGCAATTTGCGGCGGACCGGTTGAAGGAATCGGGCACGTATCATCGCGTGTGCAACCGGCACGCGCGCGCATACATGCAGCTCGTTGCTGACGCCGCCCCGCACCTGATCACCCGGAATCGGCCGCAGTGGGTGCCCCGACTGCATCGCGAGCTGGACAACATTCGTGTCGCCCTCGCGTGCACGCGCGAGCATGATCCGGATTCATATCTGCGGCTCGCGGGCAACCTTGGGTGGTTCTGGTACTCCAGCGGGCTATGGTCCGAAGGACGTCGCTGGATGGAGAGCGCTATCGCACTGCCGGCGGGCGATGATGTGCGCGCTCGCGCTGCCGTCCTCTTGGGCGCCGGGGTGCTGGCGTCGCTGCAGGGAGATACCGCCAACGCAATCCTGTGGCTCAACGAAAGCGCTCAATCGCACCGCGCCGTGAATGACGTGAGCGGTGAATCGTACGCGCTGGCTTACCTCGGCATCGCCTACGGACAGCGCGGCGACGAACGCGCGGTTGCGCCGCTACAGCAGGCGCTGCACTGGTTCCGCACGGCGAGCGACCTCTATGGCATCCGCCTGTGTCTCGTGGTGCTCGCCACGTATCACGTGGTCACGGGCGAAGGAGCTGTCGCGCGGGCACTGGGCGAGGAAGCCGTGGTTGTGGCGCGAGACTATGGGTTGGACCGCGAGCTCGCGATCGCCCTGCAGGTGCTCGCAGGCGTTCGGCTGCATCTCGGGGAGCAGGAGGATGCCGCCGACCTGCTGCGTGAATCCGTCGCGGCGCTACGCCGCGATCCGTCATTGTACTGGCAGGCACGCGCGCTGCAACTCATGGCGCTCGTTCATTTTCGCTCGAACGAGACGGAGCGCGGAGCCTACCTGATGGGTGCCTCAGAGGCCGTGCGCGAAATGATCGGTGCGGCCCCTTTTACCGCCGATCGCCAGCAGGTGGAACCGGCCCTCGTAGCGGCCCGGCAGTCATTAGGCGATGCTGCATTCGACGCCGCATGGAGGGCCGGGCGCGCGGAACCGCTCGACGCGTTGCTCGAACGGATTGCGATGGGCCAGCCGTCGGGCAGGCATCGGTCCGAAAGTACTTCGACGGGCCAGAGTGCGAGCGAATCGACAGACCGTAAGGTCCGCACGTCAGGAAACCCGCCGCCTCTGGAGGTACGTGCGCTCGGTCCACTGATCATCCTCCGTGATGGCAGTCCGATGCGGAGCGACGCCTGGCGTTATGCACGCCCCCGCGAGCTGCTCCTGTACCTGATGTCGCACGTCGACGGGCGTACGCGCGAGCAGATTGGCCTGGTGTTCTGGCCGGAGGCGTCAGCAACCCAGGTAAAGAACAACTTTCACGTCATGCTACACCACGTCCGGAGGGCGCTGGGCCGGGCGGAGCTCATCGTCTTCGAGCAGGACCGGTATCGCGTGGCCTGGGAACTGGGTATCCGTAGCGATGCGCGGACCTTCGAGGAACGGGTGCCCGCGCAGACGCGTGCACTCAGGTCAGCGGGCGACGCGGGCGCGGTGGTGCGCGCGATCGACGCGCTGCGAGAGACGCTCGCGTTGTATCGCGGCGATTTTCTCGCGGACGAGGACGCCGGCGATTGGCACCTCGAGCGCCGAGACCACCTGCGGCGCCTGTTTGCGGATGCGGCCCTGCTGGCAGGCGACCGCCTGGCGGAGTACGGCCGACACGGCGAGGCGGCGGCCTTCTTCCGGAAAGTGGTGGCCGCGGATGAAGTGCACGAAGCCGCGCACCGGAAGCTGATGCTGGCGCTCGCCCGTGCCGGCGAGCGGCCGGAAGCGCTGAAGCAATACGAGCGCCTGGCGAAAACGCTCCGCGCCGACCTCGATGCAGAGCCGGAACGAGAGACCAAGGCGTTGTTTGAGAAGTTAAGGCGCGCCGAAATGGTCTGAATGGGGCGGGGAGCGAACGGGTAAAACGTCAACCGGACCCTGTTAAGCGGTTTGCTAATCGGCCGTCGAGAGATTCTCCCGCGAATGAAGTACAGGCGTATATGCGCCGACTCATCAATCGCGAACCATTTGGAGAACGCTCTATGTCACCCCGCTTCGCCCGCGCTGCATCGGTTGCCGGCGCGATCACCATTGGCCTTCTGACGGCCTGCACGGATGCAACCACCGTCGTCACGCCGACGCCGGTGGCTTCCGTCGAAGTTTCTCCACCAGCCACCTCGCTGATCGTCGGCGAACAGGTGACGTTGCGGGCAAAGCCGAAAGCGCAGGGCGGTGCCGAGCTGCCCGATCGCGAGGTGACGTGGTCAACGGAAAACGCAGCGCTGGCGACGGTGTCGTCGACCGGCGTCGTGACCACGCTCGCGACCGGCGAAGTCGGGATCCGCGCCACGAGCGAAGGACGCATCGGCCGGGCCGTGTTGACCATCGCGCCCGTTCCGCCGGTCCCGGTTGCCGAGGTGCGCTTCAGCGTCGATGCGGAGGTCGTGCTTGCATGGGACGGCCAGACGCAGGTGACGGCCGCCGCGCTCGACGAAGACGGTAATGTGCTCGCTGATCGCGGCGACGTCACCTGGTCGAGCAGTCGTCCGACCGTGGCCACGGTGTTGAACGGCACCATCGAGGCGGAGGGGCCGGGAATCACGACGATCACCGCGACCATCGAAGGGGTTTCATCACAGCTGGGTGTGCGGGTGCTCATCGCACCGATCACCGAGATCACGATCGAGGGCCAGGATGGACTCGAAATGTTCGAGACGGCGGGGTACGCCGGGCGCGTCACGCGTGCGTCGGGCCAGTCCGGCTACGAGCCGATCACCTGGACGTCCAGCAATCCCGAGATCATGGAGGTGACGTACATGGACCTCTGGGGAGCGACAGTGCAGGCGAAGGCCGTCGGCGAAGTTACCCTTACCGCGAGTCGCGACGGGATCAGTGACACCCTGACGATGCGCGTGTCCCCCCGCGTGTCGCATGAACTGATCTACAACCGCTGGTCGGGACCGGCCTCGGAGATTTTCGTGCTCCCGACGGCCATCGACGGTTATCCGCCGGTGCGGATCAACGCGGGGAATGTATCGCGCGACCCGTCTGCGTCGCCCGATGGCACACAGCTCGTCTTTGCGGTGTCGCAGGTGACGCCGCTCGGCGAGCAGCAGCACGACCTGTTCATCGTGAATCGGGACGGGATGAACATGCGCTGGCTGACCCGTGCACCGGGACTGGAAGATCGGCCGCGGTGGAGTCCGGACGGATCGAAGATCCTGTATCGCGGAATGGTGGATGCCCGCGCGGACCTGTACACCATCACGCCCGACGGTAACGACATCGTCAACCTCACCGCTGACGTCAGCACGATGACCGACGTCCGCGAGGCGTCATGGTCGCCGGACGGAAGCCGCGTGGCCTTCATCGGGGTGAGTAACGGCCAGCACAAGGTGTGGACCATGCGTGCGGACGGCAGCGACTTGCGGCAGGTGACGACGGACGCGGGCTTCGACATGACGCCCACGTACTCCCCCGACGGTACGAAGCTCGCGTTCGCGCGCTACAACGCGGCGGCGCCCGTCTACGGCAATGACATCATGATCGTGGCAGCGACCGGGGGTGTGCCGACGCGCCTGGCACTGAAAGGCGACCAGCTGACGCCCGCGTGGTCGCCGGACGGTCATTACATCGCGGTGAGCGGAACGCCAGTCGCGGGGCAAGGCGTCGTGCAGATCTATACCCTGCGCCCCGACGGCACCGGACTTCGCCTGCGCACGATTGACCCGGCGTGGGGCGGCGGCACCAATCCAACGTGGATCGCTCGCCAGTGAGTCACGCTGCACTCTCCACCACCGCCCGGACCGGAACCCTGACCCGGGCGGTAGTGTGCGCCGGTGGAGTGGAGACGAGCTACCTGCGTGTCGGGCGCGGTCCCGCGATCGTGGTCGTCGCAGACGATGTTGATGGGGTGGAGGTGCAACGGCTCGTCGCCGATCTCGCGCCCAACCATCTCGTCCTCGTCGCCGCGCCGCGCGCGTCGAGCAACGCAGCGCTGGCAACGTGGAAGCGCAATTTCCTGGACGGCCTGGGCATCCCGGACGCGCATGTGCTCCTCTGCACGTCAGCATTGGCGCGGATGGAGGCGCTCGGGTAAGCGCGGCCGCGCACCGGAATTTCGGTCAGGGGATCGCGCAAACGCGGCTGAAGGATTCAACGGCCAACGGACCCGATCCCTCCGAATCCGGAACGTGATCGTGCTTGAAGAAGACATAGGCGTCAGTCCAGCCGCTCGTGCGCATGCGCCTGGCCCATTCGGCCAGCATCTCCGGCGAATAGTCGAACCGGTGCAGCCGGAGGTAGCCCCAGGATGCCGTCGAGTGTACCGGCGACGTGAAGTCAGCCTGCTCGATCCCGACCATCGCGACATCATGATCGCGGAGTGTCGAAATCACGGCCTCGTCGAACCAGCTCTCGTGCCGGAACTCGATGGCGAACCGGCGGTCTTTCGGCAGCCGTGACACGAAGCCCTGCAGCCGCTCGATATCTCTCTTCATGTTCGGCGGTAGCTGGAACAGGACGGCCCCCAACCGGTCGCCCATGACGGCGGTCGCCTTCACGAGGTAGTCAACCAGCTCTGCTGACTCCGGTTTCAGCCGGGCAAAATGCGTGATGCGCTGGCTGGCCTTGATGGTGAAGGTGAACCCGTCCGGCACCTGCGACGCCCAGTCGGCCAGAACGCTCTCCTTCGGGAGACGGTAGAAGGTGTTGTTGATCTCCACCGAGGGAAACCGGCTCGCATAGTACGCCAGCATCCCGGCGTCCTTCGTCCCCTCAGGGTAAAACACCCCTTTCCACTCCTTGAAGGCAAACCCGCTGGTGCCAGCCCTGATGTTCATGTGCTCACGATCACACTAAAGAAGGCGATTCCGCAACCGATACTATAGACGACAACCCGCCATGGGCGTCCGTGTGGAAGCAACCCTTTTCACGACGGCGCCGTCACACCAGTAACAGCCACCGAAGGCCCGATGCCGGACCTGCGTGCAGATCTCGAGAGCAGTCTTCGCCCCCGCTTCATCATCCAGCGGGAACTCGGCGGTGGCGGCATGTCGCGGGTGTTCGTCGCACGCGAAGTGGAGCTGGACCGCGACGTCGTCATCAAGGTCCTTCCGCCCGAGTTGGCCGTCGTGAACGTCGCGCGGTTCCGCCGCGAGATGACCACCGCCGCCAGGCTGCATCATCCGCACATCGTTCCGCTGCACGCCGCGGGCGACGCGAACGGCGTGTTGTACTACACCATGCCCCTTGTCGAAGGGGAGACGCTTCGGGCGCGAATCTCCGCTGGAGCGCTTCCAGTGGACGAGTGCCTCCGCGTCATGCGCGACATCGCTGACGCTCTTGCGCATGCGCACGCGCAGCAGGTCGTCCATCGTGACATCAAGCCCGAGAACGTGCTTCTTTCCGGCGGGCATGCGCTCGTCACCGACTTCGGCGTCGCCAAGGCGCTGAGTGCGTCGAAGGAAACGGCCGACGCGACGATCCACAGCACCACGGCCACCGCTGGCGGACTCGCGATCGGCACGCCCGCATACATGGCCCCCGAGCAGGCCGCCGGCGACCCGCTCACCGATCATCGCGCGGATCTCTACGCCCTCGGACTCCTCGGCTACGAGATGCTCGCCGGACGCTCGGCCTTCCCGCGCGCCAGCGTCCAGGAAATGATTGTTGCGCAGATCGCCGAGCGTCCCCGGGACATCGAGGAGCTCCGCGGCGACGCTCCACCGTTGCTCGCCGCGCTCATCATGCGCTGCCTCGAGAAGCGTCCTGACGATCGTCCGCCGAGTGCCGCCGTCGTTCGCGAACAGCTGGATGCGATGCGCACACCCTCCGGCGGTGCGATCCGCGCCGGGAATCGTCCGCGACGTATTCCGCGCTCGCTCATCGCCGCCGCTGTCGCACTCCCGGTGATCGCGCTCTTCGGGCTGTTCACGAAGATCAGCGGGCGACCAGTCCTGGATCACGACGTAGTGGCGGTAGCGCCCTTCACTGTGACGGGCGACCTGGGCTTCCTGCGCGAAGGCATGCTCGACCTGTTTGCCGCAAAGTTGACCGGCGAGGCGGGACCTCGGGCCGCCGAGCCCCGCGCGGTGCTTCGGGCGTGGCGCGCGGCAGGTGGATCCGATTCGGCCACCCTCACGCGCGAGGCCGCGCTCTCGGTCGCCGAAAACATTGGCGCAGGTCAACTGCTGGATGGCCAGGTGTCGGGCACCTCGGCGAACATGGTTATCACCGCGCGTCTGATCGACGTCGACAACGGACGACTGCGCGCGAACGCGCAGGTGCGCGGCCCCGCGGACAGCCTCGCGCAGATGGTGGATGCGCTGACCATGCAGCTGCTTGCCATCGGCGCTGGAGAGGGATCGCGGTTATCGTCGCTCACGAGTACATCGTTGCCCGCACTGCGCGCATACCTCGCCGGCCAATGGCTGTATCGACGCGGGCGATACCAGCAGGCGGCGACCGAACATGATCGCGCACTCCGTGAAGACTCCACCTTTGGTCTTGCCGCCGTGGCGTTGATGCAAAGCGCGGTGTGGCACGGCGATTTCGGGGCCTATGAGCGCGGCTCGAAGGTGGCGTGGGCGAACCGGCATCGACTGTCGCCGCGCGACCACGCGCTGCTCATTGCCCAGGTGGGTCCGCTGTATCCGCGGGTGGCGCCATACGCCAGCATGATTGCGGCAGCGCAACGCTACCGCGATGTCGCGTCCGATCGCGCCGATGCCTGGTTCATGTACGGGGACCAGCTCGTGCACCACGGCTGGTCGACGGGAAACGCCGCCGCACATCCGCAGGCCGAAGTCGCACTGCGCCAGGCGGTGTCCATCGACAGCACCTTCGCGCCTGCGCTCGAGCATCTCGTCCTGCTCGCCGCGCGTCGCGGAGACACGGCTGCGACACGCCGCTATGCGCAGATGTATCTGGCGGTGGATTCGGCGGGCGAAAGCGCACAGGGCATCCGCTGGCGCCTGGCAGCAGCGGTCGGCGACA
>Ga0196976_1001489_pt1 | contig 10576 bp, 9 predicted proteins | sample S3v_513CmetaG_FD_148644 | JGI IMG/M metagenome (GOLD analysis project Ga0196976, IMG submission 148644) | Soil microbial communities from Anza Borrego desert, Southern California, United States - S3+v_5-13C | ecosystem: Environmental > Terrestrial > Soil > Desert | place: USA: California...
CGGCCATGCGCGCATCGTCGTGAACGGGAAGCGGGGCTGGGTGGACAACGGCTACATCAAGCGCGTCGTGACGATGCGCGCGACCGATACCGTACTGACGGTCACGCCCCGCCGGCGCACCACCCCCGCGCCGCGCCCCGGCGACCCGCGCCAGCCGGACCGCGTGCTGCCAGCGCGGCGGCCGTAGGCCGCCGTCGCTAACGGCCAACGGCTCACGGCTTCGAGCCAGGTAATGCATGCGAGTCGGGGCCGCCGCGAAGTACGCGGCGGCCCCGACTCGCTCATCCGAATGAGCCCGAAGCCCGAAGCCCGGAGCGCTGAGCGGTTCACGGCTCCCTCACCCACACGTTCCTGAACCGCACCCCCTGCCCATGCTCCTGGAGCGACAGGGGGAGCCGCGCCGGGTGGGCGGCGTAGGGTGGGCGCGCCTGGAAGGCGGTGGGGCCGGTCAGCTCCACCGCGTCGTGCACCAGGACGCCGTTGTGCACGACCGTGAGCCGCGCTGGCCGGACGACGCGCCCCGCCCGGTCGAAGTGCGGACGGCGGAAGACGATGTCGAGGGACTGCCAGGCCCCCGGCGGGCGGCTCGCGTTGGCGAGCGGGGGCCGCTGGCCGAAGATCGCCGCCGCCTGTCCGTCGGGGTACGTCTGGTTGCCGAACGAGTCCAGGATCTGCACCTCGTAGCGCCCCATCAGGAAGACGCCGCTGTTGCCGCGCTCCTGCCCCGAACCCTGCACCCGCTCCGGCGTGGCGAACTCCAGGTGCAGCTGCACGTCGCCGAAGGCGCGGCGCGTCTGGATGCTGCCCGCGCCCGGGACGGCCTCCATGTAGCCCTGCCGCACGAGCCACCGCGCCGGACGGGTGCTGTCGTCCGCCAGGCGCCACTCCGCCAGGCTGCGGCCGTCGAAGAGGACGATCGCGTCGGACGGGGGCAGCACGCTCGACATCCCGCCCGGCCGGACGACCGGCGGCTGCGGGCGCTGCATGGAGTGCACCGGCCACTCGGGCGCGCGCTGCGCGAGGGCGGTGCTCGCGAACAGGGTGAGGAGAGCGAGAAGGCGGCGCATGGGGAATTGGACGTTGGACGTTGGACGTTCGAATGTCGAATGTCGAACGTCGAACCTCGAACGTCCAGCCGTCACCCCGCCAGCAGCTTCATCGCCGATCGCCCTTCCTGCTCCACCTGCGCCAGTGTGCAGGCGCCGGGCGCCTTGTCGGGCCGCCAGCGCAGGAAGCTCGTCCCGTGGCGGAAGCGGCCACCCGAGAAGTGATCGTACTGCACTTCCACCACGAGCTTCGGCGCCAGCGGCTGCCACTCGGCCGAGCGCGCCGTGCTCCAGCGACTCGGGCCCCCCGGCGCGCGGCCGGTGAAGCCCGGCGCCTTCACGAGCTTCTCCAGCTTCTTCGTGAGCGGCGCCTTCTCGTCGCGCGGGATGTTGCTCGTGAATCCCACGTGGTGCAGTAGCCCCTCGTCGTCGTACAGGCCGAGGAGGAGGGAGCCGACCACGCCACCCCGGGACGCGTAGCGGAAGCCGCCCACCACGCACTCCGCCGTGCGCATCGACTTCATCTTGACCATCCCCGTGCGCTCGCCCGTCTGGTACGGCAGGTCCAGCCGCTTCGCGATGACGCCGTCGAGCCCCGATCCCACGGAGCGGAACCAGCGCTTCACCGTCGCCGTGCGCGTGGTCGCCGGCGAGAGCACGACGCCCGCGTCGTCCTCCACCCGCTCGGCCACGAACGCCTCGAGCGCGGCGCGGCGATCGGCGAGCGGCAGGTCGACGAGCGAGCGGCCCCGCCCATCCACCAGCAGGTCGAAGGCGACGAACACCGCCGGATGCTCGGCGGCCAGCTTCTGCACGCGACTCTGCGCCGGATGGATGCGGAGGAGCAGCTCGTCGAAGGAGAGGCCGCCCTCGGCGGGCACCACGATCTCGCCGTCCAGCACGAAGCGCCGCGCCCCGACGTGCTGGATGGATGCGACGACGTCCGGGAAGTAGCGCGCGAGCGGCTTGCCGGCCTTGGACATCAGCGTCACGGCGTCGCCGTCGCGATGCGCCAGGCAGCGGAAACCGTCCCACTTGGGCTCGTACTGCCAGCCAGGTCCGGTGGGCAGCTCGCCCACGAGCTGCGCCTCCATGGGCGCGTAGGAGCGGGGAAGCGGGAGGGCCACTTCAGAGCACCGTCGCCAGGTCGTAGCGGTCCGCGGGCGCGAGCAGCGGCGCCCACAGGTCGCCGAGCCGCGCGACGCGCGCCGGCACCGTCGCGATCGTGAAGTCCGCCATCGCGATCCCACGCGCGACCTCCTCCCACCCGACCGGCGTGGAGACCGTCGCGCCGGGCTTCGGTCGCGGCGAGTAGATCGAGGCGAGGGTGCGGCCCCACGCGTTCTGGTTGTAGTCGACGAGCACGCGTCCATGCGGCCGGTCGGCGATGCGGTACTCCGACGTGAGCAGGTCGGGATGCTCGCCGGCGATCGCCCGCGCGAACGCCTTGGCGAAGGTCCACACCTCCTTCTGATGCGGCCCGCGCACGATGGGGACGTACACGTGGATGCCCGACGAGCCGGTGGTCTTGGCGAAGGCGGGCATGGCGAAGGTCTCGAGCGCCTCGCGCACGACGAGCGCCGCCGCGCGCACGTCGTCGAACGACGCGCCCGGCCCCGGATCGAGATCGAAGTGCAGCCAGTCGGGGTGGTCCACGCGATCGCAGCGCGCGTACCACGGATTGAGGTCGATGCAGCCCAGGTTGACGATCCAGAGCAGCGTCGCGAGGTCCTGCACGACGGGGAAGTCGATCACGTTCGCCGACTTGTGCGTGATCGTGCAGGTCTCCACCCACGCCGGCCGCGGCTCGGGAGCGCGCTTCATCCAGAAGCACTTGCCGTAGGCGCCGTTGGGATAGCGCTTCATCACCATCGCGCGGTCGCGCAGGTGCGGCAGCAGCACGGGCGCGACGGCGGCGTAGTAGCGCAGCAGGTCGCCCTTGAGGATCCCCTCGTCGCCCCAGAAGGGCTTGCGGAGGTTGGTGAGCCGCACCTCGCGCCCCTCGACGTCGAGGGTGACGGCGTCGGCGTTCCGCGGGATCTCGATCGCCGTCGTGGCCCGCGCGCGCGGGCGCGCCGTAGCGCGCTCGACGGGACGTCGCGTGGAGCGGGTGCGTGTCGCCATGCCGCCGAGCCAACGCAAGCGACGTGCTCTCCGCACGATGTGGAATGACTGTGGAAAGATCGAACCACGAGGGAGCACGAGGGGGCACGAGGGAGCACGAGGGAAAGAGCACGGGTATCCGCGGTCGTCGTGGCTGTCCCTCGTGCCGCCTCGTGCCCCCTCGTGGTTCAGCCTTTGCCCTCGAAGGTCCCATGGCGACGACGAAGAAGCGAGCGACGAAGAAGGCCCCCATCACAGAGCGACCCGCCACGGAGAAGGCGCCCACGAAGAAGGCGGCCGCGAAGAAGGCGCCGGCGAAGAAGGCCGCGTCGGCCGCGCGCACGAAGCTCACCCGCTATCGCCAGAAGCGCGACTTCGCCCGGACCGCCGAGCCGAGCGGCGATCGTCCGGCGGCGGCGCGGAAGGCGCTGCGCTTCGTCATCCAGAAGCACGCCGCCAGCCACCTCCACTTCGACTGGCGCCTCGAGCTGGACGGCGTGATGAAGAGCTGGGCGGTGCCGAAGGGGCCGAGCGTGGTGCCGGGCGATGGAGGTGGAGGACCACCCGATCTCGTACAACACCTTCGAGGGGACGATTCCCGCCGGCGAGTACGGTGGCGGTACGGTGATGCTGTGGGACCGCGGCACCTACGAGGCGACCGACGGCGGCGGCGCCGCGTCGCTGCGCGCGGGCTACGCGAAGGGCAAGCTCGACGTCACGCTGCGCGGCGAGCGCCTGCGCGGCGCCTTCACCCTGGTGCGCACGCGCGGCGAGGGCGAGCGCGCGCAGTGGCTGCTGATCAAGCGCACCGACGAGCACGCGTCGCGAAAGCGGGAGCTGGTGGACGCCGAGCAGACGAGCGTGACGACGGGGCGGTCGATGGAGGAGATCGCGGCGGGGGTGGGGAGGAAGCGGGTGTGGCGGAGTGACAGGGTGTAGGGCGTGGGGCGTGGGGCGCGGGGACGGCGAAGCGACCGTCATCCCGCAGCGCCGCAGGCGCTGTCGGGATCGGGCCCGGGTAATCGTGGTCATCCGTGGCGCGGCCAGATCCCGACGGCGCTGCGCGCCGCGGGATGACACCGTCGCCCCTCGCCCCTCGCCCCTATCTGTTCAACCAGTACGCCACCTTCACCAGGAACGTGTTGTCCGGCCTGAGCGCGAACAGGTCGCCGTACTCGCTGCGCCAGGAGCGGCGCAGGAAGCGGGGGTCGTAGTCGGAGCGGCCGTGCTGCCACACGGCGAAGAGCGTCGAGCCGGGGCGGAACTCCCAGCGCAGCACGCTGTTCGAGCGCAGGTCCTTGAGGTTGAAGCCCGTCTCCGCGTCCTCCGGCGGCACGTACGGCGTGAACCGGTCCTCGTAGCGATCGGCGCGCGGCGTCGCGCTCAGCTCGCGCACGTCGTCGTACGCGCCCCGGCTCACGTACGGCGCCGCGTACATCTGCAGCGAGAGCGTCGGCGTCACCGCGTAGTTCACCCGCACCCAGGCCGAGCGGGTCTCCTGGGCCAGGTGCGCGAAGGCGTAGTGCGTGGTCGCCGTCCCTTCCTCGTCGAAGTTGCCGAGCCACTGTCCGTCGTCGTCGTTCTTGTTCCAGCTCGCGCCGAGCGAGAGCTGGAGCTGGGGCAGCAGGCGCAGCTCGACTTCGGGGTCGACGCTCCAGCTCGTGGAGCGGCCGGCGTCACGCGTCTCGCGGTAGAAGAAGAGCATCGGGTAGATGCGGCGGCGATCGTCGCCCTGCCAGCCGCCGTTGTACGAGACGATCGGCGAGACGCGCACCGCCGGCCCGCCGCGCGCGCAGTTGTCGCAGAAGCTCCCCGGCAGCGCGCCGAGGGTGACGCCGTAGTTGAGCCACTGGTTGTTCGCGAGCTGCATCGACCCGTTGGAGTTGACCATGTGGTCCATGCGCAGCCCGTCGGCCGTCCAGTAGCTCTGGTAGTTGAAGTTGAGCGACATCCGCCGATAGACGCGCGTCGGCTTCTGGAAGTTGAGCCCCATCCAGGTCTTCCAGGTCTGCCGGTTGGCGCGGCGCAGGTAGCCCAGGTCGTTCGGCTCGTAGCCCGCCGACTGCCGCTCGTAGCCGGTGAGCCAGCGCAGCATGTTGCCGCCGAACTTCGCGACGTTGATCTCCTGCGCGTCGCCGGTGAGCGAGGTGCGCGTCGAATCGGCCGTGAAGTCGTCGTCCGGGCGCTGGTAGTTGTGCACCGCGTGCAGCTGGGTGCGATGGATCGCCTCCGCCGTCCCGCGCACGAGGCTCCCCGTCACCTTCGCGTTGAGCTCGTACTGGCTCTTGCCCCAGCGGTGGCGCAGGTCGCTGCCCACCACGTAGGCCTCGCGGCGCAGGTACTCCCTGGACCACTCGTCCAGCGCGCGGTTCACCCCCGTGGCGATGACGCCCAGGCTGGAGCGGCCGCCGCGCAGCTCCTGCTGTGCGCGCAGCACGGTGTACGCGGTGCGCGGCTCCGTCGTCCGCGCCTCCGCCCCCGTCTCGCGACCGGTCACCGCCTCGACCACGCCGAGACTCAGGCCGCTCGGCAGCCGCCCGGTGAGCTTGGCCGCGCCGAGGATCGGCGTCGTGTTGGGGGACCAGTCGTCGCCGTAGAGGCTGAGCAGCTGCGGCGAGCGGCCGATGCGGCGCGAGTAGAAGAGCCCCTCGCTGCTGCGGTTCACCGGAGAGCTGTTCTGCGAGAAGGCGTAGAGCCCCGATCCTTCGACGAAGAAGGGGCGCCGCTCCTGGAAGAACTGCTCGAAGGCCGAGAGGTTGAGCACCGCGGGGTCGGCCTCGACCTGGCCGAAGTCCGGGTTCACCGTCGCGTCGAGCGTGAGGTTGGGGGTGATGCCGTACTTCACGTCCGCGCCCAGCGACGTGCTCTGCGCGCGGTCCCATCCCGGCGGCCGGCCGGCGACCGGCGCCTGACGGATGGACGCGTTCTTCGCCACGGCGAAGGGGACGACCTCGAGCCGCCGGAAGGGGCTGATGTCGGCGATGCCGACGAGCTGCCCGAGCTGCGACGAGATGCCGCTCTGCGAGCTGCGGTAGAGGGGCCAGCTCGTGCGCTCCTTGTATCGCTCGATGTCGCGCCACACGCCGAATCCGAACACGTGCTCCGCCTTGTCGGCGTAGCGGAGCTGCGAGAAGGGGATGCGGAACTCCGCCGTCCACCCCACCGAGTCGACGCGCGTGCCCACGTCCCACACGCCGTCCCAGGCGTCGTCCTCGGTGTTGTCGTTGTACATCGCGAAGTCGCGCTTCACGCCCACCGGGTTGACGGCGAACTCGAATCCCGAGCGGCGGTCGTTGTACGAGTCGACCATCACCTTGAGCTGGTCCGACGGCCCGCGCACGTCGCGCCGCGTGAGCGCCGTCATGATGCTGTCGGGATGCGGATCGAAGGCGCGGACGAACACGTAGAGGTGCCGGTCGTCGTACGCCGCCTTGAACTCGGTGCGGTAGCGGGGCGCCTTGCCCTCCACCGGCTGGAACTCCTGGAAGTCCGCCGTGGCCGGCGCGGCGCGCCACACGGCATCGTCCTCGCGGCCGTCGATGTGCGGCGCGCGATCGGCGCGCACGGCGCGCGCGCTCGCCGCGGCGCCGAGGGGCGGCGCGGCGGGCGGGGTGCCCTGCTGCGCGTGGAGCGGGGGCGCGAGCAGCGCGGGCAGGAGCGCGAGCGCGACGGCGACCAGCGAGGCGCGGATGGCGACGGAAAGACGGCGCATCGTCCGGGGGGGTGGGAGGGATGGGAGGTCGAGCCGACGGCGGTGAGACACCGCGCCCGGGCAAAGGGTTGAATTTTCAGCAATCGGGATCGCGCTCCCGGGCGCGCGCGCGGCGGCCGGACCCGATCGGCTGAAATTTCAGCAAACCTACGCGCCGCTATCCCGGTCGGTTGTCAGCGGCGGGTAAGAAAACAGCGAGGCCGCCCTTACAGGGGCGACCTCGCTGCAACCATCGGCGTACGGCCGAGGGCCGTCAGTCGATCACGGCGTCCTCGTCGTGCCCGTCGTCGTGCCGGTGCGGGCGCCGGTCGTGCCGCCCTCGCGGACGGTCGTATCCGTCTTGATCGTCGTGTCCGTCGTGATGATGGCGGTATCCTGGACGGTCTTCGTCGTGATCGACGTGTCTGCGCCGGTCTTCGTGGTGTCATCGCCGCCGCCAGCGCCGCCGCAGGCGGCCACGGAGACGACGACACCGACCAGCATGATGCTGCGGGCGATGGACATCGGTAGTTCCTCTGAGTTGGAGTGCGGGGCCAACCTGCGTGCAGGATACGGACCAGTGCGGCGGGATCGGCCGCGGTTCACCGGCCTGTCAACCGTTTCGCCGCATCCCTTGTCCCACTGGCCGCAATGGAGATGACCCAGCCCCTCGCCCCCACGCCGGCCATCGCGCTCGTTCGCGACGAGACCAGTCTCGTCGACCGGGCGCGCGCCGGGGAGCCCGCGGCCCAGCGCGCCCTCTACGACGCGCACGTGGACCGGGTCTATCGGGTCGCGTACCGCCTCGCGGGAAGGGAGGAGCTGGCGCGGGAGTTCACGCAGGACGCCTTCGTGCGCGCCTTCCAGCGGCTCGACGACTTCCGCGGCGATGCCGCCTTCGGGACCTGGATGCACACGATCGTGACCAGCGTCACGCTCAACGGGCTCCGACGCCACAAGCGGAACCAGGACCGCGAGGCGCCCCTCGAGGAGGCGGTGACGATCGCCCGGCCGGGCGGCGACGACTTCGACCTCCGCGAGCGACTCGCCCGCGCCGTCGCCGCGCTGCCCGAGGGCTGCCGCACCGTGTTCCTGCTGCACGACGCGGAAGGCTACACGCATGAGGAGATCGCGGCGACGCTCGGCGTCACCGCCGGCACGACGAAGACGCAGCTCTCGCGCGCGCGGGCCAAGCTCCGCGTCGCGTTGGCCGCCTTCGCCAAGGAGTGGACACGATGACGACGCACGACATCGGACCCGATCGGGATTTCGAGCGCTGGCTCGCCCAGGCGGCGCCGACGCTGAACGAGCCTCCGGCGACGCCGAAGGACGACATGTGGGCGGAGGTGGCCGCACGGCTCCCCCAGCCCACGGCCCGCGGCCGTCGGCCGTCGGCCCGCGGCCGCTGGACCTGGCCCGTCATGGTCGCCGCCGCGCTCCTCCTGGGCGCGGCCATCGACCGTTTCCTGCTGCGACGCGCTGCCGAGGTGGCGGGGCCGCCGCGCATCGCGGACGGCGCCGCGACCCCCCGCACCGACGCGCCGGTCGATCCCAGGAAGCCGCGGCCCCGCCCGTCCGATCCGGAGCGCGCAGTTCCGCGCCCCGACGCCGTGGCCCGCCGCCCGGAGGCGAGCGCCAGCCTGCGGCTCGCCGCCTCGCAGACCCTCGCGCAGGCGGAGCTGCTCCTCGCCGCCTACCAGGCCGACGACGCCGACGACGCGGCGCAGCTCGCGCGCTGGTCGCGCGACGTGCTCTCGAGCACGCGGCTCCTCCTCGACTCGCGCGCGGCCGCCGATCCGACGCTGCGGGCGCTGCTCGAGGACCTGGAGCTCGTGCTGATGCAGATCGCGCAGCTCTCCGGCACCCCCTCCGGCGTGGAGCGCGAGCTGCTCGACCGCGCGCTGCGCGACCGCGATCTCCTGCCACGCCTGCGCACCGCGGCCCCGACCGGGCCGCCGACCACGACCACCGGAACCTCCGACTGAGGCCTGCCTTCATATGCTGATGCTGACCCGAGTGCTCATCGCCGCGAGCGCCGTCGCGCTCTCCTTCGCCGATGGCCGCGCCCCGGCCGCGGCGACGCGCCCCGCCACCCTCGTGCGCGACCTGCCCGCGCTGCCCCCCGAAGCGTGGGCGCCGCAGGACGAGGCCGACGCCACCTACCGCCGGGCGCGCGAGGCGCTCGCCAGGGACCGCTTCCGCGAGGCGGCGGCGCTCTTCCGCGAGATCGAGCAGAAGTGGCCGCGCTCGACCTACGTGCCGGAGGCGCTCTATTGGCGCGCCTTCGCCCTGTCGCGCATCGGCGACGAGCCGGCGCTGCGCGAGGCGGTCGCCGCCCTCGACGAGCAGGCACGCCGCTTCCCCAACGCGCGCACGGCGGGCGACGCGCGCACCCTCCGCACGCGCCTCACCGGCCAGCTCGCGCGGCGGGGCGACGCCGACGCCGCGGGACGCATCTCCGAGCAGGCCCGCGGCGCGAGCGAGCCCTGCCCGCGCGACGACGACGAGAGCGACATGCGCGTCGCCGCGCTCAACGCGCTCATGCAGATGGACGAGGATCGCGCCTTCCCGATCCTCCGCGACGTGATGCGGAAGCGCGAGCGCTGCAGCGAGTCGCTGCGCCGTCGCGCCGTGTTCATCCTCTCGCAGCACGACTCGCCCGAGGCGATGACGCTCCTGCTCGACGTCGTGCGCAACGACCCGAGCCGCGAGGTGCGCGAGCACGCGGTGCAGTGGCTCGGGCAGATGAAGGGGCCGCAGGTCACCGCGGCGCTCCAGGAGATCGCCCTCGGCGACGGCGACGTGGCCCTGCGCGAGAAGGCCATCTTCGCCCTCGCGCAGCAGGAGACGCCGCAGGCGCGCACCGTCCTCAGGACGCTGGCCGAGCGGGAGGGGACGCCGCGCGCGGTGCGCGACAAGGCCATCTTCTGGATCGGGCAGGACGCCTCGCCCGACAACGCGCAGTTCCTGCGCGGCCTGTTCGCCCGGCTCGGCCGGGGCGAGGCGAACGAGGAGCTGCGCAAGCGGATCATGTTCTCCCTCTCGCAGATGGAGGGGCAGGGGAACGACCGCTGGCTCCTCGCCGTGGCGCAGGACACGGGGCAGTCGGTGGAGCTGCGCAAGCACGCGCTCTTCACCGCCGGCCAGGCGGACGTGCCGGCGGCGGAGCTGATCGCGCTCTACGGCCGGATGCGCGACGCGGCGCTCAAGGAGCAGCTCATCTGGGTGCTCTCCGAGAGTGACGAGCGCGCCGCCACCGACAAGGTGGTCGACATCGCGCGCAACGACCCCGACGTGCGGATGCGCAAGCGCGCCCTCTTCTGGCTCGGCCAGCGGAACGACCCGCGCATCCAGCAGCTGCTGCTCGAGATCATCAACAAAGGGTGAGGCGATGACGGCTTCCGGCTTCGGGCTTCGGGCTTCCGGCGTCGTCTCCCAGGCGGTGCGGGGCGTGCTCTGCGCGGCGCTCCTCGCCGCGCCGGCGGCGGCGCAGGAGGGGCGGGAAATCGCCGAGCGCGTGGCGCGCGTCGCCGATGGCGAGGTCCGCCTGCGGTACGCGGCGCGCCCGGGGGTGTGCGGCGACGGCCGGGACCTCGTGGCGTATCGCGAATCCTTCTTCAGCGGCACGGCGCAGGGTTTCGGGGGCTGGCGCACCGCGGACTGCGTGCCGGGCGACGTGCGCGTGACGGTCACGCTGCGCGGCGGCGAGCCGACGCGGCTGCGCACGCAGGTGGGC
>Ga0196976_1001490_pt1 | contig 10575 bp, 11 predicted proteins | sample S3v_513CmetaG_FD_148644 | JGI IMG/M metagenome (GOLD analysis project Ga0196976, IMG submission 148644) | Soil microbial communities from Anza Borrego desert, Southern California, United States - S3+v_5-13C | ecosystem: Environmental > Terrestrial > Soil > Desert | place: USA: California...
GATTCGTGACATAGAGGAAATTGCCTGAGGGATCGGCCGAAACAGCACGGGGGTCGTTTCCAGCGGCAAACGGAGAACCCGTGGAGGCGGTAAGACTACCGTCCGCGTTGATCTGGAAAGCGGAAACATTGTCCGAGCCCTGGTTGAGTACGAAAAGGAACCGGCCGGTGGGATCGACAGCCAACCGGCGTGGCGTAGTCCCGGCCTGAAAAGGCGAGTTCGCAATCATGTTCAGGTCGCCATTCGAGCTGTTTATCGAGTAGGCATCCACACCCGAAACACCGTTTGCGACATATGCGAAACGGCTGTTCTTCTCGACCACTACGTCCCGCGAAACCGCACCGGTACTCCCCGGCACCTCACGGACCTTCGTCAGGCCGCCATTGGTGTTAATGGTGAAAACCCAGGTGCCCGCGGTGTCCGAAGCGACGTACAGGAACCGGCCGCCTGGATCGACGGTCAAGGACTGGGGATTCGATCCGGCCGCGATGGGGAAACCCGATAAGCGCGTGAGCGCGCCGCTGGTTCCGATACGGAAGCCGTGAATAGTCCCGGGATTGAGGCTCAGCACATAAAGGAAATTATTGCTTGGGGCGACCGTCAGCGCGATAGGTTCGGCGCCCGCAGTGAGTGTGCTGGAGGCGGTTTGCAGCAAGCCGGTGGAGCGGTCTATCGGAAGGGAGATGACGCCCATCAGCTGGTCGATGACGAACAGGACGTTGCCGCCCGAATCAGACGCGACTGCGATGGGCTGAAGCAGTCCCGTGAAAGGCGAGCCCCCGATTTCCGTAAGAGCCCCGGAAGATGCGTCAACGGTGAAGCCCGAAAGCACCGAAGAGTCGAGGTTGGTCACATAGGCAAAGCGCGGCGGGATGCCTGTGCCACCACCGTTGCCGCCGTTGCCATTGTCCCCGTTATCGTCTTCGTCGACGAAAAATCCGCAAGCGGTGAAGCCGGTCAAGAGGAGAGCAATGACGAGAACCAACCACCTGGTGCGCATATGCGGTGCTCCGAACCAGAGATTCTAGCAGGAGTGGGGTGTGCGAGTGCCGTTGCGAACCGCAGATCCTTCGACTCGGAGCGCGGTCCGTAACGCGCGCCTCGCTCAGGATGACGTCATCGCATGGGATAGCTGTTGGCTGTCAGCTGTTCCCTGTCTCCTGTCACCTACATAGGCTTGCGCTTTACCTTGGCGATACGCTCGTCGATGGGCTTGCGACCGCGAAAACCGTCGATGGTGTTGTGCCAGTAGGCGATCTTTTCCTCTCCGAGTTTCCAGCAGAGGAGCACTTCGGGATCGTCCACCCAGGGGAAGTCCAGCAGTCCCGTGTCGAGGTCCTTCACCTGGACGCCGATGGAGTCGATTTCGGCTAGCGTGTCCTTCACCTGCTGAAGCACCTTTTCGCGCTCATTCCGTTGTGCTGCCACCAGAGGGACGTTGAGCAGCATGCCGCCGCTCATCAGGATTTTGGCTTTTAAGGCGTCGAACTCGGCTTCCAGTTCCTCAAGCCGCGACTTCCCTTCCATGACGCTGCGCAGCAAAGATTCGAGCACAGGAAGAAGCTCCTGTGCCTCATCCAACGTGAATGTACGGTCTGACATAACTCGCTTACTGAATCTCCAACATGCGGTCGAGTGCTACGCGCGCCCAGCGCTTTACATCGGGCGCGACCTTAATCTGATTGACTACGTTACCTTCCACCAGGTTCTCCAATGACCAGCACAGGTGTTGCGGAGAGATGCGGTACATGGTGGTGCACAGGCAGCCAGCATCGTCGAGGGTGATGACGCGCTTTCCCTCCGCCGCAAATTCCTTCCCCATGCGGTTGACCAGGTGAATCTCCGTACCCACAGCGAAGCTGGTTCCGGCCGGCGCTTCCTTGATCAGCTTGATGAGCTTATCGGTGGAGCCGATGCCGTCCGCTTTCTGGCAAACCTCCCAACGGCACTCCGGATGGACGATAACGCGAATGCCGGGATGCGCCTCGCGCACTCTGTCCACGTGTTCCGGCAGAAAGCGCTGGTGAACGGAGCAGTGCCCTTTCCACAGAATAACTTTGGCTTTGCGCAGGCGGTCCGCCGTTTGCCCACCCATGGGCATGTACGGGTCCCACACGACCATTTCATCGAGCGGAATGCCCTTTGCGTACCCCGTGTTCCGGCCAAGGTGCTGGTCGGGCAGGAAGAATATTTTTTCGTTCTTTGCGAGTGCCCAATCAAAAGCTCCGCTGGCATTGGAGGATGTGCAAACTGTCCCGCCGCGCTCGCCGCAGAAAGCCTTGATAGCCGCACTGGAGTTCATGTAGGTGATGGGCGTGATGCCCCGCCCCTCGTCCGTCGTCAGGCCCAGTCGAACGAACTGCTCCCACGCGTCTTCGACCTGGGTTATCTCGGCCATATCGGCCATGGAGCAGCCAGCGTTCAAGTCCGGAAGGATGGCGACCTGCCCCGGGCGTCCAAGGACGTCCGCGCTTTCCGCCATGAAGTGAACGCCGCAGAAAACGATGTTGCTGGCTTTTGATTGAGAGGCGACTTTCGACAGTCGATAGGAGTCACCGCGCGCGTCGGCGAATCGGATCACTTCGTCGCGCTGATAATGGTGCCCAAGTATAACGACTTCCTCGCCGAGCTTTTCCCGTGCCGCAGCGATGCGGTCATCCATGCTCGTATCAGGAAGCACGAGGTAATTCTCAAGCGAACAGCTTGTGACAGCAGTTGCCAATGCCTGCACTCGCTTTCAGTCCCGGTAATCACCGGAACGGGGATGTTGAAAGCATCCGCCGGCTCCAGTAGCCTCGCTTCGCTGCTGCGACCAGGCTACGGGGTTGTTGAAGCCAGCAGTCCTCTTTCCTAGAAGCCGTCACATAAAAGGATGGGCAGCTCCGCTGCAATCCGAAACCTTCACCACTCGCACCGAAAATCCGGCGCTTTCGTGGCAGGAAACCTTTTATGGGCCGTCCCTCTATTAGATTCCCGACATCACCCGGCCGACTCACATGCGTCACAGCCCTGCGTGACGGGAACTTACCTTATTTTGTACTTTTGCAGCCCCAAGCGCAAGATGCCATGACGCAGGCGACTGCCTGGAGCCCGCACGCGGCAACTATGCCGTGTTCGGGATGACAACCTGTAGAGAGCCACAAACAACGAAGCTGGGCCGGGAGCAGGCGGCTGGTCCACATCTCTCAATTCCGCGGGCTCACCGCAGGGCCGGCGTGACATACTGGTGGCATGGACGAGCGGGACTTTTTCGACGAACGGTCGCAGGCCAAGCCTGCCCGGCTACAGTGCCCTCATTGCCGTCAAACGGAAGATTACGAACTGGTATGGCTGGTCCGGACGAAGAAGAAGCAACTGCCTCGAGGCGCCGATGAGCGCGACCGCGCCCGCTTTGCCAAGGCACGCTCCTACATGGTGCGGCGGGACGACCTGGTGGCCTGCAAGAACCTGCGCTGCCGAAAACGCTTCGAAGTGAGCGGAGTGCAGTCGGTGGTGTTTACCGATGCTCCGGTGCTGGCCGATAGGGAGTTCGACGCCGACAACTTCGGTAATCGATGAAGGACGGGCGAAGCCCCGTCCCACACTGTTAAGCCATCCTTCCTGGTTAGCAGCTACCATTCAAAGCTGCCGTTGCGCTGACGCGCGCATCTAGTCTCATTTATACTGCTGCGTTTCCGGTGCGAAGGGGTGTCGCGCCGGCCGGTACACCATGTGCCGTTCGCATCAGGGCCACGGGTTCTCAATTCAATCATCGATAAAGCGGACTGAGGTGCACGTTTGAAAATTCTTGTGTGCATGAAGCAGGTCCCGCAGAAGGACGCGCCACTGAAGGTGAATGAAAGTGGCACGTGGATCCGCGAAGACGTGTCTTACGAGATAAACGAGCCGGACGCCTATGCGCTGGAAGAAGCCCTCAGGCAGAAGGAAAAGAACGGCGGCGAGGTCGTTGTAATCACCAGCGGGCCGTCGCGTTCGCAACAAGTGTTGCGCGAGGCCCTGGCGAAGGGCGCCGACCGCGCCATTCACCTCGAGGACGACAAGTTCGTCGGTCTTGATTCGTTCAATACGGCGAAAGCGATCGCGGCTGCAATCCATCACGAGCAGTTCGACCTCATCCTGACCGGATTGCAGTCCGATGACTACGGGTACGCGCAGACCGGCGTGATACTTGCCGAACTGATGGGGTGGCCGCACGCCACCATCATCATGCAGATCGAAAAGAAGGACGGCGGCATTCGCGTGAAACGTGAGTTGGAAGCCGGCTTCTTCCAGTTCGCCGAAATGCCCCTGCCTTCGGTTCTCACCATCCAGAGCGGAATCAACAAGCTGCGTTACGCGACGCTCATCGGCATCAAGCAGGCGAAGAACAAGCCGCTGAAGAAGGTCAACTTCGCCGATGTGCAGTCCGCGCTGGGCGAGAACATGCAGAAGATCGAACGCCTCTACATACCGCAGAAGACGAAGAAGACTGAGACGATCGACGGCGCACCGGCAGAAATCGCGAAGAAGATCGTTGAGAAACTGCGGAACGAAGTGCGGGTCCTGTGAAGGGTGCAACGCAGCGTTCGCGAGGACATCGAGGGCTTCGGGTGGATGTGACTCACGAGTTACGAAGAAGTTGTCATCCTGAGTCCGCGCCGCTTTTGCGCGGGTGAAGGACCTGCTTCCCTTCACTGTGAGGAATCCCTCGCTGCGCTCGGGATGACAGTTTCGGAAATGGGTCAGCGGGCGAGGGCGAGACGCCCTCGGGACAGCCGGCGGGGACGCCGGCGCTACATGATTGCGGAGCAAGCGATGGCAATCAACTCGAACGACGAAAAGCAGGAACGCATTGAGGCCGGCCGCGGACTGATCGTGTCCGGGTGGGTCATTCTCGCGTTCGACCTTTTGATCTTCGTCTACTACGGGCCGGCAGAGCGGGTCGGCAGTGGGCCGCTGTTCAGGACGATCATGCTGACGCTGGCGCTCGTGGGCGTCGCCCTGATCGTCGCCGGATACGTCATGCGCAACCGCGCAGCGAGATTGAGATAGAGAGGAACGATGGCAGACACGATTCTTGTCGTGGTGGAACAGCGCGAAGGCAAGTTCAACCGGGTGTCGCTGGAGACGATTGCGGGCGCGCAGCAGATTGCCGCGGCGACGGGCTGGACGGTAGAAGCGGCCGTGCTCGGCAATGGCGTAAGCGAGATCGCCAATGAGGTTGCGAGCAGGAAGCTCGCAAAGGTGTATGACATCGAGTCGCCACAACTCGGCCGATACACGCCGGACGCTTTCGTTCACGCGTTGAAGCAGTTCATCACGGACCGGCAACCGAAGCTGGTGCTCATGCCGCACACCTACCAGGTGCGTGACTTCGCTCCAAAGCTCACTACGGCTTTGAACCGCACACTGGTCAGCGACTGCACCGGATTCAAGTATGAGGGCGGACGCCTGCTGTTCACCCGCCAGATGTTCCAGGGCAAGTTCGCGGCCGACGTGAGCTTCGGCGGCGACGCTCCGTACTTTGCTACATTCCAGGCCGGGTCTTTCCGAGGCGATCAGGCCGAAGCGGGTATAAGTGCGGCGCAGGTTGAGACCGTGAACATCGATGTTCCAGAGAACGTGATCCGCACGCGAGTTGAAGAGCCCTTCAAGGAAGCGAAGGCCGCGGTCGATTTGAGCCAGGCGGAGATCATCGTAGCCGTCGGACGCGGAATCAAAGAACAGAAGAACCTGGATATGGCGAAGCAGTTGGCGGACGCGTTGGGCGGCGAAATCGCCGCATCTCGCCCCATCTGCGACTCGGGCTGGCTGCCGATGGAACGCCAGGTGGGCTCGTCGGGACAGACCGTGGCGCCGAAGCTGTATCTCGCGCTCGGTATCAGCGGCGCGATACAGCACATCGTGGGAATGAAAGGCGCGCGCACGATCATCGCAATAAATAAGGACAGCGAGGCACCGATCTTCGAGATCTCAGACTACGCTGTCGTCGGCAACTTGTTTGACGTCGTGCCGCCGCTGATTGAGGAAGTGAGAAAGGCCAAAGGCTAGGGGGCCTCACATCAGAGCTTAGGCGCGCAGCGGTATCGGTCGCCTCAAACATCGCTGTGAATCGAAGCCTTGAAACTTTGAAACGCGAAACCTGAAATGATTACCTTCCGCAAACCTCTCCCGAACATCGAACGCCCGCAGATGGAAGCCGACGTCGTGATTGTTGGCGGCGGGCCGGCGGGCATGGCTTGTGCTCTGCGCCTGGCGCAACTTATCGACGAGCACAACTCGAAGAATCCCGACACACAGATATCCAAGGAGAACATCTACGTTCTCGAAAAGGCGCGTGAGGTCGGGCAGCACTGTCTCAGCGGCGCACTGCTGGACCCGCGTTCGATGCGTGAGTTGCTGCCCGGTTTCGAGAAGGAAGCGCCGATTGACGCCGAGGTGGTGAAGGAAGCCGTCTATTACCTGACGGAGAAGCGGAAGATCAAGTTTCCGATCACACCGCCGCCGCTGCGCGACCATGGCAACTACGTGATTTCGATAAACCGGTTCGTGAAGTGGCTCGGCCAGAAGGTGGAAGAGGCCGGCATCACGATTTTCACGGGCTTCGCCGGTTCGGAGCTTCTTATCGAAGATGAGCGTGTGGCCGGTGTCCGAACCGACGACAAAGGCGTGGACAGGATGAACCAGCCGAAGGGCAATTTCGAGCCCGGCTATGACCTGCGCGCCAAAGTCGTGATTCTCGCCGAGGGGACACGTGGCTCGCTTACAAAGCAGCTCGTCGCTCGATTTAACCTGGACAAGGACCGCAACCCGCAAACTTACGGCGTCGGAGTGAAGGAACTGTGGGAGGTTCCATCGGGCCGGATAAAGCCCGGCGAAGTGATCTACACCATGGGTTGGCCGCTCACTATGAGGGAATACGGCGGCTCATGGGTTTACGGCGCAAAGGACAACATCGTTTCGCTCGGATTCGTGACCGGGCTCGATTACGAAGACCCGCGCACCGATCCGCATCATGTGATGCAGGCGTGGAAGCAGCATCCGTTTATCGCCAGCCTGCTTGAGGGCGGAAAGATGATCCGCTATGGCGCGAAGTCGCTGCCGTATGGCGGATGGTGGTCCGTGCCGCCGGTTGCTGGCGACGGCTGGATGATCGTCGGTGACTCCGCCGGGTTCCTGAACTCGCAGCGGCTGAAGGGCATACACCTGGCAATCAAGAGCGGGATGCTCGCGGCGGAGACTGCCTTCGCGTCCATGCAGCAGAACGACTTCAGCGGTGCCATGCTGGGCACCTACGAAGATCGGGTCGAGGATAGCTGGCTGAAAGAAGAGTTGTGGAAGGTGCGCAACTTCCACCAGGGATTCGAACACGGGTTCCTCGAGGGTATGTTCCACGCGGCCCTGCAACAGGTGACCGACGGCCGCGGACTCCACGATCGTTACACGACGAAGGCCGGACACCGGAGGCTGCACAGGTTGGCACTGCTGCCGGCCGACGGCGACGGTCGCGCACACTTCCTGGGCAAGGCGAAGGGAGACGGCAAACTAACCTTCGACAAGTTAACCGACCTTTATCACTCGGGCACAAAACACGAGGAGGACCAGCCGTCGCACCTCGTGATTCACGACACGAACATCTGCAACACGCGTTGCGTGACGGAATTCGGCAATCCGTGCCAGCACTTCTGTCCTGCAAACGTGTACGAGATGGTGGAGGCCGGAGACGTGCCGCACGGAAAGACCATCCACCTGAACGCCTCAAACTGCGTGCATTGCAAGACGTGCGACATCATGGATCCCTACGAGATCATCACGTGGGTGCCACCGGAAGGCGGCGGAGGTCCAAACTACGACGGAATGTGAAGCGAATCGTTCGATCATGGCAGTGATAAACAAAGCCGGCTTCATCTCTCGCATGTTTAAATCGATCTGGGTGCTGACCTGCGTCGCTGTGCTCATCCGTATGTTGGTGCTGCAAACTGAAGACGCAGTGTTCGTTGCTTCTACGGGGATCGTTGCGCTTTCCTGGCCTTCGAGCGCGGTAGCTGTTGGTATTTGCTTCTATGCGCTCGATTGGTCTAGTGGTTCTGAACTGCAATCGGTTGTGCTGCTTTGGGGACTTTCCGTTGTTTTCGGATGGTTCCAGTGGTTCATTCTCGTTCCAGCCATTGTCCGCAGATTGCGAGAGGCTTTGGGAACGGGAATTTCAACTATCAGTTGCGTACCCAGTGAGCGAGTCGCAACCGACAATGCCAAGGCTGAATCGTAAATCGCCTTATTTGTCCTTCCCAGAGCTCCCCAGAGCCGGCCTCTTTATTTGCAATTGCGAACGAGGACTGACCACGACATAATTCCCGGCCATGCAGCTCACCTACACGCTGACCGCACGCGATTTCGTTGACGCACAGTACGCGCATCGCAACCGTACGTTTCTCTCCCGCTGGGCGTGGCGTGCGGCGGCAGCATGCGTGTTGTTGATCGTGTTCTTGCAGATTCTGCTCGTTCTGCTCTACCCCTCTGCGCACACGCTCGATACATCCGTTCCACTGGCACTAGGAACCACGGCGATGGCCGTCGTTTTTCTGCTGCTGCCACGCATGTCGGGCACAAGCCAGTTCAAGCGTCAGCCGGCAGCGCACGGTGTCCACACCGCCGAACTCGACGACAATGGAGTATTCGCGAAATCGCCGATCGCGGAGTCACGATACTCGTGGGACATGTTTATCGACTGGGTGGAGAGCAAGACTGTTTTCCTCTGCTACATGTCGCCCAGAATGTTCGTTATCATCCCAAAACGCGAGATGAAGGCCGGCGATGTGAGCGCTCTTCGCTCGCTGCTGCAACGGAACGTGCGACACAAGTAAACTGGTCGCATGTCGAAACGCGCACTGCTGGTCATTGACGTCCAGAACGAGTATTTCAGTGGCAAGCTTCCCGTGACGTACCCTGCCGGGAGCCTTGCGAACGTGGTGCAGGCGATGGATGCCGCAAACGAGGCAGAAGTCCCGGTGGTCGTCATCCAGCATGCTGCTCCGCAGCCGGACTCAACCGTGTTCCAAAAAGGCAGCGACGGCTGGCAGCTACATCCGGAGATCGAAAAGCGAAAATGCGATCTTCTCGTACACAAGAACCTGCCCGGCAGTTTCACCGGAACCGGACTGGAGAATTGGTTGCGTGAGCGCGGCATCACGACGGTCGTCATCGCCGGTTATATGACGCAGATGTGCTGCGACACGACAGCGAGGCAGGCTGTCCATCTTGGCTTTTCAGTCGAGTTCCTTTCAGACGCTACGGGAACGCTGGCAATCAGCAATGAAGCTGGGTCGGTTAGCGCTGAGGAACTCCACCGTGCCATCCTCGTCACCCAGCAGATGCGGTTTGCGCGCGTCCTGAGCACGGACGATTGGGTACGCTCGCTGGAACAGGTGAGGTCGGCGTCAGAGACCTAGCGCGATGTTTCTAAAATCATCCTGTAAACTTGCTTTTCGATGCGCCTGCTGGACAAACATGGCCGGAACATAACTGACCTGCGGATTTCGGTAACGGACCGCTGTAACTACAAGTGTGTCTATTGCCGCACCGGACGCGAGGGCGCGCAATTCCCGGACCTGCCTTTGAGCGACTATCTGCGGATGGCGCAGGTGTTCGTGTCACTCGGAATCACCAAGGTTCGAATCACGGGCGGTGAGCCCCTTCTTCGGGCAGGGCTGGTTGATTTCGTAGGCGAGTTGTCCCAGGTTAAGACGCTGGACGGCGCGCCGCTGGAAACAGCGGTAACGACGAATGGACACCTGCTGGCCGAAATGGCCGAACCGCTGAAAGCTGCCGGACTCACGCGAGTGACAGTGAGCATGGATGCGGTGGACCCTGTACGCTTTTCCCGCATTACGCGCGTGCAAGCCGGATTCGAAGCCGTCCTCTCAGGTATTCGGGCCGCAAGACAAGCAGGGCTGAATCCCGTAAAAGTGAACTGCGTATTGTTGCGTGGATTCAACGACGACCAGATCGTCGAGTTCGCTCGGTTTGCGCGCGCGGAAGGCGTAGTGGTCCGGTTCATCGAGTTCATGCCGCTCGAAGAAGATCGGATGTGGTCGCCCGAGGTGGTTGTGACCATGGACGAGGTGCTCGCGAAGATAGCGTCTGCCCATCCCGTTCGCGAAATTCAGCACGGCGAGAGCGAGACGGCGCGGCGCTTCGTCTTCGAAGATGGCGGCGGGGAGATCGGCATGATCGCCCCCGTGTCGCGTCCGTTCTGTGGCCATTGCAGCCGGGTCAGAGTTACGAGTGACGGCAAGCTGCGCACGTGCCTGTTCTCAGTGGTGGAACATGACCTGGCTGGCTTGATGCGTTCCGGCGCGAATGACCTCGCACTGCGGGCCTTCATTTCGGAGGCAGTCATGAACAAGGAAGAAGGACACCGAATCGGACAGCCAGACTTCGTACCCGCCTCACGCACCATGGTGCATATAGGGGGCTGATGGCTCGCAAGCGAAAACCGAAGCCGTTCCGGGCTACGACTGCGGTGAAGTCCGCCGCTCGCGAGGTCATCGGCGCGCCTCCGCCCACGAAGCGCGTCCCCGACCAGACCAAGAAGTC
>Ga0196976_1001491_pt1 | contig 10571 bp, 20 predicted proteins | sample S3v_513CmetaG_FD_148644 | JGI IMG/M metagenome (GOLD analysis project Ga0196976, IMG submission 148644) | Soil microbial communities from Anza Borrego desert, Southern California, United States - S3+v_5-13C | ecosystem: Environmental > Terrestrial > Soil > Desert | place: USA: California...
GACCCTCTCTGCGACAACTGCGACGGTGCCGGCATCGTCGTGATGGGCTATGCCCGCGTCGCCGACAACGGCGCGCTGTATCGCATGGTTCAGCCCTGCAACGCCTGCCGAAAGTAGGGCTTGCGCACTTCCTGGGTATGGGGGTACAGTAAGAGCATACCGAGAGGGAGGCACCACAGATGGACGTCAAGACCGCAACCCGGATCACCCGCAACGCGATCCGCCGGGCCGGCATCAAGGACGCCACGATCAGCAGCAAGTACAGCTACAGCGTCGCCGAGAAGTGCTCCACGGTCGTCACGATCGTGACCTACCCGGAGGGCTCCGACGAGGCCGCTCTGCGCGGTGAGCTGACCGGTAGCTGGCTGCTCGACGCGTCGATGGGCTCCTGCGCCGCGACGATCGTCTACCGGGCCTGACGCGAGAGGGGCGGGCAACCGCCCCACCTCGGGCCATCTTGAAGGCCACACGGACGGAAGGGTCCCGCCGAACCTAGGTGGGTTAAAGCGAGCCTCGGCTCATGCGCCACACACCAAAACCGCCCGTGTGACCCTCTGGACGACTCGACCGAGAGGAACCGACATGTCCAAGCTCATCACCGACCGCGACATGCGCGAGCAGGTCTGCCAGACGCTCGGCGACGAGGCTGCTTGCTTCAACGTCACCGCGATCGCGGGCGAGATCCAGCGCACCTACGGCACGGTCGACATCGACGAGGTCCCGGGCGAGAAGTTCTGGGAGATCGTCAACCGCCACTACATCGACGCCAACTGACCGAGAGAGAGAAGACGACCATGGCCACCAAGACCAGCCACCGCCGCGCCGCGCGCCGCACCGCTCGCGTGATGGAGCGGGCCCAGCTCACCGAGCCGACCGGCTACGCGACCTTCGGCCCGCCCGACAGTGTCGGCAGGTACGCGACCTTCGGCCTGCCCTACGCCGCGAGGGCCGCGCGCTGATGGCCGAGGAGAAGCCCCGCGTCTGCGGCGCCAAGCTGGGCGAGCCGTTCAAGATGCGAGAGTGTGGCCGCCGGATCGTCTATCTGGACGCCGCGCAGGCCAAGTCGTGCGGCAAGGGCCAGCACTCCGGCTGGTATCACGCCGGTCCGAACGGCAAGCACCACGCGGTCCCGAAGCACGAGATCTAGTCCGATTCAAAGCCCCCGGTCCCTGCGACCGGGGGTTTTTTCGTGTCCGTGCTTGGCACACGTCGCACCTGTTGCGTACGATGCTGTGTGAGATAATCTGGACATCGAGTGAGAGGGGGCGCCATGCCCGACGAGTTCGCCGAGCTGACCACGCGGCCGAAGTACGACGCCAGTCTGCGGCTGGAGTGCGACGCGACCGCGCGCGTCACGGCCATCAACGGCACGGTGCTGTTCGACATCCGCGACGACGGCGGGGCTCCGGCCTCGGCCAGTCTGACCCGAGCCGAGGCGTGCGAGATTGCCTCGATGCTGTACGCGGCCGATCGGAACTTCTGGTGACGAGCGACGACCGGCTGCTGACCACATCCGAGGTGGCCGCCCTCTTCCGCGTGCACCGCGCCACGGTGATCCGGTGGGCCGTGGCCGGTCGGATCAGCAGCGTGCAGATCATGGAGGGCGGCGACCGCCGCTTCCGCGAGTCGGAGATCCGTCAGCTTTTGAACGGGGGTGGCACCGATGGCATCGAGCACCAGGGTTCGTAACTCGGCCGCGGCCGAGCGCGAGCATCACCGCACCAACCTCTGGGCGCAGCTCGCCCGCTTCATCGGCCTGTTCCTTTCGCCCGTCCTCGGGCTGCTCACCTCGTGGCTGATCCACCTCTGGGTCGCCGGTGTCTCGCTGCGGTGGGGTCCGATCGACTGGGAGATCGAGACGTCCCCTGCGGCGGTCACCGTTGCCGTATTCCTGACCACGCTGGTCACGATCGGCATCGCCTACCTGGCGTGGCAGTTCGCCGAGCACCGCAAGACCGTGCTGCGTGGCGCGCTCGCCGGCTCGGTGCTCGTCGTCGGTGCGCTCTTTGCCATCAACATCGGCACCGGCCCGCACTACTGGTGGTCCGGCCTGCTGCTCGTCGGAGCCGGCGCGGTCGCGGTCACGTGGTCGATTGCCCGTCTCGACGTCACCCGCAACGACAAGCAGGCGGAGGAGAAGGAGGAGGGATTCCTGGAGAAGGTCGGCCTCAAGGGCTGGCGGGGCAAGGGCAAGCCGGTGATCGACAAGAACGGCGACCGCGTAGCGACCGAGGTGGAGTTCGAGCACGCGCAGGGCGATACGGTGGACCAGCTACAGGAGGCGGTGCCTGCCTTCGAGTCGGCGACCGGCAGCCCCACGGGCCTGTCTCGTGCCGTCGGCAGCGACCGGGCCGACCGCAGCACGCTCACCGTCCTGCACGTCGACCCGCTGAAGGACGTCCTGCCCCTGCCCGATCCGTCCGCGCCCGGATGCTCGATCGCCGAGGCCCTGCTGATCGGGATCTACTCGACGGGCGGTCCGGTCAATCTGTTCATCGCCGGTGGCGACGGCTTCACGCCCACTTCGCTGATCTGGATGGGCATGACCCGCACCGGCAAGACCACCGCCGAGAACGGGGCCATGACCGAGATGATCAGCCGCCGTGACGTGGTGATCCTCTACCTGAACAAGGCGAAGGGCATGCAGGACGTCCGCCCGCTGATCCCCGGTGTCGAGGCCGCGGTCATCGCCGACGAGCAGGACGAGAGCGCCCTCTACCGCGAGGCGATGCGGCAGGTGCGCAATGTCCTTTCCTACCGCCAGCGTCAGCTTGCCCTCTTCGGCATCGACGCCTGGACGCCCGCGTGCTTCAGCTCTCCGCCGTGGCGCACCGACGAGAGCGGCCGGCGCGTGCAGATGGAGCCGATGCCGTTCCTCTTCGTCCACTTCGGCGAGGCGGACGCCATCCTGGCCGACGACCGGCGCGGCGAGTCCACCTACCTTGCCAGCAAGGGATTGTCGGTCGGCCTCGCGACGAGCTGGAGCTTGCAGCGTGCCGACCACGTGATGATGCCCACGGGCCTGCGCTACAACGTCGGTGCCCGCTTCTGCTTCGGCTGTGGCGACAGCGACTCGGTGGAGTTCGCATTGCCGGACAATGTCATCAAGGCGGGTGCGCACCCCGACCACTGGCGCCAGAACAAGCCGGGCTATTTCTATTACGTCGGCCCTGGAATCGACGACGCGCTTTTCCCCGTGCACGCCCGTTCTTTCGGTACGGCACCGGACGGTGGGAAACTGTCGGACGAATTGCTGCGGCGCAATCTGACGTGGGGTCCGCGCATGGCCAAGCTCGATTCAGGCTCGGTCGCAGCGACCGATTACGACCGCGACGGTAAGCAGGGCAACTGGTGGCGGGACACCGTCGCCGAGACGGACAAGTTGCGGGCCACGCTCCTGCAAGGTGCGTCCGCAGACGCGGCCCGCAGGCCGCCCGCAAACACGCCCGCAGATGACGACGATGCGGACGCCGAGACGGACCGCGAGACGCTCGCGGAGATGGAGGAGGAGATGCGCAACACCACGCACGTCGAGGGGATCGAGCTGTACCCCGAGGACGAGAACGGCGCCCGCGCCACCCCGCAGGACGCGACCGCGCCACTGACCAAGATTGCGGAAGAGGATGCGGTGTCGTGGGAGCCGCAGAGGCCGGCACCCCGCGATCGGGAGGCCGCGATCGACTCTCTGCGGGAGGCGCTGCTGCACCTGTTCGACCACTCCCGTTTCCAGGACCCGGCGGACCCGACCGGCAACACGCTCGTCGTCACTGCCGCCGAGGTGTACGACCTGTACGGGTTCCGCTCCCGCCCGTTCTTCGTCGAGGCCCTGATCGACATGGCCAACGGCGAGATCGAGGTGGGCAACGGGCTGGTGCTGGCCGCCGCCCCCGACCTTGGCGCGACCAAGGGCAAGTATCGCCTGACGCGGGTGCCTCACGGCAACGCTACGTGAACTCTGTCAACTGACAGACGAGCGGTTGCCAGCGCCCGTTTCCCTAGAGAGATTTGACGACCTGACAGCGCTATCTGACATCTGACAGCGCTATCTGACAGACCATCTGACAACACAGCGAGTGACATCTGACAGACCGGGAGGCCGCCATGGCGGACGGGTACGACGGCATCTGGACGCCGTACAACACGGATGAATTCGAGGCGGTTGTGGAGGACATCCGCCGTCACTTCAACGGCAATTCGGCCCGTCTGGTAACCATGGGCGTGGACCTTCGGCGGGAGCTGCCGCGGGCCATCAACGTCCACGGTCGACGCGGGCTGCTGGGCGCCGATCTTCAGCTCGCGGCATGGCAGATCAACCGCCAGTGCGCTCAGGCTGCCGCGAGCCAGACCGCAAGTGCCGCCGCGATCGGCCGTGCGCATCAAATCTTCGTGGGCACCTTCGGTGGCCGCAGGACGCAGACTCCTCGCGGCCGGTTCAACGCGGCATGACCACCGCCGCAGACGTTCTGCGGTACGTCCACCACAACTTGCGGGTGCCCACCGAAGAGCAGGTTGCGGACTTTGCGGCCCGCACTCTCGACACCCTGGTTGCGGCCGGCGCCGGCCCCGACTCTGCGGCTCGGGCATCCGCAGAGCTGGCGGCGGCCACCCGCGAGTTTGCGGATGCTCTGCGGACCACCCAGCCCGCCGCCGCCCGGCTGATGCGGGCCACGAACGCCGTCAACGAATTGATGGAACCGACCGAGAGGAACTGATCAGAAATGGCAGCGAAGAGCACCTCCGATCTGTCTAATCAATTGGAGGATCTGATCTTCCGGTTGCACGAGGTCACCGACGAGTTCAATGCGCTCCTCGGCGGCAACACCCCCCAGCGCTTGCATTCCGCACTGCTTAGCGCGGGCATGAGGGAGGTCCAGGCGGGTACCTATTCCGGGGCGCTTTCCTCGTTCAATCGCACCTCTCAGGATCTGCTCGTCCAGGCCCGCCATCAGCTCGCCGAGGCGATGCAGGTCATCGGCAACGCCGCCACTCGCGCCACCCGCGGGCGACCGAGTCTGGACCTCCCTCAGTAGCTCTCCGCCAGCGCAGTGACGCCCATGCTCTAATAGGAGCGACGAGAGGCGGTCAGGGCGATGCTGAGCAAGAGCGAGTGGCGCACCGAGATGCAGCGGTCGGCTGCACGGAAGATCGGCGAGAACAGCGCGGGGTGGTTCTTCTTCGTCCGGTTCCTCGCCGGCCCGCTCAGTGTCCTGATCGCGGTCGGCCTGGCCGGCTTCGGCGCGTGGTGGGTGTGGGACCAGGCAGTGTCGGCGCTGGAGACCAACTCCGTTGCTCAGTCCTCTCCAGTACCCGCCGCGTTCTGGCTGGCCGCCGCCCTTCTCGCGATCGGCACGGCCATCGCCTTCCGTCCGAGGATCATCCCGGCCGCAGCGCACATCACGATCCTCAAGGTGGCTGTCTTCGGCCTGCTCTGGCTGGGCGTGATCGCCTACGGTGTCTCGCTCTGGCTGTCCTGATCACCCCCAAAGAGAAGAGGACCCCCGACCATATGGTCGGGGGTCCTCGCGCGTTGCGGCCCGATCCCTTACAGTGGGGATACACCGAGGAGAGGAGACGAGATGGGGCAGGATCTGGTAAGGCGGGTGGAGCCGATCATCGGCCGTCGCGACGAAGTGGCCATGGCGGTACGTACCGCGCACCTGCGGGGTCGCCTGCTGTGCGATCTGGATGAGGTCCGCTACTTCGCTCGCGCCGACGGCACGTACATGGCGCGAGTTCCGATGCTGCTCCCCGTCGAGAATCACCGCCCGTCGCTGCGCAAGCGCTGGCGCGAGTGGAACACCGTCGCCGGCTCGATGACCAAGGCACTGCTGTTCGGCCTGTTCGTCGTGGGCACGATCGTGTCCCTGCTCTTCGCGCTGGGGTTCCTGCTCAGCGACGCCGTGGCGAAGGCCGCCCCGTTCCTCGGCTTCATGGCGCTGTTCGTCCTGCTGATCCTCGCTGCGGCGCTGGTCGGCCGCAGCGGTGGCCACGGCGGCCATGACGGATACGGCTTCCACTGGACGAAGTGCAAGTAGCCGCGCGCCGGTGCGACCCCCCGAGTCCTTCGCTCGGGGGGTCGTTGCATGTCGGGGTTGCCATCCCGTCTTAGTGGGGGTACAGTAGAGCCATACCGAGAGAGAGCGAGAGAGTGATGAGCAAGGTTCAGATCATGCCGGGCCTGAAGGTCAAGTTTCACGGAGACTTCGCCCCCGCGATCCTGGCGGCCACCTTCGAGATCGATGTCTGCGACATCCTTCGCGAGACCGCGACCGGCCGGATCCTGCTCACCGTCCGGGTCAAGGCGCTCGGCGAGTGGCACCGCCGCAAGACCTATGCCGACAACCTGCGCACCGTCGATGGTCACGAGCTGACCGTCGGAGACCCCGCTCGCCCCCGCCGCACTCGGTGCGCCCGCAAGATCGGAGCCTGATCGATGACGACCGCCCCCGCATGCATCAACCCGAACCACGACCACCTGAGCACCGTGGACGCGGATGGCGTCGAGCGTGACGAAGAGGTGGCGATGGCCTGCCAGCACTGCAAGCGTCCGGCGCACTACGACACCCGGACCGATCTCTACGAGCACGACGACACGCACGAGTCCGCCGTCTGCTTCCTCATGGGCCCATCGGGCGACCAGTGCGTGATCGCGGCTTGATCGCACAGACAAAACCGCCCCCGAGCCATCAGGCCGGGGGCGGTTTCGCGTCCGGGCGGTGGGGGCGGCCCGGGCGAGCGGATGGCGGTCCGCTGTCAGTAGCGCTTGGCCTTCTCCCGCTTCGCCTTGTAGGCAGTCAGGGCACCGAGCGCGGTCGCCAGGCCGGCGGAGGCGACGGTGGTCCACCATCCGCTCCAGCCGGACATGTCGACGCTGGACAGTTCCTCGATCGCCGCGCTGAGCACGGCATCGAACGCGACGGTCAGCCCGCCGGTGACGAGCAGGCCGAGCTTGGAGTCGTTGAACAGCCGGTTTTTCCCGCTGCCCGTTTCGTTCGTGGTCATGATGCCTCCTGTGTCCTGCGGCCCCATGGCCGCCGCCCGGTGAATGGCCAGGCGAGTATGAGAGAGATGAGCGCACCGAGGGCGCCCGGGAGCAGGATCGGTGCCGACGCGAGCAGGATACCGAACACCGCCGGCGCGTCCCGCCAGAACTGCCGGCCATACGCCCGGCGAGAGTTGAAGCACGACGCGAGCCGCACCGCCGCCCACATCTGCCACCGGGTCAGCCACGACACCCCGAGATCCTGCATGGCCCGTCGGAAGATCCCGTCGATGTCGCGCGAGTTGGCTGGAAGCCCGGTCGGATTCCCGTCGTCGTCCAGGTACGGATCGCTCTGCCACCACTTCGCCAGCTCGACCAGCAGCCAGTCGTGCAGCACGGCCGCGCGGGTGTACGGGCCGTACGGCCGGATCTTCCAGATCAGGAACCGCGGCACCGTGGCGAAGTCGGTCACGAATCCGACCGGCACGGTGAACGTGTCGCCCTCGGTGCCCGTCCAGATCAGCGGCGCGATCAGGCGCCACGTGTCATCGCTCGCCTCCTGCACGCTCAGCCGCGAGTCGAACGCGTCCGGCCGCGGTGTCGTCAACATAGTCACGCGTCTATCTTCCCACCCGGTTGCCCAGCTCGGGGGGCACGTCGAACCGCTCCAGCCAATCGGCCATCTCGACTCCGGGCATCCGGGCGTACAGGATCATCTCCTGCTGCTTGCGGTAGGCCTCGGTCAGTGCGTCGCTCATGGCCTGGACCTGCGCGGAGAGCCCTTCGGCCTCGGCTTTGGCGTGGCGGACCTCGGCGCGCGTTTCCTTCAGCTCCGACTTGGTCTCGGACAGTTCGTGCCGCAGGTCGCGGATCTGGGTCAGGTCGACATTGCGCATCTGCACGGCGGTGGCTTTGCGCGCGTTGCGGCTGACCAGCACGATCGACACTGCGGCGACCAGGATCGACAGCAGCGTGAGGACGTCTCGTGTCTCAAGCATCACGATCACGATCCTCGCCGACGGGTGCCGGCTCAGGCCACCCCGAGAGTCGCCACACCGACCACGCGAAGAATCCCCAGATGCCGATGCTCGACAGGGGCACGTCGCCGAGCACCCACCCGAAAAGGCACCCCAGCCCCCACACCACCTTGATGCTGATGGCGGCGTAGAAGCCGGGCAGGTTGTCGTCGCGGAAGGCGTGGAACAGGCAGACGATGCCGACCGCCACCCATGCCGCCGCCCAGAAGTGGATCGGCACCACGGCGTCGAACCATGCAGTCGTCCCCGACGGCTCGCCGGTGAGCAGCCATGCGGCGTAGACGAAGTCCACGGCAGCGAAGGCCGCCAGGAAAGAATCCCGGTAGCCGATGCGCCGATGGAATCCGTGGATCACGCGCCGCCCCGCTGGAGCAGCGCGCCGACCGCCGTCGCCCGGTCGCCGAGCAGTGCCGCGAGCGCCGCGGCAACCTCCTGGTCGCTGGCCTGCGAGTCGCCGAGCGCGGCGAGCAGCTCGTCGGGCAGTCCGGCCACCGCGGTCTGGAGCTCGTCCAGCCGCGCCAGGACGGCAGGGCCTTCAGCGTCGTCGGCGAGCACGTTGGCGAGGATCGCCTGGGTCGCCTTGTTCGCGAGTACGACCTGCTTGCCGATGTCGCCGATCAGCCGGTACAGGTAGGTCCCCCCGCCGTTGATCGTGTCCGGAACACCCTGCACGCTGACATCGTGGCCGACGCGCGACTCGGGCAGCCCGTTGGCCTGCTTGGTCGCGGCGAAGAACGCCTTCATCCGCTTCTCGACCTCGTCGCCGACTTCCTTCGTGGTGGGCATGTCGTCCTCCTCCTGCGCGTTGACCGCCGCGAGCAGGCCCCACGGCGAGGTGTCATTCTCCGGGTTGGCGGCACCCGATCCGGAGCCGTACTTGAAGCTGAAGTGCGCGTGCTTGTCGTGCGGGTTCGCGCCGGAGTAGGTCTTCTGCACCCACCCCGATGACGCCGACCAGATCCGCTTGTTGAAGATGATGTAGCGCAGGCGCTTCTCGGCGCCGGACCGGCACCGGGCAAGGATGAGCTGGACGAACTTCTCCATCGTCCAGCCCGCGGGCCACGGCCCGGCCGCGGTCACGTCGGCCGCGTGCACCTCGTTGATCGCGTCGGTGTCCTCGACGCCGCCGGTGTTGCCGGTCTCGTCGGGGTTGTGGTCGCTGACGCTCTCCTGGTGCGCGAGGTCACCGACCCTGCCGTCCGATGCCTTGGAGCGCTTCGGTCCGACCGCGTTGAATTCGGCGAACAGGCTTTTCGACGCGGGGATCTCTGTCCACGCCACGGCTTCTCCCGTCATCATGCGCCACACGCCCATGTCGCGGATGGCGCTCTTGCTCACCTTGATGGTGCCACCCGGCAGGGCGCTCACGCCGTACTGCATCACCGACAGCTCCCGCCAGCCCGAGTAGCCCGCTGCCCAGTGCGGTGAGCTGTCTCCCGGGTAGGTCCCGAGGTAGCCGGCATTCGGCGCGGCCCACAGGTACGGCGCGAGGTCGGCGACGTTCCAGCCTTTCGGTCGCCACCACCAGTCGCCGGTGTAGAGCGCGACCGGCCGGCCGAGCAGCGCGGTCATGCGGGTCAGGTAACCCCGCACCGAGGCCAGCGGGGGCGGCGGCTCGCACTCCACGTCGAGCTGGTGCACGGTGCCGTAGAGCAGGCCGAGCGCCGAGAGCTGCTCGTGGGCGTGTTCGGCCTGCGCCTCCCCGCCCCCCTCGGCGGTCATGTAGTGGAACGTCGAGATCCCGAGCCCGAGCGCCTCGGCCTGCCGCGCCCACCACGCCACCATCGGGTGCACGCTCTTGAGCCCGAGCCCGTGCGAGATCTTCAGGTTGACCGCACCGAAGCCCGCCCCACGCACGTCCTCAGGCCGCAGGTCGCCCTGGTAGCTCGCGACGTCGAGCAGGTGCAGGGTCACTTGGCCTGCTGCTGATTGGGGTCGATCTGATTGAGGATCCACTGCGGCCAGGTGCCGTCGGTGGCGGTGTTGAGCCGGGCGATCCACTCGGCGTCGAGCACTACGCCCTTGTCGTTGAGCGCCTTCATGATGACGCCGATCAGGGCCAGCGCAGTGAGGTCGATGCAGTACGCCTGCCGGTCGACCAACATGATGTTGACGCCGAGCAATTGCCCGGCGCCGCGCTGCCAGTTCAGCAGCGGCTCGACGTACTCGGGGATGGTCGCGGCCATGGTGGTTACCTCCGTGGGTAGGGTCGTCGGGGAGACGACAGGGGGCGCACATGAACGACTTTCATCCTCTCACCGCGGCCGAGCTGGCTCACCGGTGGCGGGAACGGACGGTGCTGGAGTACGCGTCGGAGGCCGCCGCCGAGGCGCTCGACGCGCAGGAGTACGTCACCCCCGACGCGGCGCTGCGCTGGCTGCTCACTCTGGCGTGGCATGGGTTGCAGGAGGCGCGGGATCGGGCCGCCAACGGCAGGTGGTCGATCGAATGCGACGGGCAGGTGGCGCGGATCGTCGGGCTGACGAAGCTGGTCGGGCCGGAGTCGTGGGAGTCGGTGCCCGTCCCGCTGATCCTCGACGGGGTCTACGAGC
>Ga0196976_1001492_pt1 | contig 10571 bp, 9 predicted proteins | sample S3v_513CmetaG_FD_148644 | JGI IMG/M metagenome (GOLD analysis project Ga0196976, IMG submission 148644) | Soil microbial communities from Anza Borrego desert, Southern California, United States - S3+v_5-13C | ecosystem: Environmental > Terrestrial > Soil > Desert | place: USA: California...
GGCCTGTCCGATCCGCTCCCAGCCTTCAGCGTCGAACTTGCGGTGGAGCCCCGGGGCCATGTTGTGGGCGATCAGCGCCGCTTCGATGGGAATCGTGCCCGAGCCGCACATGGGGTCCCAGAAGGGGCGCTCGGGGTGCCAGCGGGAGAGCATGATCAGGGCAGCAGCGAGGGTCTCCTTGATGGGCGCCTCGGCGGTCAGCTTGCGGTAGCCGCGCTTATGCAGGCCCACGCCGGTGGTATCCATGGTCAGCAGTGCCACGTCCTTGAGCAGCGACACTTCAATGGAGTACTTGGCGCCGGTCTTGGGGAACCAGTCAAGCCGGTGGCGCTGCTTCAGCTTCTCGACAATCGCCTTCTCCACCACGCCCTGACTGGCCGGCACGCTACTCAGCAGCGACTTGTGTGAGCGGCCGTTAATGTGGAAGTTCCCGTTGGCGGGAATCCACTCGTCCCAGGGCAGTGCCCTGGTGCCCTGGAATAGCTCCTCGAAGGTAGTGGCCGGGAACTCGCCCATTTTGACGAGCACCCGGTCGGCGGTTCGCAGCCAGAGGTTCGCCTTGCAGATAGCCGCCTCTTCAGCCCGGAAGGTGACGGAGCCGTTGTCGACCGTCACGTCGGTATAGCCCAGGTCCTTGACCTCTTTTGCGACCAGCGCCTCCAGTCCCATGGGGGCTGTGGCGATCAGTTCAATCGTTGCCATGCGGTCTTTGTCTCACTTTCTGTGCCAGAACTACCCATCCATTATACCGGACTGAGCGGCAAATCGCACAGTGGCATCCAGCGATCCTGCTTTTGCTCCCGTTGATAGCACCTGAGTGCGGTCACTGTGAAGGATGCGGGCGGCAGTTCCGTGCGGGCCTCGCTCTCCATGCGGTCCAGCCCCTCGGCGCTGATGCCGAACCGGCTCACAGCCAGCGTCAGGTGCGGCGTGTAGGCATCGCCTTCGTGGCCGCGGGCATCGCCCGGCATCAGCGGTGCGACCGCCTTGTGCAGCAGCATCAGGCCCGGGCTTTCCACGGTCAGGTAGAGCACCGCGCTGCCGAACCGGGCGGGGGCGCCCAGGCGGGCCGCAAAGGGCCGCAGGGCGGCGCAGGCGGCCCGGGCAGGGGCCAGGAAGGGCTCGGGGGACCCATCCCACTCGAAAGGCGCCTTGACGGTCACATGGGGCTCCACGTTGTGGTGCGGGTTCCCCCACCGGGTGCGAAAGGCTTCAATGGCGCCCAGGGTGGGCTCGGGCGGGACCACGGCAAAAAAGTAACCGGACACGCAGATTCCCTCCAGCGTATAGTCTTTCCATTTGACCTTCGATAGGGATCAGCAAGCGGCGCCAAATTGCCGCTCCAATTTACCGCTAAGTGTCGTTTTGTGCGTTTTTTTATTCGCTATTGGCGATCGAAAGCTGTTGACTATTGCCCGAAATACCCTTAAATTGGAAACAGAAGTTGACACCCCTTCAGGGGAATGGGGTGTTGGCATATGTGTTCGACAGGGGGATTGGAATGGAGAGCAATAAGCTGAGCAATCTGCTGGGGTTTGTGCAAACCCTCCAGTGGGACAAGGCTTGGCAGGAGTTCGAGCGACTCCAGCAAGAAGGGCCACCTTCTGCCCGCCTGCTGCTTATGGGCTCGCATGCCGCTCACGGTCGCCAGGATTTCATCAGAGCGCGGCACCTGGTTGAAAAAGCGCTGACCAATTGGGGGCCATCGGACGGGCAAAAGCTGTTGGGGCAAATCCGGTTTCATCTTGGTATGGTCACTCGCCTGATCGGTGACACCCACGTAGCTTTGGAGCAGTTCCAGTTGTTCGTCCAGGAATTATCGGTGAAGTACCCGGAACTCTCTATGGGCGAAGGCAAAGCTCACTTTTATCTGGCACTCACCCTTCGCGACCGCCGTGAATTGGAAGGCTCCGCCCGAGCCTATCAACAGGCAATCGCCTGCTTCCGCCGTGATGAACTTCCATCACTGCTCTGCAAGAGCCTGCAAAACCTAGGTTGGCTCTATTGCCACATGAACCGGCCGGATGACGCCCGGACCTGCCTGCACGAATCAGCCACCTTGATGTCCAGCCACGTCGAGCAAGTTCATCAAGCGCTTGGAGAAGCCTTCCTGCTAACCATCGAGGGCAGATACGCACAGGCTACCGACCTCTGCGAAGGCATATTCCGCCGAGTAGAGCGTGGCGAATCCATTACCGCAGAAGAGCAGTGCCAGGCAGCCTGGATTGCTGGCACTGTTGCCTTGGCACAAGGCCACACGGAAAGTGCAACGGCACTGTCCGACATCGCACTGAACTTTGCGGTTGAAGCCAAGGACTCCCGCCTGATGAACGACACCAGTGCACTCAGGCGGAGCATCCTGTTGCGACAGCAGGCAGGGGCTTAGAAGCCCCTGATTTGCGGGAACGATTTTCGCTGGCAGCGAAAACGAGTGGAAAACCAGAGAAGCCTGAGGAGGTCTGAGGGAATGAAGAAGTTCGCAGTCATGGCCCTTGTGGTAGTCATTTCGCTATTGACCGTTGCCAGCGTGGCTTTTGCCGAGCATGGCGGCATCGGTGGGGTGGGCGTCAACAGCATGAGCGTTAAAAGGGTTCGTTAACTTGTTCGCTAGGAGCGAAAAACCCCACCTTGCGGTGGGGTTTTCCTTTTGCCCTTAATACACAAACCCGGCAGCGCCAGCATCCGGCCCGGCGTGCAGCACCTTCTCAATCCGCCCCAGCGCCTCGGCCAGGTCGGCCGGAGCGACATCCTTGTGGGCGACCAGCCGCACCCGGCGCGGCCCCATTGCGCCGGCCAACACCCCGGCCTTCGCCATGGCCCCGGAGAGGCTCTCGGCATTCCAGCGGGGGTCGCGAATGTCGAACATGACCATGTTGGTCTGCACCGTCGCCATATCCACCTGCAGCCCGGCAATCTCGTTCAGGCCACGGCCCAGGGCCCGGGCGTTCTCATGGTCTTCCGCCAGCCGGTCCACCATCGACCGAATGGCGAGCAGACCAGCGGCGGCCAGAATGCCGGCCTGGCGCATGCCACCGCCCAGCAATTTGCGGGCCCGGCGTGCCTTTTCGATAAACGCCTTCGAGCCCACGAGCATGGAGCCCACGGGGGCCGCCAGACCCTTGCTCAGGCAGAACATGACCGAATCGACCGGGGCCACCACCTCAGCCACAGGGCTCCCCAGCGCCACAGCGGCATTAAAGACCCGGGCGCCGTCCATGTGAACGGAGAGCCCGTGCCGGTGGGCCACTTCGCCGATGGCCTGCAAATTCTCCATAGGCACGATGCAGCCGCCCGAACGGTTATGGGTGTTCTCCACACAGACTAGCCCCGTGCGCGGATAGTGAATGTTGACGCCGCGGATGGCCGCCTCCACGCGGTCCGGGTCCATGGCGCCGTTCACACCCGGAATTGGGCGGGTTTGGCAGCCAGACAGCACGGCGATGCCGGCCTGCTCGTAGTAAAAGACATGGCTTTCGGACTCCATGATCACTTCGTCGCCCCGGTTGGTGTGGCTCAGCACGGCGATCTGGTTACCCTGGGTGCCGGTGGGCACAAACAACCCGGCTTCCTTGCCCAGCAGGGCCGCCGCCTCCGCTTCCAGCCGATTGACGGTCGGGTCTTCCCCGTACACGTCGTCGCCGACTTCGGCCTCAAACATGGCCCGGCGCATTTCCGGTGTCGGAACCGTTACCGTATCGCTGCGAAGGTCGATGATCTTCATACTGCTGCTGCATCCCCCTCGTAGTATTTCGCCTATAGAAGATTCTTCGTGAGACCGGTTGCTCCCTGCGGGGACAGAAAAAAGCGGCCCCCCCGAGGAGGCCGCTGTGGCGACTACAGTACGGCGTCGATCTTGGCCTTCAGGTCCTTCTTGGGAGCAAAGCCGACAATCCGCTCCACCGGCTGGCCGCCCTTGAAGACCAGCAGGGTCGGAATCGACATGACGCCAAACTTGGCGGCAATGGCCTGGTTCTCGTCAACGTTCAGCTTGCCGAAGGAGACCGAGCCCTCATACTCCCCGGCCAGTTCGTCCACGATGGGGGCGATCATACGGCACGGTCCGCACCAGGGCGCCCAGAAATCGACCAGCACAGGACGGGCGGATTTCTCGACCGCCTCGGACCAGTTTTCACCCGAAAACGTCATCACCTTATCACTGGCCACCCAAATGACCTCCTTGTATGTAAGCGCAGGCGACTGCATGCATGTTCTATTCTACCCAATCGCAGCGGAAAGTGTAAAGCGAAAGAGGACACCCCTTGAGGTGTCCTCCCGCTTCACACTTACCCCACCGTGCCGTGTCCCCGGTAGAGAATGAACCTGCGCTCTGGCAGGTGGGTGCTCTTCCGGAAGTTTTCTCAGTCCCCTGACATCGCTTGGCGATGGGGGCGTTGAGGCCACTTCGCTAGGTTGAACTCCCGATGTATCGCTGTTAGGTCATTTCGTACCGGTTTTTCACGCACACAGCAGGGAGTGCTAATAGGTTGTGCCGATTGCTCGGTTTTCATGATCTCTTCTGTGCTCGGTTTTCATCATAGCAGTCCTGCGAAATGAACACAAGACTTGACATAATGAGCCCACGAGCGCTAATGTACATGATTTGAGCCGCGGTAAGTGCCGCGGCTCACCTCTTTGGCAGCGATACCAGCAGGGTTCCGTCCCCTTCCCAGCGGGCCACCGCCCGGTGTGGGTTTACCCGGCAGGGCAGGGGCACTTCCCGGTAAAACTGGCTGACCGCCGCCTGCACACGCCAAAAATCGGGTCCTTCGGTCCGTTCTTCCACCGTTCGCATGCCGCCGATGCCCAGGCTGCTCTCTTTGAGCTGAATCTGTACCGACTTGGGGTCAATCCCCCGCAGGGAGGCCCGGAAGAGCAGGGTATGACCCTGGTCGGTAAACTCCACCGCCGGCTCCGCTTCCGGCGCCAGGGCGGGCAAGGCCCCGGTCTGCTGCCGGAGCAGGTCAAGCAAGGACAGGAACATCGAATCTCCCCCCGCATCAGGATATGCAGGCGCGCTGCCTGCGTATCCGGAACGGGGGGAGAACTGCATGTTACTCAGCCAGCTTAATGTGCAGCTCACGCAGCTGCTTTTCGGCGACTTCGCCGGGGGCCTCGGTCATCAGGTCCGTGGCCTTGGCAGTCTTGGGGAAGGCGATGACGTCACGGATCGACTGGCGGCCGGCCAGCAGCATGACGAAGCGGTCCAGGCCGAAGGCGATGCCGCCGTGGGGCGGGGCGCCGTACTCGAAGGCGTCCAGCAGGAAGCCGAACTTGGAGTAAGCTTCCTCGTCGTTCAGGCCCAGCAACCCGAACATCCGGTTCTGTAGCTGCCGCTGATGGATTCGGATCGAGCCGCCGCCCAGTTCGACGCCGTTGAGCACCAGGTCGTAGGCGTTGGCACGCACGGACGACAGGTCCTCGCGGGTAGCGCCTTCCTTGAAGATGACCGACAGGTCCTCCGGATGGGGCGACGTGAAGGGATGGTGGACGGCCACGAACCGGCTCTCTTCTTCGTCCCACTCCAGCAGCGGGAAGTCGACGACCCAGAGCAGGTTGAACTCGCCCGGGTTCCGCAGGCCCAGCCGGCCGCCCATCTCAAGGCGCAGGGCGCCCAGGGCCGCAGCCACCACGCTGGGCTGGTCGGCGATGAAGAGCAGCAGGTCGCCAGGCTCAGCGCTCATCCGCCGCAGAATCTCGCCGGTCTGCGCCTCGGTCATGAACTTGGTGAAGGTCGACTTGACCTCGCCGTTCTCCTGGACCGCAATGTAGGCCATGCCCTTCGCCTTGTAAGTCTTGGCCAGCTCTGTCAGCTCATCGATCTGCTTGCGGGAGTACCCGGCGCAGCCCTTGGCGTTGATCGCCTTGACCTGCCCGCCGGCCTCCACCGCACCCTTGAAGACGCTGAAGCCGCAGTCAGCGGCGATATCGCCAAAGTTGACAAACTCCATGCCAAAGCGGAGGTCGGGCTTGTCCGAGCCGTACTTGTCCATGGCCTCAGCCCAGGTCATCCGCCGGAAAGGCGCCTGCACATCTACGTCCAGGGCTTCCCTGAAGACCCGGCAGACAAGCTGCTCCATCAGGCCCAGCACGTCGTCCCGCTCGACGAAGGACATCTCCACGTCGATCTGCGTGAACTCGGGCTGGCGGTCGGCCCGCAGGTCCTCATCCCGGAAGCAGCGGACAATCTGGAAGTAGCGCTCCAGGCCGGCCACCATCGAGAGTTGCTTGAAGAGCTGCGGCGACTGGGGCAGGGCGTAGAACTTGGAGGGGTTGACCCGGGAGGGCACCAGGTAGTCACGGGCGCCTTCCGGCGTCGACTTGGTCAGCATGGGCGTCTCGATTTCGAGGAACCGGTGCTGGTCCATGAACGACCGGGTGGTAGCGGTGACCCGATGGCGCAGAATCAGGTTCTTCTGCATCTCCGGGCGCCGCAGGTCCAGGTACCGGTACTTCAGCCGCACCAGTTCATCGACATCCACATCGTCCTGAATGTAAAAGGGCGGGGTCTTGGCTGCGTTGAGAATGCGCAGTTCCTGCGCCCGAATCTCGAAGCGGCCCGTGACCATGTTGGGGTTGACGGCTTCCGGGGCCCGGTGGACCAGCTTGCCCCGAACTGCGACGACGAACTCGCTGCGCACCTGCTCGGCCTTGTGGAAAATCTCGCTAGCATCTTCCGCGTCGAAGACCACCTGCACCAGGCCCGTCCGGTCCCGGACGTCGAAGAAGATCAGAGCGCCGTGGTCACGCCGCCGCTGCACCCACCCGTTGACGGTAACAACTTCGCCCACCTGCGCCTCGCCAATGTCGCCGCAGAAGTGGCTCCGCTTCATGCCCTGGATCGGTTCCGTCATGACTTCCGCCCCCTGATATATGTCTCGACCTGCGCTGCCGGCACCGTCTCCTGCGTGCCGGCGTCCATGTCCTTTACCACCGCGTTGCCGTTCTTGACCTCATCTTCGCCGAGAATCACCACAAACCGGGAGTTCTGCTTGCCGGCATACTTCATCTGGGCTTTCAGCGACCGGCCCAGGTAGTCAATGTCGGCGCTCAGCCCCGCGGCCCGCACCTCGTAGAGCATTTTCAGGCCGGCCGGCCGGGCGACTTCGCCCATGGTCGCCACGAAGACGTCCATCCGGGGCCGATCCTTGAAGGCCTCCAGCAGGCCCTCCTCCTCCAGCACCATCAGCACCCGCTCCATGCCCATACCGAAGCCCACACCGGGCGTCGGCTTGCCGCCCACCGTCTCAATCAAGCCGTCGTACCGACCGCCTCCCCACAGGGTCGCCTGGGCGCCCAGCTTGGGGTGGAGCACTTCGAAAACCGTGTTGGTGTAGTAATCCAGACCGCGGACGATGCGGGTGTCAATCTGATATTCTACCCCGAGCGCCTGCAGATTCGCGAGCAGCCCGTCCCAGTGCGCCTTGCAGTCATCGCAGAGGTAGTCAAGCCCGACCGGCGCCGTCTTTTGGGCGGGGTGCCGGGCATCTTTCTTGCAGTCCAGCAGCCGCAGCGGGTTCTTGTCGATGCGGGTGTTGCAGTCCTCGCACAGTTCCGCCAGGTGCGGCCGGAAGTGGTTCTGGAGCGCTTCGCGGTACCGGGGCCGGCAGTTCGGGCAACCAATGGAGTTGACGTTGGCCACCAGGCCCTTGAGGCCCATCCGCCCGACCATATCGATGCCCAGGTAGATCACTTCGGCGTCCACCGCCGGATCACGGGAGCCGAAGACTTCCACGTCGATCTGGTGGAAACCGCGGAAGCGGCCCTTCTGTACGTTCTCGTACCGGAAGGCCGGGCCGAACGCGTACATCTTCGTGGGCTGCGGCTGGTTCGCCACGGCGTTTTCGAGATAGGAGCGCACCAGTCCGGCCGTGAATTCGGGCCGCATGGCCATCCGCCGGGGGTCCGGATCGTCACCCCGGGGTACGATGTTGAACATTTCCTTGCTCACAATGTCCGTGGTCTGCCCCACACCGTGGATGAAGAGATCCACGTACTCCACCATGGGCACGCGGAACTCCTGGTAACCGTACTGGTGGGCAACGTGGCGGAAAAGCTCCTCCAGCTTGGTCCACCGGTAGCTGTCCCGCCACCCGTACTGTTCGCCGGGGAGGAAGTCGTTGAACCCCTTTGGCGCCTGAATCGACATGACCAATCGCCTCCGTCAGGAAAATAGAAAACGCCCGTCCCAGCTATGGGACGAGCGTATGCTCGCGGTGCCACCCACTTTGAAGCCCACCACAAATGCCAGGGCGGACTTCCTCTCTGTAGGGCCAGACAGCCCTCTCCCTCTGCTAACGGCGGGAGTCTCCGGCGGAACCTAGCGGCGCATGGGCGCCGTTCAGTCCAGCGGCTCAGGGGTGTGCTTCGCTGCTGCTCTCCTGCCCGCCTTTCACCAAAGCGGCGGGCTCTCTGCCGAGGCGCCTGGCAGCTACTAGTCCCCATCATTGCCTTTAATCTGGAATTCTACCGGAGTGACGGGCTACTGTCAAGCAGTTCACACCAATAGCTTTACGCCTTCCGGAATCGCGACCAGTTGCAGGGGCAGGCCGCCCGTCACTTCGCCGTCTAGCTGCACCGGCGGCGCCTCGTCGGCAAAGCTGTGGATTTTGGCGGCCCGGACCTTGCGGTAGACCACGTTCTCCATGCCGCGGTGCCAGCCAGCCACGGCGGCCAGGGCAAATTTGAGGTATTCGAACCGGTTCTCCGACGTAAAGATGCAGATGTCGAGTTCGGGGTCGCTCAGGTCCGCCGAGGGTGTCAGCTTGAAGCCGCCGCCGTACGAATGGGCGTTGCCCGCCACGACAAAGTTGCCGACCACTTCCTCGCCCGGCAGTTCAACCCGCACGGGCTGGAGGTTCCAATTCCAGATGTACTTCAGCGCGGCAATGCCAAAGGCGGCCTTGCCAAGCTTGCGTTTCAGGCCCGGGTCGACCGCGGCGGAGACAGCCGCGTCCAGGCCGATGCCGGCCATCAGCAGGAAGTAGCGGTTGTTGGCCTGCCCGACGGTGACGCGCTTGATATGCCCGCGCATGACCCGCCCCACGACCTGGTCCACGTCGGAGGGAAAGCCGATTTCCGCAGCCAGCACGTTGGCGGTGCCGCCGGGCCAGAAACCAAGGGCCGCATCGGTGCCGACCACCGCCTGGAGCACTTCGTTCATCGTGCCGTCGCCGCCGTTGGCAACGACGAGGTCACACCCGCGGGCAACCGCATCCCGGGCAAGGTCCGTTGCATGGTTGGGGCGCTGGGTCGGACAGATATCGACCGTGCTGCCCGCCTCGGTCATCAGGGCAGCAAAGCGATCCACCGACTGCTGCCGCTCACGCGGGCGCCCGGCGTTTGGATTGTAAATGACTGCGATGCGGGAAAACGTCACGGATCTGCCCCTCCCCCCGCGGCTGCGTTCCGTACAACATTCATATCACCTGTCACGTCCCATTATGAGAAAAGTGCGAGGGTACTCTGGGTTCGTAGATCAGCTTCAGTTCGTCCGCCCGCCGCTGGGCCAACTCCTCCACCCGTGCAGCGTAGCTGGACGGGTCATTCGGATTGTCCGGCGCCTTCAGCAGCCAGCCCCGGTAACCGCCCAGGGGCTTGTACCATTTGGACGTGGCGCCGCCGCCCAGTCCGATGACGGTCTGGCGCTCCTCCATCATCTGAATGTTGTAGATCGACTCCCGCCCCGGCAGGCTGTAGCCGACGTTCTCCATGGAGCCGACCATGAACTTCTGCCGGTAGAGGTAATACGGGTGCTGCCCCATGTTGCGGGCCGTGCGGGCCGCCTCCCGGATCAGTTCCTCGGCCTCATCGTAGGTGAGCGCCCGCAGGGCTTCAGCCGCTTCGCCGCCGGCCTGGTGCAGCCGTGAACCCCGCTTGATCGCCAGCGTGTGGACAGTCAGGTTATCCGGCGCCAGGCGCTGCATGTCGGCCAGGGTGTAGGCCACTTCCGCCGGCCCTTCGCCCGGCAGCCCGATGATGATGTCCGAGTTGACCACGAACGGATGCGGGTGACTGCGCACCATGTCGAAGGCCCGGTAGAACTTCTCCACCGTGTGGATGCGGCCCAGGTGCATCAGCGTCTCCTGGACGGTCGTCTGCGGGTTGACGGAGACGCGGTTGACCCCGTGCGCCGCCATGGCGTCCAGCTTGGCCCGGGTAAACGTTTCCGGGCGCCCGCCCTCGACCGTGTACTCCGCAGGCTGCTGCCCCTTCAGAATCGTCTGGGCGGCCTTCTCCAGCATCCACGCGAAATCTTCGTCCCGGGGGCTGGTGGGCGTGCCGCCACCAAAGTAGATTGACTGGACCCGCAGGCCCAGCTCTTCAATCGCCCCGCCGATGATCTCCATCTCCCGGCCGAGGGCTTCCAGGAAGGCCGGCACCTGGCTGCGGTGCTCGAGAATCGGATAGATGGAGAAGGAGCAGAACGAACAGATCGACGGGCAAAACGGAATTCCGATGTACAGCGAAATCGCCCGGGGGTCCTGGTTCAGGTAAGGCCGCTGCAGGCGTGCAACGCCCGTCACCAGCGACGCCTTCTCGGGCGTCAGCCGATGCTCCCGCATCAGCTCCTG
>Ga0196976_1001493_pt1 | contig 10569 bp, 9 predicted proteins | sample S3v_513CmetaG_FD_148644 | JGI IMG/M metagenome (GOLD analysis project Ga0196976, IMG submission 148644) | Soil microbial communities from Anza Borrego desert, Southern California, United States - S3+v_5-13C | ecosystem: Environmental > Terrestrial > Soil > Desert | place: USA: California...
GCGACGGTTGTCGCTGTCGCGGCGTACTTCGAATTCGGCGCGGCAGCCTTTATCGACCCAGATGCTGTCGTTGCGAACGCCCCAGGTGCGTCCTTCGATGCAGGGCGATCCGCTAATCTGACGCACGAGACGCGCGCTCCGAATACCGCCGACATAGCAGGCGTGGTAATCCTTGTCGTCAGAAGAACACTTAAGCGTGTACCGGTCATCGGCACTCGCGGAAGGTGCTGCGAGCAAGCAAGCGAAAACGGCGGCGAAACAGAAACCGAGAATCCGCACCCTCATGTCAGCCTCCAAGCCGCTGCAATACCTTTGGCAGCAGCAACATTGGTTGTAACACCGCTCGGGAGAAAACGTCGCGCAGGAAATGGACCGCAGACCGAACATTAGTGTGCAAAAGAAGGATTGGCCTGCGTCACAGCGCAGCGCGCATGCAAGCACTCGAAAGGTCATTGATGAGGGAGTAAATGGACCGGTGTTTTGATCGGACCCATTCGCCAGTCGAAGACTGGCGGCCACACAGGTTTTGCCGCACACACGAAAGCCGCCGGTCATTGACCGGCGGCGTGATGAAAGACCTGAAGCTGGGCTAGAATGCGCCCGTCTTAGCCTGCGAGAAGTGGTTCGCGATCTTCTGGCGCGAGGCTTCGTCCTCGATGTTGAGGCAGAGTTTCGAACGGTCGATCTGGCGCATGAGTCCGCAGAGGACTTTGCCGGGACCGACTTCGACGAGCGTCTCAACACCTTGCTCGACCAGCTTGCGCATTGAGCGCTCCCACTGAACCGCTCCGGTCACCTGGCGGATGAGCGCTTCGCGCGCGGCTTCGCCGGAGGTCATCAGTTCGGCGTCCACGTTGTTCACGACCGGGAACTTGGGGTCGTTGAATGCGAGCGCACGGAGATCAACGGCGAGGCGGTCTTCGGCAGGCTTCATGAGCGCGCAATGGAATGGTGCGCTGACGGGAAGCATGACCGCGCGCTTTGCGCCGCGTTCTTTCGCGAGATTGGCGGCACGCTCGACGGCGGCCGCGGCGCCGGAGATGACGATCTGCTCGGGCGAATTGACGTTCGCCGGCTGGCAGACTTCACCTTGCGCGGCTTCGTCGCAGACCTGAGCGACCACTTCAGGCGCGAGTCCAAGGATGGCAGCCATGGCACCCTGACCAACGGGCACGGCCTCTTGCATGTAGCGTCCACGATTGCGGACGGTGCGAACGGCGTCCTCGAAGCTGATCGTCCCGGCGGCGACGTGGGCCGAGTATTCGCCAAGGGAGTGTCCGGCGGCGAAGTCGGGAGTGAGCCCCATTTCCTGCAGGACACGGTAGGCGGCAACGCTTACGGTGAGGATCGCGGGCTGCGTGTTCTGCGTGAGCTTCAGCTGGTCTTCGGGGCCTTCGAAACAGAGTTGGGAAAGCTTGAAGCCGAGTGCGGCGTCGGCTTCGTCGAATGTCTTCTGCGCGACCGGATGCATGGAAGCGAGTTCTTTGCCCATGCCAACAGCCTGCGAACCTTGCCCAGGAAAGATGAATGCGGTTTTTGCCATTCGATGTGCCTCAGATGAAATGGGGCTAAACCTTAAGGATGCTGGAAGGACGGGAGCGAGCGCAAGAGGATCGGGGGAATTGCGAAACCGAGGAGCGTTGACCGCTGATTGCGCTGAGGAACGCTGAGAGAAGCAGTTCGCGGTTGGCGTTGTCAGTTGCCAAGTTGGCAAGGGGGGACTGGAGGGACGCGCAGTAGTGAGCAAGACGAATTCGCGGGCGAAGCGCGAGCCGTACTACACGGCACTCTCGGCTCTACAAAACCAAGCCGCCGGGCCAACCGGCGGCGGTGAAGTGCAAAACAGAATCCTATGATCTTGCTACCACGGGCTCGGCAGCCTTGATCTCGTGCGCGATCTTGCTATTAACGTCGGCCTCGGCGGATTCGGCGGCAACGCGAATCGCGTTCTTGATAGCGTGCGCGTTGGAGGAGCCGTGTCCGATGATGCAGACTCCCTTCACGCCCAGCAGCGGTGCTCCACCATACTCGGTGTAGTCGAGCCTCTTCTTGAAATCTTCGAAGGCCTTACGGGAGAGCAGATAGCCGAACTGGCGCGTGAGCGTTGCCTGAAGCGATTCCTTCAGCATGGACCGAATCGTCGCGACCAGTCCCTCGCTGACTTTCAGCGCGACGTTGCCGATAAAACCGTCGCAAACGATCACGTCGCAGGCGCCGTTGTAGAGGTCGCGCCCCTCGACGTTGCCGATGAAGTTCAGCGGCAGGTCCCTGAGCAGTTTGTAAGCTTCGCGGGTAAGCTCGTTGCCCTTGCTCTCCTCTTCGCCGATGGAGAGAAGGCCAACGCGCGGGCGGCGAATCCCGAAGATCGTCCGGTAGTAAATCTCGCCCATGACCGCGAACTGCTCGAGGTTCTGGGGCTTGCAGTCGACGTTTGCACCGACGTCGAGCAACAACGCAGCGCTTCCAGCCGAGGTCGGGAAGACTGCGGCCAGCGCGGGGCGATCGACACCCGGAAGCGCGCCGAGCACCATCTTGGCAGTCGCCATGGCGGCGCCGGTGTTACCGGCGGTGGCGAAGCCAGAGGCGCGCCCTTCACGGACCAAGCGCAGACCGACACGCATGGAAGAGTCGCGCTTGGTGCGAACCGCGTGCGCGGCTTTCTCGTCCATGCCAATGACCTCCGAGGCATGGACGATATCGATAGGCAGTCCCTTGGCGGACGGGTGATGCCGAAGTTCCGCCTGGATATCGTGCTCGCGCCCTACGAGGATGACGCGGACGTCGTGATGGCGCGCAGCCAGAATCGCGCCCTCAACCTCAGGTTTGGGGGCGCGATCGGAGCCCATTGCGTCAACGACAATGACGGTCGACATTGAGCTTGGGTCTGACTACGACTTCTTCTCTTCGACTTCGAAAACTTCCCGTCCCTTATAGTGGCCGCACTTCGGGCAGGCGCGGTGGGGCATCTTCTTCTCGTGGCAATTCGGGCATTCAGAGCCCGAGTGCGCGGAAAGGTGATCATGCGCGCGGCGGGTAGCCGTGCGACGCTTGGAGTGTCTCCGTTTCGGATTTGCCATTCAGAACCTCTTGCCGGCCGTATCGACGGCCACAAAATTTGCGCCCGCGCGCTTACGCGGGTCGAACTTCTGGAACTAGCTTTGAAGCTTGTCCCGCAACTCTTTCAAAGATTCCCAGCGAGGATCGCTTCGCTCTTCCTTGCAGGAACACGTGCCCGTGTTCAGGTTCAGACCGCAATGCGGGCACAGTCCCCTGCAGGTGTCGTCGCAGACGGTTTTGATCGGGAGAGCAAGCAGAACCTGCTCGCGAAGCACGTCTTCGAGCATGACTCCATCACCCGAGTAGTAACCAATCTCTGCTTCCGCCTGCGTTACGGAAAGCTCCTCGGCACCAGAGGCATCCACACCCTGAGGACGGTAGAGCAGATCGAACGACCTGTTCACGTCGCGAACCACCGGCTCGAGGCAGCGGGCGCAGCTAATCTCGAGCTTAGCCGAGAAGCTGCCCACAATGCGAATGTCCTTGATAACAGCCCCACGCGTACCGTGCCGCTCTTCCAGCAAGTCAGCCCGGCCGGACGTGCTCAGGTCCGTCAGTTGACGCAATTCGGCGCCAAGATCAATCGCGTTCGGGCGGAAATCCTCCCGGAAATCAAGGGGATGAAGTTCCAGTTCGTGAACGTCGATGAACATTGGGGCAAAACCTATGGTTCCGGCTGCAGTTCCAAGATGCGAGCTGGAGTTCACGCGGGAAAAACGCGTCGTCAAACTGCCAAGACGGAGAAATAGCCGCTTGGGGTTAAAAGCAAGAATACGGGCTAAGTTGCAGTAGTGTCAACCGGATGCGCTCCAGGCAACAGGTCGCCAGCGGCAAAAGCGAAAAGCAGCCCCCTTGGGCTGCTTTATCTTCATCAAAGATCAGCCGTTAACTAGACGCCGGCTGTCTCAGTGCCGGTGGGCCGAGTCTCGGCGGTAGTGCCTGTGGTGCCGGTACCGCGGTTTCGCACAGCACTCATGCCGCGCTGCACTCGCTCACGACCCTGGTCGATACTCTCCCGCGCGGAACTGGCCAGATCGCTGGCACGCTCGGCGATGTTCTCGCGGGTCTCTTCCCCGCTCATGGGTGCGAACAGAATCCCCAGGCCGATGCCGATGCCAAGGCCAAACAGAAAACTTCTCATGATGCCTCCTTGCGTGTTCTCGCTGAGTGGCGGATTGAGTTGGACCGCCCGCTCGCCTTAGGCACAGATGCGAAAGCGTCGATAGGGGTTTGGTGAGAATCGAGGATGGACGGAGAGCACGCTGCAAAACGAATCGGGGACACCTGAGGTGTCCCCGAGAGAGCTAAAAAGACGAGCTAGCGAGCGCTGGCAAGCCGGCTGGCGGCAATCTGTGCTGCCGGGCTATTCGGGTCCTCTTTTCGGATTTCCTCGTACAGTTTGGCAGCTTCGCCCGGCTGACGAGTCTCGAGCATGGCCGCAAGCTCAAGCTGTGCGGCGCTCTTCCCGACAGAGCGGGTCGGATCCGCAATCAGGCCCTTATAGATGTCGATGGCCTGCTGGTCTCGATTGGACGAGCGGTACACGCCCGCCAGCGCCATTTTGGCGAGAGCAGCAAGCTCCTTGTCGGCAGAATCAGCGACCTGTTTCAGTTCGCGCTCGGCAACAGCCCTGTCTCCCATCTCGTCGGCCGTGATACCAGCGAAGTAGCGGGCGACCTTACCGGCCGAGGTGCGGCCATACTGGTCGGCAATCTTCCTGAACTCCGCGTTCGCGGCCTTGGCACGCTCAGCAGCGGTGGCAAAGCTCGGCTCGCCAGGTTGAGCTGGCATGCCGGGGACGGTGAGGGCCGCACGATAGACCCTGAGCGCTTCCGTCAACTCGACATTGGCCTGCGTGTTGCGACGCTGCATCCAGGTATAGCCACCGACGACAACGGCGAGGAGGACGACGACGGCGAGGAGGCCAAGAAGTATCTTGTCTCGATGTTCCGCGATCCAGGAATAGGCTTCTACGGTGGTTTCAGCGAACTTATCGGTTTTCAGCTGATGACGTTCTTGTGTGCGCACGGTACTTCCCTAATGCCTGGCGAGCGATTGCGAACGTAGGCGCGCCGGGCCCCGCGACTTAGCATTGTCCGGGGAAAGTTGAGTGTATCACGGCGGCAGAATGAGTTAACCGCGTTGTGGCTACGGCTCTCGAGCCAGTTCGAAGTCCCCGGTCAGACTACGCCGACGAAGACGTGCGATCGAAATCCAGCAGTTTGTCCTGGTGTTTCTGAAGCCACTTCCGGCCAGCGCCGGAAAGGGTGAAGGCGGAGTACTTGTTGCCCTTCGCGTCGGTCTCCTCAATCTCACAAAGCATGTCGCGGCCGCGAAGCGAGTCGAGCGCGAGCGACATTTCCGCCGCCGAGAAGCCGCACGGTTCCAGGTCATGCTTTACCTGCGATGGATGGACAGAGGCGTCGGTCGTCAGGCAGTTGCTCGCGACCGAAAGGAGCGCCGCCGCTTCCCTTGCGCGCAAGCCTGCGATATCGTTCCCATTCCGCGATGCCGCCAGGTGCTGAAGATGACGACGGCTTCCGTGGACGCGCCGAAGCCGGCCGGTTATGTCGCTCCGAAATGATTCCACGTCATCGGGCCTGTAGCAGTACCGAAGAATGTTGCGGTGCTGTACGTCGAAGGGCAGCGGTCCCGGACGATCATCGGAACAAACAATCACGACCGGCTTCCCATTCGCGATGGCAAAACCCAGTTCGTACCAAACGTTCGGGTTGTCAGCACTGATATCCGCAAGGCAAGCGTCGGCATCCTTGATGCCCGCTTCGATGTTCTCGACAGGGACGCTGACGTGGGGCTCAGTGTCGACGCGATATGCCTCCATGCCGGCGTCACTGATGGCAGGAGCAAACACGGTGTCGTAGATGCGGTCGAACTCCGGGCTGAAGGGTTGAATAACGAAGCATCGAGCCATTCCGGTTCATCAGATGCGAATGAAGGCGAGCATGATGGACGCGGGTAGTCCAGATCGCCCCGGGTTCAGGCCGCAGTCAGACCTGTGCTCGCGTTGCAACGTCAAGGGCGGCGGTTGCTTCATATTTAGCAAGCCCACTTCTGTCATCACTCCGAACAAGTCTGTAGTCATTTTTCTGGCCAAAGCTGCGGGAGAGTCATCATGCGCAAATTAGCGTACGTTCTGATTGGGCTGGTCGTGCTGGTGGTCGTCGCCGTTATCGCCATCCCGAGGCTTTTGGATGTCGAGCACTATCGAGGCCGCATCCAGTCGGAACTCGAGCAAAGGCTCGGACGACAGGTGACGCTTGGCCGCATGCGGCTTAGCGTGATTCCGCTAGCATTCCGCGCAGAAAGCGCCGCAATCGCGGAAGATCCGCGCTTCGGGCCGGGGAACTTCGCCACCATCTCCGAACTGGACGTGCGCGCGAAACTCATGCCATTGCTCGGCGGCAACGTGGAAGTGAGTTCGGTGCGGCTGCAGCGTCCGACTGTCGAGTTGATTCGCAATGCTAACGGCGAATGGAACTTCTCGAGCCTGGGAAAACCGGCTCAGCAACCCGCGCCCACTCCGGGCCAGCAGCCTGCGCCCGGACAGCCCGCCCCCGGACAGCAACCCGCTCCACAACAGGCTCCGGCCGAGGCTCAACGACGGTTCGAACTGGCGCTGCTGCAAATCAAAGACGGCACCGTTGCGATCACCAACCAGCAGAAGAAGCAGCCTCGCGCGGTTTACGACCATATCGATGTTGAGTTGCGCGACTTCGCGCCCGACAAGCAGTTCTCTATCAAGGCAACTGCACAGCTTCCCGGAGAAGGCAGCCAGACGATCAACCTGAACGGCACCGCCGGGCCGATCGATCAAGCCGTGCTTATCAACACGCCTTTCAACGGACGCGTGGAGATGGAAGAGGCTTCCCTTTCGGCTGTCCAAAAATTTCTGAACAATCAGGCGCTGGAGGACTCGGACGCAACCATAAGCGGACGCACCGACGTACAGAGCAAGGATGGACGGCTTGTTTCCAGCGGCTCTCTGACACTGGACGACCCGCGCGTGCGCGGCGTGAAGATCGGATACCCGATCAGGCTGGATTATGACCTCACGAGCGACCTGAAGTCCGACGTGATCCAGATCAGGAAAGGCGAGATCAAACTCGGCAACACGCCGATGAACGTCACGGGATCAGTGGCGACCAACGTGACTCCTGCGTTGCTGGACCTGCAACTGAAGGCGTCGAATGTCTCCATAGAAGAAGCTGCACGGCTCGCGGCGGCTTTCGGTGTGGCGTTCAATCCGAATATGAAGGTCTCGGGCCGCGTAAACGCCGACCTCACTGCGAAGGGGGCCAGCAACCAGCCGGCGATGAACGGAACCCTTGCGGCCAGCAACATCAATGTCAGCGGCGACGACTTGCCGGCCCCGGTCAGCGTGCAAGGTGTGACGCTTTCACTCACGCCGCAGACGATCCAGTCGAACGACTTTAATGCCACCTCAGGCTCGACGAACCTTGCGACACGCTTCACGCTCTCGCAGTACACCTCCAAGTCGCCCATGGTGGATGCGACGTTGCGAACGGCGAACGCGAACATCGCAGAGCTGCTTGGAATGGCCCGCGCCTACGGCATAGGAGCCGCGCAGGGCTTCAAGGGGACCGGAACGCTGAACCTTGACGTGCGCGCGACCGGTCCAGTGAAAGATTCGAACAGGATGAACTTCGCCGGCAGCGGCAAGATCGCGAACGCCTCGCTGCAACCGCAGGGATTTGCACAGCCGCTGAAGATTGCGAATGCCGATATCCGGTTCACGCAGAACTCGGCCGCGCTTCAGAACCTTCAGGCGTCACTGGCCAGCACGAATGCCAGCGGGTCAGCCACAGTGCGCAACTTCAACGCGCCAAACTTTCAGTTCACGTTCAATGCGGACCAGGTGAACGTTGCGGAGATTCAGCAGGCGATGGGTGGATCGGCCCCTGCCAACGCTCCCGCGCAGCAACAGCCACAACAGGCGCAGCAGCAGCCAGCGCAACCACAGCAGGCGCAACCGCAACAGGCCAAGCAGTCCGCACCGGCACCTGCGGCGGCGAGCAATCAGAGTGCGCTGGCGAAGATCACCGGAGCTGGGGACATTACGGTTGGACAGATTAAGAATGACCAGCTCGTGCTGAACAACGTGCGGGCGAAGGTTACGATCGAGCGCGGCATGGTGCGCCTGGCGCCTCTGACGGCGGCGGCTTACAACGGCTCGCTCAACGGTACGATCACCGCCAACCTGCTGACCACTCCGATGCAGGTGAACGTGCAGAGCCGTATCGACAGCGTTGATGCAAACAATCTGCTCTCGGCGATGAGTTCGCTCGACAACACGATTTACGGACTGCTGGCCTCGGGCGGAAACCTCAGCTTCAGCACAGCGTCGGGAGCGCAGGAGCTGGCACGCTCGATCAACGGCGCCGTGAATCTGAATCTTGTTAAGGGACGGATTGCCGGAATCGACATGCTGAACCAGTTGGCTGCTGTCGGAAAGTTCGCTGGCTTTACGCAGAATGCACAGCCGTTCACAAGCGTCGCGAGACTGACGGGCGGTTTCGACATCAAGAACGGCGTGGCATTCACTAACAATCTTCAAGCGGCAATCGAAGGTGGAACGCTGGCTGGCAGGGGCTCGGTGGACCTCGCAAACCAGACCTTGAACATGAATGTGACCGCGGTGCTCTCGAAAGCGGTGGCGGACCGTGTGGGAGGCGTTGGCATCGGCGGCTACTTGACCACGGCACTCGCGAACAACAAGGGCGAACTGGTTATGCCCGTTTTGATCACGGGAACGTTCGCGAATCCAAAGGTGACTCCGGATACGCAGGCAATCGCGGAGATGAAACTGAAGCAGTTGCTGCCCACCTCCGGCAATCCCGGGCAGTTGACGACGGGAATACTCGGCGCAGTGCTTGGGAGCCGTGGGCAGCAACAACAGCAGCCACAAGGCGGGATTGGCGGCATACTGGGAACAATCACGGGACAGCAGCAACAACAGCAGAATCAGCAGCAACCTGAAGGCGCGGCGCAACCGACGCAGCCACCACAGCCGAACCAGGCGCAGCCCCAGGGAAATCAGGCTGGAGGTCGCCAGCGCCCACGGACAGAAGACCGGGTTATGGAGGCGCTTGGTTCCCTGCTAGGCGGGAAGAAAAACCAGAAGCAGCAGCCGCAACAGCAACCCGAGCAGCAGCAGCAACAGCAGCAACCTCAACCGTAGCTGCCTGCAAAAGCACAAAATGAAAAGCCGCCAACCCTGGCGGCTTTTCGATTCTGCGGTGCAATTTACACGCCGGTCGGCTCGAGTTCGCCCTTCTCCAACTTCTCCTGACACTCGATACAGTGACGAGCCCACGGCACGGCTTCCAGGCGCTTGGCATTAATCTCCTGACCACAGGAGATACACTCGCCAAACGTACCTTCGCGCATGCGAGCCAGGGCACCTTCCACCATTTGCAGGAGGTGACGCTCGTTGTTGCTCTGGTGGAACAGAAACTCCTTGTTGTAGGAGTTCAGAGCGCGATCGGCAATGTCCTCAGCGATGTCGCCGACGGTGGTGCGGCCTTCGTTCTCCGCCCGCGACACGGCCTGACGCAGATGCTGCTGGCGCTCTTCCAGGACCTTCTTAAAGTGTTCAAGACGTTTCTTGTCCATCTCAGCACTCTGATGCGCGTAGCGCTTCCCAAGACTTACCTGATTAAGGGCCGAAAATGAATTGCAAATGATATGCGCGTGGCCGGATGTGCGTCAACTCAGGATGGAATGTGCCCGAACTAAAAACGGCCCCGGACATCCGGGGCCGCCTAAAGAGGCAAGGGAGGGAGGGAAGTCAGGGAAGGCGATGCAAGATGTTGTTCCGCCGAGCGGAACGCAAGGGGACAAGTCGAAAATTTTGGAAGAGTGTCAAACTCATTGTGTCTTGTACGCCTCTTTGTTGCCCACCTAAGTAGCACGCTCGCATCCAAAAATCATTTACTAAATGTGCAAATCACAGAAACAGCCACAACCGACTGCTCCGATTGCACTTACGTCACACATGGAGAACGTTTTGCACAGGGCAGTCACTACACCATTAAGGAATCAGCGAGGCGAGTGTGAACCAGTGTTCCACTTCTAAGCTGAATATTGCCTACTTTGGATCTGCTTGTTCTCTTCCATCGCTTTGAGTTTGTTAAGTAACGCCTTGTAACTGATCTTGAGTATTTTTGCCGCCTGTCGACGGTTCCATCGCGTCTGCGCGAGGACTCGCTCGATGGCTTCACGCTCGGCTTGCATGGCCGCACGCTTGCCGATTTCGAGAAGCGATGGGGTGTCGTTCGAATCGCCGAACGAAGCGGAGTTCTCGCGGAAGCCACCGATCGGATTCGCTGGCGGGGGTGCCGGAACTGGCTGAGTGGATGAGCCAGATGCGGCTGCACCTTCCCGCAGCCCCCAAATCGGGCTGCTGCCGGTTGTCGAAGAGATGATGGGCTTGTGGGTCGAAAGTTCGCGTATGATCTGTGACTCGTTGCC
>Ga0196976_1001494_pt1 | contig 10566 bp, 8 predicted proteins | sample S3v_513CmetaG_FD_148644 | JGI IMG/M metagenome (GOLD analysis project Ga0196976, IMG submission 148644) | Soil microbial communities from Anza Borrego desert, Southern California, United States - S3+v_5-13C | ecosystem: Environmental > Terrestrial > Soil > Desert | place: USA: California...
TCGCAGGTTTGACTTCATCGTGCACGAGCCCAGCGGATACATGCCGTAATCGACGGCATAGTTCCAGGTGGACATGCGCGTGAAGTGCCGCACGACCTCGATCTCGCTCACCTCGGGCATATTGCCCAGGTCCTCCCGAGCAAGGTCGCCCAGCAACTCGCGCTCGTTTACCTCGGGAACGTCGAGCTCCGAAAGCCGGTAACCTTTCTTCCCTGCCGAGGACTTCTCGAAGATCAGGCCCTCGTTCTGGTTGGGGTGCGTGCTGACCTTGCGGAACTTGTGGTTGGCCATTACAGCACCTCCGTGACGGCATCGATCTGCTGCTTGGAGTTCATCTCCGTGCAGCACCACACCGCTGCGTTGCCCAGCTCCGGATAGAACTTCTTCAGCCCGAAGCCGCCGATGATCTTGCGGAACTCCAAGCGCTGCTCCACCGTTTTCGGGTCGTCCTTCGTCTGGATCACGAACTCGTTGAACCTCGGCGCGCCGTCGAACAGCACCTTCGCCCGGGTCCCGAACTGCCGGCGAGCATAAGCGGCCTTCGCCAGGTTCTGCCTGGCAAGGTCGCGCAGACCCTCGCGCCCGTAGGTCGTCATGAAGATGTTGGCCATCAGCGCGATCAGCGCCTGGTTGGTGCAGATGTTCGAGGTCGCCTTCTCGCGGCGTATGTGCTGCTCGCGCGTCGAGAGCGTCAGCACATATCCACGAGTGCCATTCTTGTCCCTGGTCTCGCCAACCAGGCGTCCGGGAATCTGGCGCACGAACTTCTCTTTCGTCGCCAGCACGCCCGCGTACGGACCGCCGTAGCTCAGCGGGATTCCAAACGACTGTGCTTCCAGCGAGACGATGTCGGCCTCCGCCGGAGGCCTCACGATGCCCAGCGACAGCGCCTCGGCAATGCTCACCACCAGCAGCGCGCCCTTGCTGTGCGCAAGTTCGGCAACGGCCGCCACGTCTTCGATCGTTCCGAAGAAGTTCGGCGACTGGATCAGCACGCAGGCCGTCTCGTCCGTCACCTCTGCCTCGAGCGCCTTCATGTCCACGCGCCCGTTGTCTCCGAATCCGGCTTCCGTCAGCGGCAGCCCCTGGTAGCGCGCGTACGTACGGACCACCTCGCGGTACTCGGGGTGAACGCTTCGCGCCAGCACGGCCTTGGTTCGGCCAGTCAACCGCATCGCCATCATCACGGCTTCGGCTGCGCCGGTAGAGCCGTCGTACATCGAGGCGTTCGCCACTTCCATGCCCGTCAGTTCGCAGATCATCGTCTGGAACTCGAAGATGGACTGCAGCGTTCCCTGCGCGATCTCCGCCTGGTACGGCGTGTAGGCCGTGAACCATTCGCCGCGCGAGATCATCGAGTCGATCACCACCGGGCGGTAGTGGTTGTAAGCGCCGGCGCCGAGCATGATGCCGTAGCCGGCCGCGTTCTCACCGGAGCGCGCTCGGAACCAGTCGAGTATCTCGTTCTCCGACATCTGCCGCGGCACCGCGAGATCGCGCTTCAGCCGGTATTCCGGAGGAATATGTGAAAACAGCTCGTCCATCGAACGGACGCCGACTTCTTGCAGCATCTGTTCGCGGTCTGCGGGAGATTTTGGAAGATAGCGCATTGATCGAGATCGAATCACCGGGCGACCGGGTCATCTGCCGATCCGATCGCCCCGAAAATTGAGTGTGAAATGGCTGGGCTTACCGAACTTGCGGCCGGTTCAGGGCGATGGATCGGTGGCACGCTGAACCGATGAGTCGCTATTTAGTGTTCTTCCGCGACGAACTTTTCGTAATCGGCGACCGACAGCAGGCCGTTCGCCTCGTTCGGATCCTTCAGCGTAACTTTCACCATCCAGGCGCCATGCGCGTCGGAGTTCACCTTCTCGGGAGCCGTTGCCAGCTCCTGGTTCACTTCGATCACGGTGCCGCTGACGGGAGCGTACAGGTCGCTCACGGCCTTCACCGACTCCACCGTCCCGAAGCTCTTGCCGGACGTGAGGTCCGACCCGACCTTCGGCAGTTCGACGAAGACGATGTCACCCAGCGACTGCTGCGCGTAATCGGTGATCCCGATCGTGCCGGTGTTGCCCTCGATCTTGATCCACTCGTGTTCTTTCGTGTACTTGAAATCGGCGGGGAACGCCATGCTTGCTCTCCCTATCAGTGCTGAAGTTCGGATTGAAGTCCGGATCCAAGGATCCGGTGACACCAGCGAAACGGCACAGCCGCAGCCGTGCCCGGAACCTACGCCTTCTTCGGACGCTTGTAGAACGGCGTCGGTACAACCTTGCACTTCACCTGCTGCCCTCGGATCTCCACCGCGACCTCGGTGTCCACGGCAGACAGTTCCAACGGAACATATGCCAGCGCGATGTTCTTCTTCAGGAACGGCGCGGGCGAACCGCTCGTCACGTACCCGATCTCCCTGCCCCCGAGGTCGAACACCTTGTAACCGTCGCGCGGGATGCCGCGCTCGACATTCTCCAGTCCCACCAGCACGCGCTTGAGCCCCTGTTCCTTCTGCTTCGCAAGCGCGTCGCGGCCCGTGAAGCCGCCCTTCTCCATCTTGATAAAGCGGTCGAGACGCGCCTCCCAAACCGTGATCGTGTCCGAGATTTCGTGTCCGTAGAGTGACAGGGCGCCTTCCAGCCTCAGCGTGTTGCGAGAACCCAGCCCGCAGGGAACGATCCCAAACTCCTTGCCGGCTTCCATGATCTCGTTCCACACGCGCGCGCTCGTCGCCTCATCGGTTGGGACGTAAATCTCGAAGCCGTCCTCCGCCGTGTAGCCCGTACGCGCGATCAGCGTGTTCGGCAAACCGCAGACCGTTCCGTGCGTGAACCAGTAGAACTTCACCCGCGTCAGATCGGCGTCCGTGAGCTTTTGCAGAACCTTCCATCCGTTCGGCCCCTGGATCGCAATCTGCGTGTAGTTGTCGCTCAGGTCTTCCACCTTGCAGTCGAAGTCCTTGGCCGCGCCGGTCACCCAGTTGACGTCCTTCTCGCGAGTGCCGGCGTTGATCACCAGCAGGTAGTCGTTCTCGCCCAGCCGGTGCACGATCACGTCATCGACGAACGTCCCCTGCGGATACAGCAGCGCGGAATATTGCGCCTGTCCGATCGCGAGCTTCGACGCGTCGTTCATCGTCATATGCTGTACGGCCGCGAGAGCCTGGGGCCCATGCACGCGGATGTCGCCCATGTGGCTCACGTCGAAGATGCCGACGCTGTTGCGCACGGCCATATGCTCCGCGACCAGGCCGCCGGCTTTGGGATATTCGACCGGCATGTCCCAGCCGTTGAAATCAACCATCTTGGCGCCCAACTGGCGATGAACGGCGTTCAGGGCTGTCTTACGCACGGCAACGACTTCAGGAGTGGGAGACAATGGCGTTTCCTTTTGCGGAAGACCAAACGGTCTGCGATATGAAGGATGACGGAACCTTGTACGTTAACACGCACAAAATGAAGGGTCAACGGCACGTCACGCGGCTTTCATGCAGGCCGGTTCGCCCCACGCTTGCGGTGCGGCGGGCGGTGCTTATGTGGGACGATCCCCAGGTTCTTCAGCCCCGTCCACCCTGCGGCATTTCGGTCCCAAACCGCTGACGCACGAGGGTAACTTTGCAACCGGCACCCTGCCGCGATACATTCCGCACATGGCCGAACCGTTCCGCTGCTACGTCTGCGAGCAGGTCGAAAACCGATGCAAGTGCGACCGCTACTGCGCGCTCTGCCAGGGCGAACACCAGGTCCGCCTCTGCCAGGACGGGCAGTACTACTGCCTCGAATGTCGCGAATCCTGCGACTTCCAGGCCCAGTACTGATCCCTCATCCGTCATCCTGAGCGAGGAGGCGCGACATCATGCGGCAAAGCCGCAAATGCGCCTCCCAGGCGAAGGACCTTCCGGTTGGTTCTCAACCCACATGAGCTAGCTTTCCGAGCAAATGTGGGCCACCTTCGCAACCTTCCTAAAAACAAAAAGCCCGGCGATCGCCGCCGGACTCCTTACACAACTGGATTTCTCAGAAGGTATAGCTCAAGCCGCCGCGCACGCTGCGCGCCGCCTGCACCAGGTAGATCGCCTGTCCATCCTGGCTCACCACCGGGCGGTAGCCCTCGGCCAGCAGGTTTCGGATATCCACCAGCGCTTCCAGGCCGTTCGGGATGAACTTGCGGTCGGGCAGCGGCTGCTTCACGAACAGGTTCAGGTACGGGTCCGTCTGTCCTGCCGACGCGTTGAACATGTCCACCGGCGTCAGCGCCTCGGCATCGGTCCAGCGATAGGAGGCGATCACCCGCGTCCTGGACGGCTTGATCGTTGTCTTCAGCTTCGTCGCAACGGAGTGGCGGTTCGAGGTTTTCAAGTTCGCGCGCACATCCGGCAGTGCCATCGCGAACTCCGGAGCCGTGAGTACGCCACCGTACGAGTAGTCCACTGTCGCGGTGGTTCCCTCCAACAGCTGGCGCTCGTAAACGGCGCGGAACCCAGCGGTCGAGAAGTCCCCACCGTTGTAGAGGAACGACCCGGAGTAGATGTCCGGCACAGCGCCGTCCTCATCGACATCCCGTCCGACACCGGTCAGCGCAACATTGCGAACCGTATCCCGGTACGCCGCCAGCTGCACGCTGTTCTTGCCGCGGCGGTGCGAAACCGAGACCTCGTGGTGAGCAGCGCGTTCCAGCGCGGGACTGCCGCCAACCAGCGACACGCGCGGGCCGCTCTCGCTCAGGTCTGCCGGAGCCGTATCGAACCCTTTCTCCTGCCGCATGTTTGGCACCGAGCTGCTGTACCGGTACCCGACGACCGTGTCCGAGCTTACGTGGTAATCCGCGCTGCCGAACGGGCGGAACGCCGTCGAGCGTCCGGCGAACTGAATGGTCTGCATCTCGCCGCCGTAACGCAGTTCGAGGTTCCCGATCGCCGTCGAGTCCGCCATGGACAACGCAAGCGCCTGCAACGCCGCGTGCCGCGCCGCGACTTCCGGCGTCGCAAACCGCTTCACCGTCAGCGCGATCTCGGGACGCGAACCGTTGGGCATCTCATGCGTGTACGTCGCGCGGAAGTTCATCGGCGTGCCCGCGCCGTAACCAAGGTTCCCGTTGAACCCCAGCTTGCCGGTCGAAAACACCGACTGCTCCCACTGCACCAGGGTGGACATATCCGACCCGCTGAATGCTTCGCCGTCCGAACCCGCCAGGAACGCGACTTTAGCCTTCAGCACGCCGTCTTTCGCCTCGTCGCTCCGGCGCACTACCACCAGGCCGTCGTCGGCCAGCCGCAGAATCGGGCGATTCGCCACCGAACGCAGCGTCCAGCGCCAGTCATCCTGGTCTTCGGCCGTGTTCGGCCCTTTCGGGACGAGTTGGATCGCCTCGAAAAGAGTGTTGAGCGTGACATTGATTACGAGCGTGGCGCCCGACGAGAGGCCGATGCGCTCCCGCACGGAAGGCAGGAACGACGGCGCGGACACGCGAACCGTGTACGTGCCCGGCAGCAGGCCACTCGCCGTGTAATTGCCCTTGGCGTCGGTATACACCACCAGGCCCTGTGCCGCGGCCGACGCGAGGATCTCAACGGCAGCGCCCATCTGTGGGACGCCGCTGGAGTTCCGGACACACCCCGAGATGCTGCTCGGGTTCACGGCTGCCGACGCACTAAGACTCACACAGAGCGTCAACACAATCCATCCGAGCTTACGGGTCATCCATAACCCCCTTTGCAACCGATGCGTGGCGAGACCGCTCCCGACACGACTACTCGACCTGGAACCTCGCAGACGGGTTGATGGTCTGCTTGGAGACGTTATCGTTGATCTTTACGATCAGGCGATATAGTCCGGGGTCGAGATTGTTCAGGGCCACCGTCTTCTCTAGCGTTACCTGTTCACCCACATTGCCCAGTTGGTCCGTTGTCTCGGCCATCTTGAACACGGACTTGTTCGTCTGGGCATTCACTACTTCATATTCGATGTTGGCCGACGGCTTCTTGGTCTGCTCATCGACGGACAGATTGTAGACCTGCATCCAGATATTCAGCTTCTGATCTTTCTTGAAAGCCGCCGGTTTTCCGTCCGCGGCATCTACTCTCGGCCTGACTTTCGTGTTTCCAATCACGAAGTTACCGGCGCCCACGCTCTTGGCGCTCACCCGCTCCATCAGGTCGGCCAAAATCAGGGTAGAAGAAGCCAGCTTGTCTTCCGAGTACTCGGGAACGTAGATACCCTTGCTCCACGTGCCCTTGCGGTCTCCGTGGACGTCCTTCAGAACGATGTCGATGCGGTAGCGCCCCGGGCGCAGCGGCAGCGCCTTCCAGTAGATCGACGAGAACTGCACATCGCGCTCGAACAATCCTTCGGGGATATCGCGCGCCACCGTGTCTTCGAACGTCTGCGCGATGCGGCCCGTCAGCGTCGTCACGCGGCCGAAGATGTTGACCGCTCCGCGCTGCACGCCATCCTTGTTGACGAACGTGATGTCCTTATTCTTCATCTGCACCGTCACCGGCACCAGCACGGTGTCCCCGGTGACGCGCACGAAGTCCGTGCGCACGTCGAACGGCATCAGGTTGTAGGTGATCTTCGACGTAACGACTTCTTCCAGGTCCTTGAACTTCACCGGCGGAGGCGCGTTCAGCTTCGCCATGATGTTCAGCCTGTCGAACATCCTGCTGGTGTTCGTTATTCGATCGCGCCCGTTGCGGTTACCCATCAGACGGTCGGATCTCGTCACCATGCCCATTTCTTCGTAAGTCGTCGGACCCGCGCCCGGAATCCACTTGAGAGCGTCTTTTTCCTGGTCGTCGATCGTCATGCGGTAATCGTTGCAACCGCACGTATCCACGAATTCGATATTGACTTCCTGTCCCACGCCATCGAGGTAGCGGTAACGCCATCTTTCGAACGGGTATGTCGAGGTGGTGCCGCCGCCCTCTTCGATGGTGCGGTTGTAGGTTCCGCCGGAAGGGTGCGACTCGATTTCATCGGGCGGCCCCCAAACTACATAGGTGCGTCCGCGGTCGGTCCTCCAGCCCTGGATGCCGGATGCGAAATGCTCGTTCGCGTAGGCGATACGGCGATAGTGCTCTTCCTTGAACTCGTTCTCCACCGTGTCGGGAGTCGGGTCGCGCCGCAGCCAGAACTGTTCAATGAACTGGTCGCGCTCTTCGTCGTTCGACAACTGCCGGAAAGCCTGGAGTTCTTCGCCCGTGATGATCCACTTCACGTCCTGGTCGAGCCAGACCTTGTAGGTCTTGCCCAACTCCTGCTTCAGGGCCTTCTGCTGTTCCCTCTTCTGCTTCTCCGAGAGAGGACGCTTCAAAGGGTCAACTTCTTGCTCCGGGGCAGAAGTGGCCGTCGCCGCTCCTTTGTTGTGGTCCTGCGTGGCCGGTGCCTGGGCGATTGCCCCGCTTGTCATCAGCAGAGAAATAGCAAAGAACCCACTGGCGATCGTTCGAGTGGAGAAATACCGCATGTAAAAGTGGCTCCTAGGACGCTTTCGGGCTGTGTACATTGTAAGTATGGAAACATGCCCGCGCAAGGCGTTGGTCCCCGCAATTCACCCTACCCGCTGCTTGGCTAACCCACTCACATGCCGAGAGTTGCGGTGCGCCATGCGATTTGTTTCGGAGCGCGACGGGCTATAATGAACGGTGGGCCGCCCCAAGTCTCCCCAGCATCCCTGCGCAAGCACGAAGACAAACGCCTCCAGGTCTGAGCGGATCTCCGTGTAGGCGTGAGGAGCGGGAGTGAATTCCCTGCTTCCCGACGGAACTTTCATCCGTCTGACTCCGTAAGTAGCCTCAGGGAAAGCGCTCGCACGTTTTGTCCAACCAAGTTTTCGGGCAGGCGGTTTTCAATCCAAGCAGAGGACCGATGAAAAACTGGAAGAAGATAGCAATCGTCATCGGAGTGGTAGTTGTCGTCGCCGCGGTTGTCGGCTTCAGCGTCATGCAGAGCCGAAAGGGTGTCGTTCAGGTTCAGACCGGCAAGGTAGGCAAGTCCGAGCTGGCCTCCACCGTCACCGCATCGGGCGAAATCAAGCCGAAGACTTACGTCAATGTCGGTTCCAATGGCTACGGCAAGATCACGAAGCTGTACGTCAAAGAAGGCGACCGCGTGAAGCAGGGCCAGATCCTGGCTACCCTCGAGAATATCCAGCCTGAAGCGGATGTCGAGGCCACCCGTGCCGCTCTTGAAGCCGCGCGCACCGACGTCGTCGCCCAGCAGGCGGCCTTGAAGACTTCCACCGCGGACGTCAATCGCGCGCGTGCCGACGCCCAGCGCGCCGAGCTCGACTGGAAACGCGCGGAGCAGCTCTACCGCGACCAGCTCATCCCCAAGTCTGAGTTCGACGCCAAGAAGGCAGCCTACGAAGCCGCAGCGGCCAACATGGAGCAGTCCCAGTCGCGAGTGGCGCAAGCCAAGGCTCAGGCCGAAGCAGCCACCCGCCGGGTCAACCAGCAGGCCGCCACGCTGCGCCGCTACAGCGACGTCCTCAGCAAGACCGTCTACACCGCCCCGTTCGAAGGCGTCGTCACCAACCTCCCTGTTCGCGAAGGTGAAACGGTGGTCATGGGCATCCAAAACTCGCCCGGATCGACCCTGATGACCATCGCCGACAACTCCGTCATCACCGCCGAGGTCAAGGTGGACGAGACCGACATTGTCAACGTGAAGCTCGGACAGCCGGCTGAGGTCACCATCGACGCTATTCCCAAGAAAAAGTTCAAGGGCACCGTGACGGAGATCGGCAATAACGCGCTGCTCCGCTCAACCGGCGTCGCGACTTCGCAGACCACGGGCGGCACCCAGGAAGCCAAGGACTTCAAGGTTGTCGTGACCTTGCAGGAGCCTCCGGAGAACCTGCGGCCCGGCCTCTCCGCGACCGCCAAGATCACCACGGCCACCAGGCAGAACGTGCTCGCCATCCCGATCCAGGCGCTCACCATCCGCCAGCGCGGCGACCTCGAGCCGAAGAACAAGGGCAAAGACAAGGGCAGCGTCCAGGCGGCCGAACCCGAGAAGGCGAAGCTTGCCAAGGAAGAACTCCAGGGCGTTTTCGTGATTCGCAACAAGAAGGCGGAGTTCGTGCCCGTCGAAACCGGCATCACCGGCACGACGGACATCGAAGTGCTCAGCGGCCTCAAAGACGGAGACGAGATCATCACCGGCAGCTACAAGGTGCTGCGCACGCTTCGCAACGGCGCCAGCGTGAAGATCGACAACTCCGCTCCGAAGAAGGAAGAAGAGCAAAGCTAAGTTCTGGTGGCCCACATCCGCCCGCAGTTGGCGAATGTGGGGAACACATAACTTCGCCGGTGGCCCACATCCGCCCGCAATTGGCGAATGTGGGAACACATGAACTTCGTATCAGGGCACGGCTTCAGCCGTGCCGCATGGCTGCAAACAGTTCCGGGGCTTTAGCCCCGGAAGCGGAACCAAACCCTCGCCAGAAACGTAGGTAGGAATGAACGAGGAGAACATCAGGATGGCGACCCAGGTAGCGAGTATCACCCAGGAGCTCAAGGCTCCCCCGGCAGAATGCATCATCGGCACCGAGGATCTCTGGAAGACCTACGACATGGGTTCCGAGCAGCAGGTACACGCCCTGCGTGGCGTGAATGTCCGGATCAACCGAAACGAATATGTCGCCATCATGGGCCCCTCCGGTTCCGGCAAATCGACTCTGATGAATCTCATCGGATGCCTCGACACGCCCAGCAAGGGAATCTACTGGCTGAACGGCCAGCTGGTCAGCGAACTCGACGACGACGAACTTGCGCGCATTCGAAACAAGGAGATCGGCTTCGTGTTCCAGACGTTCAACCTGCTCGCGCGCGCCACCGCGCTGCACAACGTCGAACTGCCGCTGATCTACGCCGGCATTCCCGCCGAGGAGCGCATCGAGCGCGCGAAGCAGGCCCTTGCATCGGTCGGCATGGAGTCGCGCATGCAACACAAGCCGAACGAACTCTCCGGCGGACAGCGCCAGCGCGTCGCCATCGCCCGCGCCCTCGTCAATCGCCCGTCGATCATCCTTGCCGACGAGCCCACCGGAAACCTGGACTCCAAGACCGGCAACGAGATCATGGCGCTGTTCGACGAACTGCACCGCAACGGCAACACGATCGTCCTCGTCACCCATGAGCACGACATCGCCGAATACGCGCACCGCATCATTCACATCCGCGACGGCGTCGTCGCCGGAGACGAAAAGACCGCGCGCGGATAAGCGAAGGCCGCTAAACGAAAAGGGGCGCCGCAAGGCGCCCTTTTCTGATGCAGCGGACCGGCCGCAGCGAAGCTTCCGCGACCGGGCCCGCAAGCTCTCCACAACTCCCCCTGCGGGCGCAGCCGGGCAATACCGGCGACCAAACTCGCTCTTCCCTTCCCGGGCATTCCTGCGGTACCCTGCCGCGCGTGGCAACGAGCGCTCAAGCCCAACCCGCAGTCGTTTGCTTGCTGAGTTCCGATCCGATTCTGACTTCGGAGTTCCAGAACATCTGCTATGTGCGCGGACTCCAATTGCATCAGCTGCGCAGAAGTCTTGGGCCGCACGCATCCGAACTGCCGG
>Ga0196976_1001495_pt1 | contig 10562 bp, 7 predicted proteins | sample S3v_513CmetaG_FD_148644 | JGI IMG/M metagenome (GOLD analysis project Ga0196976, IMG submission 148644) | Soil microbial communities from Anza Borrego desert, Southern California, United States - S3+v_5-13C | ecosystem: Environmental > Terrestrial > Soil > Desert | place: USA: California...
CCGATCTCGATGGCTTCGATGTCGTCGGACTGCTGGATCTGGATCGCATGCCGTCCATCGTCTTCGTGACTGCCTACGATCAGTACGCCCTGCGCGCGTTCGAGGCGGCTGCAGTGGATTATCTCCTGAAGCCGTATGAACCTGAACGATTCATGCAGGCGCTCGATCGGGCCATCCGCTGGGCGAGCGCCGCGTCTCGCGAGGACTCCGACGCCGAGCTCCGCCGGCTGCTCGATGAGATCAGGGCGGAACGGCGCGAGCCGGCTGGAAGTTCACCGGCGGGGCGACTCGACCGCTTCATGGTGAAGCGCCGCGACCGCACGCAGTTCATCCGTGCCAGCGACGTGGATTGGCTTGAGGCAGATGGAAACTATGTGCGCCTTCACGTCGGAACGGCGAACCATCTCGTGCGGGCCACGATCGCGTCGTGCGAGGAGCGATTGGACCCACGGATGTTCGTCCGCACCCACCGCCGCTTCATCGTGAACATCGAGCGCGTGAAGGAAGTGCAGCCATGGTTTGGCGGCGACTACGTGATCGTGCTGCAGTCGGGACACAAGCTCCGGTTGTCACGCAGCTTTCGGGAGCGATTCCAGACCCGGATGCTTGGGGGCGCCTCGATCTAGAGCTTGAGACGGAGGCGAAGGATCACCGGCGGGGAGAGTATGACGCCGGGACGCAGCACACCTGCGGCGGTGTACTTCTCCCACTGGCTGTTGGCGACGTAGTACAGGTCGTCGCCGATGACGACACCAAGGGTTGGCTCGTCGGCCAGTGCCGAGTTTCGATCGATCACTTCGGCCGTCGCCACCGAATCCGCGGCGCCGTTGAGCCTGAAGCGCATGATCCGCGCTGGCGCGAAGCCATTCTGGATCGCGATGATTGCACCGTTGTGCCAGGCGATTCCGTCGCAGCCCAACGCGGTGGAGTGCGGCGCGTCCGCGATGCGGATGACTTCGCCGGTCGCCGGATCGAGCCGCAGCAGCCCATGAGAATAGTCGGCCAGAAACACGCGACCCGACGGATCGATGGCAATGCCCTGCAACGATCGGAACAGAGGACTGCGGATGGCTTCCAGGCGATCGCTTCCCGCGGCCAGGCGATACAGCACCGGCTCATGCGAATCGGATACGTAGATGTCACCAGCGCGCGTCACTGCCAGGTCCCCCGGAACGTGCTTTCCGGGCGGTAGATCAATGCGGCGGAGGATCGCGCCGTCGGCGATGCGCACCTTCAACAGCGCAGCGGTGCCGCTGTCGGACGGATGAAAGCCGCGCATCTGCGGCAGCCCCGCAATCGTCACCCACAGTGCATCGCCGGATGGAGCGCGGCGCACTGCCAGCACGGCTCCGGGACCGCTGTCCAGTGGCCACAAGGGCCGTTCCACATGGCCAGCCTTGAATTCCATAATCGTCCGATGCCTGATGCTCGACACGTACACCGTGCCGGAGGACACATCGACGTCCACACCCTCGGGCCAGATGGTCGGTGTACGCAGAATCGCGAAAGCTTCGCTCCGTACGATCGGCGACGCGTTCGCCGCATTCAGCGAACGCACGTGCGCAAACCACGGACGCTCTCGGAATTCCGAAAGGGCGCTGTCCTCCAGGTCGGCACTCAGCTCCATGCGCGTGAACGCGAGCAGCTTCGCGCGCACGAGTGCCGTATCATGCGCGCGCGCGGCGAGCAGGATCTGCTGCCATCGGTAGTACGGCTGGGTCGGCCACGCCGACGCGGCCCGATCCACCTGGACGCGCGCCGCAGTCGTGTCGCCCTCCCGGATGGCGCGCACGGCACTGGCCCATGCCGACCGCGCGGTCCGTGCCGAGTCCACAGCAGGGTCCTGCGCGCGCACGACGGGAGTTGTGACGAAAAGCAAAAGGAGCGGGAGGATCAGGCGCATGGGATTCGTGTGAGCGACGCCACATGGTACCGTATCGTGATCACGCGCCAAGACCGTTCATCCCGTCGCGGCGCGTCCCATCACAAACGACGCGTGGCGCCGCGCTTCAACGCGAATTCATGTTTCCATGACATACCGCGGAAAGACCCGGGCGCTCGGCTGTGCGCTGGCCCTGACGACCCTTGTCGCGTGCCTTCCCACTGCCACTGCCCCCGAACCGGCGCTCATCGGCGAAGGGATGCCAGTGCTGTTCATCGGGAACAGTCACACCTTCGTCCACGATGTCCCGGGAATTTTTCAGGCACTCGCCGACTCGGCCGGGGGATCGCCGGTGGCCGTGATGACAGTCGCGGCGCCATCGTATGCGCTCATCGACCACTGGAACGACGGCTCCGCCGCCCAGCAGATCCGTCGTCGCCAATGGACGTTTGTGGTCCTGCAGCAGGGATGGACACCGGCGGGCGTCTGTCGCGACACGCTGATCCTCGCCGCGCGGCTCTTCGCTGCGGAGGTTCAGAAAGCCGGCGCGAGGCTCGCCATGTATCAGGTCTGGGGAGCGAATGGGCAGCCGGGACAAACGACCGCATCCATCGAGTCCTACCGGATTGCGTCGCAGGAGGTGGGTGCCCTGCTCCTCCCGGCGGCCGCGGCGTGGGCGTCGTTGCCGGTGGCGGATCAGGCGAGGTTGTACATGGACGGCATTCACGCGAGCCCGGAGGGTGCCTATTTCACGGCGCTTGTCATGTACCGCAGAATTCTCGGGACGTCAGTGGTGGGACTTCCCGCCACGCTGCGAACACGCATCGGAGTGGATGTGGTCGTGCCCCCAGCCCGCGCGGCGCTCATGCAGCACCTGGCTGATTCGGTCGCGACCACGCCCGATGCAACCGGTCCCGGCGTGTCGCCCCCGGTGATCACGTCGCGCTGCTAGCCCTTCCTCACCCTTGCGATACTGCGCGGAACGTCACCACCGTGACTTCGGGAAGTGCGCCGATCCGAAATGGAATTCCCCAGTAGTTCGTCCCCGGGCTGACATACAGCAGCGAGCCGCTGCGCTCATACGTGCCCATCGCATATTCGAGGAATACCGACGCGAGACTCCAGTTCCGTGATGGGATCGAGAACTGGCCATGATGGGTGTGGCCGCTGAGCACCACATCGGCACGGGGCGCAAGTGCCGGGAACAACGCGGGATTGTGTGCGAGCGTGACGCAGAATGCGCCATGCGGCACCTTCGTGAACATGGCATCGACGTCCGGCGCGGCGGATTTTCCGGCGGCACCCATTTGACGGCCGGCAGGATCGCCGGTGCCCGCGAGACAGAACCGTGTACCCTTGTATTCGAGCCCGATGGCATCGTTGACGAGGACGCGCACACCCATGGTCTCGGTACGACGCCGGACCTCGTCCCATCCGGCATACACATCGTGATTGCCAGGAATGGCATAGACGCCGAGGGGAGCCTGCAGCGTCCCGAACGCGGATGCAAATACCTCGATGTCCGCGGGGTGATCATCGACCTGGTCGCCCGTGTACGCGATGATGTCGCCCGCTGCCACGCGCGCCGCGTCCGCGATTCGCGCGAGGTGCCGGCGTGATGTCTGCGGGCCAACGTGAAGATCGGTCAGCTGAACGATCCGCAATCCATCCAGGGCGCGCGGCATGCGGGGTGGGCTCAGCGTAATGTGCCTCACGACAAGCCGGCGCGAACCAACGTAGCCCCACAATCCGATGCTTATCAGCGCCACCGCGCCGATGAGAACCGCGCACCGTCCCGCCGCTGATCCCGCGCCGAAGGGCAGGCCGAGGAGAAACGCCGCGGAGCTCGCAAGGGCGAGCGCCAGCATCAGCAGCTGCGCATACCAGAAGGGCCGGAAGAGGAACAGGCGCGTGGCCGCAGATGGATACCGACCGGTCGTGAAATTCCGTGCGAGGACAAACACGGGCAGGGCGGCGATCGCCCACGCACCGGCGATGGTTGACCAACCGCCCGGGACGTCGCCGACGACGTGCACGCCGACGAGCGTCCATGCCAGCCCGGTGAGCAGGAGAATGAAGACCAGCGGCCCGAGAAAACGCACGCCGGAAGCTACCAGCGGGCGCCAGAGCCGTACGAGCGCCGCGCCCCGCTGGCGGAATCGTCCGAAATGCTACGAGCGCAGGACTTCCATCGCCTGTGCGCGCGCCGCGCGTCGCGCCGGCATCCAGCTCGCGACGAGTGCGACGACGGCAAGTCCCGCCATCACGACTCCAAATGCGGCCGGGTCTGTTGCCGTCACACCATACAGCATCGATTCGAACAGGCGTGTCGCATAGTACGACGCAACGGCGCCGACAACGATGCCGGTCGCGGCAAGCCACAGCCCCTGGCGGAGCACCATGCGAAGCACGTCCCCGCGCTGGGCGCCGAGGGCCACGCGGATGCTCAACTCGCGCGCTCGCTGCGCGACGAGATACGAAATGACGCTGTAGATCCCGAGGGCGGCCAGCACGAGCGCCGCCGCTCCGAAGACTCCGACGAGCGTCAGGATGAAACGGCGATCGGCGACTGATGCGCTGACCAGGGTCTCCATGGTCCGGATGCGTGGCGGCATGTCCGGACGCACGTCCCGGACGACGCGACGTGCGGCATTAACGATCGTCGTTGGATCCTGCGCCGTGGACAGTACGAAATTGAAGCGCCAGGTGCCGCGGTTCCGCTGCCGGTACGACGCATAGAAGGTGGGCCTCGGCGGCGACGCGAGGCTGGACTCACGTACATCGCCCACGACCCCAACAATCGTGAAGGGGGTCAGGTTGCCATCCATGTTGCCGAACTGGATGACCTTCCCGATCGGATTCTCGTCGGGCCAACGCGTTTTTGCGAGCGACGCGCTGATGACGGCGACGTGCGGCGCGCTCTCGACATCGCGCTCCTCGAACAAGCGACCACGTTCCGGCTTGATGCCCATCGCCTCGAAGTACCCCGGACTTGCAAGCCGGAACTCCGCGCTGCCGATGCGCTCAGGCGTGCGCTGCAATCGTTCGACATCCTCCATCCGCAGTGGCTCGTCGAGGCTCCGCATGATCAGGAAGGTGCCGTTACTCGTGGAGCCGCCGCCCAGCGGAACGACGTTGGCGCCGCCGGCATTCAGTACTCCGGGGATCGCGCGGAATCGGGCGAGCAACTCATCGTACATTCGCGCCGTCTCGGGGCCGCCATTCCCCGGCGAGACGTCCACGACGACGCGATGCTCCATGCCGAAGCCCGGATCTACGCCAAGCACCTTCGCGAAGCTTCTCGCGAACAACCCGGCGGCCACGAGGAGAACCACCGCGAGTGCTACCTGCGCGACCACCAGTCCCCGCCGTACCCGCTCCGACGACAGGTTGCCTCCCTGCGTGCGCTGCGACTGCGACAATGATTCGCGCAACGCCCCCGCTCCGCCTCGCCATGCGGTGAGCAGACCCATCACGACTGCGGCGAAGGCCGCGATGGCGATGGCGTATCCCAGCACCTGTCCGTCGATCGCCACTTCCTGGATCCGAGGCAGATTTCCCGGCTGCAGCATCAGCAGCAGTTTCACCCCGGCAAACGTGAAGGCGATACCGAACGCCGCGGCCGCCGTCGCGAGAATGATCGATTCTGCAAGGCACTGCTGGGCGAGGCGTGCCCGCCCTGCGCCCAGGGCTGCGCGAAGCGCAATCTCCGCCTGGCGTCCCGCCATGCGCGCGATGAGCAGGTTGACGACATTGGCGCACGCGATGAGCAGGAGCACGCCGGATCCCGCCAGCAGCATCAGCAGCGTCGAACGCGTTCCGCCCACCAACTGCTCTCGCAAGGGAACAAGCGCCACGTCGACCATGTTCGTCTGGTCGCCGAGCTCCGTCTTCAACTGACGGGCGATGTCAGTCACTTCACGCGAGGCCTGCTCGACGCTTACACCAGGCGCGAGCCGCGCCAGCACCTGGAAGTTGTGCGCGGTCCGGCTCTCGAACTTCGGGCTCAACTCGCGAGGAATCCACAGTTCCGCGTCCACAGGGTAACGGACCGACGGTGGCATGATGCCGACGATCGTGAACGCCGTGTTGTTGAAGGTCATCGTCCGTCCGACCGCGTCGGGAGCGCCGCCAAGGCTCTGCTGCCAGAAGCCATAGCTGATCAGCACCGCCGGCGTTCCGTTCTCGCGCAGCTCCGCGGGCTCGAAGAGCCGTCCCATCATCGGACGCACGCCAAGCACATCAAAGAACTCACCCATGACCACCGAGGCGCGGGTGCGCACGGGTTCGGCGATGCCGCTCACAGTCACCGGGCCTGATGGAACCATCTCCGCCATCGCCGCAAAGCTCCGGCTGCGGGCGCGCAGGTCGTCGAAGTTGCGGTCGGACATCTGGTTCTGCCCGCCCTTTGCTCCGAGTTGCCAGACCTGCACGATCCGGTCGGCATCCGGATACGGCAGCGGACGTAACAACACGCCGCGCACGACCGAGAAGATGGAGGTTGACGCACCGATCCCGAGACCCAGCGTCAGCGCGGCGACCAGGAAGAATCCGGGCGAGCGAGACAGTTGGCGGGCGCCGAAGCGCACGTCCTGCAGCCACCCTTCCCACCATTCGTGAAAACGCATGCGTCGCATCTGTGGTACCTCAATGGTTTGGCAATACGTGCGGAGGTCGTCGGCGTCCCCGAAGCGACGAAGGGCTTCGTCACGCGCGGCCGCTTCGGACCATCCCTGCGACATCAGGTCGGACATACGCGCTTCCAGATGGAAGCGCACCTCGTCATCCAGTTCCCGGGTGAGCCGCTCCGCGCTCGACGGCAGCCGCAGCGCGCGACGGATTCCGGGCGGGAAAAGCGACATCGCTCAGGTGGCCTCGAGCACGCGTGCCACGGCGGTCGCGTAGCGACGCCACGTCGCCGCGTCGGCACGCAGGAGCTGGCGTCCACGAGTCGTGATGGAGTAGTACTTCGCGCGCCGGTTGTTATCGGACAACCCCCATTCGGCGGCGACCGCTCCGTCGGCCTCGAGGCGGTGGAGCGCCTTGTACAGCGCCGCATCCACGATGGCCAGCTCGTTCCGCGTGCGTTCCTCGATCCAGCGGGCAATGCTGTAGCCGTGCATCGGAGCCCACGACAGCGTTTTCAGGACGAGGACGTCCAGCGTGCCGTGCAGCAGGTCATTGGCGTCGCGCAGCATGTGTCTCCACAAACCAGGTTAGGGGACACGATGTCACGGGAACCAGCCGTTGTCAATCGCGCATGGATGAGATCCGCTCGCGCGGATTTTACTCCGTATGAATGGCGTCGATCGGCGCGAGACGCGCAGCGCGCATGGCTGGATAGGTGCCGAAGGCGATACCGACGATCACCGCCAGGGCCGCCGAGATGAGCAGCGTTTGCCCAGTCGTCGCCGCGTGAATCAGCGCCTCCGTCTGCGCGCGCATGATGGCCGTCACACCATACGCTCCCGCCAACCCCACCGCGGTCCCGATGGCGCTCCCCACACCGGTGATCGTCACTGACTCCGCGAGAAACTGCAGGAGGATGTCGCCGCGCTTCGCTCCGACCGCCTTTCGGACCCCGATCTCACGCGTCCGCTCCGCCACGGAGGCCAGGAGGACGTTCATGATGCCGATCCCGCCGACAATCAGCGTGATCCCCGTAATGGAGCCCATCAGCAGGCGGAAAATGAGCATCCCTTTGCGCACTTCATCCAGCTGCTCCTGGGTCCGCGCCTGGATCTGGTAGTTCGACGTCCACCGCGGATCGGTCGTGGCGAGCCATCCTTCCATGCGCTGACGCATGGGTAGAACGTCCTCGGCCCGGGAAGTGAGGACGCTCATGTAGGGCGCGCTGCGCGAAGACCCGCCTGCAACAGGCGCGGACTCGAACACCGACATGGGCACGATCGCCATGAGCACGCCTCGACGCTCGCCTGGGGAATCCGAAAGCGACGCGGTGACTCCCACGACCCGGAGCCAGCGGGCGCCCAGCTGCAGAGAATCCCCGATCGCGCTCGTCACTGGCGCCGCAGAGTCGCCGGCGATGGCCCGCGCCAGTGCACTGTTCACCACCGCAACGTCGGCACCGGTCGCTGCCTCGGCGGGCGTCAACAGGCGTCCCGCGGCAACAGAGTCACCAAAGTTGTCGGTCTCGGTGTACGCTACGCCGCGGAGCTGCACGGCTCGCGCTCGACCCGACTGCGGCAACTGGGCAAGTCCCAGCGCACCGCGCGACAGCACCAACCGCTCACCAGGAACGAGCACCGCGCGCGCGGATTCAAGTTCAGACAATCCCAGTGACGCGACGCTCAGGCGCGGGACGTACTGGCCATCGACCGTATCGTGCACGATCGGGCGAATGACGATGCGGTCGAATCCCTGTCGCGCCACACGAATGCGCGCATACTCCTCCACGCCATCACTGACGGCAAGTACCGCGACCAATGCGGCAGAACCGATGACGACGCCCAGTGTCGCCAGCAGCGCACGAACAGGATTTGCACGCAGCGCCGCACCACTGGTGCGTGCCGCGACAGCAAGAGACCCGAGAGACAGCATCGCGAAGGGGATGAGGTTCCCCTCACGTACGGTTCAACATCGAACGGCGTTTCGAACCGGCGCTACTGCAACCTCGCACGCGCGTCGTTAACTGCACGGAGTACGCGTGCCGCGAGCGTGTCCTGGGCGGCGAAGCTTTCCACCACGCGGAAATCGAGCTGGTCTGCCCACACGGGCACTGCGGGGTCAGACGTCAACACCCGCACAAGCGCTCGCGCGCGGTCGCCGGCGCGCTGCAGCGTGGTCTCGACGAGGATCGTGTTGGAGTCGACTGCGGCGCGGCTCGTGCCGCCGGCAAGGGTAAGTCCCGCCCGCAACAGCGATGACTCGATCGCCGCGGACATGGCAGCCGCGGGACCGGTGCTCTCCGGCCCGATGGGCACCACGGGATTGACGCGCACCGTGATTGCCGTCGTCGCCGGCGCTGTCGCGACCGTCGCTGCCGGCGGCGGCGCTCCGGGCCAGAGTGACCAGACCACAAGTGCGCCGAGGAGCGTCGTCGCCAACAACACGCTGAACGCCGTGGTCAGCAAGCGCCAGCGCTTCTTTGCCACTGCTTCTGGTGTGGCCGCAACTGGACCAGACAATGCCTCCGGACTCTCGAGCACATGCACGAGCTCCGATGCACTGCGGGGACGGTCCGCCGGATCCTTTTCCAGGCATTTCATGATCAGGTTCGACAACGCGATCGGCACGTCGTACCGCCGCGATGCCAGCGGCGGCGGCAATTCCGTGAGTTGCGCGGCCAGCAGTGCCTGCGGAGTCCGCCCGTGGAACGGCGGCGATCCCACGAGCATCTCGTACGCAACGATGCCAAGCGCATAAAAATCCGCGCGCGCGTCGGCGTTGGGATCCGCAGCGGCCTGCTCCGGCGCCATGTACTGCGGCGTGCCAAGCGAGATGCCGACGCCCGTAATGGTCTGTCCCGGCTGCACCGCGCCGCGCTCGCGCGCCGCCGACACCGCCTTCGCGACGCCAAAATCGGTGACCAGCGCGGCGTTTCCCGCGAGCAGGATGTTGTCCGGCTTGATATCGCGATGGACGATCCCGGCGCTGTGGGCATAGGCGAGCGCGCGCATCACGTCCTTCAGGATCGCCACCGTCTCGCGCAAAGAGAGCGGGCCACGTCCAATGCGTCCGCGAAGGGATTCCCCCTCGATGTACGGCATGATGAAGTACGGCAGCGAGTCGACTTCGCCGGCCGTCAGCACCGGCACGATGTTCGGATGGTTCAGTTTCGCGACCATGCTGATCTCGCGCTGGAACCGCTGCACCGACACCGTCGCCGCCAGCGCCGGGTTCAGCACCTTGATGACGACCTTCCGTTTCAGGGCGACATCTTCGGCCACGAAGACGCGCGACATCCCGCCGCCGCGCAGCTCGAACTGAATGGAATGTGAGGTGCCGAAATGCTCGAGAAGCCGCTGCTCGAGATCTGCCACGAACTACCTCCCGATCAACGTCCTCCCGACGCAGGCTCCAGCCGCACGATGGGCGTCGGCCCACCTGTCCGGCTTTCGATCGCCAGGTAGATGTAGCCATCCGGCCCCTGACGAACGTCGCGGATCCGTCCCTGTCGCTGCACCAGCGTTTCGCTTCCCGTGACGCGCTGACCATCCAGCGTCAACCGTACGAGCTGCTCGCCCACCATGCCTCCGGCAAGCAGGCTGCCCTTCCACTGCGGGAACCGATCGCCCGTATACAACATCAACCCGGACGTCCCGATGCTTGGCACCCAGACATGCACCGGTTGTTCCATTCCCTGCCGCATCGTGCCGGAATGGATGGCAGCGCCAGTCCGGTAGTTCACGCCGAAACCGATCACCGGCCAGCCGTAGTTGCGTCCCGCACGGACCAGGTTCACCTCGTCCCCTCCCTGCGGCCCATGCTCCGTGGCCCAAACGTCGTTCGTCTCCGGGTGAATCACGAGTCCCTGGACGTTCCGGTGCCCTTTGCTGAAGATCTCCGGCAGCGTGTCCGTCTTCCCGACGAATGGATTATCCGACGGAACGCGCCCGTCGTCATGCAGCCGCACGATTGCGCCGAAGTGATTGCGGAAGTCCTGCGCCGGGTGCGCCTCGAGGTTGCCCGCAGGCGGCGCCTGACGATCGCCCAGCGA